>Ga0306921_10008665_pt1 | contig 10756 bp, 11 predicted proteins | sample sta12Cox44000080_FD_203760 | JGI IMG/M metagenome (GOLD analysis project Ga0306921, IMG submission 203760) | Lab enrichment of tropical soil microbial communities from Luquillo Experimental Forest, Puerto Rico - statoxic.12C.oxic.44.000.080 (v2)... | ecosystem: Environmental > Terrestrial >...
TACCGGGTCCTTTATATTTGCCTGACTTAGTCCGGCTCCGGCAGAGGAAAGGCGTTCGGGTCAGACTGCCAGACGCCAAAGATGTTTTTGGCTGGGTCTGCCACGATCGTCACCCAGGCAGTCTTGGGCATGGCAGTCTTTGGACGCACAATTGAGCCGCCCAGTTTCTGCACAAGCGCCACGGTATCATCCAGCCATTCAAATCTGGAATAGCGCGATAAGTCAGCCCGCGATGCAATGGCTTGGGTTCGGCCGAGCCGGTCTGAACACGCCAGTAATTGACTCCCGGCATTTGCTCGACTTCCCAACCAAAAACATTCCGATAGAAGTCGGTAAGCTTTGCCGGCTCCTCACCGTAGATCTCGAAGTGTGTTAGTGAAGGTACCATTATCTGTTACCCATCTTGTTAGGCCTTTCCGATCACCACAATACAGGGCAAGAGATGATTAGTCAGGCCGCCTGGTTTACGAATGCGTGTCGCTCCTTTCGCAAAACACCGCTATTTACTTTCTTGTTACTGGGGGATTACTTCAGAAGGGCCTTCAACCGTTGTAATCGGCGGCGGATTCCATTTGCCGGTCAGCGCATCGGATTTCGGAGCATACAGCCGCATGCAGAGGTTGAACGCCCCTTTGGGAGCGGGCAACCAGTTCGCCTCTTTGCTCGTGCTGGGGCTTTCATTCTGGAAGTACAAATCGAGCGAGCCGTCAGCGTTGTATTTGAACGGCATCCAACTGCTCAAGGCGAACCGGTTCAGAGAATTCGCCACTTGGAATCCGTCAGAGTCGTAAAGCGTGATCGACCAAAAGGCCGCAGCCGGCGGCAGGCTCGCCTTGTCGAAGTGAATCGTGTATTTATTCGCACCATCGAGCGCCTTGCCCGCTTCATCTCCGAGATTCAGTGGATAGATGGCGTCCTCTGGCAGGTTTGCTCCCAGCCCCATTTGCGCAACGATCGCGCGCTTAAGATAGTAATTACCGTACACACCCATTGTGTCCGTGTTCATCGACCAGTAGTTCACGACGCGGGCAAGTGTCGGTACTTTCCACTTCATGAGTTTCTGCGCGTCCTCAGGCGCGCTGGCAAGCGCCTCTTGCACGGCAGGACTAAGCTTCGCAAAATCCAGGCTCTTTCCGGGTTCGATACCGATGCGCTTCATGCGGGCGATGATTGGCTCATCGGTGATGTGCAGCGGATGCAGCTTCAGTAACTCGGCTGCGTAGGTGAAGTATTTGTCTGCCAGCATCGTGTCCACCTGCACTTTCGGCGGCGTCTTCATGTCCACGGTGGGATCAACTTTCCCCGTCACCGCTTCAGAGGTTTTGCCCCATTGCGAGAGCGGCGCGATTTTGTAGCCTGCCTGAATCTTGTGTACCGCGTCGTAATCAGGCGGGCCGTCGGTCTTCGTCCGGCCAATGATCCAGACATAAGGCGTCGGCGATTTTATCTGCTGCATTCCGTCGGGGATCGTACCCGTCCAACCCGGAGGCGTAACCAGGAAATTGGCGGCTTGAGTTCCGGTTGTGCGCCAGCCCGGTGACGCGAACACATCCGTCCACATATCGAGCATCGGGAACAAATAATAGCGGCCACCGGTATCCGGCACGGAGACGACCATCGGTTCCTTCGTTAGGTCGAGCCACCCGCTGGAATAGAGCGTGTCGAAGTTAGGGCGGACGACTACTTTCATGTCCACAGTGGGATACGCCGGAATATTCGCGAAGGAATTCATTGGCGCATTGATTCCCTGGATCCGCTCGACATTCGTAAGCTGCTTACGGGTGATATCCATCGTCACGAGCGGGTAGAAGTACACGTAAGCATCCACGCCGATGGCGTGCGCCTCTTCGGCACCGAGCGGGGCCGCCTTAATAGGGAGGCGGGGTATGAGCAAAGCCAAGACGATAAGGGCGAAGCCTAGATTGAAGTTTAAGAATGGATTTATAGGTTTGTTCATTGATTTGATTGTTACTTCGTTAGCCGGTGTTGGTCTTTGAAAATGCTCTTCCTGAGAAGAGCACATCTCATTCGATACTAATGCGGTCCGTATTGGAGGTGGTGACTAGGGTGGCCGTCAATCACTGATGGACTTGGCTCGCTCCATCTCTTCGAGCTTCTTGATGTCGGCCGGCGTCAGCTCAGGGCGGTCAATTTTCAACGTCAGCTTGTTCAGCTTGCCGGTGAACTTGAACGGAACTTGATAGTCTTCGTCGTCCACTGGTGTGCCGGTATCGGAGCCAATATCGAAAGTCTCATCCCATTGTAGCAGTAACGGGATCGTGTGTGGCATCCTGATGCTGGCGACCTCCTTGCCATCGACCTTAAACACACCGGTTCCGCCCTGGCCAACACCGGTCATTTGGTTAAACGCCAATGTGCCAAATCCCATGCCTTCATACTTGAAGTCGTACTCCAGCGTGTGCTTGCCTGGCGCGAGGGCGTCGGGGCCTTGCCACTTCACGTGTTTATAACCCACGAGATTCCAGTTAAACACCGGCTTGCCTTTCAAGAGGTATAACCCGTATCCGGCAAAACGGCCGCCAGAGGTCAATATCACTCCCTCGGCGCCTCCTTGCGGCACATCAATGTCAGCCGTGATCGTGTAGGACGCGTTGAGAATGCTCGGCGAATCGCCCTGGGGAACGCCGGTCATTGGCCTGGTGTAAACAAACTCCTTGCGGCCGGCAGTTATGTTCGGTCGTGGCGCGACAACACGCGTCGCGCAAGAAGCATCCAGCGGTAGCACCTGGTACTTCTTAGCCTCGTTCAGGAACACACCGGCCATTTGTTTCACCTTATCAGCGTGCTGCGCCGCCAGGTCATTGGATTGAGTCCAGTCTTTACTAAGATCGTAGAGTTCCCAAGTCACATTGTTAAGGGGATCAGCGTTGACGGAGCCGACGACCTCCCAAGGCGGACGGACTACTTTCGTGCTGGCGATCCAGCCGTCGTTGTAGATGGCATGGTCGCCCATCATTTCAAAGTACTGCGTCTTATGTTTGGAAGGTGCATTTTTGTTCTTTTCGTCAAAGGTGTAGGCGAAGCTCACGCCTTCAATCGGGGCCTGTTTGATCCCGTCAACATTTTCAGGTGCTGGAATGCCAGTAACTTCAAGAATGGTTGGCACAACGTCAATAACATGCATGAACTGGTTGCGAATACCGCCCAGATCCTTCATGTGGCCTGGCCAGGATACGCACATACCCTGGCGTGTACCGCCGAAGTGTGACGCGATCTGCTTGCACCATGGAAATGGCGTGTCGAACGCCCACGTCCACGGGACGGCCATATGGTTGTAGGTACGGTCTGAGCCCCAGACGTCGTAGAATTTCATTTGCATCTCGGGCGGAAGAACGACCCCTTGCAGCGAAGCGACCTCATTGGGCGTGCCGACCAAGGAACCCTCTGCACTTGAGCCGTTGTCGCCGCTGATGTAGATGATGAGCGTGTTATCGAGCTTGCCCATGTCTTCTACAGCTTGGATCACACGGCCAATTTCGTTGTCAGCGTAAGCGAGATAAGCCGCATAAACTTCGACTTGCCGAATGAAGAGCTTCTTCTCAAGCGGTGTGCATTGGTCCCAATTCTTCAACAGGTCCTTCGGCCAAGGCGTCATTTGCGCGTCCTGTGGAATCACGCCGAGTTTCTTTTGGTTGGCGAAAATGGTGTCGCGTAGCTTGTTCCAACCTTCGTCGAAGAGGTGCATCGCGCTGATCTTGTCGATCCATTCCTTTGTCGCGTGATGCGGCGCGTGAGTGGCGCCGGGCACGTAATAGCAAAAGAACGGCTTACTCGGATCGATCTGGTTGATTTCATTCAGCCACTCGATGGCATCATCGGCCATCGCAGTAATAAGGTTCCATGTTCCCGGTGGCTTGCCGACATAAGGATAAATTGCCGTTGTGTTACGGAACAGATTCGGTTGCCACTGGCTGGTATCGCCACCGACAAACCCGTAAAAGTACTGAAAACCCATGCCGATTGGCCACTGATCAAACGGACCAGCCTGCTGGCAGTGAAGGTCGGCGTGTTATGATTTTTCCCAAACCACGAAGTGGCATAACCGTTATCCAGAAGAATCCGGCCGATGGTCGCTTTGTCTTTAGCGATAATGCTGTTGTATCCTGGGAAACCGGTAGACTGCTCGGACACGACGCCAAATCCGGCTGAATGATGATTGCGGCCGGTAATGAGCGCCGCGCGTGTGGGCGAGCAAAGTGCGGTGGAGTGCATGCACGTGTACCGCAGTCCTACCTTGGCAAGTCGATCAAGTGCTGGAGTGGGAATGACGCCACCGAAAGTGCTGGGCGCGCCGAAGCCGACGTCGTCAGTCATGATCAGGAGGATGTTGGGTGCTTGTTTGGGTGGAACAACGCGTGGCGCCCACCACGCTTTTGATTGCAGCGCGTTGTCCTTAATTACGCCGCCGAATTTCGGATCGGGTGGTGGCAGTTGTTTGCCGCTGATCGTTGTCGTCGCGCCGGGCGAACCCGGCGTGCCGGTGGTTTGGATTTGTTCCGCCTGAATCGAAGTCGCTACTGCAATAAACGCGCAAGTGTAGATGCTGGTGATGACGATAAGTCTAAGTGTTTTCATTGGTTAATGGTGATCGGTGTCGGTGATCCTAACGAAAGAATGCAAATTACCCTGCGTGGCCATGATCTGACCATAGGACTTTAGGGCAATAGGCTGTCGCCGGGTTAAATCGTTAAAGCGTTACAACGTTAAAGCATTAAAGCGCGGCGAATTTCCGCGCGGAAACACATGATTAGCGATGCCAACGCGCTGTACATTGTTTTCGTCATCAACAACGCGTGAGCTTGTCCGTTTCGCTCGTCAATCGGTTAAGTTGACCTCAAATGCCTGCGCTCCGAGGGAGGAGGCCAAGCCTTCGGTCTGGCCGGAGAGATACATGGTCACACCATTCTGGTATGTCAGCTTGGCGTGCATTTTTCCCTCGATCAGAGTGAGTCCCCGGCTAATACCATGGTAAGTTCCGGAGAAGTCGGAGAGCCTCTTCAGGTTAAAGACCTTGCCGGTGGCAGAGACCTTTTGGGCGCCCGAGCCACCAACGCCGCCACCAGAGATGGTGAAGTGGTGCCGCCCGCCGTTGTAATAGAGGGTACCTTTTCCAGTTTCCGCCTGAGCGTAATAAGCAGCGGACCACTCCCGAATGCTCACAGTAGCCGAGGGTGTTGTGCTCGGAGCCTGAGTCATTGATGCGCATCCGGCGATAAGGAGCAATGTGATACTGCCGAAAACAGAATTGATGAAGGTAGTTTTCATAGATTTAAGCCTTTTGAATAGTTTTGAGTAAGGATGATTTGGGTGCTGGTTATAAACTGTCACCGAGAAAATGCATATAGGACTTTAGGGCAATGCCTTACATCGTTACCTCCTTCGCCAACCAGCCTTTGCGTAAGAGCTACGGCGGGCAAGAGGCTTCGGCGGGCCGGGGAATCGTTGCAATGGTAAAGGCAGCCTCGGCTTACAAGGCATCTTAGCATTTACCGGACTCGAGATGAATCCGCAGCTGTGCTGCTATGGGGTGCCCGGACATGTCCGCGCTTTTTAAAGCGGTAGCGCAGTCGCCGGGATCGCGGCACTCAAAAAAAGCGCAATTACTGCCGCCCCGGAGCAGCGAAGCAGCCGCCGCCTTGCGGACACACGACGACGTACGTCCTGCGCTGACCGCAGCCGGTCACGCCGACCGTGTATACGATGCGCTGCACTCCGTAAGCCGAAGCGAAGCGCCCCTGTACCTCAGGCTGACTCACGTTGGTCGAAAGCACCTGCCCCGTTGCGCTTTGACAGTTCATGTCGAATCGCGCCCGGTTCAATGCTGTCTGAACTGCCATTCCCTGCTGACCCTGGACCATCTCCTGCTGTGTCTGGCATCCGACGAGTGCCAGCACACCACCGAGTCCTATGAGTAAATAATTTAACAATTTCATAAGCGTTGTGGGTTATCAGTTGGAAGGTGCCAAAATAGCAGGAATCTGCCTATAGGACTTTAGGGCAATGGCTGTATCAAAGAGCGGTTAAATGGTTAAATCGTTAAATCGTTACAACGTTGCACTGTTACCGCATTGAGACGCACAAAAAGCTCCAGAAGATTCTGCCGCGCAATTGATGTTAGCGCCCCGCGTTAAACACTTCTAAAAGGTGATGCCGGTGGTGATTTGCGGGCCATGCATCACAACGTCGAAACGGAAACCCTTGTCCTCGAAGTTGCCGCCGAGCGCGCGATAACCAATCTCACTAAAGATGGAACGGGTGAGGTTGATCCCGAGTACACCTTCGACCTCCCACATCAAGTCGGCACCGACGCCGAACCCTCCGATCTCGCCGCGAACCGCAGTGTAAAGCGTCTTGTTGAAATTGTAACGTGTTCGCAGCCCAACGTAGGGATCGAACCAATCATCTTGTCGCGAGATGCTTTGGTGCAACTTCTCATCGAGAGTAGCCGCGACGTGGCCCGTAATTTGTGCTTCGGCAGCGCTAACAATGCGTTGAACCGCGGCGCGACGAGCGGCTCCCTTTAAGCGCAGTGCATCTATGCGCGCGCGCAAAGCCGCTTCTTTCGCCAGCATAAGATCCTCAACCACCCGGGCGACATCTTCTTCAATGCGACCACCCAATGGAGCGATTGGAATGCGTGGGTTACGCTCGTGACGGTGTAACGAGTCATGTTTGTCGATCTGGCTGATAATGTCCGCCTCAATTGTGCCTTTAAGCCCCGCAAGAAATTCGCTGTGGGAAATATCGTTGTTCAGGCGGGCAACCAAATCGTCGCCAATGTTGGCAACGAATTGTTCGCTTGCCTGAAAAATCGCGGCCCGGTCCCCATTTAAAGTGAGCCGTTCGTATACATTTGAGTAGTGCGTGCCGGCGGCGAAATCGAGCGACCAGCGCGGCTGGTTAACGAGCCGCCAACTCAGCGCAGTGTCAACCAAGGTCAGGTCCACCTGTTCGTGGATGTTGTTGATTAGCCCTGGTACCTCCGCGACGTCGGAAAGACCGATGTAAATTATTTCGCCGTATATTCCGAACGGACCTTTCTGGGCCTCCGCCCGCAGCGCGAAAATCATGTCGAGGTGTTGCAGAGCTTCGTTGACGGGAATATCTATGTTTGCGTCAACCCCGCGCACGCCGATGGTGCCGTTCAAGCTCGCCAGCCAGCCTGGCGCGGCAATCGTAAATTGCCACGGCTCGCTTTCGGTAATGCTTGGCGGCGCGGTTTCTTTCGGCTACAGCTCTAATGTGCCCGCGCTCAGAGAAGAGATGAACGCGGATGCTGCGCCTGCGAATAAGAAGAACCGAAGTTTCATGTGTCGAGTTTTATCTAACGACGTTCTAATTGGCAAGATAACGTTGCAGCGATCGAGCGCGATTTTCCGATATATCCTAAGACCCGTCTATTGGACTTTGGGACCATACCAAGCACCGTTCCGCCGTTCCCAGGCGAAGCTAAGAGCGGTCGGCAGGTCGCAGTTTCGTAATTCAATGTCATTTGATCTCTTTCCCTCCAACCGCTGTTGCGGATCTTCTGGGAGAGGGTGATAAGGTAGCAGTGGGACTGGTGGCCTGAAGTTTCTTGACAAAGAAGGCCTTTATGTCTTTAAATTTCGCTGCGTGGGAGTTGTTTGGAAGAACCTTGGCGCCGGAAGCATCCACTGCTATCGTTTGTCGAAGAGTTCCTGATCTGTCCGTAAGCCAGGCAGTGCCTACGGAATAAATTTCCATCTTATCTGCCATTGTTTTGAGCGCAGAAATCACTATGCCCTGTTGCTTTGGGTTGGTGCTGACAGCAAACGCGAGATTAATACCACCAGACGTGCGATACGACTTTATTTTTACTGGAAGACGATCACTGCCAAGTCCGAGTATGGCCGCCAACTGTGGGGCTATCGATTCTGCAGTGCCTTGAGAAAGCACCCATTCTTCCGCTTTGGAAAGTTCGGCTTGCGGGGAAGAAGGCGGTGTTGGAGCAAGATTCTGACCTAACAAGGCGACGGGAATGAGCGCCAGGGCTGCGATAACAAGTTTGCCGTAAAGCTTTGGCATCGACGGGTTTTAGCCAGTGGCGTTGTTGGTAGTTTTGTAGCCCTCTGCGACGGGGTCGTACTTACGACAACAGACTGAGTTCCAGCCTTTCATTTCCAACACGCAATTAAGGCTGTTTGAACGGCCATCCCTGACTGCGCAACGAGATTTTGATCGCTAACGATGTTGTCGTCAATGCGGGTGATTTTGATGCGACTGCAGCAACACGTCTATAAGACTTTGGGGCCATGCTGAACGACTTCGGCGAGGTACAAAAAATAAGCTAGCTGGAAAGAGTGCTCGCTTTTTAGTGGAAAAAGAACCGGACACCGGCGCCAACCAAGTGTTGCCCCAGATCGCGACTCAGGTTCGTGTCGATCTGGGTACTTGTATAGTCCAGGTAATGGTATTCGATAAACGCGCTCCACTGAGAATTGAAAAAGTAATCTGAGCCAGCAACAACGTCCCACGCCAGGTCGGCATGATTTGCTCCTCCCCCAGTGTTGACGGGCACTCTGCCAGTCACGGGGTCTGTAATCTCGACCCCCGCAGATTCGGCGTAGTAAACGCCAACCCCGGCGCCGGCATACGGCTGGAACCTCCAATTTTCGGGCGCGATTCGCAAAATGAAGTTAAACATAAAGGCGCCCGTATTAATCCAAGTCGTCACGTTACGTTCGTGAGTTGAAAGCTCCGTGGCACAGAGTGGGCACGGTGTGTCCACCTCGTGCAGAGTAAAATCAGCGCCGCCGCGGAAACCATTATAGAACCAGTCGCCCTCAACCGTTGGCCGAATTACGCCAGTGCCAAACACGTAACCGAGCTTGATGCCTCCATAAAAGCCGACGTCATTTTTTGGGCTCACGTCGAGAGTAGATCCGAAGAAGTCTGAATTCGGATCATCATTCGTAAAAGTGCGGTCTCCGCCGCGGTTTTGATAGACGTTCGCGCCCATGTCCAGCGCGCCGTAAAAGCCGGTCCCAAAAATCGGCGGCGGCGGCGGCGCCACCTGTTTGTATTCGACAGCCGGCCCCGCTTGCAGTGGAATGGCGAAGAAACCAAGAATTGGAGTTAAAAGAAGAGATAATTTTTTCATACAGATAGGATTTTCAATCCTTTTCGTCTTTCGATGCTGCGTTGATTGTTAGGATCGTCGCGTCCCATAAGAGACGAAGAATCCAACCAAAGGAAGAGTCCTCCGCCTGATTCGGGTTTGTTAAGGGAAGCCATTTTACAAAATCCGTGTGAATTTACATAGTTAGGCATTGCCTAATCTTCATATAGGACCTTGTCCGACGCGCCACCGGCTCCACAATTCCTCAACAAACTCGCTGCAAGTCCGCAATCGGCGCTTCAAGTCCCAGGAAAAGCAGCCAGTATTTCATGTGGGTGCACTATGAACCGTTAACTAACTGCGATGTACGTTTGGAATGCAAATCGTTATCCCATGCGCGTCGCCGATTGAAACCCAGCCCAAAACTTCAACCGGCTTTTCTTGAGATTGTGCCGAAAAGTTTTGAATTGTACAAGCGACCGAGTGTCGATACGAATGTCGTAAGGCAGCAGAAATCACTTTGATGGGCTCGAATTGGCTTTAAGCCGTGAGGATTTACCATAAAGCTTGAAGACATATCGACTTGGACTGCGGTAGCGATATGCGGGATCCAAATCGCGGCAGCACAAGTATCGGTACCATCGGCTGAGCCCCTCCCAAGGAGCCGTGCCGTAGCGCAAGACCAGCTTGTTACGCCAACGCCATTCCCTACGTCGCGGGTGATGGCACTCCCAAAGCTTTCGAAAAGAGAAACCGCAACTACGCCGACAGCACTGAACAGCTTTCTAAAACACGAAGGCTGCGGGGTCGTGAAGCTTCGGCAAGCAAACTTCGACAGCGACCCAAAACGTCTCGTCATTGATGTCGAAATTAATCGTGTGAGCGCTTCGTTAGAGATCGATACGGGTGCGGGAAAAACCGTCATTGCACAAGCCAGTTTGAAAAAATATCGACTTGTCGAGTACAAGACGGTAATCGCAGTTCCCACATTTGGGAAAAAGTTCCCCACCAACAAGTTCTGGAGTCTCGCGAAGCTTGATACACTTGTCATAGGTAATAGCGTGATCCACACGGTCCCAGTTGGAATTAAAGAAATTCCGCATTCAGACGGGCTTTTAGGAACCTCTGAAATGCACAGAGTAGGAGCGGTGTTGGACTGTGCCGAGCGCGCACTTTATCTCGCACCTCGGGGACCGAGTCGCGGTACAAGCGACAAACTGGCGGCCATGCTTCAAAGCAATGGGTTCACGCAAGTGCCCTTGCGTTTGAACTCAGACCAACATCTCGAAGTTGATTGTTCCATCGATGGCGTATCCTCGACCATGTTGGTTGATACAGGTTCACAGTTCACCTTTGTTGATGAAAGCATCGGAACCAAAGCTGGAGTCATAATGAAGCAATCAAAAACCGAGGTAAGAGGCTCGGACAATGCACCGCGCAGTATCGGGCGTGTAAGGAAACTCGCTATTGGGGATTTCGAGATACAGAATGCCGATATTTGTTTCGTCGATTTAAAGAAAGCTGACCACCCTTCCACTTACCTTCTTGGAATTAGCGAGCTGGCATCCAACTCTGCAATTATTGATGTAGCTGGTTTGAGCATCTACCTACGTCATCCGCAGTAAGCGGCGTCCGCATAAACCATACTGGTGTCTG
>Ga0306921_10008667_pt1 | contig 10755 bp, 10 predicted proteins | sample sta12Cox44000080_FD_203760 | JGI IMG/M metagenome (GOLD analysis project Ga0306921, IMG submission 203760) | Lab enrichment of tropical soil microbial communities from Luquillo Experimental Forest, Puerto Rico - statoxic.12C.oxic.44.000.080 (v2)... | ecosystem: Environmental > Terrestrial >...
GCATCACTAGCGGCATCGGCTCATCCATGGATTGCGAGAGTATGCGCACCATTTCACGACATTTAGGCGTGTGTTTGCCGATGAATTTCACCAGCATGGTCTGCCACCAATTTCTCCGTGCGAGAACAGATGGGTTGCCGATCGGCGAGGGATTGTACGGTTCTTCCGGCATCAGACTGTTCCTCCCGTTGCCGTATCGAACCAGTTCATCTCAAGACATTCGCGGAGCGCCATGCGCGCGCGATGCAACATCACCCAGAGATTGCTGTCCGTGATCGCGAGAATCGCGCAAATCTCCTTACTCGGCACGTCGTCCATTTCGCGCATAGTGAAAACAGCGCGGATCTTTTCTGGCAACTTCGAGAGGCAATCACCCAGCACCTGCCAGAACTCAGTGCGATGCATCACCTCGTCCGGTTCGGGCTTCCACTCATGTGGCCCAAGATCATGGTTCCAAAAACCGATCGACGCGAATTTCTCAGAAAATTCATCGGAAAGAAATTCCATGTCGGTGAACGAAGTCTCCCGCCCACGCTTTCGGAAATAATCTACGATCTTGTTTTTTAAAATGCCGACCAGCCAGCTTCGCTCGGACGAACGGCCGCCGAACCTCTCGTACCCGCGGATGGCGGCCAGAAAAGTCTCCTGCACTAGGTCTTCCGCCACTTCCGGTTTGCGTAGGCGCACTAAAGCATATCGGTAAAGACACTCGCCGTGGTCGTCCACCCAGCGAGACGCCCTCTGAAGATCTGTAGCGCTCATACCGGATCCCATTCGCGATGTGCACACCTCGTTCGCGAGTTTTGTGTGTCCACGCTATTTTGTCGGTCCCAACTGCAAAACCTTACGGAGGGATTCGAAGATTTACACGCTTGTAAGGATTTCCCGTGGCATGCGACGCATCTCTAAAAACACGTATGATCACGATCCGCGTTAGAAAAAGTGTTCTAAAAGTGTTCTACTCGGATGACGTCAATGGATAATTGCCGACAAATAAGCTAGTTACGAAACGCACCTGTTGGCCTCCGGAGCCAAAGGTTGTGGGTTCGACCCCCGCCGGGCGCAAGATCAATTTTCGCTCTTAGACAGCCAACACGAGAGGCTTACCATGGTCACAAGGGCGATCTGTGCGCGTGCGCTCGAACCTGCTCTGCCACTCCGACTGCTTTGTAGTAATGCGCTGGCTAAACCAAGCGACCATGTTGATTGCGGTGCGCTCTGGAGTGCTGCCGCGCTGCTGAACCACGCCGTCAATGATGCGCCTCGCCTCTGCATCGCGAAGCAATGCGCCAGCGATCTCACGGCATGTGATGAGACGCTGATGCTGCTGAAACTCGGAAACTATGACGCGGGCAATCAACGGAAAGACGTCGTCCTGCTTCCAGGTTGTGTTCTGTGCAGCCATCGCGGGATTCACCTCCTAAGGAGATAGAGATAAGCCACGGCAGGGTGTCGTGGCAAGCACACTGAATATATTCCGTGGGAGAACGTAGACTTCAGTCCCGATGGCTACCTTCTCGGCTCATACCGCATCGCCACCGCCCCCGAGCCGAACTCCAGCCGGCTCACGAGCCTCAAGTCGATACGCTTCGATAGTCCCGCGAACAACGTCGGCCCGTGGCCCTCCAGCCTGGGGTGCACAATGAACTCGTACTCATCGATCAATCCCAACTCCGCCAACGCCAGCGGGAGCTTCACGCCTCCCACGAACAGTCCCTTCCCCGACTCCCGCTTGAGCTGCTGAACGGCCGTCCCCAGATCCCCGCGCACGAGCTCCGCGTTCCAATCGACCTGGTCCAGGGTGCTCGACACGACGTACTTCTTTGCCGCGTCGATCGTCCGGGCGAAGGGTTCCATCCAATCCGGCCTCGCTCCCGTCCGCGCTGACGGCCGCCACGCTGCCTCCATCATTTCGTAAGTCACCCGGCCAAAGAGGAGGGCATCGGCCTGCGCGAGGTTCTCGACCGCGTGACGATGCAAGTCTTCGTCCGCGATCATTGCCTGATGATCGCAGCACCCGTCCAATGTGACGTTGATGGAATACCGAAGGGGTCGCATTTACGTGCTCCTGAAGCCGCCCAACGAGAATAAGATTAGCCACCGCTCGTGGGAGCGAAGGCTGGCTTGAATTGATAATTTGTCAGTCATCGAAAGTGAGGCCGTACGCCGGCGAGCGGTTGGCTGCATCGTCGGGTTAGGCGACGGTTTCATTCTTCACCATCAAAATAGTCCAGCGGCTGTGAGCGGACATTCCTGCGCTCGGGGATCGGCACACCCCACTTATTATTGTCGGGTTGATAGTATGTATCGCCAATTGGATTGTCCGCCACCACGTAAAGGATCATGTCTTCTGTAGTGTCATTGCTGATCTGGTGTGGCTCACCCGGTTTGAAAATAAATGCGTCGCCAGCCTCAATCGGAGTAGTCCCGTCTTTATGGCGGACGACGCCGCTGCCTGAAATCACATGATAGAACTCCCACTGTGCACTGTGCGAATGATACGAATAGGGAGCCTTCCCCGGTGGAATACGCAAAATCTCGACATCAAAGGGATGCCGCTCGTTGAGGTCGGTAGACTCGGGCTTGCGTCCCAAGGCCTCTGAAATCTCTTTGCCCGCACCGCAGAACTTTCCCTTCGGTGAGGACCATGTGAGCTCTGCCATCTTTGTTGTATTGACCTTGTGCACAAGCGAAGTTGTCAAACGAGAATTAGACTGCAACTTGCAATCTATTTCTGCCTCTACAGAGCACAGTCTGCCCGAAAACACTGCAAGGTGGCCAGGCGGAACCGTTCACTACGGAGCAGCCTTTCATCACGCCGCCGCTGGTTTTCGACCCGCAGTCCCGCAGGGGGACGAAAAAGTGTTTTAAAAGTGTTCTACGCGGTTGGTCTCGATGGAGAAATGTCGATAAACAAGCTAGTTACAAAACACACTCGCTAGCCTCCGGAGCCAAAGGTTGTGGGTTCGAACGCCCGCAGGGCGCATGGTCTGTTGGGCAGGCGCTCCGCCTGGCGCGCTTTGGGTCGGCAACCGACGCGGTTGCCCTACAATCGATTCACGTGACCTTCGCCCGCGCGGAAATTTCCTACGCCAGTGCTTCCAGTCGGCTGAGTAGATCCTTCTTGCTCGCGACTCCGATGACCTGGTCGCGTAGTTGGCCGTTCTTGAAAAAAAGCAGCGCCGGAATCGCCCGAATGTTGTACTTGGACGAGAGACTCTGGTTGTCGTCCACGTTTACTTTGGCAACTTTGACCGCACCCGCTTTTTCGCGCGCGATCTCGTCTAACAAGGGCGCTATCATTTTGCACGGACCGCACCATTCCGCCCAAAAATCGACGATCATAGGCTTGTCGTCCTGCGTCAGTTCGCGGTCAAAATTCGATTCGTTAAGGGTGATAGTCTCAGAATTTTCCATAGCTAAGAAAAATACGTCCAAATCTGGATAATCAAAATCAATGCGGAGATGCCGAGAAGCATCCAGTACAGCAGCATTGATTTTTTCTCCACGGGCGCCACAGCGATCGGCGGAGTTTGTGGCCCGACGTTGGGTATCGCGATCAGCGGCTGAGTCTTCTTCTGAGCCGACCGCAGTGGCTCCGGCACGAGCGGAATACGCACAGTCTCTTTTTTCGGTCCTGAAGCTGGAATCGGCGGAGGACGCACTGAACCGGACAACGGCCGCGACGCAGCTGGCGGCTTCGGCGGCGGAAAAAAGTTGGTGGACGAAATATCCTTGGGGGCAGATTGCGGTGAAGAGGAAACAACCGGATTGCCGGTTTCATGAACTGGCAACTGGATGCTGACGGCTTCGCGGGACTTTACAGATTGCTGCGGGGAGTTCGGTGGAGGCGGCACCGGCAACTGGATGCGAACCGTCTCTTTCTTTGGTTGGTCAGGTTCGGCCATTACTGCTGCAACAATTGATCAAAAATCGCTCGGTTGTCACTAAGCAATCTTGAGTCGCAGGAAAATGCGGCTGGCATTTAGGTCAGCAGATCGTAGCCGCGACTGCCAATGATAGACCGCCGAATGAACTCGCCAACAGGCGCAGGCTTAGACAAAACGACACGCGCATCGACATCCGGAGCATCGGCTTCGGTTCGCGCAATGTGCGGCTGATCGACGAGCAGCTTCAGTTCGCTGCCAATTTTCTTGCGGGCGACATCATGGGCGATGGGTTGCTGCAACGCCATCGCAGCTCGATACCGCGCGTTCTTTGTCTTTGCGGGAACCTGCCCGGGCATCCTAGCCGCGCGGGAACCTTCTTCCTGCGAGTATTTGAATATCCCAAGACGTTCGAAGCGGCTGCGGTGAATGAAATCCAGCAATGTCTCGAATTCCGCATCAGTTTCGCCTGGGAACCCAACGATAAAAGTAGTGCGCAGCGTTACATTCGGAATTCCATCGCGCAGTTTGTGTACTAAATCTTCGATGTGGGCACGCGATGTTTCACGTCGCATCCGGGCGAGCATCGATTCGTCGATGTGCTGTAGCGGAATGTCTATATAGCGCGCGACCTTGTCGCATTCAGCAATGGTCTCAATCAGTTCATCACTCCAATGCGCCGGATGCGTATAAAGCAGTCGCATCCAGAATTCGCCTTGGATGTGTTGAATCTCACGGAGCAGCGAAACCAGCGTCGGTCCGCGAGTCGAATCCACCGGTTGCCGCGGTCCTGCTTTGCCCTCCCACAGATCCATTCCGTAGTACGTGGTGTCCTGACTAATCAAGTTGATTTCCCGGACACCTTCGCCGACGAGCGCACGGATTTCCGCCAACACCGATTCCGGTTTCCGGCTCCGATGCTTGCCGCGCATTTGTGGGATCACGCAAAAAGTGCAGGGATGATTGCACCCCTCCGCAATTTTTACGTAAGCGGAATGCGCTGGGGTAAGTCTGAAACGGGGTGTGTCGTAATCGGGAATGTAGGTGGGCCGTTTTTCTGCGAAGGCAAGATCGAGCTCGTTTTCAGAAGAAACGTCCAACGCCGAACGCCCAACGTCCAACGTCCAACTGTCTGCATTCGGCGTTGAGCGTTGGGCGTTGAGCGTTGAGCGTTTGCTTAGAATTTTTTCAACAATTTCGCCAAGCTGACTCACTTGATCGAGTCCAATAAACGCGTCAACCTCAGGCAACTCGTTATGCAGTTCTCTCGCAAACCGCTGCGACATGCAGCCGCTTACGATTAGTTTTTGGTCCGGTCGTTTATTCTCCGAATGCTTTCGGAGCTGATGCGCTTCCAAAATCGCTTCGATTGATTCTTCCTTGGCTGAATCGATGAAGGCGCAGGTGTTAACCACGAGCACATCGGCGTCCTCAGCGCGCGACGTGATTTCCATCCCGTGCTGCAAAACGCTCCCAAGCATAATTTCCGCATCGACGAGATTTTTGGCGCAGCCGAGGCTGATCACGCCTACTTTCGGCTTTTTAGGCGCGGCCGTCGTTTTCTTCATTTCAAGTTCAAGAAAACGTCCAACGCCGAACGCCCAACGTCCAATTGTCTGCGTTCGTTGTTCAGTGTTGGGCGTTGAGCGTTTGCTTCGCCTTAGTTGACCGTCACGTCCTGGTCGTTTTGTTGCAGCTCGTGTCCGTTTTTGGTGATCTTAACGGCTTCAGGATCGAGGACGCGAATCGACACGTGATTACCGTGAAATTCAACCGGACCATCTGACGGTGAGACCCATCGTTCGAACGCGGCTTTTCCGTCATCCCCGAGCGTTACCCTCACGTAAGTTCGTTTAAGCGGCTGGATGGCCACCCGATTTTGTTCGCCTGATCCCGGTGAAGGCGAGCCTGATCCCGGTGAAGGCGAATTCGTTGCTTCGCGGGCCTGCGCCAGGTCTTCTTTAGTCACCGGCTTCGCCTTACGCACTTCCGGCTCAGCTGGCGCTGTGAAATTCGCAGCCAGAGCCTTGCGCGTTTCAGGCGGCCCCACTGTCGGGACAGCCGACGCGACCGGCGCAGTCGTAGCAACAGCTCCAATGTTTGACGCTGCTGCCGGGCTCGACCCGCCTGAAGCAACCGCCGGGGTCACGGTTGGCGGCGTTTGCGCGCTCGAGTTCCCTCGCCCAGGTGCGAGTCGCTGCAGATTGAGAAGAAACTTCATCCCAAGAAAGCCGACCACTAAAACTACGATGCCGACAATGAGCGGCATTGGCGAAACGCGATTGCTCCCACCGGTAGCAGCTGGACGGCGTCGAACCACCGGCGCGGAGACCGGTTTCGCGCGCTCGTTCTCCTGGAGGTACGAGTAGCCGTCCACGGTCACGCTCTCCGAATCCTCAAAAGCGTCCAAGTAAGGAGTCACGTCGACATCCAGGAATTTTCCGTAGATAAGCAGGAAACCCTTGGCGTAGGCCAGGCTGGGAAATTGCGAAAAATCGTCCGCCTCAATTTCCGCCAGGCGCTGTGGGCGAATTTTGGTCATGCGCGCGGCTTCATCGAGCGTGAGATTTCTCGCCACCCGTGCTTCCTCAAATTTTTTACCGAGGCCCTCTATTGTCATGAACGAAACGCCGGCTAAATGGCAGCATCCAGATCGACCAAAATCTCGCGCGGTTTGGCGCCCTCACCGGGACCCAAAATACCGCGCTGCTCCAGAATATCAACGATGCGCGCCGCCCGTGTGTAACCGAGCCGCAATCTCCGTTGGAGGAGCGAAGTAGACGCGCGTTTTTCCTGTCGAATAATTTCGAGGCATTTCTCGACCAGCTCTTCATCTTCCGCGGTTGCATCGTCCTGCGAACTACTGGGTTTTTCCAGTTCCCTCTCGAAGTCGGATTTGGCCACCGGCGGTCCTTGATCTGAAATGAATTTCACGATGCGGCGAATTTCTTCGTCTCGCACGAGCGCGCCTTGTGCGCGCACAAGACGCGAAACACCTGGCGGCAAATACAGCATATCGCCTTGCCCGAGCAGACGATCGGCTCCGTTTTCATCGAGAATGACGCGACTGTCGACTTTAGAGGCAACTTGGAAAGCAATGCGGCACGGAATATTGGCTTTGATGACGCCGGTGATCACGTCCGCGCGCGGCGTTTGCGTTGCAATGATGATGTGAATGCCGGCCGCGCGTGCCATTTGCGTCATACGTGCGATTGCCGTCTCGACGTCAGCCGGTGCGGTTTGCATCAGGTCGGCGAGCTCGTCGATAATCACAACGATGTAGGGAAGCTTCTCGGGGATTTTTTCTTCTGTGGTGGCAGCCGTGTCGGCTGCACTTAACCATTTCGCAGGCGACACGCCTACCTCTACGGATTTATCAGCGGGCTCGAACTCTTTCTTCTTCGGCCGCGCGTTGAAACCGACAATGTTACGAACACCTTCCTTTGCAAAAATTTTGTAGCGATTCTCCATTTGACGGATCACCTGTTGTAAAGTTTGTACGATCTTTTTGGGATCGGTAACGAGGGCTTTCTTGTGAGGCAGCGCTTCGTAGACTTGGAGCTCCACCATTTTCGGATCTACCATGATGAGCTGAAGTTCCTCAGGGCTAAAACGATAGAGCATGCTGGCAATCAGTGCGTTGATACAAACGCTCTTCCCGCTGCCAGTGGTCCCAGCGACGAGCAGATGCGGCATCTGCGCCAGGTCGGCGATGATTGTCTTGCCGTAAACGTCCTTGCCGAGGGCGAGTGGAATTTTTGCGTGCTCCCTCGCCGAGTCCCAATCGGACGATTGTAGCAGCTCGCGCAGTGTCACGGTCACCTTTCGGGTGTTCGCCAGCTCGATGCCCACCGTGTCTTTGCCCGGGATCGGCGCAAGAATATTAATTCGCTCGGCGCGAGTGGCCCGGGCGAGATCGCGCTCTAAGCTTACAATTTTGTCCACACGCACGCCTTCCGCCGGATAAATTTCGTAGCGGGTAATGGTCGGTCCTTTTGTGATATCACCTGGCCTAGCGGAAATGCCAAACTGGCCGAGCGTATCAATTAGAACTTGCTGGACCTGTCGTAACTCTGCGGGATCAGTCGCTGGACGTCCTTCGGAACTGCGTTCGTCGAGCAAAGCAAACCCTGGTAAGACATAATCTTCCCAGCTCGACACAGTGGTTTCTACGCTGGTATCCAGCTTGGGTTTTTCAGTGCTGCCTCGCAATTCAGCAAGAGACGGTTTTCTGCCAAGCGACGTGAGGTGCTCAGTTGGCAACGCAGTTGTATCAACGACCTTTGGCGCGGGACGGTTTGCCAGTTCCTCCGGAGAAATCATTGTCGCCACAGGTTCGGGCACAGGAACACCTTTCTTTTTCAGTTGCTTCTGTAGCGCTTCGAGTGCTCGGCGTTCCTTTTTCGTCTTCAGTTTTTCTCTGAGATCCGATTTCCGGATCCGCCGGCGCACGCGCCATTCAGCCATCTTCGCGACGCTTCGGCGTGCAAGATTGACCATCTCGCGAACAAGATGAATCGGGCGCAAACCTGTAACCAAGATCAGTGTGGTCAAATAAACTCCGACCACAAGAAGCACCGAGCCTACTGGACCGAGAGCCGCAGGAAGTAGCCCGCGATGTTCATCAGACAAACGATAGCCGATGAGGCCACCCGGCCCTTGAATGTCCACCGGGACTTTCCTCCCGAGCAAATAATTGATCCGCCACGCCTGGTCGAGGCATGCACCCGAGATCAGGAACAAAATAATCCACGGAATTCGGCGCACGACACGCAATCGAGGATAAAACAATTTCGCCGCACCGAATCCGAACAGAACCGCTGCCAGCAACAGCGAAGCGAAAACGCCGATTAACTGATAGCAAATGCCTGCGACGATCGCCCCGAGCGGCCCGATGAAATTTTGTGCAGGATGATTCGCCGGTGAAACGTGACTAAACCAGAGCCACGATGGTATATCCTTCGGCGTGTAGGAAACCAGCGCGATAAAAAGCAACGTGCCGGCGAAAAGGAGAACGAGAGCGAACACTTCGTTCCAAGCGCTGAGTCTTTCTGTGCGGCCCACCGCGTGTGATAGTAACGCCATGCAGGCGTCTTTCAATCATAACTCTTCCTCTGCCTCTTGCTCTTGCTGTGATCGTAATCGTGATCGAATGATTCGGCGCGCCCGGCGGTCGCGCCCTCCCACTGCGCTTTCATCCTTGCGCATGACAGCGCAGACTGATAACTGTGCCAGCGCATTATGGCTTCCTTCGTTCGTCAGGGCATCCTCGCTTTTTTCTTTGCCACGGCCTTGTTTTCTACCTCTTGCGAGGAACATCCGATAGGTCAGATGCCAGAGGTGCAACGTGAGCAGCCAGATCCGACAAAAGAATGGTCGGAGGCACCAAAGGAAAATTCTCACGAGTCTTCCTCTCGTCCTGAATCGGCCGAAGCGCCACACGACGCTCGTTAGGCAAGGGAAATCACATGGCTAGATACAAATACATGACGTCGCCGCCGAGAATCACGACGATGCCGCCGGGCGTGCCGTACATCATCGGAAACGAGGCCGCCGAGCGGTTTGCGTATTACGGCATGAACTCAATCCTGACGATCTTCATGACCAAGTATCTGCTGGACAAAATGGGTCACTTGAAGGTCATGGAACCTGCGAAAGCCGAAGCGTGGTATCACACATTTGTTACCACGCTTTATTTTCTGCCCATCGTCGGCGCATTCCTAGCCGACGCCCTGTTTGGAAAATTTTGGGTCATCCTTTGGCTGTCAATCGTCTACTGCGGCGGACTTTTTACGCTCGCCTTAATGGGCTCGCCGGTCGCGCACACCATTGAGCCGGTTTACTTGCTTGCTGTCGGTTTACTCTTGGTCGCACTGGGCACCGGCGGCATCAAGCCGTGTGTTTCAACTAATGTCGGAGATCAGTTTGGCGCCACGAACAAACATCTCCTGACTAAGGTCTTTAACTGGTTTTATTTTTCCATCAACTCTGGTTCCGCGCTCTCGACGCTTTTAATTCCCTGGTTACTTGAACCGTACAAAGCTACGCCGGGCGGATTCATCGCTTCCCTGCCACCGGGCATCGTGAGTTTTCTTGAAAGTCCACAACTTCACAGCCTGGTCGTCGCATTCGGTTTACCAGGCATCTTTATGGTCATCGCAACGATTTTCTTTTGGGCCGGACGCAAGAAATTCGTCCACATCCCACCGGCTGGCCTGCGGACATACACGCGCGAAATTTTCAACAAAGAGACGCTCAAAATTTTGCTCAATGTTTTAATCCCGGTCCCATTCGTCGCGATCTTCTGGGCGTTGTGGCAGCAAAATTTTTCGTCGTGGATCCTTCAAGCCGAATCAATGGACCGACACCTTTTCGGCGTGGAGTGGCTGTCGTCGCAGATCCAGACGGCCAATCCGATTTTCATTTTGATCATGTTGCCGGTTTTTTCGTACTGGGTCTACCCGTTCGTGGAAAAATTTATTCGTTTGACGCCGCTGCGAAAAATTGGCGCCGGTTTGTTTGTGACAGCGGCCTCGTTTTTTGTCATCGCGATGATTCAAACGCGCATCGACGGCGGCGCGCGGCCCAGCATTATTTGGCAAATCTGGGCGTTTGCGATTTTGACCGCCGGCGAAACGCTGGTTTCTCCGACCCACCTCGAGTTCTCCTACACCCAAGGCCCTGTCAAACTCAAATCGCTGGTGATGTGCACATATTTGTTCGCTGTTTCACTCGGCAACCTATTCACTGCAGTGGTGAACTGGTTTATCCAAAATCCAGACGGTTCGGTGAAGTTACAGGGGACCAGTTATTTCATGTTTTTCGTCTGGGTTATGCTGGGAACCGCGATTTTGTTCGCAATCGTTAC
>Ga0306921_10008669_pt1 | contig 10754 bp, 9 predicted proteins | sample sta12Cox44000080_FD_203760 | JGI IMG/M metagenome (GOLD analysis project Ga0306921, IMG submission 203760) | Lab enrichment of tropical soil microbial communities from Luquillo Experimental Forest, Puerto Rico - statoxic.12C.oxic.44.000.080 (v2)... | ecosystem: Environmental > Terrestrial > Soil...
TGTAGGTCCAGGCGTGCAAGGTCTGACAGTTGGAACTCGCGTAGTTTTCGTTGGTACGTGGAACACCTGGCGCGAGCAGATCGTGTGCCCTGTGGACAGACTCGTGCCCGTTCCAGACGGGCTGGACGATCAAGCCGCCGCTACTTGCTACATCAATCCTTTGACTGCATGGGCGCTGACGAGATCAGGTCACAAACTTAACGAGGGGGACTGGCTTCTACAGACGGCGGCTGCATCCAGCGTTGGGAAGTTGGTACTTCAATTGGCGCGGCAGGATCGATTCAAGACCATCAACGTCGTCCGGCGGCGCGAACAGGAAACAATCATACGCAACCTAGGAGGCAATGAGGTCATTTGTACAGCCGACGAGGACCTCAGCGCACGACTGCAGGAGTTGACCGCGGGAAAGGGCGTTGAACAAGCGATTGACTGCGTTGCGGGGGAACTGGGCGCTGAGATTGCCCGGAACCTCGCTCCCGCTGGAACCATGCTTGTGTATGGAGCCCTTTCCAGCCATCGGCAGGCGGACCCCGCGAAATTCACCATGCCCCTGTTCGCTCCGCGTCTGATTTATTCGACAACGACGGTTCGCGGGTGGTGGCTTCCGCGTTGGGTGAGTTCACAGCCGCTCGCTGACGTGCGGGCAGCAACGAGCGAACTCATCACGATGTTGCGGAACGGAGCCCTTACGCCTCCAGAAACCGTGCGCTATCCACTTAAAGAATTCCAAGAGGCAGTACGCTTGGCCGATGGAGAGGCAGGACAGCAAAAGGTCTTGCTGGACTTCTCCGAAAGGGTTTGACTGCGGACAAGAACTCCCCCCGGGGAAGTCATCAAAACCAGAAGGTGTTGAAAAATCCCGCCTCTGACAATGTCGGCGGTGTCAAGAGTTTCGAGCAGCACAGCGGCATGCACTCGAAGAAGAGCGCCATTTGCTTTTCGTCAATCATCCACCCATCGGCACCGTTTGTTCATTGAGTTCGTTTATTTCTTCGACGAAGGAGTTCGCCCGTATGCTGTTCTTCACAACCACGAAGTCACTTCAGTGAAATGGGGGTAAAATAGGGGCCTGATTTGGGGGTTGCGCCTTGCCGACAAACAGTCCCGCCCCACCAAAGGTCCATCGTCTCGGCATCGTCTTTACACCTAGCGGCACCAGTTTTTTGTGCTGTAAGGACTGCACCCTATCAATTGAAGTCGCGAAACACTCCGACGCCGCGATGAGAGCCGCCAGAAGTAAAGCGAATACAATTGCTTGTACCAAAACTCCCAACGCGTTCTCTAGCGACTGGGGAAGCCGACGTGCTCTGGGGTGAATCTGGTACTTCGGGCCTCGGACATCGCCGTCCCACTCGGCGCAGTCAACGTACTTGCCCGGTGATTGCCGCGATTGAACAGATCCAGGACCAGGCTTTTTCGTAGACAAAGCAACCCTGTCGGAACCTCGCCCACCAGCCGCACTACCCGAGTGTGACTTACCCGCCTAAAACCCTTTCCCCACCAACTGCTCCAACGTCAGCGAGTTCTCGGACCCTTCACCCTTCATCATCTTCTCCACATACTTGGCAATCAGGTCCGCTTCCAGATTCACAGGGTCGCCCGCCTTTAGCGATTTGAGATTCGTCATCTCCACCGTATGGGGAATGATGGCAATTGTGCAGCATTGTTTCTCGAGCTTCGCGACCGTCAAGCTGATGCCTTCAATTGAGATGGATCCTTTGAACACCGTGTACTTCTCGATCTCGCGCGGAATCTCGATGTGCAGCCACCAGTTTCCAGAATCGGCGATCTGCTCGAACGCGGTCAACTTCCCGACGCCGTCAACGTGTCCCTGAACGATGTGCCCGCCGAACCGTCCGTCGGCCTTCATCGGCAATTCCAGATTCACCAGCGCGCCCTCGTGCATTCGCGAGAACGAAGTTCTCGTCCACGTCTCCGGTGCGAGGTCCGCGCAAAACGAACTCGTTCGAATTTCCACCCCAGTCAGACATACACCGCTGACCGACACGCTGTCGCCTGTCGCCAGTTGTTTCGGCGTCTGTTTTGCGGAGACGGTGATCCGCCGGTTCTCGCCCTGCTGCTCGATGCGCGTGACCTCGCCCACTTCCTCCACAATCCCGGTAAACACTTTCGACACCTCCTCATGTGCTCTCGTTGCGATGCTCTGGTTACATGAATGCGTAAGGGTCGTGCACGTATCCCTCGACCGCGAAGTCTTCGCCAAAGCGGTGCAGGCGGATTGACTTCACATACGCAGCCTCGCTCATCCGCACGAATCCGCTCCCGGCAGCAAACGGAATCGACCCCGTGCCCGCCAGAATTTTTGGCGCGTAGTACAAGAAGACCTTGTCCACGATGTCTGAAGCGAGCGCCGCCCAGTTCACCATTGCCCCGCCTTCAATCAGCAGGCTCGTGATCTCCAATTTCCCCAGTAGCCGCGTCATGGCCGCCATGTCGGGCCGGCCGTCGGGAGCCGCCGGGGGAAGTTGCTCGACACGAATCCCATGCTCGAGGAGCGTCTGCTTCTTGTTCTCTTCGGCGAAAGAGCAGATCACCAGTACGTCGTTTTGCACCGATTTCGCCAGCCGCGATTCAAGCGACAACCGGAGTCGCGAATCCACAATCACCCGCAGCAATCGCCGCCGCCGTGGCCGTCCACTCCGGTCGGTCAGCAGTGGATCATCGGCAATGATCGTTCCCACCCCCACCATGATTGCGTCATTCGCATGCCGCAACTCCTGCACATGCGCGCGCGCCAGCTCGCTCGTGATCCATCCGCCCGTCACTCCGCCGCCCCCCAGTGCGGTTGAGTTCGCCGATCCGCCTGGCGGCGGCGCGATCTTTCCGTCCAGCGTCATGGCAGCTTTCAGCGTTACCAGCGGCGTGGCCTGCCGGATGTATTTCGCAAAGCTCTCATTGAGCTCACGAGCTTCCTCCTGCAGAAAACCAGAAGCTACCGCAACTCCCGCCGACCGCAGCTTCTCGAATCCCTTTCCGCTCACCACCGGATTCGGATCGGGCATGCAAGCTACTACCCTCCGGATTCCCGCGGCAATCACCGCGTCCGCGCACGGCCCAGTGCGTCCCTGATGTGAACACGGCTCCAGGTTCAAGTACAAAGTTGCGCCCTGTGCCCGCTCGCCCGCCTGTTGCAGCGCGAGTACCTCTGCATGTTTTACACCCTCCCACGTATGAAACCCTTGGCCCACGACTCGCTTGTCGTCGTCCACGACGATTGCCCCAACATTCGGATTCGGCGAAGTCAGCCCAATCCCGCGCCGCGCCAGTTCAAGCGCGCGCTGAAGAAAAGCTTCGTCATTTACGTGATTCGACATGGAATTCAAATCCGCTTGCAGATTGGCGGATGGTGGGATGCGACTGCCGACGCTAGTTTTGCCTACGAACCCAACTCTTCCTCTGGCTCGGCCACGGCGGCCCCGCTGCGCCCCTTCGGACCGCGCCTTACTGGAGCCATGCGGTACGCGTGTGGATCTTCCGGTGCTTCAGGACTCGGCCTCCATAGCCGACGCAACCGCTCAATCATTGCCCGCAATCTCGATCGACGATTCGGTTTCTGAGCCATGTCGCCTCCTTAGCCCATCACGCAAACAGTGAATCCACAAACTCCTTCGCATCGAATGGCAGCAAGTCCGTTGCCTTCTCGCCGACACCCACGTAGCGCACGGGCAATTCCAGATCACGGCTGATGGCCACCACTACGCCGCCCTTGGCGGTGCCGTCAAGTTTGGTCAGCACGATCCCGGTTACCCCGGCGGCTTCGGTAAACAATTTCGCCTGCTGCAAGCCGTTCTGCCCAGTGGTCGCGTCCATCACCAACAATGTCTCGTGCGGCGCGCCAGGAAGAATGCGCTGCGCCGTACGCCGCATCTTCTCAAGTTCCGCCATCAAGCTGGTTTTCGTATGCAGACGCCCGGCTGTGTCGACTACAACGTAATCCGTCTTGCGCGCCACCGCCGCCTGCAGCGAATCGTAGAGCACCGCCGAAGGATCACCGCCCGCCTTGGTTTTGATAACTTCCGTCCCCGTGCGCTGCCCCCAGACTTCCAACTGCTCGATCGCCGCTGCGCGGAAAGTGTCGGCCGCGCACAACAGCACCGTCTTCCCCTGGCCGCGCAGCAGGCCAGCCAGCTTGCCAATGGTCGTTGTCTTTCCCGTGCCATTCACCCCGACCACCAGAATCACCTCCGGCCCAGTCTCCACCCGTTCGGCTGGCCGCGATTGCGCTCGCGCCAGAATGGCTAGCAGTTCTTCTTTCAACAATCGCTTTAACTCTTCCACGTCCTTAATCTGCTTGCGGTCGGCCTTCTCGCGCAGCTTGCCCAACACTTCCTGCGTGGTTGTCGTCCCCAGGTCGGCTCCGATCAGCGTCGCCTCCAGATCGTCCAGCGTGTTCCTGTCGATCTCCTTGCCGAACGAAACCGCTTCCTCGATGCGCTCGGCCAAGTTCTCGCGTGTACGCGAGACTGCCTCTTTCATGCGGTCAAGAAAACTCGGTTTCTTCTCTTCTTCCAGGCTGCCGAACAGGGTCTGAATCATAAAAGTAAGAGTATTTCGAAGGACTTTTCAATTATAGCGGTCGGCAGGAGAGGCAGGGGATTCGCGCCAAGGTTGCGCGAACCTTAGGAGCGCGAGGTTTGGACGAGTGTTTCGCCGGATGCAGGAGGTTTCGGAGTAGGACTTGATGCTGCTGCCGCCACTGCGACGGAGGCTTCCGGTGCTTCGGCAGTTGGTTCGGGAGTCGGAGTTGGTGCCGCAGTTGGAACTGGCGCGGGCGCCGGAGGCGGTTGCATGTTGACCGTCCGCAATCGCTGCACACGAATCTCCCCGCGCTCGTACACCGCAGTAACGGCCGCCACTGCTTGCGGGTCCAGCCGCTTCCCAGCCAGCGAGTGAATAATCTTCAGCGCTTCCTTCGGTTCGTACGCACGCTGGTAAGGACGGTTCGTGGTTAGAGCATCAAACGTGTCGGCGACCGCAATCACGCGCGCCAGCAGTGGAATCTCATCGCCTTTCAACCCGTAAGGATACCCGCGCCCGTCGAGCGACTCGTGGTGCAACTCAATGCCGGGCAGCATGTCTTTTAATTGCGTGACTGGACGCAACAGGTTCGCACCTTTGGTGGTGTGCGTCTTCATCACTTCGAATTCTTCTGGCGTGAGCGCGCCTGGCTTCTTCAGGATATGGTCTTCAATCCCGATCTTGCCCACGTCGTGCAGCTGCGCGGAGATCCGCAGAATCTGCAGGAAGTCTTCATCCAGCTGCATCTCTCGCGCGATCTGCAGCGAATAGCGGGTAACGCGATCGGAGTGACCGCGCGTGTATGGATCTTTTTCGTCGACCGCGCCCGCCAGCATCTGGATCGATCCCAGAAACAGCGCGTGATTCTCTTCGGCTGCCCGCTTCAAGTCCTCAACGTAACGCTCGAGTTCCTGCGACATAGCGTTAAAGGTGGTCGCCAGTTCGCCGATCTCCGTCCGGTCATCCAATTTGACTCGCCGCGAAAAATCCCCGCGCGCGATTGCCCGACTTGACTGGGTTAGGACTTGCAACGGATTAGTAATCTTTCGTGCCGCAATAATGCTCACCATCACGCTACAGAGCACCGCCAACAGCGCCAGTAGGCGCCCAGTGTGCTGCATCTCATACACGCCGCGATACGCTTCGAGTTGCGGCTTCTGCACCACCACCGCCCAATCCAGCGCGCTCACCGGACTGAACGTGCCCAGCATCTCTACCCGTTCGCGCCCCTCTTGCGCCGTGAATTCCTGGGTGGCAACCAGTTGAGCTTTGTTGCCTTCGTCCACGAAGTTCCGCACAATCTCCAGATACTTCATATCCTGCCCGGTCGCGTAATCCGTACGCGCTGCGGCCACGAGCCGCCCCTGGGCATCGACGACGTACGGGGTCAGCCCTGCCCGGGTCACTTCCTCCAGCCGCCGGATCAAGAAATTCAAATCCACCACGGCGCCCAGCATGCCGACGAATTTACCGCCCGACATTACGGGCGTCGTCACCAGCACCACCGTCTTCATGGACTTTCCGCTGCCCACTACCAGCGCCTGCCCGTTGTACATGCGCCCATCACGCGCGGCTGCGAAACCGCGCTCCAGTTCCCGCTGCAGGAAGGCATCGGGCGCAATACGTCCCGCCGAAATTCCCTTGGCCTCCGAATTCAGCAAGGTCGCATATGCAATATCACCAGACGACGAGACAAAGTCTTCCAGCAGCGCCCTTAACTCCGGCGCCTGCACGCGCTCCGCAGTGATGTTCCGCCCGCTTGCAATCTGAATTGCCGAAGAAAGGTTTCCGAGCATCATCCGCAGCGATGCCGCGTGCTCCGAAATGTCATCGGCCAGCGACCGGGTCACCGTGTTCTGCAGAAACTTTTCATTGGTCTTCAGGCGTTCGCGGTTGTCGGTCTCCACCTTTGCGGAGTAGAAATACATTGGCACAACGCTGATCACCACCAGTACGCCAAGAATGACGTAGAGGATCGGGACGCGGTTTGGCAGCGTGAGCTTGAGAGTCAAAGTGGCCCTGTTGCACCGATGGGGAGAGCCGGTGCGCCATCAGAGAGGTCGATTAAAGTGTAACGGGGGCGCCCTTTAGTTCGAGCTAATCCGAGGGTCTAGGCCGGTTACGAAAGGCCAGGACTAATGCACGATTTCGGACTTGTCCCGCAGGTTCGGCCACGAGAGTTGATTCGCGTGTTTCTCACTCCATTCCTTGTCGTCTGGGAGTGCAAGGCTCGCTCGGTGAAGAGCGCCGTTTTGAGAATATAGACGGCCCGGCTGGGGCTTGGGCGAAGCTCTTCGCCCGCGATCCCGGCTACCTCCGGACCGAACTCCAGCACGACCTGCAGCAACCGAGTCGTTACCTCACGCTTGACTATTGGACGTAGGAAGCCGCCTATGATCGCTTCCTCGCCGCAAACCAGGAACCTTACGACGCCATCGATCGCGAATGCGAAAACCTCACTGAAAGGGAAGTGCTGGTTGGCCGCTTGATGTTGATACCGTAATCTCAAGAGATTGCGCCGACGTCACATCGAACCCTTCCGACACTCACAATTTTGTCTTAGCCTAGGTCCATGTTCATCGGCCATTTCGCCGTCGGTTTCGCCAGCAAGAAATTCGCGCCCCGCACCAATCTCGGGATTTTAATGGCCGCGCCGCTATGGCTCGACATCCTTTGGCCATTTTTTCTGCTTCTCGGTTGGGAGCACGTCCGCATCGATCCCGGCAATACCCGCTTTATACCGCTCGATCTCTACGACTATCCGTGGTCGCACAGCCTTCTCATGTCCATGGTCTGGGCAACCCTGTTCGCGGGACTCTATTACACCTTTGCCCGCTACCGACCCGGAGCGATCGTCATCTGGATCGGCGTCGTCAGCCATTACATCCTCGATTGGATCACACATCGTCCCGACATGCCGCTCTATCCCGGCGGCCCGCGGTATGGCCTTGGATTGTGGAATTCGATTCCCGGCACGTTGTTGGTAGAGGTGTCGATGTTCGCGATCGGAATCTGGCTCTACGTGCGGACCACGCGTCCGCGCGACTGGATCGGCCGCTACATGTTCTGGGCGTATGTCTTGTTATTGGGCGCTGCCTACATCAGCGACCGGTTCAGCGCGCCGCCCAGCGATGTCATGCGTGACATTGCGAAGCCCTCCGCGATCATCGTCCCGCCTCTTCTCTTGTGGACGTGGTGGTTCGACCGTCACCGTGAGTTGCGCGAATCTTCACCCGGATAGCTGTTTATCTAGCGCTAGCTTTGTCCCCGAATCCGATTGCTTTAGGGATTGTCGTCCCGACCGCAGCGAAGAGTCTGCTCTTAGCCGGCACAGAAACAGAAAGCGTAGGACTGACCGTTACCAGAAACAATAGAGACAACTCACCCCCGCGCCCAGCTTTCGCTCCTCACGCTTCGTGTCATCAGCTCGTGCATCGCCTCGGCCGGCGATTTGCCTTCATGCAGCACTTCCCACATCTTTTCAGTGATTGGCATCTCGATCGCGTGCCGCTTCGCGAGGCCTACGGCTGCGTGCGTCGTTGGTACGCCCTCCGCGACCATCCCGTGCATCCCTTCGATGATGTCCGCGAGCTTCTTTCCTTGGCCGAGTTGCTCGCCTACGCTCCGGTTTCGAGAGAGTCCTCCTGTGCAGGTCAGTACCAGATCGCCCAGACCCGCGAGCCCAGCCATCGTCTCGCTGCGGCCGCCACAGGCCACGACCAGCCGCGTCATCTCTGCCAGTCCGCGCGTGATCAGAGCTGCCGCCGAGTTGTGTCCAAGGCCAAGTCCGTCGCAGACCCCGGCCGCAATCGCGATCACATTCTTCAGTGACCCGCCCAGTTCCACCCCGATCACATCGTTGTTTGTGTAGATCCGGAGCCGCGGATCACCGAGCGCGATCTGCACCGCATGAGCCACTTCGGAGTCCGAGGAAGCAACGGTGACGGCCGTAGGATCTCCGTGCGCTACCTCGCGCGCGAACGACGGCCCGCTCAACGCGGCGATTCGCGGGAGGAATCCGCTGGCCGATTCAATCGTTGCGGCAACCACTTCGGTCATCCGGAGAAGCGTGTCTTCCTCAATCCCCTTGGTTGCGCTGACGAACATCGTCTCTCGTCGGAGGTGCGGCGCGAGCCCGCGAAACACTCCGCGGCAATGATGCGACGGCATCACGCTGACGACCATCTCTGCGCCCGCCACCGCCTCGCCTAAGTCGCGAGTAACTTCCACACCCTCGGGCACAGTTAGCCCCGCCAGAAACTTTTCATTCACACGCCGCGTGCGGATCGACTCGCAAACTTCTTCTTCGAACGCCCACAGCCGCACCCGGTGTCCCCCCTTTCGCGCCGCCACCATCGACAGTGCCGTTCCCCACGCGCCCGCTCCGATAATCGCGATGTCGGTCATCTTGATCCCTGCCGGAACTTGTTCTCCGTCCCCGCCATCAGACGCCGGATATTCGGCCCATGTTTCACGATGATCAACAGGGAAGACGCCGCCATGCAACTCAGCACCAGTGGCAACCCATGATCGTCCCCGCGCCATCTTGCTGCCAGCGGAAAAATCGCCGCCGCCGTAGTCGACCCCAGTGAGATGTACCGGAACACGACCACCATCACAACGAATACGACAACCATGACCAGGACACTTTGTGGCGCGTATCCGAGCCATGCGCCCAAACCAGTGGCCACGCCTTTACCGCCGCGAAACTTCAGCCACACGGGAAACAAATGGCCAACAATCGCCGCCAGCGCTGCTACCGCTCCAAGCTGAAGCCCCTCGGTTCCACTGAAAGCTCGGCTTGCCAGCATCACAGGAATCAATCCTTTCAGCGCATCGAGCAGCAATGTGAGCAGGCCCAAACCCGGCGATTTTCGCGACACATTGGTCGCGCCAATATTTCCGCTGCCCGACTGGCGAATGTCTTCCCCGCGAAACAAACGCACCAGCAGATATCCAAATGGAATCGAGCCCGCCAGATAACTCCCCACTGCCGTGATGATGTAAGGATTCATGAATCTGAGAACTTACTCGAGGGGCCGAAGGAACCGAGCTGTAGTCCACCGCGTCAGCGAAGAACGGGTGGCCCTCCAGCCCGACCGCTCGCCGCTACCCGAGCCCGAACCGCGCCACCTTCGTATAGCGCGACCCCTTTGGCGAAAGCTGGCTCTGGTAAAGAAAGAATTCCCGGGCGGTCATCGTACCAAACTCCGCGGTCAGCGACGCCAGCTTCTGTTGCAGCTTCGCAAACCGCGAGTTTTCGTGATCGCCCTTTGGCCAACGCGGCGCTCCCGAGCCACCAGCCCCGCGTGCCAAAGTCAGATGCGGCGTATAAGCATGCTTCTCGCGCGGGATGCTCACCGCCTCGAGCGCCCGATCTACGGATCCGGCGAGTCCAGCCAAAGGCTCACCGCCCTGAAGGCCGATCCAAAATACCCGCGCACTCTTCGGATTCGGAAAGAACCCGCATCCGCGAAACTCCAGCGCGACCGCCTCCCCACGCACGCCAGCCAGCACTCCTTGGATCGCGTCGATACCCTCCGACGCCACCTCGCCGATAAACTTCAGCGTCACATGCAGGGACTCGCTACGCATCCAGCGCGCCTCCGGAGCAAACCCCCGCACCCCATCCACAAACCGAGCAATCCTCTCCCGGATCGCTTCATCAATGTCCAGCGCGACAAAGAGTCTCATCTTGGAAATCACGGCTCATGGGCAGTCAGAAGAAGCGGCCGCTCACGCCGCCTCGAATCGCTCCATGAATTCCAATCCCAACGGCGCCTCGACAAGCTAGGAGCCAGCAGCTAGAGGCTAGGAGCTGTTCTTGCTACATCAACCTTCTCCGCACCAGATCCAGTCCCTGCTGCGTAGCAAACATCTGCACGCGATGCCGATCCCCCGGAAATCTCCGCTCCACCACTTCAGTCCCGCTCTCTCCACTCACCGCCAGGTAAACCAGCCCCACCGGCTTCTCGGCGGTCCCTCCTCCTGGCCCCGCAACCCCGGTAATCCCCAGCCCGAGCGTAGCGCCTGTCTTTTCACGAATGCCCTCCGCCATCGTCGCTGCCACTTCGTTGCTCACCGCTCCATGTTTCGCGAGAATGCTGGCAGGCACATCGGCAAACTTCGTCTTCAATTCATTCGAATAAACAATCGCTCCGCCCAGAAAATATCGCGAGCTTCCCGCAATCGACGTAATCCGCTCCCCAACCATG
>Ga0306921_10008670_pt1 | contig 10753 bp, 7 predicted proteins | sample sta12Cox44000080_FD_203760 | JGI IMG/M metagenome (GOLD analysis project Ga0306921, IMG submission 203760) | Lab enrichment of tropical soil microbial communities from Luquillo Experimental Forest, Puerto Rico - statoxic.12C.oxic.44.000.080 (v2)... | ecosystem: Environmental > Terrestrial > Soil...
AGAAATTCAATGGTCCCTGGAGCGCACCCATCATGATGCAGTCCAGTGGTGGCAGTATCGGCTTTCAGGCCGGTGGAGAGGCCATCGACTACGTCATCCTGGTACTCAACGATAAGGGTGCACGCACTGTTATGAACGGAAAAGCCAAGCTGGGCGCTGACGCCAGCATTGCTGCGGGTCCGGTGGGGCGTGAAGCGGAAGCCTCTACCTCTGGCAACATGAGTACGGAAATGCTCTCCTACTCGCGTGCGAACGGTGTATTCGGAGGAGTCTCCTTGTCGGGAACCTCGCTTGGGCCTGACGAGGGCGCGAACGAAGATCTGTACGGGAAGAAAGTGACCGGAGAGCAGATCTGGGCCGGGAAAGTACAGGCGCCTGCCGCGGCCAAGCAGATGCTCGCACTTTTGGAGTCCAAGTCCCCCAAGAACCTTTCAGCAGGCAAGCAGTAAAAACAATGCACCCCGAGCAATTACTCGGGAAAACCACTAAGAACAGCCGGGCTTGCGGGGCAGCAGCTCTGCAACTGACGTGTGGCAGTTTGTGGATTGTCTTCCATGAATTCAACGCGTCGCGTCGAATTCTCGCTCTTGCCTCGCTTTCGCAATGCCATTCCTGCGGCTGTGTAGGAGGTGTCTTCTAATTCAAGAGGAGGAATAACAATGAACTCAATCGGTCTTTGGATAAGGTGCTCTGTAGCGCAGGTCGCTGTGGTCCTATTCGTTGCCTTTGCAGCGCCGACCGGCGCACAAGTACAGACGCAGACCTCCACGACAAGCGGAACACCAACAAAACAAGTGAAAATTGAGAGCGGTGAGGTCGTTGCCGTCAAAGGGAACAATCTCTTCGTCAAGATGGCTGATGGCAGTGTCCGGGATTTTCCCAACGTGCCGGAGAGCGCCAGAGCCACTGTGGACGGCAAGAAGCTTGGCATCCACGAGCTGAAGCCTGGAATGAAGCTACAGCGCACGACTGTGACAACCACCACACCCCAAGTCGTCACAACCATACAGACGGTCACCGGTAAAGTCTGGAGAGTAAATCCACCACTTTGGGTCATCCTCAACTTGGAGAACGGTGAGAATCAGATGTTCAAGATTCCGGAGGGACAGAAGTTTACGGTGAATGGTCAGGAAACCGATGCCTGGGGACTAAAAGAGGGCATGAAGGTGACCGCGACGAAGATCGTGGAATCTCCAGAGACTACAGTCAGTCAGCAGACGCAAGTAACAGGCACTATGCCGCCAGATGCACCTGTACTAATTGCAGAAGGAGAGCCTAAACCGTCCGCTCCCCCAACCACGGCCGGTGCAGCAGGCGCGACTGCCACAGGAGCCTCAGGCGGTACAGGGACTGCTGCCACGGGAACGGCAGCCGACGCAGGTGCGACGACAAAGGAAGCGGGGCAATCGCAGCCGACCACGAGCCGTTGGCCTCTTTTTATCGGGCTTCTTCTACTCTTATTGATTTTGGCCTGGCTTGGAAACAAGTTGCTCCGCAAGAGCCACGCTTAGTTCGGGACGAGCGCCAGAACTAAAGCTCCGGTGACACGCACTTATCCACATCACAGTTACAAGGAGAAGCGACAATGAAATCAAGCTGGAATAAGAGAGTCTTGATGTTAGCAACTGGCATGCTATGTCTTGCCTTTGCGGCATTGAGCAATGCTCAAGTACAGACTCAGACAACCACCAAGAGTGGAATACCAACACAAGAGGTGAAGATTGAGGGCGGTGAGGTCGTTGCAGTTGCAGGAAACGATCTTTTCGTCAAGATGACAGATGGCACTATCCAGCATTTTCCCAATGTCTCTGAGAGTGCCAGAGCGACGGTGGATGGTCAGCAGCTTGGTATCCACGAGCTGAAGCCCGGTATGAAACTGGTACGCGCGACTCTGACGACAACCACACCGCAAGTAGTGACAACCGTCCAGACGGTTACCGGCAAGGTCTGGCACGTAACTCCACCAAGCTCCGTCATCCTGACGTTAGAAAACGGACAGAATCAGGAGTTCAACATTCCAGACGGACAGAAGTTCATGGTGAACGGCACCGAAACGGACGCGTGGGGCCTGAAGGAGGGCATGGTCGTGACTGCGGCAAAGGTTGTGGAGACTCCGGCGACCTCCGTAACCACGCAAAAGGAAGTGGTCGGAACCATGCCGCAGGATGTGCCGGTGCTGATCGTTGCGCCTAAATAACAGTCCACGCCAGCACCGGCCACTGCAGCGAAAGGGCCAGTGAACGAAGAATGGCTGCACAGGAACGGCAATTGACTCGGGTGTGTACTCCCGAATGCCCATCGTGAAAGCGCCAAGTTCAGGCGGAGGGACCATGAATCGCGCCGTTCGAGCGATCGGTTGCAGCCTTGTCGTCCTTGTGCTGGCGGCAGAAATATCTGCTCAAAAATCAGAGCCAGCCAAAGCGACCACACCACAACCGATAGCTAGTGGTCCGCGCGCTTTCGGGCAGTCTTATGCAACGCTTCTGCCCGAACAGAAACGCCTCTTAGACGACTTCGTCCGGAGATACAACCAAACGACGGGCAGCAAACTCAATCCAGAACAGGCTTACGATGGCGCCCGAGTGTCGGTCCGAACGACGTTCGACGCGGTGACCCATGCGCTTCTTTCCACGAAACTGACCGACGACAAAGGCCAAAGTCTTGGGCTCGCGATCGACCTTGTTGAGGCTCTTGACCAGGTATTGGGAGAAGAACCTGGGGCCGGGGGCGACAGACAGTTCCGTATGTACGTTTACTTGAAGCCTAATGCGATCGATATCCTGAGCAGCAGTCGTGAGTTCTTCCACGAAAAAGACAATACGATCTATCACAAGGGATTTCCCATCTGCTATCGACTCAAGAACGGCCCGCCGTCAATTCAGTTTTCGATCACGAAGGACGAGCGCATGTCTGATATCGACGTGGACTACCGCTCGTCGGCTTTCCCCAAGGCGCTGTTCGATGGTCACCTGACTGCGGGGAACTCCGACGTACGTGCCGGAGGCAATCTCACTACGCATGACGACCGTTGGGCGGGGTTAAATGGCTGGTGGCGTCAAGTCTTCGGATTCTCGCTAGGCAGTAGTGTGAAGCCCTCGAAGGACGTAGCGACCGGAAGAGCTCCGACCATTCCGGTGAACCCTCGCGTAACCGCAAATCAAGGCATCGACGCAAGTGTCCACGACTTCCTGACGTCGTGGGTAGTGAACAGGCAACCTGAGAATGCGATCGCGTATATTTCGCCAATCAGCTATCCCTGTCTGGAGACTATTGCCGCGAAAAAACAGAAACCGATTCCGCCGGGCATGGTGCGGTTCAACACCTTGATGGCGATGAATCGATTCAACGCGAGCCTCGGTAATGTTACCTCCGTCGAAGACGTGTTTGAAGCCGCCACGAACTGGAAGACGGATTTGAAAGAAGAGAAAAACGCCTATCCTGCAGAGTTCCGGCTAGTTGAGGTCCCGTCGGACATGGCTCAGTACCAGGAGTGCGTTCAAGCCCAAGGAGAGAGCGGCAAAAAAGAGAAAGGAGAGTTCTACGGCGCCGCGCTTCGCGGAACGCTGGGCGATGGACGAAATAAAGTGATGTCGCTGCTGTGGACGAAAGAAGGCAAGTACTGGAAGATCGTCGCCATCCGCATCGATGACGGCAGCGATGCCGGAATTACACCAAAGACAGCCGCGGCCTTACTCCCCGAAGCCAAGCCCCAAATCATTTCTGGCGATCCTAAGGCGGTGAAGGACATCACGTCGTTCTACGAATCTTGGATCGCGAAACGAGATCCTGCCGACGCGGCACGCTACGTGTCAGAACGCTCGTATCAATGCCTGGCCGCTCCGTCCGGAGCGGAGAAGGGACTGAAACCCGCAGACCGAATACAGAAGGCACTGACGAATCCGCTCGAGAGGGTTCCGAAAGAGACAAATCTCTCCGACATGATGTCGAGTGTTCAGCCGGTGAATGAGCTTGTGCGCCCAGTCGAGCAAGGAAACTCGAACGCGTTTGCCATCATGGCCGTGCCAGACCAGATGGCTGACAGTTTTCTTTGCCAGAGACGCCAGCTTCCGGAAAAGACGCCAGAACTCAAACCGAGTGATGCCAAGTACGGGTCTTATTACCTATCCGCTAGCCGCCTTAATTATGGCAAGGAGGAATCACCCGCGCTGCTGCTGCTTTGGACAAGAGAGAAAGGCCAGTGGAAGGTTGCGGCGTGGGCCGTCGAAGTCCCATAGAAATCAAAGCTGCCAAGAGTGGCTGGTCACAGACTGGGTGTTGCCGGAACTTATATTTTGCATCGTTTTCGAGTGGAAATCTTCGTCTAACGGACATAGCGCTGATTTTGTGACAAGGCGACATAGCCAGTGTGAAGCCGAATCGAACCGACCTATCTGCGGCCTACTTCGTCATCTCGTGCTTAGTGGCGTGGAGAGATGTATGGGTTTCCTTGATGTACTCCTCAGTTGTCCCCATAAGAGGTTGCGTTTCCCGATCGTAGTTCGGGGAAACCACCACCCCACGCAGATGGCATCCTTGACCGGCACGCACATAGTTTGGTTGCAAAGGGAAGGGCCGAATCAAAGGTCAACCCGAACCTTCGATTTTTCCAGGTACTTCGCTCGCAGGCGCATCCTGCTCGGTATAGTGTGCGGGTTCGCGTGCATCATAGTGTCGTTCGCTTCTGATTCGGCGCTTGGTTGTGATCGGCTGCCTGCAGGGCAGTCGCTTTGGGTTCGCCTCTCTAGCCCGGTTTCCACCTACACGGCGCAGGTAAAGGATCCCGTATATGGAGTCCTCACACAGGATGTTGTCTGCGACAACGACGTCGTATTGGCAATGGGAACGCCAATCGAAGGTCTCGTACGAAGCAAGCGGAAGGTGGGATGGGGCATTCGCCATGAGACGGCAGCACTGGAGCTGGAGTTCAACCGCGTGATTCTGCGTGATGGCTCAATAGTGCAAATAACTGCTCGAGTTGAAGAGGTGGAAAACGCCCGCGAACAAGTCAAGAATGGCGTAATCCATGGGGTAATGAGTACCGATACGTTTCAGGGACGGATCAATAGTCGCCTGATTCACCTGCCTACCTGGAATCCCTACTCCGACTTGGGCTTGATCATATACAAAGCGACTTTTCCGATTTTTCCGGAACCCGAAATATTCTATCCGTCTGGAACGGATATCCGTCTGACGACCAAGGTGCCAATATCATCGCTTCCAGTCCCGCCCGCTGTGGGTGAAAGACAGATTCGTCGGATTCCGCACAACTGGATGCTTTGGTTCGGCAGATACCGCAGCGCTCCATGACAACAAAGGGTGTCGTAGCTGACGTGGTGAATCTGGCATTCCTTGGCTCGCAGGAACAGGTGCAGGCTGCTTTTTTAGCGGCAGGCTGGAGCGGCGCCGATTCAATATCGCGACACTCCATCGCCCACAACTTTTACGCAGTACTGAATAAGAGTGGATACGCAAGAGAACCGATGCTGACATTTCTGCTGGATGGCAAGCCACAGGACATGAATTGGCAAAAGAGCCTCAATAGTTATGGGCGTCGCGACCACTTGCGCATCTGGCAATGGCACCCGGAGGGAGCAAGCGAGTCGGTGTGGGTGAGTTCGTCCACTCACGACAACGGGGCGATGCTGTCGGTGAAGTACAAGGGTTTCGTGCACCACATTTCGCCCGACGTTGATGGTGAGCGCGCAACGGTCATTCGCGACCTGAATTTTGCGGGTTGTGTGAGGTCAGTGACTTACGTCAGTCGTCCCGGAGTCTCAACGATCACACAAAATGCAACGGGCGATCTCGTGCTAACGGACGGTTCCGTCGCCGTTGTTGAGTTGAAAAGCTGCGAACCTGTCAGCCCGGAACTTCCAACCGCCTCGGGTGGCAGTAGGTTCAAGCCCGGCAATCATTTGTTCCGCTACTTGCGGCGGCAGATCCTCACATTCCGCAACGACATTTGGCGCGCCAACATCATTTACGGTACTTATGACGTGGGATGGATAGCCGTAAAGGCGCTGCGCCCGAAATGAAAACGGCTTCCAGAAGTTGGGGCGGTAAAGACCGATTAGCATTTTTACACTGCGTAAAATTCGAGCGTGAGCTACGCTCAAAGCGGAGACCGACCTTGATGATGCAAGTGGTAGGCGTTTCCAGCCTTTCCTAAAAAACGGGAAAGGATAGGAGACGCACTACACTAGCCTGGCTCTACCACGTCCCGATGCGCAGTACCAGTCCCGTGCGAACCTGCACGCCCTGCGACGCATCGATCCCGTGGACCGGGGACAGCCATGAGTGCGAGTAATTCACGTCGAGCACGCGCCAGGCGAAGGCGCGCGCGAAGACGACATCGAAGCCGCCGCCCATGGTCATGTTGAACCCCAGCGCCTGGTATTGGGCTGAGTAGGCACTCCGTTTGGGGAAATGCGGGAGCCATCCGTTTCCGTCGTTCCATGCATTGAGCAGGTAGTTCTCCTTCTGCAGATCGACAACTTCGTAGGTGATCCTTTGTCCGCCGAAGAGCACCTGGGCAAAGGGTGAGAAACGATGCGCGGCGCGCGGCGTCCAACGTGGTCCCGCAGCGAAGGTCACGGAATCGGCGCTCTCGTTCGTCGGTGTATTGATCTTCATGCAGCCGTTCACTTCACTGACGATCTGCCAGGAGTCAGCAATACGCGCGGCACCCTGGCCACCACTTCCCAGACAAGTGCCTCCGTGCAGAAATGCGGTGTACAGGGCGTACGCCTGCAGCTCAATGGGAGCTTCTTTCGAAGGCGGCCGTTCAATCGTCTTGTTCATCGCGGCCCGCTCTTCAGCGGTGTGCGGACCAAAGGGAGCGCCAGTGAGACCTTCCTTGTAATCGCGCACCAGTTGCTTGCGCATTTCGTGGTTCGCGCCGAAGATCCCGGGCCGGGTCTCGCGGGTCCAGCCGTACTTGAAAGCCATCAGGTTGGCGAAGCTGCGAGCGGGATTCATGAGGGTGCGACAAACCAGGATGAACCAGGGATTGGCGGTATGGTTCTCGACGGGGATGATGACGTAGCGGTCGAGCATGTCTTCGCCCATCATCTCCATGACGCCCAAGCCGGGGGTGTTGACCAGGTCGATGAAGCCGGGGGATGCGTGCAACTGAACGTTGCCAAGAGAGGCCTCGCTGAGCGGCCCGAGGGTCCATTGGGTACTGGCGACGGCGGCAAAGGCCAGGGCACGTATGCGGCTCATCCAGTAAATACGACCGTCTCCCCATTCCACCTTGCGATAAAGGGGATCGTTGTTCTGCTCGATGAAGCCGTAGATGCCACCGTTGAGTGGGTGGCCGACGTAGCTGGCGTGCCAGCCGTCGCCGTCATCCCAACCGCGAGTCTCACCGATGGAATCGATCCAGTCGTGGAACCACGGCCCATAGGCAACGGCGTCAACCGTCCCGTTCTCGTGCACAAATCGCCAAGCATGCTGGATAGAGACTTCAAGTCCGTATTGCGCTAAAGCAGGCTTCCACTGAAAGCGCTGGGAGCGTTGCTCAGCAGTAGGGACCGGCGGCAGGTCCAGTTGTGGGGTTCCACTCGATGGTCCAGTGCCGGTGGTGTGGTCCGCTGAATCGTCCGAGGCGCTTTCAGAATGAGGGCGAGCGGATGCCGATACGTCATCGGACAAGTTACCGGGCGATGAGAGAGCGGAGAACGTTTTAGCAGGAGAAGGAGCGGATGGTTGTTCCGCCGCGCACACGGAGATTTGTCCGAGGACGAAGGCCAGGGCCCACACTCTACAGGCAAGAACAGCGACCGCCATGCACTTTTTCCTTATGGTTAAGAGGCTGACGAAGTGATCGCTATCGACGCAAAAGGGAGTCGTTCATTGTACCTCGGTTTCGGGCGTTTTGTGCAGGTGGTTTCCACGGCCCTTGGCTCAGTACCAAGACTGTCACAGGCAAGGTCGTGCCTTTAAACGGGACATACCGCCGGCACATAAATGTGGGGTGAACCCCTCCATTGAGATGCCGTAAGCTCCTGGTTTTATCAGCCCTAACCAAACGCCCGAGGTGAACTAGGCCATACGGAGCGGCGCCCATCTGCAACACGTGCAATCGAAGAATACATGGTACCAGTTTGAGCCAGCCAGGAAAGATGCGGCGTACGGTGGAGACCACGCCAATTATGACGTTTGGTGATGAAGGAGCGATAATGGCTCAAAACTGAGGCAGTTGTTGGGTTGGTTATTGATTTACAACGGCTAAGTATTCTCCAATTGTCGAGAACTCTAGGGACAGCGAACGGGAGCACCTTGCAGGACCGAGGTACGTATGAGTCAGCCGACTGTCGCTGTGCGTCGCGTCGGAATCCTCTTTCTTCTGATCATGTCGGTTTTTGCTGCCTCCTGCAGCAAGAAGGAAGCACCTTCACCGAGAACACAGGCACCGAAGCCTGCTCCAGTGGATGCTCAGGACACTAGCATCGTCGCTCCCGAGGACGATGCGGTGGCCAAGAGCGACGAAGAGAAGCCAGGTACACTAGAGCTTCCACTAACGTTCACTCGGTACACCGGCGATCTCGATCAGATGATGAAGCTGCGCAACATACGGGCACTCATCACAATCAATCCGATTTCTTTCTTTTACCGCCAGGGAAAGCCCGAGGGCATAACGTACGAAGCTCTCCAAGAGCTTGAAGGTTACATCAACAAGAAGTACAAGACAGGTGCATTGCGGGTAAGGGTCACGTTTATTCCCATGCGTCCCGACTGCCTGGAGAAGGCATTGACGGAGGGAGTGGGGGATGTGATTGCTCAGGGAGTGATGATCACCCCGGCACGCGAGCAGAAGGTTGCGTTCACCGTCCCGACTCAAAGCGACGTCACACAACTCGTTGTGACCGGCAAAGATGTGCCCCTCGGTTCCGGCTTCGACGATCTCGGAGGCAAACCGATCTACGTCAACCCATTGACCGCCGCTTATGACAACCTGAACCGCATCAGCGAAGAGCGGCAGAAGGCTGGCAAGCCTGCGCTGACCATCAAGGCTGCCGATAAAGCCCTGATGGGAGACGATCTGGTTGAGATGGTCAATGCAGGACTGATTCCTGCAACGGTTACGACCAGCAGCCGAAGCGAACTTTGGGCGCAGGTTCTGCCGAACATTAAGGCACATCCCGACATGGTAGTGGTCAGCCGAGCCAAAACCGGCTGGGTGGTTCGCAAAAACAACCCCGAACTGAAGCAGGTCTTGGACGAGTTTGTGCAGGCGAATGGTATTGGGACCTCGTTTGGCAATATGCTCCTGCGCCGGTACCTGCAGAACACAAAGTGGGTGAAGAATTCGACCAGCACAAAGGAAATGAAGAAGTTCGCCGCCTACGTCGAGTACTTCAAGAAGTATTCGGACCAATACAACTTCGACTATCTTATGATCGCCGCACAGGGTTACCAGGAGTCGCAGCTCAACCAGAGCAAGCGGAGTGCTGCGGGAGCAGTCGGCATCATGCAAGTGATTCCTAGGTATGCTGCGGCACCCCCCATCAACGTAAAAGATGTCGGTATGGCGGAAAAGAACATCGAAGCTGGTGTGAAGATGCTGCGCAGCATCACGGATACGTACTTCAACGATCCGACGATCACTCAGGGGAACAAAATGCTGTTTACGTTTGCCAGCTACAATGCCGGGCCAAAGCGTATCGTGCAAATGCGCAAGAAAGCGGCGGAAGAGGGGCTTGATCCGAACAAGTGGTTCGGTAATGTGGAGCTTCAGGTAGCCCGGGACATTGGTCAGGAGACAGTAACCTATGTCGGCAACATCTACAAGTACTACATCGCATACAAGCTGACGGCACAAGAGAGGAGGGACCAGCAGAAAGCCATGGCCGCGGTCGCGGGTATGTAGGGATTGTCAGCTAAATAATCCTACCCAGCGCAAGCGTCGGCAGGTAGTCCTACCGTTGGGGGCTTCGATGCGAATTGAGTGACGGGTTACCTGCGATCCGAAGTTATCGCCTGCACCCACATAGTCCACCAACATTGATCGTGTGAGGGTAGGAAAGGAGCGGGTTGTGAACGCTTATCCAACCTTGAGCAGCGGGCTCTGGGTCGCCTTCAGGCTGGTCGGAAACTCCGCAACATTCTTTTCGGCGACAGCCGGCGTCGAAGTGCTAGTGCTTGAATGCTGGGGTGCCCATCAGGCGTCATTATGATCGTCATCGTCTTTAGACGATCGTAGCAGAGCCAGTAGCACAACCAATGCTCGACCTCGTTCGCTGGCATGGCCAAAGATTTCGGATCGGTATTCGCCGGAAAGAAATAGATGCGACCCTCGGCAACGCGGCTATCATAATGGCGCTGCAATCTGGGTTGAAACACAGGAGATCCACAGCAATACTCCCCGAAACCGATTCATAAGGAGGACGACGTGTAACGCGGATTTCTTTCAACGGTTTCCCATGTGCTGCCCCCTTTCATTATCGACAAATGAAATCGACTCAGTTCTTATGTAACCTCAATTGAACTACATTTTTCTCCGCCGGCCACATTTTCTGCCATCCCGCGAACCACCCTAGGTGGAAGATCAGGTTTTTGGGCACCATAAGGGCGAGGTAGACAAGAGGGAACACATGAGTCTGCGGGAAACAGTACCGCGCCGTGTGAACTGTAAGGCGATCGGTGTTCCAGGAATGGCGGCTAACAGCAAGATGCCAATCCTTGCCCTCTGGGTTGAAAGGGAAGACGTGAACCAGGAGGAAACCCAGTGCGGGTATTAAGATGCAGT
>Ga0306921_10008671_pt1 | contig 10751 bp, 7 predicted proteins | sample sta12Cox44000080_FD_203760 | JGI IMG/M metagenome (GOLD analysis project Ga0306921, IMG submission 203760) | Lab enrichment of tropical soil microbial communities from Luquillo Experimental Forest, Puerto Rico - statoxic.12C.oxic.44.000.080 (v2)... | ecosystem: Environmental > Terrestrial > Soil...
GCGCTATGCGCGCGAGTGGAACTACCGCTTCAATCGCCGCCGACGCATCGCCGATCTGACCGATTTCCTGCTCCGCCGAGCGGTCACCCGGCCAACCATAACCTACCGCCAACTCGTCGACGGCGCTCAAATCAACGGGGCCCTACCTGCTCTAACCGGATAGGGAGACCTAAGATAGTCATTGATTGTAATATTTCCCATTATTGTGAGCTAAAAACGAGTCAGAGTCGTCTGCTGTGGGAGCAGTTTCGGACAGGAAGAACTCTTTCCATGGAGCTATCGACGACCTCCGGGCCAGATCACGGAGAATACTTACTGTCAGGGTTTACTGAGATGCGCGAAGACGTTCTCGGTAAAGCTGGCCGAACACCTTTCGGGGACTAAATGTACAAGCTAAACGCCGGAGCGTTGCTCGACCGCCGCCTCCCTGTGATTGCGAAAATCAAGATATTTGCATCGCCCGAATCACCCCTCAAAAACGGTCGTTTTTAAGAGACGCGGGCGGTTCAGGTCAGGTCGCCCCCGAGCAGATCAGGCCGACTTTCCAGATTTCACAATTACGCGACTTGCGCCGCGAGCGCCGAGCGACCGCGAGACATAAGATGTAGAAATCAGCAGCCGCCGTTTGGGCAGGCTGCGACCTGCATGCTGCTAGAGGCGGAAACAGCCGCCACCCCGCGCCCCGATCACGGCAAAGACGAGCGTCAGAGCAAGAGCGAGCTTTTTCATCGCGATCTCCCGTTCAGCAGCCGGAGTTGTTCGGACAGGCGGCGACGGGCGTGGTGGTGACAGCGGAGACGGTGACCGCGCCGCCGATCATGACGAAGGCCAATGCGAAAGCGAGCAGCAGCAGTTTCATTGGCGTCTCCCGGTTGAAGGTCGCCGGAACTTGGGGCCTGCTCTTGTTTTCCGTGTGTGAGCTGGCCACACACGGGGATGAAAAATCGGTCCAGCTACGCAACCTTGATGGCGGAGACCGCGCTTGGCCCGGCAAGCACGGCTAGCACCGTTGCTCGACCGACTACAGGGTTATCGCCGTAGCAGATGCGGGGCGGGGAACGGGGCAGCTTCGCACCGGCTCACGGGGTTACCGAATAATCTTAATCTTGAGTGCGGTGAGGCCCTTCAGCGGTTCGAGATTGTCGACTCGTGTATTGCTGAGATCGAGCCATTCGAGCTTGGTGAGGCCCTTTAGCGGGTCCACATTGTCGACTAGTGTGCTGTTCAGACTGAGCTCCCGAAGCGCGTTGAGGCCCTTTAGCGGTTCGAGATTGCTTACTAACGTCCCACTCGCACTGAACGACCGAAGGGCAGTGAGACCCTTCAGCAGTTCAAGATTGTCGACTTGTGTATCGCTGAGATCGAGCCCTTCCAGCTTGGTGAGGTCCTGGAGCGGTTCGAGATAGTGAACATGTGTGCCGCTGAGTGAGAGCCATTTCAGCTCGGTGAGGCCCTTCAGCGGGCCGAGGTTGTTGACTTGTGACCGGCTCAGATCGAGCGACTGGAGCTTGGTGAGGCCCTTCAACGGTTCGAGATTGTAGACTTTCGTCCCGATTAGATCGAGCTTCTGGAGCGCGGTGAGGCCGTTCAACGGTTCGAGATTGTCGACTTCCGTCCGGTCCAGATTGAGCTCCCGGAGCGCGGTGAGGCCGTTCAGCGGTTCGAAATTGTCTATTTGTGTGGAGCTCAGATTGAGCGATTGGAGCGCGGTGAGGCCCCGCAGTGGTTCTAGATCGTTTACTGCTGCTTCGCTCAGATCGAGCGACCGGAGCTTGGTGAGGCCCATCAATGGTTTGAGATTTAGCGGCTCCCATGACCCCAGCCCCAGCGGATTGAGATGGCACTTCTGAGGTTCGAGCTGCCCCTTCAGCAGCTCGTCGAGATTGTCTATTTGTGTCCTTCTCAGGTAGAGCGACTGGAGCGCGGTGAGGCACTTCAGCTGTTCGGGATTTAGACGCTGCCGTGCCGCATGCAGAGTTAGCGATCGAAGCGCGGTGTGGTTCTTCAGCGGTTCGAGATCATTGATTGTCGTCTCGCTCAGATTCAGTGTCTCGAGCGCGGCGAGGCCCTTCAGCGGTTCGAGATCGTTCACTTTTGTCCGGCTCAAATCGAGCGATCGGACCGCGCTAATGCTCCTGAGCGGCTCGAGATTGTCGACTTTCGTTGAGCTCAGATCGAGCGACTTGAGCGAAGGCAGCTTGGCCAGGAGCGGACCAATTGAAAGAAAGGTTTGAGGCGTAAGATGGGAGTTGCCTTCCGCGATCAACCCGTCGGGTGTGGCGGTGACCGTCAATCCGCGTTCTGCCAGCTCCGACCGGATTTCATAAGGGCTGAAGCGATCCCAGGCAACCACGCCGGCAGCGCCTAGTAGCATCGCGACGAGCAGCGCCGGCGCAGCATAGAAAGCGCCCCGCCGAAGCAGCTCATGCCGCCCGCGACCGAGAAAGCGCGTCATGGCGCGAGCGATAAAATCGTGCGACAGCTCCCACACGCCTTCGTCCGGATCGAGCGGGCGGGCGAGGGCCGCATCAGCGAGACCATTGAGCACGGCGCGAACTTCCCCACGGCGGAGGCCGGTCGACGCCGCGAGCTCAGGCTCCGAGCGTGGTCGTTTGGTGCCTTGCTCGGTCACCAACTGCTCCAGGACCCGCGGTGCAAAGTCGCGGATTGCCGGCTGGCCGACCGTCAGCTCGATGTAGCGGCGCACCAACTGGCCGGCGTCCGTCGACATGGCGACCGCCTTGCCGGTCGCGAGCACATATCCGATGACGTTCAGTGTGATCGGCCGCACCAGGCCGGGGGTTTCGTCCAATTCGGCGGCGCTGGTGAGCAGGCGGTCGAGGGTGTCGGGGTGCAGCTCGAGGCCGGATCGCGCCATAAAGGCGCTGGCCGCCGCGATCGTGAAGCGACCGATTTGATAGAAATTCTCGCCGTGTCGCAGAGGCGGCAACCCGGCGTCGTCCAGCAACGTCTGATAATCGCTGCGCACCACCAGCAGTAGGCTGAGCGCCTGGATCGGAGCCGTCTGGAGGTTTGCGATGAGGGCAGCGAATTTCTGCTGCTGTTCCCGTTCGCCCAAGATCAGAAATTCCTCGAACTGGTCGAGGACCAGCAGGAGACGCGTACCGGCGGTTCGAGCCGCCGCGGCGAGCAACGGGCGCAGCTCCTGCCTTCCGCCCGGCCGCAGGCGATGAGCGCTCGGAAGCTGCAAAATCGCGTTGCGCAACGCGGTTTCCGGGTCCCGCCAGCCGCGGGCCTCGACGACGGTCCACCCGTGGTCGTGCACGGCCGGCAGAACAAAGGCATTCAGCAACGAGCTCTTGCCGGATCCTGAATCGCCAGTCAGGTAGAGCGGCATGCTGGTGGAGCGTTCGATCCAGTTGAGCACCTTCTCGTGCGCCCGGTCGGCGCGGTCGAATTTGACGCGATCTTCGGCATTGTTCAGATAGGGGCCGATACGGAAGTAACCCGATTGCTCGACGCCGGCCCGAACCGCGAGCCGTTGCAAGGTGCGCCGGCCCGATTCGGCGCGCCACTCGACGGCCAATTGGGAGCCGACAGCAAGCGCGGGCAGCCCGAAGAGCAGTCCGTAATGGAGCCACGGGGTCGACGAGAGGTCGACATCCAGGAGCCGCTTCAATCCCTGGTCGACCAGACCCGCAAACCCCAGGACGAGCACAGCGAGGGCGAAGAGCGCCGCAGTGCGGCTTAGGAGTTTGCCGGGCAGGAAGCTGCGAACGGCCTCGATGTCTTCCTTGTCGAGTTCCGGCAGGTTCGGAAGCTGAATGCCAAGCGCTTGCATGTCGCTCACCGGGCTTTGAAATCGCGCTGTTTAGTATGCCGCAAATAAGCCGGCCAGCACCCTTATTTCTCCAATCCCCCGCCCCTGTCGCTCCATGTTACGAAAGTCAAGAATTTTGACGCATCTGCGGAAGCCAGCTGGTTCAAAGACTTACGCATTGCGAAAGTTAGGTGCAAAAAGAGAAGGCGCCACGGACCACTCAGAGCAGGGGAGGCGGTTTCACCGGCGGAGGCCTGCGTTGTCGCCGCGGCGGCCGACGGAATTGCTCTCCGTACCGCCGCACAATTGCAGCCGCCGGTTCCAGCCGAATACCGACGCCACCACGCTCGTCGACATACGCGCACTCGGTTGCAATGCGCCGCACGACATCCTCGGCGGTCAATATCGCTGCCATCGGTCGCCACCTTGACACGCAGCCTCGCAACCCATGCAATTATGGGTGTTAAACGTATCCCGACCGCAAGCGTGCGATTTTCCCGGCGTGATACCCGAGATCGATATCTGGCGTGCCGCCAGCCTGATGCTGAAGCGCTACGGCGACAAAGCGCTCGAACAAAGCGCCACGCGGGCCGACGAGCTCGCGGCTCACGGCGATCACGACGGCGCGGATACCTGGCGCCGGATCACCTCGGCGGTCGTTCAGCTCGCGAACACCACGCCGCCTGGACCGCTGCACTGATCGAACCGGACTCGAAACGGTTGCTCAGTGGCGTCAGCGTTTACTCTTGATAACAGATTTTATCGAGACTACCCGCGCGCGGTGCGCACAAGGGCGGCCTGTCTGGACGCCAGATCATTACTATGCGCCGTTTTTGACAACGCTCTCGGTCCTTGGCAGAACGATTCCTATGCCGCACGCCATACGCAAACGTCTTTGCATTGACTTATCCGAGGAGGAGGAGGACTTCCTAATCCATGGCATCATCAGCGGGGCCGTAGACAGAAAATTGCTGCCCTTCTTTAAGGACGCGCCCCTAAACCCCGCCCTTGAAAACGCCCTGAACAGCTTTGGCAAGGTTCTCGGAATATTGCCGGCGAACACGTCGGAAGCCACAACCAAAGGGCCGGAACACAGTGTAGCAGCGGCCAAGGCGCAGACGTTTGACAGAACCACAGCACGGCGCAAGAGCCGGTGATTTTCCTTTAACCTACCTTTAAGGGAGCAGCCGACCCCCTTGCCGCTCGATTCTTTATCATGTGTGAGATGGGGCCTTTGCACTGCGCTCCGGCGTGCAGCGGGCAAGTTCGTAAATCCAAAGGGTTCGACCGACCGCAATCAATCGATCGAATCGAAAATACAGCCCGGAAATACCCCCAGGCACGACTAAAATATCTAAAGGGTTGCCCTCCGAACTCCAAAAGCGGATCGCGCCGTCCTGGCCGTAGCTGACCAAGCAGTCGCCGAGCGCCAGCATGCCCCTGACGACATCGGAATGGGCGTCGGCGGCGCCGCCGGGAAGGGGGGCGCCGTCCCAGCTCCAGAAGCGGACGGCGCCGTCCTCGCCCCAGGTGACCAGGCGGTCGCCGAGCGCCAGCACACCCCCGGACGTCAACCTTCCAAAATAGGCGTTGGCGGCGCCGCCAGGAAGCGGGGCGCCGTCCTGGCCCCAGAAGCGGATAGCGCCATCTCCCCAGCTGACCAGGCGGTCGCCGAGCGCCAGCACGCCCCTGATCACGCCGAAGTGAGCGTCGGCGGCGCCGCCGGCAATCGGGGTACCATCTAGGCTCCAAAACCGGATGTCGCCGTCCCTTCCCCAGCTAACTAGGCGGTCGCCGAGCGCCGCGACGCCCCAGACAGCGCCCGGATGGGCGTGGGCGGCACCGCCGGCAAGGGGGGCACCGTCCCAGCTCCAGAAGCGGATGGCGCCATCATTTCCCCAGCTGACCAGGCGGTCGCCGATTGCGAGCACGCCCAAGACCAAACTAGAATGGGCTTGGGCGGCGTCGCCGGGAAGGGGGGCGCCGTCCAGGCTCCAGAAGCGAATGGCGCCGCCGTCTCCCCAGCTCACCAAGCGGTTGTTGAGCGCCAGCACTCCCCAGACCCGACCGGAATGGGCGTCGGCGGCGCCGCCAGGAAGGGGGGCGCCATCCAGGCTCCAGAAGCGGATGGCGCCGTCCTCGCCCCAGCTCACCAGCCGGTCGCCGAGCGCCAGCATGCCCCTGACGACATCGGAATGGGCGTCGGCGGCGCCGCCGGGAAGGGGGGCGCCGTCCAAGCTCCAGAAGCGGATAGCGCCGTCTTCGCCCCAGCTGACCAGGCGGTCGCAGAGTGCCAGCACGCCCTTGACCGCGCGGCTGCGGGCGTCGGCGGCGCCGCCCGGAAGGGGGGCACCGTCCAGCCTCCAGAAGCGAATGGCGCCGGGATCTCCCCAGCTGACCAAGCGGTCGCCGAGCGCCAGCACGCCCAAGACCCGACCAGAATGGGCGCCGGCGATGCCGCCAGAAAGGGGGACGCCGTCCCGGCTCCAGAAGCGGATGGCGCCGTCTGAGCCCCAGCTGACCAGGCGGTCGCCGAGCGCCAGCACGCCCAAGACCCCGAACAAACCCGCTGGCAAATGGGGGTGGGCGTCGGCGGCGCCGCCGGGAAGGGGGATGCCGTCCACGCTCCAGAAGCGGATGGCGCCATCCGAGCCCCAGCTGACCAGGCGGTCACCGAGCGCCAGCACACCCCGGACCCAGCCGGAATGGGCGTTGGCACCGCCGCCGGCAAGGGGGGCACCGTCCCAGCTCCAGAAGCGGATGGCGCCGTCATTTCCCCAGCTGACCAGGCGATCGCCGAACGCCAGCACACCCCGAACCCAGCCGGAATGGGCGTCGGCGGCGCCGCCGGGAAGGGGGGCGCCGTCCCGGCTCCAGAAGCGGATCGCGCCGTCCTGGCCGTAGCTGACCAAGCAGTCGCCGAGCGCCAGCATGCCCCTGACGTCATCGGAATGGGCGTCGGCGGCGCCGCCGGGAAGGGGGGCGCCGTCCCAGCTCCAGAAGCGGACGGCGCCGTCCTCGCCCGAACTGACCAGGCGGTCACCGAGCGCCAGCACGTCCCCGACCCAGCCGGAATGGGCGTCGATGGCGCCGCCGGGAAGGGGGGTGCCATCGAGGCTCCAGAAGCGGATGGCGCCACCTCCCCAGCTGACCAGACGGTCGCCGAGCGCCAGGACGCCCCCGACCCAGCCGGAATGGGCGTCGGCGGCGCCGCCGGGAAGGGGGGTGCCTTCTAGGCTCCAGAAGCGGATGCCGCCCTCATCTCCCCAGCTGACCAGGCGGTCGGCGAGCGCCAGCACGTTCCGGACGCCGTTCCTTCAGGAACATCGGCGACGATAATAGAGCAGCGGCGGTCTTAGACGTCTCTCTCTTGCCTAAAGTCCATAAATGCTGGGGCAGCCAATCGAGCGCATAGTCCGCGCCTGGTCGTAGGCCCCGCCGGCTTTGTTCCGATCGCCACGCACTCTCCATCCACTCAATCAATTGATCCTCGGCGCGCAGGGCATCATCCGCCAGAGCCTCGGCAAAGGCGGCCGCAAGCAGGGGGTGCGCGAACGCGAACACCGTGCTGCCGCTTGTCTCTCGGATCGATAGCCATCGGCCAACACGATGATCGATCCCCGTCAGCACGGGGCACGGAGGAAACGCCGGCTCAGCCTCTCGCCGAAAAGAAAACATAGCTTCGATTTCGTAGGCTGTGATCGGCCCGCGCGTTTTCGTCAGCAGGGCAAACAACATGCGGGCGGACTGCGTCCAATTCAGACCCATGTCGTCCTGAATCGTGACAAGTTCTTGAGCAACATATTCGGAGAAAGGTGCCGGCAGGCTCGCCACAAGTGCAAGCCGCTCCTCTCGCGATCGAGCCCGCGGCAACCGGACTTTAAAATCTTCCATGACACTGCGCAAAAACAGAGGTAAGCCATCGGTTGTTTTCCGCAAATTGCTAGCAAGCGAGTTCATTTCAGCTCGATCAAGGTGCCCGGTGATTTCTTCGAGCCAAATCAGAACATCGTCAACCGAAAGTCCTTGGATATCGAAACGTCGTACTGGAACATCGTCCAGGTGTTTTTGCCACTGTTTCAAGTAGAGCGGGGTTTCACCTTTAGCCGCTCGTCCGGAGACAATCACAAAAACGCCATCGGCAAGAGTCCGCACAAAAACGTCGCGCCGGGTCTCATTGGGGCCGAGGGGGCTGCTCAACTCATCGAGACCGTCAACGATCACGATCAGTCGCTCATCCTTCGCGGGATTTCTTAGGCGCGCCGTCAGCTTGTCGAGGAGTTCGTTCAGCTCAACGGGAATAGCCTCCGCCTGAGCATCGATCTCACGCAATTGCGCGATCAGATGCCGCAGAGCCTCGCCCGGGTCCGTCGTACCTGGGAACCTGCTCGAAATGAAATGGCGGACGATTACATCGCCGCCTGCACGTCGCCGGTCGAGCCAACGCGCGAGCAGGGCCGACTTGCCGCCGCCAGCAGGCGCGGCCACGATCGCAAGGCCGCGAGTATGGGTATCGACAAAAGCATCCAGCTTAGCGAGTTCGGCCTCGCGGCCGAAGAACGCACCTGACAATTCGGCGATGCGGTCCCGTACGTCATTCGCAGCCCTGCTCGCTGCCCAGGCATCCGCAGGGGCTTCGACGCCGACCCGATTATGCAAAGCCTTGACGAAGTCGGTCCGCGTCATGACGTCGAGCAAGGCATCGGTCAAACTGCCCCGATCTATTTTTACTCCCCTTTCCGAAAGCGACCGAATGGCATCTTCCAGGTGATTAAAACGGTCCGTCAGTACTCCAGCCTGATTTCTCAAATTAGTGAGGACATCATTCAGGCGACCCTCAGCGTCCTTGATGCCGCTTATGGTGCGGTTCAACAGGTCCATGAAAACGACCGTTCGCAGCCGTTCATCGGTCTTCAGCTTCTCGGCAAAAAACGCCTTTGCGGCGGCGGACCAACCGACGACAGATTCCGATGCCTTGCCGTCGAACCAGTCTTTGAAAGCCCCTGGCACATCCACATCCACGTCTCTCAATGCTGCGCGGAATTCATCTAGCGCCCCGACAGCCGCATTTCGATCGAGCTCGGAGAGGGTCTGTTGAGGGCTTTCCTTCGCGCTTCCCTCAATAAAAGCGTGGACTTCTGCTAACGCGTTCTCGATTGGCGCGGTGACGAAGAAATCAGTTTTCTCTGTCTGTTTTACTTGTCCCCCGATCCAAGTGGCGGCCGCTTGGCAGAATCGTTCGATCAGCTGTTCGTCATAATTCGTGGGATCGTGCCGGGCTGCATCGCGAATGCTATCGACGAGGAATTGTAGAGCATTGAGATGCGATTTGCGGATCGCACGAGCCAGATCGTGATTTTCAGGGAGCCGTCCCTTTGCGGCTGCATTACGAAGTCGTTCAGCGACAGTCGCGTAGAAACTTTTCAGGCTTTCGTGAGTGAAGTTGACACCAACACCAAGAGCGGCTGCGCCGCCAGCAACAGCACCCGTAACACTAGTCAGGTCGGGTAAAGCACCGCCTACGACGATACCACCGAGCCCGACGGCAAGCGTTGTCAAGATCCGGGCGATATTCCCGTCAGCCGACACGACTGCTCCTTACCCGCGCATCTTCGAAGACGAGACTCTCCGGTGAAGATGTTAAATCGTAATCCGTTCGACTTCATCGAGCGTAATCTCATCGCCAGAGCGATCATAGAGCTTGGTGGTGCGCGGGCTCTCATGCGCCGCCATCACCTGGGCGTTTTCGAGCGTCCCGCCAGCTTCGAGGTAGGCGGTAATGCCTGTTGCCCGGAAGGTATGGCAGCCGATCTTGACCTTCATGCCGAGGTCGGCGGCGCGGCGCTGGATCATGCGCCAGGCATCCACCCGGTGCATCGCTGTGGCCGTGAGTGTGCCGGTGCGTCCTATCGCGGAGCGGAACAGGGGGCTCTTCGGCTCGTCGCCGATGCCGGCGGCGCGCAGATATTCGTCGAGGAAGGTTTCGAGTTTGTGGTGGGCCGGCATCTCGTGGCGCTTACCGCCTTTCTCGTGCAGGCGTACCCACCAGCGCTTGCCGCCGGGGTAGTAGTCCTCGACTTTCATCGCAACGACGGCGCCGATGCGCGCGAAGCTGTAAATCATGACGCCGATCAGCGCCCGATCGCGCAAGCCGACCAGGGTTGAGCTATCAATGCTTTCGAGCAGCCGGCGGGCCTGATCTTCGGTCAGTACCGGCGTTTTGCCGCGCTTGACGACGTGTTTCGCGCCCCGGACCGCATGCGCCGGATTTCAAGGAAAACCCGGCGTTCCGCCAGGCGCGTATGCGCAAGGAATGCGGCCCGATCACCGATCCGCAGCTACATCAGCAGTGCCTCGACAGCTTTGCTCGATACTAGCCCTACGGCGATAGCGGAATTAGCCTTCACCAAAAGCTAGGAAAAATCGGCTGAGGCCCGCACGACCCGTCACCGTCCTCAGCGGGGACCTTTGTCTCGCACGCTGGTGCATTGGCAGTTCGCGCGGCAGGGGTATAGGCCCTCACTCTTCGGTCTGGCAAGTTCCTCGCGAAAATCCTCTTTTTTGAAGCGATTCCGGCGATGTATATTGTTTTTGATGTTCGCACCGGCTGGATGACCGCTTTCACCCTCCTGAGACACCGGAGCCGGCCTTGGGGGAATGACGGGAATGAGGTTAATCAGCGGTCATTAGCTCGCGGGCGGGTTAGCGACATGGTTCTCTACCGGGCATAATGACCGGACGGATTCTCGGCGGGGTGCCTCTGGCCGAGTGGTCAAATCCGATCCTCGTAATGTTCCGGCAGAAGAATGGGACCCTCAGGCCTTGTCCGCTTAGCACTGGAATTCGGCTGCCAGCTGATCAATAACCAAAGCAGCCCGCTCGGTTGCGACTGAGCAACTCCATGCTCGGCTGTGGCCCAACAACGCCAGGCAGATTAACCCAGAATAGACTGGCTTTGCTCGGCAAAGAG
>Ga0306921_10008673_pt1 | contig 10750 bp, 9 predicted proteins | sample sta12Cox44000080_FD_203760 | JGI IMG/M metagenome (GOLD analysis project Ga0306921, IMG submission 203760) | Lab enrichment of tropical soil microbial communities from Luquillo Experimental Forest, Puerto Rico - statoxic.12C.oxic.44.000.080 (v2)... | ecosystem: Environmental > Terrestrial > Soil...
GAGTCTTGCTGGTCGGCCTCGCGGTGCTGGCGCTGTTCTGGAACATATCGGCCGTGTTCGACAGCCTCGCTCCCTATTTCCCGGCGAAGGCGTTCCTGCCCGGCGTCGCCTTCTTTACTTTGGGCGGGGTCATGGTGCTGGCCCTGCTGTGGGCCTCGCGCCGTCAGCTCGCCGAAGCGTCAGGCTGGCCGCAGACCGCCGGCCGCATCGTTTCCAGCACGGTCGAGCACTACCGCCAGCGGGTCGGCGGCGCGCGTACCGGCTCGCTGGTGACATTCTACGAAGCGGTCGTGGAATATGACTACAGCGTCAACGGCCGCGCCTATCACAGCACGCGCTTGAGCTTCGGGGGCAAGACGGCGGGCTCGCAGCAGCGGGCCGAAGCGGCGGCTGCGCGCTACCCCGAAGGCAGCCAGGTCATGGTTCACTACGACCCGAAGAACCCCTCCAACGCCGTGCTCGAGGTCAGGATCGCACAGGGTGTGATGTGGATCGTCGTGGCAATCGCCTTCTTCGGGTTGGCGATCTTCTTCTCAAGCGCTTTCGGTTAGCGTCGACGGGGAGAAAAGGCGTCTTTGTGGTTTTTGCCACAGAGCTTGGGGGCTCACTTGGCGTTTGCTGTCGCCCGTGGTCCGGAGGACCGAAAAAGGGGGGTTAGGATGGCACATACCACTATAGGCAACACTGAAAATTTCACTGCCGCGCGCAAGAACGGCAAGCGCGCCCATTCGATCAAGCAGAATTCATCGAACCTGTTCTACCTGTGGCACAAGATCCAGGACATCAAGTCCGAGGCCGAGCGGATGAAGGACAGCGAGCTCGTCTTCATGATCGGACTGGTCGAGCTCCTGGTCGAGGAGCGGGCGACGCCGGGCGCCGCCGCCCTCGCCACCGTCGACACGTCGACGCCGCACTAAAAGCTTCTGGGGCGCGGAGCTCCGCAGGGAGGCGGGTCGCGCGTTGGGGCGCGCACCCGTCGGGGCGAGGCTGGAGCTCCGCGGTCCTGGACTAGAGTGGCACGGCGTCCTTGCCGATCAGGGCGTGGCTGCAGCGCAGCCGCTTGGCTTCCTTGGCGATATCGGCGGCTGATCCCACGGCACGCACCACGGCATAGCCCTTGGCCTGCCAGGTGGCCGCGTCGCGCCACGGCGTGCTCGCCGGCAGATAGAGGCGCGGCCGGTCCGGCGGCGTGTCCGACGCCGCCAGCACGGCGTTCATATAGAGCGTGAAGCCGGTGGCAGGCTCGCTGACGCCGTCCTCCGGATAGCCTGCCGAATAGCGACCACCCCGCGCCAGTTCCTCGCGGCCCTTCTGGCCGAACACCGTGAAGCTCACGCCGGTCTGGTATTCGAGGCCGCGATACTCGACCGGATCGAGCGTCATGGCGAGCGCCGGATCGGCTGACCGCACCAGCTTGACGACTGCGGCGAGCCGCTCGGCCTCGGTGGCGCCGGCCTTGGGCAGCTTGAGTTTCGAGAGCCGCTCCAGTCCTTTTTCGACGGCGCCGGCCGAGCGCAGCAGGCCGACGAACAGCTCGGTCGTCTTTGCGGTCCCGAGCGCCGTGGCGATGGCACTCTCGTCCTTGCGATCGAGCGCGCGGCGCAGGCGGCGCAAAGGCTCGTCCTCGATTCCGAGTCCCGCTGCGACCGCGGCAACCAGGGTCGGCAGGTTGAGATCGACAGTCAGCGCCCGCACGCCGATCGCCGTGAGCGCATCGACCGTCAGCAGGATCGCCTCGGCGTCGGCCTCGGCGGTATCGACGCCGATCAGCTCGGCGCCGACTTGCGCGAACTGGCGCTCGGGCTTGAGCGCACTGCCGCGCACGCGGATCACGTTGCCACCATAGGAGAGGCGGAGCGGCCGGGGCTCATGCTTGAGGCGGGTGACGGCAATGCGCGCCACCTGCACCGTCATGTCGGGCCGCACGCCCATCATGCGCTGTGACACCGGGTCCATCAGCCGGAAGGTCTGCGGGCCCAACGCCGCGCCGGGGCCGCCCAGCAGCGATTCCTCGAACTCGACCAGCGGCGGCTTCACCCGCTCGTAGCCGAACGCCGCGAAACGCTCGATGGCAACGTCGATCGCCCGCGCCTCGCGCGCGGCATCGGGCGGCAGCAGGTCGGCGAGGCCGGCCGGCAGAAGCCCGCGATGGTCGTTGTCGTTGGCCGTCATGGGGCAGGTTGATGCCCGATATTCCCACTGGCCGCTAGGGGGCCTGTGAGGCACCGTGTTAGTAGCTCACCCAAGATGACCGGCCTCGCCTACCGCCCCGACGTTGACGGCCTGCGCGGTGTCGCGATCCTCGCCGTCGTCGCGTTTCACGCGTTTCCCGGCTGGGTGGCGGGCGGCTTCGTCGGCGTCGACATCTTCTTCGTCATCTCGGGCTTCCTGATCACCGGCATCATCGCCGACGGCCTCGCGCGGCAGAAGTTCAGCTTCGCTCATTTCTATGCCCGCCGCGTGCGCCGGCTCTTTCCCGCGCTTGCCGTGGTGCTCGCCGCCTGCATGGTTATCGGCTGGTTCGAGCTCCTGCCGCCTGAGCTGGCCCAGCTCGGCCGCCACATCATCGGCGGCGCGGGCTTCGTGGCCAACCTCGTGTTGTGGAGCGAGGCCTGGTACTTCGACGCGGTAGCGGCCGCCAAGCCGCTGCTCCATCTCTGGTCGCTCGGCGTCGAGGAGCAGTTTTATCTCTTCTGGCCGCTGACCCTCGTCGTCCTGTGGCGCGTCGCCCGCCGTCATGTGGTGGCTGCGACCGCGCTGATCGCCGCGGCGTCGCTCGTTTGGGGAATCAGCCTGGTTCCCGACCACGGGACGGCGGCATTCTACTCGCCGGCATCCCGCATGTGGGAGCTGCTCGTCGGAGCGCTGTTGGCGTTGAGGCCGTTGCCCGTGCTGCGGGCAACTGCGCTGTCGTCATGCGCGTCGTTGTTTGGCGGCGCGCTGATCGTGGCCTCGGCGTTGCTGCTCGAGCCCAGCGGTTGGTTTCCCGGATGGAGGGCTTTGCTGCCGGTCGGCGGCACGGCGCTGATCCTGGCCGCTGGGCCAGACGCGCTCGTCAATCGGGCCCTGCTGTCGCGGCCGTGGATGACCTGGCTCGGTCTGATCAGCTACCCGCTCTATCTCTGGCACTGGCCGCTGCTCTCCTTCGCCTACATCGCGGGCTACGAGGAGTCCGAGATCGGCTTGCGCGCCGGGCTGCTGGCGGTGAGCGTCGCGCTCGCCTGGGCGACCTGGCGGCTGGTCGAGACTCCGATCCGGCGGGGCGGTCCCTCGGCGGCGAAGGTTGCCGGCCTGTCGGCAGCCATGGCCGGCGTCGCGGCGATCGCCTGGCTCGGCGTGACGCGTGGTGGCTATCCCGGCCGCTTCGACTTTCCACCGGCGATCGCGCGTCTTGCGTCGGGCGACTACGAACACGAGGCCGGCGCGCGCTGGCACACCTGCTGGCTCGACGAGGGGGCGCCAGCCGATGGCTATGCCGCCGAGTGCCGGACGGCTGTGCGGCCTGCGGCCGATACCGTGGTGCTGTGGGGCGATTCCTATGCGGCCCGGTTACATCCCGGTTTGCCCGACGCGCTGCAGTTCACCCGCAGCAGCTGCCCGCCGCTGCTCGTGGTCGGGCGGCCGTCCTGCCATCGTGCCAACGCCTTCGTGCTGGGCGAGATCGCACGGCTCAAACCCGGCACGGTCGTGCTGTTCGCCGATTGGGCAAGCCTGTATGCCAGCTGGGAGAAGGGTGGCTATGACGCCCGCCAGCTTGCCGCGACGCTCGATGCGCTCAAGGCCGCGGGGGTCGCCCGCATCCTCGTGCTGGGGCCCGCGCCACAATGGGGCTGGACTCTACCCCGGCTGGTGGTTGCCCGCTGGTTGCACGGCGGCAAGGAGCCCGAGATTCCCGAGCGCGCGACGCTTGGTCTTCGCTCCAGCAGCCCGGCCATCGAACGGGTCATGCGGGCAGAGGTCGAGCGCCATGGCGGGACCTACGTCTCCTTGCTCGATCTCCTGTGCAACGGTGACGGCTGCCTGGTGCGCACGGGAGGCGACCTCACCACCTGGGATTCCGGTCATTTCACCGTGCCGGCAGCGCAACTGGTCGCCGCCGCGCTGCACGAGCGGAAACTCCTGCCTTAGCTATTCGGCCGCCTGAGCCCGGCGATCGGCTGCCGGTGAGATGTTCTTCATGGTGCCGCCGTAGCGGTCGGTGAAAGCCGACGTGTCGATCTCCTCGAGCTCGATCTCGCGGTTCAACACCTTCTCCTTCCACTTCAGCAGCTCGGGATGCGCGCCCTGGAATTCGGGCATCACTTCCTTGGCAAACAGCTCGAGCGATTCGCAGATGTGCTCGTGGACATTTCGGCCGGCCTGGTTGAGCAGCACCACCTGGTCGATGTTCGACGACTGGAACTTGCGCAGCTTCTTGCGGATGGTGTCGGGCGAGCCGATCAGGCCACCGCGCAGCGCCGCCGCATGCGCATCGGGATTGGCCTGCTTCCACTTGTGATACTCGTCCCACATGTTGACCGTGCCGGCCGGCGGACGGCGCCGGCCGGGCGCCGCGGCGTAGAAGCGCAGCGCGAACTGGAAGAAGGTGTCGCCGTCGGCGCGCTCGCGCGCCTCCTCGTCGGTCTTGGCGCACATGAAGAACGAGACCAGCGCGATGTTGGGATTGGTTCTGTAGTCCGCGAGTTTGTTCTGCCGCTTCACGAAGGCGTTGTAGTAGGCATGCACCCAGGCGTGCGCGGCGTCGGCCGAGACGAACTGGAAGCCGAGCGCGCCCATGCCCCATTCGCCGACCTTGGCCAGCGTCTCGAGCTGCGAGCAGGCGACCCACAGTGGCGGATGCGGCTTCTGCAATGGCTTGGGAATGACCATGCGCAACGGCATGTCGAAGTACTTGCCGTGATGCTCGGTCGGGGCGTCCTTGAACATCGGGATGAGGGCGCGCACGGCCTCTTCGAAGATCTCGCGCTTGTTGTCCATGTTGACGCCGAACGGCTCGAGCTCGGTGATCGACGCGCTCTCGCCCATGCCGAGCTCGACGCGGCCATTCGACAGAAGGTCGAGCGACGCCGTGCGCTCGGCGATGCGGGCCGGATGGTTGGTGGTGAGCTGGTAAATGCCGTGTCCCAGCCGGATGTTCCTGGTGCGCTGGCTGGCCGCCGCCAGGAAGGTCTCAGGCGAAGGCGAGTGGGAATATTCCTCGAGGAAGTGGTGCTCTACCTGCCAGGCGTGGTCGTAGCCCAGGCGGTCGGCGAGTTCGATCTGCTGCAGGGCGTTCTGGTAGAGCCGGTGCTCGTCGCCGGGCTGCCAGGGACGGGGCAGTTGCAGCTCGTAAAAGATGCCGAACTTCATGGCCGAACCTCCTGAGGACAGATGTGCCCCTAGCGGGATGCGGAAACAACGGTTATTCGTGAACTCGATGAGCGAAACATCCCGGCCAGGCCTGTCCGTCGTGGCGCCTTGCTTCAACGAGGAGCGCGTTCTGCCGGAATTCTTGCAGCGCGTTGGGCTGGTGCTCGAGGGGGTCAGCGGGACAGCCGAGATCGTGCTGGTCGACGACGGCTCGAACGACAAGACCTGGCAGGTGATGACAGATGCCGCGGCGAAGGATAGCCGCATCATCGCGGTGCGGCTGATGCGCAACCATGGCCATCAGCTGGCGCTCACCGCGGGGCTCTCGATCTGCCGTGGTGAGCGCATCCTGGTCATCGATGCCGACCTGCAGGACCCGCCGGAGCTCCTGCCGGAGATGATGAAGCTCATGGATCAACTCTCCGCCGACGTGGTCTACGGCCAGCGCCGCCAGCGCGAGGGCGAGAGCCTGTTCAAGCGCGCCACCGCTGCCGCGTTCTATCGCTTGATGGGCCGCATGACCGATGTCGAGATCCCGCTCGATGCCGGCGACTTCCGGCTGCTGACGCGGCCCGTGCTCGACATCCTGCTCGCCATGCCTGAGCGCCATCGCTTCGTGCGCGGCATGGTGGCGTGGATCGGCGGCCGCCAGGTGCCGATCGTCTACGATCGCAAGCCGCGCGCCGCCGGCGAGAGCAAGTACCCGCTCGCCAGGATGATCGGTTTCGCCGCCGATGCCGTCACCGCCTTCTCGGTGGTGCCGCTGATGGCCTCGATGACCATCGGCTGGGTAATGGCGGCGGTCGGCTTCGCCTTCTTCATCTATTCGATCGTCGGCTGGCTGCTCGGGCTCAACCTGCCCGGCTGGACGTCGCTGATGGCCGCGGTCGGCCTGCTGGGCGGCATGCAGTTCCTGATGCTGGGCATCATCGGCGCCTATCTCGGCCGGCTCTACGACCAGAGCAAGGGCAGGCCGCTGTTCATGATCCGGGACATCGTCGGTGGTGGCCCGAGGAGCGGCCAAGGAAGCGGCCCAGGGAGCGGAGCGTGAGCTCGGAGTTCGACAAGCATGCCGCGACCTACGACGGCGGTCTCGACAATCCGATCAAGCGCATGATCGGCAGCTCGGCCGACGACTACATCGCCGTGAAGGCGCGCTGGCTGATGCGCCGCGAGAAGGGTCTGCGAGAGGGCGCGCTCAGCCTGCTCGACTATGGCTGCGGCGCCGGCGACCTGATGCGCGTGCTGGCGAGCTTGGGTGCGCGCGCCGCATTCAGCGGCTGCGACGTCTCGACCGGCATGCTGGCCGAGGTGGCCAGGCGCTGGCCGGCCGGGCAGGGCGCCACTCCCACGCTGGCCACCCAGGACGGCGCCGGCACGCCGTTCGCCGACGGCCAGTTCGACGTCGCCACGGTGAGCGCCGTGCTGCATCACGTGGCGGTGCCTGAGCGGCCGGCGGTCTATGCCGAGCTCGGCCGGGTGCTGAAGCCGGGAGGGCGGCTCTATGTCTTCGAGCACAACCCGCGTAATCCCCTGGTCCGCCACGTCGTCGCCCGAACGCCGATCGACGCCAATGCGATCCTGCTCGATGCCAACGAGGTGCTGGAGGGCCTGCTCGACAGCGCCCGTTACGAGGTCGAGACCGACTACCTGATGTTCATGCCGCCGGGGATCAAATTCCTGCGCTTTGTCGATCGGGCACTGGCGTGGCTGCCGCTCGGCGCGCAATATGCCGTGGCGGCGCGGAAGCCCGCCTGATGGAGACGACGATGAACCAGCAGAGCTTCGAAGCCGAGCTCAAGCGCGACGGCTACGACATCATCACCAACACCACGCCTGGCGCGAAGGTGAACCCCGAGCACAGCCATCCGTTCGATGTGCGCGCCATGGTCCTGAAGGGCGACTTCAGCCTGACCCGCGACGGCAAGACCGAGAGCTTCAAGCCCGGCGAGATATTCACCATGCCGCGCGGCTGCAAGCACTATGAGTCCTACGGTCCCGAAGGCGCGGTGATCCTGCTCGGCCGCAAGATGTGAATTTGAACAAGGCACCAGCGCCGGCGTGGCAAGCGGCGCTGGCCTTCGTTCTGTCGTTTCTCTTCCTCGTCGGCCTGATCGGCTGGCTGCAGAACGTCCACATCATCACCAGCAACGGCATGTACAAGTCGATCCAGGCCGAGCCGTGGATCGCCGACCCCGCGCACGCCCGCCTCGATCCCTCGAACTACCTCTATTTCCCCCTCTACGGCCTGCTGGCGCGGCTGCTGGATGCGCTCGGCTTGTTGAAAGGCGTGGCGTGGAAGCAGTTCGCCTATCTCAACGCCTTCTGGGCGAGCCTCGGCGTCGCCGCCGTTTACGGCTTCGTCTATCGCCTGAGCGGCGCGCCGAAGGTCGCGGCGCTGGCGGCGATCTTCCATCTCGGCTGCGGCTTCGTGCTGCTGCTCTCGGTCATCAACGAAGACATCATGCCGGGCTACACGCTGGTGCTGATCGCCATGCTGCTGGCCGGCCTGTGGTTCGATCGCCCGACCTACCGACGCGTGATCGCGGTCGCGGCCCTGTTCACCGTGGGCTGGCTGATCGAATGGCGGCTAATCTTTCCGACCTTGCCGGCGCTGATCCTTGCTCTTGCCGTCGCCCCGGTTCCGCCGCGCCGGCGCGCCGGCCTGATCCTGGCTCTGATCGTTGCGATCGTCGCGACCGCCGGCATCGTGCAGCAGGTCTGGGAGGGCCATAACGGCGCGGTCGGTCTGCACGACCTCTTGTGGACCGGCAAGGGCGTCGACAGCGGCTGGGCGGGCGTCGGCTGGGGCAAGGCCTGGATGATGCTGGCCGGCCTCGGCGACTATCTCTTTACGCTGGGCGCGCACGTCGATGCGCGCACGGCGCGGCAGGCGGCCCTGCCGCTCTTGATCTCGGTCGTGGTGCAGGCGGCGATCTTCATCGCCTGCGTCGTGCTGCTGTGGCCGCGTCGCGTCGAGCCACAATTGCGCGCCATCGCCGCGGTCTTGCTCGGCACGTTGGCGGCGGGCGAGGTGCTGAACTTCTATTCCCAGCCGCAGGACCCGCAGATGCAGGTCAATGTCATGGCCTGGCTGACGGTGGCGTGGGCGCTCCTACTGGCGGCGACGGTGAGCCGCCGCGTCTTCGCAGTGCTCGCCGTGCTGTCGTTCGTGCCCATCCTGTTCAACGTCGCCTCCCTTGCGCGTTGGCGCGGCGGCGATGCCGCCGGGCTGGCCGCGCTGGCGACCTTCGAGCAGCGCCTGCCGCCCGACAAGACGGTGTTCGTCTATTGGGGCTTCGAGCCGATCGCGGTGTGGCAGTACGCCCTGTGGAGCCGCAGCTGGGATTGGGACGGCAAGCCCAACGAGTCGAAGTTCAAGTGGATCGCCATCGACGCCGGCGCCATTCGCCATCCCGGCTGGACGCCTGCCGAGAATGCCCAGTTGCTGCGCCGCGATCTCGACGAGGCCTTTGCCCGCGGCTACCGCGTCGTGGTGTCCGACGTCTGGCGCTGGAACGAGGCCGAGCTGAGGGACGCCCTGGCCGCCCTGTCGGCGGCCGACCGCGCCTCGGCGCTCTATTCCGTACTGCACGACAATTTCGACGCCACGCCCGTGCTCGAGGTGCCCTCGGTCGGCACCTATTACGAGCTGCGACCCAAAACCGCGCGCTGACGAGCACGCATTGACGGCCGGCCGCGTCGCCCTTATACGGGCGGCGGGCCACGCTCCCCCAACGGAGTGCAGCTCTTCTGTAAGGGAGAGATCGATGAAGCCGAACTCACGTCCGGCGCGTCCCGACTTCTCGTCGGGCCCCTGCGCCAAGCGTCCGGGATGGACACCGGAAGTCCTTTTAGACGCCGCCGTCGGGCGCTCGCACCGTTCAAAACTAGGCAAGAAGAAGATCGTCGAGGCGGTCGACCGCACGCGCGCGACGCTCGGCATTCCCGCCGACTACAAGGTCGCCATCGTGCCGGCCTCCGATACGGGCGCCGTCGAGATGGCGCTGTGGTCGCTGTTGGGCGCGCGGGCCGTCGACCTGCTCGCCTGGGAAAGTTTTGGCGAAGGCTGGGTGACCGACGTCGCCAAGCAACTGAAGCTCAAGGACGCGCGCGTCTTGAAGGCGGGTTATGGCTCGATCGCCGACCTCGCTGAGGTCGACTGGACGCACGACGTGGTCTTCACCTGGAACGGCACGACCTCGGGCGTGAAGGTGCCGAACGGCGACTGGATCGCCGACGATCGCGAGGGGCTGGCGATCTGCGATGCGACGTCCGCGGTGTTCGCCATGGACTTGCCATGGCTAAAACTCGATGTCGTGACCTGGTCGTGGCAGAAGGTGATGGGCGGCGAGGGTGCGCACGGCATGCTGGTGCTGTCGCCGCGCGCGGTGAAGCGGCTGGAGAGCTATTCGCCGCCGTGGCCGCTGCCCAAGATCTTCCGCCTGACTTCGGGCGGAAGATTCTCCGAGGCGATCTTCAAGGGCGACACCATCAACACGCCCTCGCTGCTCTGCATCGAGGACGCGATCGACGGCCTGAAGTGGGGCGAAAGCGTCGGCGGCCTGAAGGGCCTGATGGCGCGCTCCAACGACAATCTCGCCGTGCTCGAGAAATTCGTCGCCGAGCGCAAGTGGATCGCTTTCCTCGCCCACGACAAGGCGATCCGCTCCAACACCTCGGTGTGCCTCAACATCGTGGCACCCTGGTTCACCAGCCTACCGGCCGACAAGCAGGCCGCCGCGGCCAAGAAGATGGCCGACCTCTTGGAGAGCGAGAAGGCGGGCTACGACGTCGGTTCCTATCGCGACGCCCCGCCGGGCCTGCGCATCTGGTGCGGCGCCACCGTCGAGAAGAGTGATTTGCAAGCCTTGCTGCCGTGGCTCGACTGGGCCTACGCAGAGATCGAGAGCGAATATGGCAAAGCCTAAAGTCCTCATTTCCGACGAGCTCAGCCCGCGCTCGGTCGAAATCTTCTCCGAGCGCGGCTGCGACGTCGACTTCAAGCCGGGCCTGAAGCCCGCCGAGCTGCGCGCCATTGTCGGCAACTACGAGGGGCTCGCCATCCGTTCGGCCACCAAGGTCACGGCCGAGGTGCTGGCCGAAGCCAGGAAGCTCAAGGTGGTGGGCCGCGCCGGCATCGGCGTCGACAACGTCGACCTCAAGTCGGCCACCGCGCACGGCGTTGTGGTGATGAACACGCCGTTCGGCAATGCCATCACCACGGCTGAGCACGCCATCGCCCTGATGTTCGCCGTCGCCCGCCAGGTGCCGGACGCCAATACCAGCACGCAGGCCGGCAAGTGGGAGAAGAACCGCTTCATGGGCACCGAGCTCTCGTTCAAGACGCTCGGCCTGATCGGCTGCGGCAACATCGGCTCGATCGTCGCCGAGCGTGCGC
>Ga0306921_10008677_pt1 | contig 10748 bp, 15 predicted proteins | sample sta12Cox44000080_FD_203760 | JGI IMG/M metagenome (GOLD analysis project Ga0306921, IMG submission 203760) | Lab enrichment of tropical soil microbial communities from Luquillo Experimental Forest, Puerto Rico - statoxic.12C.oxic.44.000.080 (v2)... | ecosystem: Environmental > Terrestrial >...
GCCCTCGTGACGGCCGACATCATGGGTCTAACTAAGGTCAATTTCAATTCGTGCATCTTCGCGGATGGGTTTCCCGTCACGCTCCGATTTGCCGATGCCGTTGGGGAGATACTGACCGCGGCACCGATTCCGAATCTGCCGCCACTTCCTTTTCGTCATTACATTTAATCAATACGTTAGTATCACGGTGCGGTATACAAAAGAGTTAGTTCGGCACGGCATACTTTAATAGAAAACCTTCTTGTATAGAGGCTCCTTATGCATCTGGGAATGTTGGATCTTCTCAACTAGTAGTGTCTTGAGATTCCAGTCTTGGTCCAACGCGCGAACGATCTCCTGCAATTCAACTAACGCGATGACTTTCTGCACGAGGGCGCTTTTTACTTCAGCAATAGCCGCTGGCGAAAACCCGGAATAGGCAATGAAAATTCCTCCAACGTTGCCGCGATGATACACGCTTACAAGGTGGGGTGAGATTTCCTGCCGACCTATGGGCTGATTCCACCACTTCATTTCAACGAGATAGAGATGCCCGTTGATTTCAACGACCCCATCGATCTGCTCGATGACGCCTTCACCTGGCTCGCCGCGCACGGTGAACGCCTCGCGGACCAGCATGTCGAAACTCGCGAACAACCGGTTTAAAATACCTTCTAACGCTTTGCCTCTTTTGTTCGCGTCGTTCATGGAAAAAAGCGCGTAAAACTCGTCGCGGATTTTTTGCCGCTCTTCCCGTCGCTGCTGTATCTTTGCCGCTGCTGCTTTTTGCGCATCCAGGCGCTGCTGCCTTTCCTTCTCCCGCTCCATGTTCATACGCGTAAATGAATCCGTAACGTTCACCACTCGGGAGATTTGAGCAACTAGCGATTGAGCCTTATACCGGTCATTGTCGTAGCAGGTGGAAAAATCCTCGATGGCGCATATGCGCTTGATAATCTCGCGTCTTGGCGCGAGGGTCTTGTCTCCGCCTTCGTTCAATTGGCGCAAGATGTCCCGTGCTATTTCATGTTTTTTGACTGAGTTTCTGTCGGCACGAACTTTCGCCCGCCACTCCATCAGGAATGACCTCGGCGTACCTGCTCCCTCAAAGAAGTTGATGACAGCGTGCTTCCCCTTGAAGAGGCAGGGAATGACTTCGGTCAACATTTCCAGAAGCTGGGGTGGGTAATGATAGGTCTGGTCGAGCGAGGTATCAGCAGAAGTATCAGAAGGCATCAAATAGAAATCCTCTCCACGATATTTCGGGTAACCCTGCGCCGGCGCCGGTCATAAACGCGGGTGGTGGTAGGGCTGGCATGACCGGCGAGATACTGGACATCTTCGAGCGGCACGTTCTGATTCAACAGATCGGTTACGACCGTGACGCGGAAGCTGTGCGGTGAGAACAACTCCTGTAATCCGGCATCGTACAACCGCCGCTTCATCATCTGGCGCATCGAGTGAGCCCGGTAAGCAGAAGTAGTGAGGGCTTTGCGTTTGCCGTCGGCGGCTCGGAAGAGGGGAGCCTTGGGTTCCTCGGCGATCCCGGCGGCTGCGATGTATTGGTTGAGCCAGGCGGCAAGGTCGTGGCGCACCGGGATCTCCCGGTCCTTGCCGCCTTTTTCCCTGAAGCGCAGCACGCGGTGATCGCCCAGGTTCCGGTAATCGGCCAGCCGGAGCTTGGCCACGGCGCCGATGCGGGCGCCCGTGTAGGCAAGCACGCCGAGCACGGCGCGGTCGCGCAGCCCGACGACATGACTGATGTCGATCGACTTGAACAATTTGCGGGCCTGCTCGATGGCGAGCTCAGCGGTCCGGCCTTCGGTCACGCTGTATTTGGTCCCGCGGACAGAAGCGAACGGGTTGAGGACGACCGCGTGGCGTTGCACCAGGGCATCGAAGAAATGCCGCAGCGCGGCGAGCGCCTGGTTCCTGGTGGGCGCCGAGCCCGGGAGCTGACTGATGTATTCGCCGGCGAGGCCCGGCGTGACCTGGCGCAGCTCAAGCACGCGGTTGTCGCACCAGGTGAGAAAACGGCCGGCGATGCGGCCATAGGCCCGGCGGGTGTGTTCGTTGTTGAGGGTGGCCTTGAAGAATTCCTCGGCGGCGAAGGTGGCGTTGGGAGTCTGGCGCAGGACGATGACCGCGGCGGCCGGCATCGGCAGCAACGTCGGTGCGCCGGCTGGGTCGATTACGGCTAGTTCGGTGGACTCTGCCCTCTCGGTCATTTAGTAGACGATAACATTTTTTTATCGGCTACTAAGTCCGCTCACAATTTTGCGCGAGAGCATTCTGGAAGCCGCAAAACGTGCTTTTCAGCTCGCGGGAGGGAATTTACCGCGCCGCGTGCCGCAGCGGTAAAGCGCGCCGTCCGTGGCGCGCACCAATAGTCGGCCACTAGTGAGCAGGGTACGGTGGGGCGGCGCCAGCAATTCCAGACTCGACAGAGCATGGTCACCGTGGCAGTGTGGCCGCGCAGCGTCCGTGATCGGGCGCTCTCCCGGAGGCTCAACAAGTGGCTCTCGATACCGGCGAATTGTCGACTATGGACGCAACCGCGCAGGCTGAACTGGTACAGCGGAAAGAACTCACTCCGCTGGAACTGGTCGACGCGGCAATCGCTCGCATCGAGCGCGTCAACCCGACACTGAACGCGGTGATCATACCGTTATACGAGGACGCGCGCGCCGCTGCAGTTTCGCCTGATCTACCGGAGGGACCCTTTCGTGGAGTGCCGTTCCTCCTCAAGGACATCGGCGCGATGCAGAAAGGGCAACCGTACTACATGGGGAATCGGGCCCTCCGCGACGCCGACTTCCGCTCACCTGTCGATACTCCCTTAGGAGCGCGGTTTCGCGCCGCAGGCCTCATCACGATCGGCAAGACCAATCTTCCTGAATTCGGAATGCAAAGCACCACTCAGCCGCTGGCCTTCGGTGCATCACATAATCCATGGGCGTTGGATCGGTCGACCAGTGGCTCCTCGGGCGGCTCGTGCGCGGCGGTGGCAGCCGGACTGGTGCCGGTGGCCCATGCCAACGATGGCGGGGGATCGATCCGTCTGCCGGCTGCATGGTGCGGACTGGTTGGGCTGAAGCCGTCGCGCGGTCGCATCAGTGACCCGCTAGATACGCTGATAGCATGCGAGCTTGCTGTCATCGCACTGTCCGCGACGTCGCGGCCGTGCTCGATGCGGTTCAAGGCTCGGAACCTGGCGATCTATTTCTGGCGCCACCGCCAGCGAGAAGCTATAAGGCTGAAATCGGAGCCGACCCGGGAAGTTACGCATAGGAATGTTGACCCGAGCTTCCTTTGGGGACATCCATCCTGAGTGTCTCACCGCGACACGCGCAACGGCCAAACTGTTGGAATCGCTCGGCCACAAGCTTGAGGAATCATACCCCGAATCAGTCTTTGAAGAATTGCGAGCGCCGTTGCGTCCGCTCGATAGGCCGGCGTTTGCCGGCCTCCTCCGCAATTTAAGTCTAATGCTCGGCCGGCCTGCAACGCGCGATGATGTCGAACCCTATTCGTGGTCAGACGAGCTGCCGCCCGCTACAGCAGAGGAGTACGCAGGTGCAATAGAATGGCTAACTAAGTGGAGGAGGCGAGTAATACAATGGTGGTCCGCCGGCTTCGATCTGTTGCTGACCCCCACTGTCTGGGAACCGCCTGTCACGCTGGAATCGATGATGCCGGTCGAGGGCAAGATGGCGGAGCTGAGAGAGAAGATTGAGCGGCACGTGTTCTTCACCAGGCCCTTCAATCTGACCGGGCAACCGGCGATCTCGGTACCACTGCATTGGACCCCTGAGGGACTGCCAGTCGGGGTTCAACTCGTCGGAGCAATCGGCCGGGAGGACCTGCTGATTCGCGTTGCGTCACAGCTGGAGGAAGCGCAGCCCTGGTTCAGCCTGCGACCGCCTGTGCACGCTTGAAAACCGACGTGGAAATTTATCTCACGTGAAAACGCACGCCTGCGCGACGCTGAAGCACACTCACAATTTCGAACAAGTTGGCTGCGCGCGGGTTGCCGGAAGCACTCAACATGCGCATGAGGCTTTTCGGCGGAATCTGGGTTGCCTCCGCGAGGCCGGTGAACCCAACCGTAGCGTTGATGTAATCACGCAAGATTGTCTTGGCCAGCGCGATTTCGCCGGACAGCATGGCTTCGAGGCCCTCGCGAAGAAGTTCTTTCCGGAACCTGGCGTCGTGCTGTACCCGGTCCCGAATAGTTTCTTTAAAGTCGCGAGTCAGAGGCATATTTTCTCCGTTTGTAATCCGCCCAGGTTGCGATTGCGGCGTTGATATCGCGCTGCTGGCGCTGCTTGCCGCCGCCGCCGAGCAAGATGATGAGATGGTCGCCGTCTTTCCCGAAATAAACCCGGTAGCCGGGACCAAAATCGATCCGCAATTCGAACACGCCGGAACCAACGCCCTTGACGTTCGACATATCGCCGAGGGAGAGCCTGGTCAGTGCCGTCGCCACCTTCGCGGCGACGGGCGCGTTCAACCGGTCAAACCACAGCTTGTAAGGGCTGCGGCCCTGCCGGTCGAGATATTCGCGAACGTCGACCGCCGGCAATGGTAACATATACGGCACCATAAGCAAGGTCGAGTCGAGCCCCTCTTTAAACATGATAAAATCTATTTTCATGTTTAAACCGCTGGGCAGGGAGGAACGGCCTTTCATGTGATCTCGCCGGCTTCACTCTGGCAGATGACCCTCCGCATTTGCTCTGGCAGCAACAGGAATGACTGTGTGTTTTACTCCAAAGCAGGGTCAATATCTGGCGTTCATTCACTACTACACCAAGCTTAATGAGTGTCCGCCGGCGGAGGCCGACATGCAGCGGTACTTCCGAGTTACACCGCCCACGGTGCATCAAATGGTGCTTACGCTTGAAGCAAAAGCCCTCATCAAACGAACCCCCGGGCGCGCACGGTCGATCCGCCTGATGATTCGAGGCGAAGATCTGCCAGCTCTGAAATAAGGACTCACGAGCACGTAATGACAAGAGCACTCTGCCGGTTGCTTTTCATAGTGCACAATCCTTCCTGATCCACTACCGGCTGTTCCTCCGAATAAGCGAGTGGGCTAGGGCGTTTGCCATATTGAACAATAAGTGACCTTACATCTAAGTAACTGAATAACTGCTGTACTGCATTTGTATCCACACACAACAAATCAACGAACGCGCACTCAAAGACTTGCCATAGCAAAGCGAAGCACTTAGAATCGTTAATTGGGTGGTGGTATCGCGAGTCGGTTGCCCTGTAAGCAGGTGAAGTGACGAGGTGGTGGATGGAGTGGGGTGATGAAGAAGCCACGCAAGAATCCACACGCCGTGGCGCTCGGCAGATTAGGCGGTTTAGTCCGAAGCGATGCCAAAAGGCGGGCCAACCGCGAGAATGGCCGCAAGGGCGGCCTGGTCAAAAGCCGCAAGAAGAAAATTGCCGCCCGGCGCAACGCTCGACGTCCACGACCGGGGAGGCGCCGGAAGGGGTGAGCACGGCCGTCGCCTCGATTCGTGCCCGTTTCGGATACGGCGCTATCGGCCTAGGTGTTGGCGGAATCCGGGTTTCCGCACTTGCATTCCGCTGAACCGAGCTTCGGATGACGTCAATGCAGCCGAGGCCACCGGACCGGGAGGGGATGCAATTGTCCTTTCTCTGCCCGTGCGGTAAGCAGATCGTGCTAAAAGCCCTCGGCTGTTGCCGTTCATGTTATGATCGGCGCCATCACTCGGTACGCTTTTTCGGCGGACTACGCGAACGTGTGTTGAAGCGCGACCGCTTTCGCTGCCGTGGTTGTGGCAGGCGCTCGGCGCTGGTGGTCCATCATCGAGACCAGAGCAACTGCGTGAAGTTGCTGGTCACCTTGTGCATCCGCTGCCACATACGGATTCATCGCTCGTCGTCGTTGAGATATTGGTTCTCAGAAATGCTGATGAGACTCTGGCGCGAATTGCATCCCAGCGATCCAGTGCAGCTTCAGTTGACCCTCGACAATTCTGAAACGAGGGAAACGTCGAAGGTTATTCGTAAAGGGGCGAGTCTTATGGTGCTGCCCTTTTTGGCTTTGCCACATGCTTGTGTGCCAGAACTAATTAGAGCTTTGACCGACTCCGAGGAACCGAGTGTGTGTCTGGATAGTATGCATAACACGCGATCGTAGCCTGATCTTCTAAAAGCGAAGGAGAAGGGCTGGAGTGGAACCATTCGCGAAGGCGCTGGAAGTAGTGGCCCGGGTAATGCGGGATGGAGCAGCTATGCATCCGGATAATGACTGGGTCAGGCGCAGTCCTGAGTATCATCTCGGCCGCGCCGAAGAACATTTGCGCTTGTGGCGCGACGGCGATCAACTGCAGGACCATATGTCCCACGCAGCGACGCGATTGCTGATGGCCTTAACGTTACGAGAGCTGGAATGATTGGTGATTACAGCCGGATCCTGCCCCGCGAATTACTGCATAGCGCGCGGTTAGGCATCGACGAGGATGAGCTGTGCGAACAGCGTGACCCCCGAAATCGAGACCAATTGATGATCCCATGCGGCGGCGCGGGAGAAGCTTTTAAAACTGGTCCTGAGGGCGTTGGCGTCGACAGTGCTATTTGTGTCCGGGTATATCCCGGATCAGCGTGAGGATGGCGAGGAATTCCTTGGCCGAAATCGCCGCCCCAAGCAAGCTGAGATGCTCAAGAGCCTGCAGCTCACGCTTGGTCACGTGGTAACGCGCCAATAGCGCGCTATTTTGGATGAGCCGCTGCCATGACGGTGCCTGCGTCGTCCGAGGCTTAGATTCTGAAGGGGACAGGAGAACTCTCGCTTCGGGATGGGCCAGTACCAATAATTCCTGCGGGTCAAGGCCGAGCGTTTCGGCAATGCGTGCGACTAATTTGAGCGATGGCTTGCGCCGTCCACTTTCGATGAAAGCAACGTGGCTGGCTTCGACGCTGAGCTTCTGAGCAAGCGAGCGCTGAGTTAAGCCCAAAGCTGTGCGACGAGCTTTCAAGAACTCCCCCAGCTTCGTCATCGTACGTTTCATGTACTATTCGCCTGGTTGGTCCCCAGCTGAGCCAGCCTATCGGCTAGTTTTATTAGCATATAGCATATAATAGATAATGATTTAAAGGCAATACTCAAAACCGTCATATTGTGCCTATTAAAGCATGATGGTTCTCAGAAGCTTTAAAGAATCAGCCTTCGCGGTTTTGCAGTTACCTCCTCGACGATTATGAACGACCCGGATACCCAACGACGCCTCCCGTGACGTGCGATCGTTGCACACTATTCGCCGCCACAAGCCCAAGCGACCTCCTAGCAAGGTCGCTCCGTGTTCACCCGATAGGTGCTCAAGTCGAAGGAACTTGGTCCGAATGGCGCAATTCTGGTACTTCAAAGATTCTGCGGGCTAACCTGCCGAAAGCGAGAGGTGATCGCTGATGGCCAACAAAACTTCACAAGCGCAATCCGGTTCGCGTAAACGCGACGAGCCGAGGTCTGCGGGTGTCAATCTTGATTTCGAAGATCTCCTCGTGTCGGCTATTACCTCGGTTATAATCAAAAGGCCAAAAAAACGTCAATTTGCCTCCCGGCGTCGACCGTGAACGTTCAGTCGCGGCCAAGATTTGATCAAAGTCATAAGGCAATGACGACGACGGTCGCACAATCGATCGAACGCTCCCAGGGGCCGTGATTCATGGCTCCCGAAGGTCTCAATTCGCGACCACCCTATCTACCCGATGCCGACGATTCGTCATGTTTTTGGTGCCGGGCCGCCGCAATCCACGCATTCAAGTATTCTCCAGACTGGCACTTCATGACGCTTACCGCCTCTTTCGTGCAATCGGAGCCACCAAGCGTTTGCGATGCTGGAAGTAGTCCGCCTAGCTTCATCGTGATAGTGGCGCCAACCCAGGAACATCGTGGGAGAAGTAGGAACGCGTTGGTGGAGCACTATAGGTTCACATCATCTCGTTGATAGCACCGCCGTTCGTACAGTTTCAGCCTTGTTCGTGTGCACGAATCGAAAGCGTTAGTTTAGAATTTGATGCGCTCTACTTCGTCGAGTGAAATTTCATCACGGGTCCTGTCGTACAGTTTGGTGGTACGTGGCGACTGGTGCGCGGCGATTTGCTGCGCATGCTCCAGGGTGCCGCCGTTTTGCAGATAAGCCGTAATTCCAGTCGCCCGAAAAGTATGGCAGCAGGTGGAGTAGGGGAGGGCGGCTCCTTTTGCCCGCCGCTTGATCATGTAAAGCACATCACTGCGTATCATCGGATTGCCGGTCAGCTTGTCGCCCCTTTTAAAGGTCCGGAATAGCGGCCCCTTCTTATCGTCGCCGATGCCGGCGGCGGCGATCCAGGTGTCAAGATATTCGTCGAGGCTGTGGTGGCAGGGCACTTCATGGCGTTTGCCGCCTTTCTCATGGAGCCTGAGCCAGGAGCGGCGACCCTGCTGGAAATAGTCCTCCACCCGGAGGGTGATGACCGCACTGACCCGAGCGAAGGTATAGCTCATCAGGCCGAGCAGCGCACGGTCCCGAAGGCCGATGAGTTCGCTCGTATCGATCGACTTCAGAAGCTGGCGCATCTCGGCGCCGGAGAGCACCGGCGTCTTGCCCCGTGTGACCACGAACTTGGGGCCACGCACGGAGCCGGCAGGGGTGGAGACCAGGATGCCACCCGTCACCAGATAGTCGAACAGCTGACGGATCGCGGCCAGGTGCTGTTTGACGCTCGGCTTAGCAATTTCGGAGCCCAGCTCCTCGATATATGCGGCGATGGCAATGGGCTCGATGTCCTCCAGCCCGAGATGGTGCTCATCGCACCAATCGAAGAAGCGTTTTACCGCGCGCGCGTATGCCATCCGCGTGTTGCGGTTGCGGATGGTCGCGGTAAAAAATTCGATGAAGCGCCGGCCGGCGCGTTCACCGTGGGCTGCGATCGCGGCCGGCAGGCTTTCGAGCCCGGCGCGCACCAGCGCCGGCGGCGGTATAATTTCTTCGCTTAAAATGATTGGTTCTTTGGCCATCTGACCCCACCTTCCACGCCCCTATTATACGCCATAAAGGTGGTTATGCAGTATAAACGGTGACGGTTGGGTAGGTATCGACAGGGCCGAAAATCTTAAGAGCCGCACTCTACGCCAGGGTCTCCACGCCATGCCCCGCAGACGCTTCTCGTGCAGCTTGCTGCGCTGCGCGATTAAGGTTGCCAAGCGCGGCTGGAACGCCAGGCTCCCCGCGCCCATTCCTGGTTATGAGAGAGAAAAGGAGCAGGGCGCGTAGCTGGCAAATTGAGTGCGCGCGGGCGCAAGGATGGAATCATGATCTGGAATTCAATTCCCTTCATGACCGCCATTGATCTCCTGATCATCGCGGTCACCATCTATACCTTTCGGCGCTGTCGACTGATCGGTCCCATCAAACGACCCTCGGCCCCGCAAATCGGCCTTCAGTGGATCGCCGTCGGACTGCTGGCCGTGTGTCTGTTTTATTTTGCTGATCTTGTGTCTATGTACGTGTTGCCGGCTGTTGCGTCGATGCAGGAAGCGATGGCGTTTATGGGCACTCTCCATCGCAATCTCAGCTGGCTGGTCGTTCTATTCGCTATGATCGCCATCTCCGCCGGATTTATCGAGCTCAGGCGCACACAAATCGAACTGACTGAAAAGAACGAGCTGCTCGCCCAGCTCTCGTCCAAATTGGCCAAATTTCTACCGCCCCAGTTGTACAATTCGATTTTCACCGGAACGCACATCACCGGAGTCGCGGCCAAGCGGAAGAAACTGACGATCTTCTTCTCGGACATCGCCAATTTCACCGAGACGACCGAGAGTCTCGAATCCGAGGAACTGACAAACCTGCTCAATCAATATCTGACCGAAATGTCCAAGATCGCCATGAGCCACGGCGCCACGATCGACAAGTATGTAGGGGACGCGATCATCGGGTTCTTCGGCGATCCGGCGAGTCAGGGCAGCAAGGAAGACGCCATCGCATGCGTCAAGATGTCGATCGCGATGCAGCGACGGATGCGCGAGCTCCAGCATAAGTGGCTAGAGCTGGGCTCAGAAAAACCGTTCCAGCTGCGCATCGGGGTCAACACGGGTTTCTGTACCGTTGGCAATTTCGGCAGCGAGGACCGGATGGACTACACCATCATTGGCAACGAGGTGAATCTGGCTGCGCGGTTGCAGTCCCATGCTGAGCTCGGCGGAATCCTAGTCACTCACGAAACGTCGTCCCTAATCAAGGATACGATCCTGACCGAAGAACAGGGGGCTATTGCCGTGAAGGGCTTCGCTCAGCCAGTGCGGGCTTACCGGGTCGTCGGCATCTATGACGAGTTGGAAAAGGACCGCAGCATCATCCGAGAGGAGCGCGACGGCTTTCGGCTGCTGATAGACCTGTCCAAGGGCGATCAGGCCGGTGCTATCGCGGCAGTCGAAAAAGTCCTTGCCCGGTTGAAGGGTTGATCAGTTTTTCTCAAAGAAATAGCAGACAGGAGGGTTTGAAGATGGAGGAAGGAACCTCGTCTCGCACGACAATCCGGGCGCGTTGCGACCGGCGGCATAACCACCTACGCCACACGCCGCAGACCTGATGGCGAAAGCTGCAGAACGCTCTCAGGTTGACGATAACGGCGAAATACCCGAAGTGCCCCAGTAGCTTCCGCGTGAGTGCTGCCCATTGCTCGGGAACTGGCGCGTGCCGATCTTGGTGACCGTTGTGTGCTGGACCGAAAGTTCGGTGAATTCAGAT
>Ga0306921_10008678_pt1 | contig 10747 bp, 6 predicted proteins | sample sta12Cox44000080_FD_203760 | JGI IMG/M metagenome (GOLD analysis project Ga0306921, IMG submission 203760) | Lab enrichment of tropical soil microbial communities from Luquillo Experimental Forest, Puerto Rico - statoxic.12C.oxic.44.000.080 (v2)... | ecosystem: Environmental > Terrestrial > Soil...
TACGCTCACGGTAAAGCTCGGATCTTACAGAGGGCAGACAAACCGAGGCCCCGGCCGCAGTCCGTCGCGTAAACCAGCGTGTGGGAGTCAGGCAACCACGCGGGAGTCGTCGAATTGCAATCAGCGCTGGTAAGAGGGTGCTCTTCCCCCGTGGATAGTTTCATGACCGAAACTTGCCAGCTGCCGCCGTCCTGCTGGCTAAAGGCGAGCCATTGGCCGTCAGGTGAAACGGCGGGAAAGCGCGCCCGCCGGTTGTCGGCCGTCAGTCGCAAGATGCGCTGGGAAGCCGGGTCCGCCACGAAAATATGGGGTACGCTGCCAGGCTGCGCGGCGAAAGCAACTCGCCCGTCCGGAAAGAAGGCGACGTCGCGAACGTCCGAGGTGTCATTCACGAGTTTCCGCTCGGCCTCCTCGCCCCCCGGCCCTCGCAGGTTCTTCACCCAAAGACTGCCCCGCCCCTCGGACTCGCGGATGAATGCAAGCCATTGCCCGTCAGCGGACACTGCCGGAGCTTCGGCGCCCTCGGCCTCAACAGAAAACTGCTCGGCTGTGTGTCTTTGGGTACTTAAGCTGCCCAGCGACAATCGAACAACACGGGAACTGCTGGAAGCCAACTCAACCCATCCGTCTGGCGCTGAGGCAGCCAACGATGGATGGAATGCGTCCAGATCGAATTGAAGAAAGGACAGTGATTCGCGGCTGAGGTTACCGATAACATAACGATGAGCGTCGAGCGCCAGAGTAGTGAAGGCGACCCTGTTATTGGCAGTCGCAGGTTCAAGAGCCATGATCGAGTCCGGCGTCACAACGATCCGAGAGGCATAATTGGCAAATTGACCCTTTAAATAAAGTAAATTGGACCATGTACCCGCAGCTACAAGAGCCATAAAGATTCCGCCAAAGACGACAGCCTCGGCCGATTTGAGTCGAGCAGCCAAGGTTCGGGGAGCTGAGTCCGCGAGTGCCCACCGCAGAAGAGCCCAGAGGCCGGTCAGGGCGTAGAGTCGTGGGAAGGCCAGTAAGGTGTGCCACCCCGAGGGCGACTTAGGAGAGAAACGATCGAGTGGTAAGCACGCAAGCGCATAGAGAATGGCAAGAACTGCCGCCTGCCTGATTCTCCCTGCTTCCAACAAATAGTTTGTGCCAAGGACACCTGCGAGGATAAGCACACAGTAATGGTAGGAGGCAGGATTGGAAGAAAGAATGAGCAAGAGAACAACGTAGCTCGCCCACTCCAGCCTTTCTCTTGCAGGCTCCGCGTGCCATAAGCCGATGAACCACAGAAGTGACACGAGGAGCAGGGCCTGGCATACTGGCTGCAAGAAAGCATAAGCCGCCGGGAAGTGAACGAGTGGATGAGGATTCAACTCAGGCTCAGCAATGAAGAGCCTGTGCAACAAGGCCGTGTACGAATTCAAACCCACGTTGTAGGGGTCCATGCTATCTCCCCTCAAGGGTCGCGGCAGGACTTCCACCACGTAGGCTCTGACGGTCCCAAGCCGGAATAGCAACAATGAGAGAAACCCCAGGGTAAGAGAACCGGCTAGCAGTCCAATCGTCGCGCGCCACCGTTTCTTGAGCACAAAGTAGAACAGGAATAGGGCGGGGTACACCTTAAGTGCAGCACCGACCGCCAGCAGCACCCCCGAAGTTAGCCGACTTCCTCGTAGATAACACCATGCCGCCAGCGTCAGCAGGAAAAGCATCAAAACGTGCTCCTGCCCGTACAGAAAGTTGGTCCGCAGCGGCAGGACAGCGAAGAAAACAAGGATCGCAACACGCCGGAAGCCCATTGCGGTCATGTTCCGGAGCAGACAGGCTGTGAGCGTGAGCAGAAGCAAATTGAGTAACATCCAGTAGTGCTTTGCGGAGAGCGCGGGGAGCGAGGAAAAAGGCAGGAGCGGCAAGAGAGAAAAAGGCGTTAGGGGGACAAAACTTACCAGGGCTTCCTTTAGCCCGGCATGGTCTGCCTGGCGCTGGAACCAGACCCAATCGTACAGGCGGTCCAGGGGATATCCCTGCCGATATAGGCGCGCCGCCAGGTAGTAGTTTGGGAAGTCAGTGTTCAGCGCACGCCAGCCGGGAATGAACCCCCGCCAGAGGAAAGCCGCCACCAAGGCCAGGAGCAGAAGATACTCAGGGATCGCGCCTCGGAAGAGTCGGAACCCGTGGGGCCAGCCTTTGCCCGCTCTTCGACTCTCCGGATCACTCTGATCGGCTTCGGAGCCCGCGCTTTGCCTGGGTGCAACCCGAATCGTCTCGTGCATCTTCATGTTTCGCCCATTCGTCCACAGGACCAAGCTCGATTCTGTGAGCGATCTCCCCAGCTGCGATCTCATTACCAAGAGGCCCCAGGTGCATCCAGTCGTCGATATAAATTGGCTCTGCAACCCGATCGAATATTTCCCCCATAAAGGTAAATCCTCCGGAGGCTGCGGAGCGGCGCTCGGCCTCGCGGTAAACAGCATTCATGGCACGCCACAAATCTCCTCCGCCAGCCTTGCGTTGGTGTTCGATTAATTGCTTTTCGAACGCAACGGTGGGCTTCTGTCCACAGAACAATGTGGGCTGCCAGAAGAAATAAGACTTAAACTTATAGGCGTCTGCCAGCGCACGCACGATCGTCAGGTTCGCCTCATAGTTTTCCAGTGTCGCCTCAGCTCTGGTGTGCAGCTCTTCCTCAGAGAGCCTCGCAGGCGCCGCTCGGTGCAGCCGGTTCACTGCGGCCCTGACTAGCCGCAGCGAGTAGGAGTCCTGGAGAAAACTGAGTTTGCTCTTGAAGTCGCCCTCAAGCCTGGCCTTAACAAGATCCAAAGTCATGTGTGCAGACGCGATCCCGGGTGAAAAACCGCCGACGTACCCATCGTTGAGCCCGTCGTAAAGAATCACCACATCTGGACGCGAGCCCCCCTTCAAGAGTTCGGTTAGGAGTATGACCTCCTGATTCGTAACATAACCTTCTACGCCGAGATTTGTCACCTCCACGCAACGGGAAGGCCCGGCATTCAGCTTCTGGGACAGGTACGATGGGAGGGTCGCTGAGTCGGGCACTCCGGTGCCATAGACTGTCGATCCGCCAAACATCCACAGCTTGACGATCGCCTGCTTATCACACTCTTTGCTCATGGCATTGACCGTTCTGCGCCAAGTCCCCATGTCCGTGCGATCGGTGTTCACGTACTTCCCGTGCCATATCGATAAGCCCCAAATCCGAAAGGGCACATAGTAATCACGCCAGCCTTTCCATCTCGACCGCTCCTCCTCCCAAAACTCCGGAGCCCATGCGTATCCGTTATAGGAAGGGCTCGCGGCCATGGCTTTTGCCACAGGGTCTCCCTGTAGAGACTGGTGGATCGAATAGCAGGCGAATGCGCCTAGCTCAAGTAAGGTCCCGATGGTGAGCAGGCTGAAGACGACATATCCAAATACGGCGAAGAACTTGTGGAAGGGCACTACCTTATCTTTTCTCCCCTGTTCTTTCTCCATGATTAGCTCACCTCAATCAGAACGTCTGCTCTTCATCTTATTCGTCAGTTGCTGGTTTATTTACCCTCGTCTTAATTCCGGGATCAGAATCAGCGTTGCCAGTAACCATGAATTGGTTTCCCTCGGCGGTGGTCACCGGTCCCCAAAAGGCAGACATCAAGCGTACATCGGGAGGGAATTATCGCCAAGAGGGCCCGATCGGGATCGCCTGATCGGACCACAAATCGCCAGACTGACCTGAACGGCCAAGACGAGACGGTTGAAGCCTTCGATTTGACATTCCTCTTGATCGCCCTTAATCTCAACTATCCTTCTTAAATGGAGCGCTTTGGCAGCCATCGAGCAAATTCACAATCTGGCTGTTCCCCAGGGGGAATGAGCTTGTACGCTTGCCAAGAGGAATCCACATTACCATCTCCACATCGGTCGATCTTGAACATTCTGAGGCGCGAGCTCAGGGATCGGACGGTTCCTTATCTCTTGCTTGGCACTTTCGTCTTGCTCTATCTGCATCTTTTCATCTTCCCGTTCGTTCCCATTCTCTCCTGGAATGATCAGTCAGTCTACGCAGGGAACGCGAGACGCATGTTGGAGGGACAGGTAATTTACCGGGATTTCTTCCAGTTCACCCCACCGGGGACGGAGCTTGTTTACTTCGCGCTGTTCAAGTTGCTCGGGCCTCGAGGCTGGATTCCCAGCGCCGTGCTCATTCTGCTCGGGCTTGGCTTGACGTGGCTGAGTCTGGCGATCTCGAGAAAGGTCCTGAGCCATTGGGCTGCTCTGCTATCAGCCCTGCTATTTCTCATCGTGGCGTTTCGAAGCGGGCTAAACGCCACGCACCATTGGTATAGTACGCTGGCCGCCGTGGGCGGCGTCGCCGCCGTGATTACGAAAAGGAGTCCCGGGCGCATGGCGGTGGCGGGTGCGCTTTGCGGTCTCGCCCTTTGCTTCACCCAGGTGCGGGGATTCGCCGTTATCGGCCTGGGCGTCTTCCTGCTCTGGGAGCGCCGCCAGAAGAACTGGACGTGGCGTTTGCTGCTCCAGCTTGAAGGCTGTTTGGTAGCGAGTTTTCTGGCGACGGTTATGGTCTTCAATGCCTATTTTGCCTGGAAGGCCGGAGTTGGGCGGTTCCTTGCCTGCACCGTTGTATTCGGAGCCCGATATTACCGCGCGATCAAAGAGGTCAACTCCCTGGAGATTTACATGGTTCCTGCGCCGCAAGTTCGGGCGTGGTATGACCTACCCAGGCTATTCATCTATGTCTTCATTCATGCCCTGGTTCCGCTCGTCTATGTCCTTTTTCTCGTGCGCTACCGCCGGGAGGCGCAGGCCCGCCCTCAGGAGCCTTGGGACCGGCTGATGTTGCTAAATCTGGTGGGACTTTTTCTGTTCATCGGCGTCGCGCCTTCCCCGTCTGCTTTCAGGCTGTGTGCGGTAGCTCTTCCGGCCTTCATTCTCTTCGTTTGGCTTATAGGCTCGCCTGGAAGGATTCAGAGGGTTTTGACGGGCTGCCTCTGGGCCTTCGTCCTGATACTTCCGGTTGCTTCAGCCTTGAAGACGCAGAAAAGCAGACGGGCCTACCTTGATCTGCCGTCCGGCCGAACTGCCTTTTTGGACCCGGCCTGGTACGATAGGTGCAAATGGGTGTTCGATCATACCCAGCCCTTGGACTTCTTCTTCGACGGCTCCGGGGGAGTGTTCTACTTCGTCTTGGGTCTTCGGAATCCGACTCCGGTACCTTTCTTGACGCCCACAGATTACACCCGGCCCGAGCAGGTTCATGACATAGTAGTAGGCTTGGAAAGGCACCGGGTGCATTACGTCCTTTGGCCCTCTTGGTTGGACTACGGTGACACCCTTTATCCCTCCCACGACCACTTGGGACCACTCCGCGTGTATATCCACGCTCACTATCACGTGGTCAAAACGTTTTGGGCCTACGACTACGACCAAGTCTGGGAAAGGAATGAGTAGGCTAGGCCGCGGAAAATGGTAGACATCTATTAGCAGGGAGAAGAGTTCTTCGATCCGGTGCTGGTCCTCTTGGCTTGGGACGGCTCAAGCCAAACGTTGACTGGGAACATAGGTAGTGAACTCCGATAAAGAACCCTCCGGTCCTCATCTTTCTCCATTACAGCGTGCTCATGCAGCAATGGCCGCCTTCTCTCCGCTCTTGAGTCTGCTAGGGCAAGAGTTTAGGAGGCGGCCCGTCCCTTACGTGCTGCTGGCGGTTTTCCTCTCCCTGTATCTCGTAGAGTTTGTCTTCCCGTTTGTACCGGTACTCCCCTGGGGCGATGAGTGCATTTATCTTTCGAACGCCCGGCGGATGCTCGAGGGGCAGGTCATCTACCGCGACTTCTTTCAATTCACCACTCCGGGCACCGAGCTCCTTTACGTCCTGCTTTTTAAGTTACTCAGACCTCGTGTCTGGATTCCCAACGCAATGCTTGTTCTGCTCGGTATCGTCTTGATGTGGCTCGCGATTGCGATCTCGAAGAAGGTACTGGATCCGTGGGCTGCCTTTCTTGCTCCCATTCTGTTTCTCACCTTCGCATTTCGAAGCGCGCTAAGCGCCACGCACCACTGGTACAGCACGCTGGCGGTGACGGCGGCCATTGCGGTCCTCATTGAAAAAAGGGGCTTGGCGCGGCTAACCTTAGGAGGCGTGTTGTGCGGCCTCGCCTTATGCTTTACCCAGGCCCGGGGATTGGCAGCCATTCTCGGCTTTGCGCTATTCCTCCTTTGGGAGAATCGACATAACAAGTACCGTTGGCCTTCGTTTCTCAGGCGCGCATCTTATCTCTTCGCAGGTTTCCTGGTCACGGTTGTGGCTCTCAATGGATACTTTGTCTGGAAGGCAGGGCCTGAGCGATTCCTGGAGTGCACCGTAATCTTTGGTGTTCGTTACTACCCCGCGGTCAGTGAGGTGAACACCTTGAAGGCTTACATGGTGACCCTGCCGGATGTCAGGGGCTGGGCCGACCTGCCGAAATTGGCCGTCTATTTCTTCATTCACGCTCTGCTTCCGCTCACCTACGTCCTATTCTTCATCCGCTACCGCCACCAAGTGCGAACCCGCCCCCTCGAACCTTGGGACCGGCTAATGCTGCTGAATATCGTGGGGCTGTTTTTGTTTGTGGGCGTCGCGCCCGCGCCGAATTTCTTCAGGCTGTGTACGGTAGCTCTTCCGGCCCTGATCGTCTTCGTTTGGCTCATCGGATCTCCGGGAAAGCTTCACTGGGCTTCGGCTCGGGTGCTTTGGGCCTTTTGCTTGATCGTGACCGTCGCTGGACCTTGGAGGGCCCAAAGACGGTCGTACACTTATCTTGACCTACCGTCGGGCCGAACAGCCTTTCCCGATCCCCCGTGGTACGATAGGTGCAAATGGGTACTCGAGCATACGCGGCCTTCGGAGTTTCTTTTCGACGCCTCTGGATCCGGTTTCTACTTTCTGTTCGGGCTCCGAAATCCAGCGCCAGTGCCCTTCTTGACTCCCACGGATTACACCCGGCCTGAGCAGGTTCAGGATGTGGTGGAAGGCTTGGAAAGCCGTCGGGTGCCCTACGTCGTTTGGCCATTGTGGCTGGACTCCTGGTATTACCATAATCCAGCTTTCGACCACCTGGACCCCCTCCGGGCATATCTCCGCCACCAATATCATGTGGTTAAAACTTTTGAGAACTATGACTACGACCAGATTTGGAAACGAAATCAGTAGTCGCTTGTAAGGGGACAGAGCCAGCCGATTGAACGAGAAATTCCTGCTACGCCGCTGTCCGTGATCCGAAACTACGTCTTCGTTAGTGTGCAACGGGGCCAAGTACAGCCCCCGGCCTGTAAATATGCATTTCAACCGGGAAATCCGCGGGTTGAGCCGCGGTATTGTACTATGGTCATTCGGGGCCCGGATGGGATGAGAGGGACATCTCGCAGCGCGGGCTATCGCGCGCGTGGCCCGGGACATCCAAGAAAGATTCCGTTATGCTCTCCGTTGGCGCGCTCGTGAGAGTTCTAAGCGGGATATCAAGTCGGCGGTGTTATGGATCACAAGCTGCATACCCCTTTGGGCGAATCCTATTTGGTGACCGGCGCACACTTCGCAATCGCCACCAACTCCCAAGAAATCCTTACCTCAGCCCGCAATAGCTTCAGGCAGACGGTGGGAAGCGAGACTTCTCCCGATTTAACGATGCGCCTCTGGGTGGATCCGGCCGCGCAGACTTTTCCTCCGTGGCCCCGGCCTTATTTTCGAGGGCTGAGTCATCTTGTATACGCTGGATTTGATTCTGAGAACTCGATGCTGCTGGACTTGCGGGGGCGGCGTATTGTCGGCCGATTATCTCAGTCGATGGCTCGGGATGAGGCTTATTGGCTACGCGTTGTTTTTCCCGTGATGGTCGGCCTCGCGAGCGAGGCACTGAATGTCCCAGCGCTCCATTGTGCGTGTGTGGAGCGGGACGGCATGGGGCTTCTCCTCGCCGGTGAGTCGGGGTCAGGCAAGTCCACCCTTTCTCTGACCTTGGCCCAGACCGGTTTTGCCTTCCTGTCGGATGATTGGACCTATTTCTCCCTTTTCGAACGGCGGCTGCGGGCCTGGGGCTTAGCCACGCCCTTAAAGCTGTTGCCGGACGCGGTTCGATACTTCCCTGAACTGCGGGCAGTTGAGGCAAGCGTTTCGCTGAATGGTGAACGAGCTTATGAGGTCGACCCCGAACTTGTGTTTGGTGTTCGGCGATCTCTCAGTTGTGAGCCTCGTTGGTTGGTTTTTCTAGAGCGCCAGCAGGAGCCAGGGCATAGCTTTGTCAGGGTTGCGCCCGCGCAGGCCTCGATCAGCTTAGAGTCCGCTTTGGGAAGGTTACCGCTGGAGTTGTCTTCGCTCAGGAAGATACAGCAGGCAACGATTCGGAGTCTCGTGAAGCGCGAATGCTGGCTACTCCGATACGGGGAGAGTCCCCAGGAGATTGCCCAAGTGCTGTCCGGGTTTTGTGCTGTTTCTCGGCCGAGCCTGTCGCATGATGAGTCGCCGAGGCGCAGCGCGTATTCCCTCAGGACGGGGCCACACCTTGCAGGGCGTTTGACCCCCACACCCTTCGTGGCCGATCTTAGCCTGGGCCATCGTCCGGTTCGTTTGGAGACGAATAGCCCGTTTATACTGCGGTGGGTAAGCGACGCCCTGGAGCGCGCGCCGAAACGCTCGCGGCGTGAGGCGTTCTTGTGGCGTCTGGTCAGCGACGGAGACAGCGGATTGAGGCCGCCCTGGCCCGATTTTTCGATGGTCTCCGCTGACGGCCTGCTTTTGGCAAACATTGGACAGCGCAGCTTTCTGGCGATTGACAGCGAGGCAGAATGCGCCGTGGGCTTCCTGGCCGAGGAACTGGTGAAAGATACTTCCGGCTTCAAAGCTTCCTTTCTTCCCAAGCTATGCTCGATGACTATGGCGGCGATTCACCACAATCCATCTCACTTCGGCCCAAAGCGTCATTGACACTCTCCGCGTCAGGAGCCCTTCCGCGCCGCAGGGTTGCAGGAGCGCTTACGACGCACGTTGCGCGTGAGTCTGAATCGGCTATCTTGACGCCCAGACCGCTGAAGGTGTGAAAAATTCGGCTGGCGCAAACCTTTGAGGTCTGCGAGGCGGGCAATAACTCCCGAAAACGCACACCTCAAGGTGTGCGCCAGCCCCCTGATGCCAGATTTTTTCACCTTCACTGGCCTGGCCTGAGATCGATCGGCCCTTCGGGCCTTTCTTGGTCGTATTTACGAAGTGGCAGAACTTAGCTCGGCGGCGACTATGTCTGAGACCATGATAAGGTAGCGTCCGGCACCGGCTATAGAGCCAAATCGGACCTACGCACAGTTTGTCCCACCCTTCGGAAAGGTGAGAAGGGTGCGAGAAAGTTACGAAGCCCGGCAGTCAGAAGTGATAAGATACTCCAATAGGCGCTGAGAGCTCTTAGCCAGGCGGGCCAAACAGCCGAGAGCTACGCTGAGGCGGAGATGGTTCGCGGTACGCCGACGATAAGTCTCGGTGTCGTTCTCGGATCGATTTTCCTCTTCGTGTCGTGCGGCAGCCAGCAGAGCAGCGGAACTGGGGATGTTCTCCCTACCCGGGACATCACGGCCATTCAGCATACTGTCTTCATCATTAAGGAAAACCACACTTTTGACAATTACTTTGGCACTTTCCCTGGAGCGGATGGCGCCACCAGCGGAATTACGTCAGTCGGGCAAGTGGTTCCTCTTACGCCGATGCCGGACACATACCAGGCGCAACTTTGTAACGGCTGGTCTTGCGCCATCCAGGCCATCGACGGCGGCAAGATGGACAAATTCGACCTGATCAGTGGCGGCTTCAGCGCGTACACGCAGGTGACCGAAAAGGATATTCCCAACTACTGGGCCTATGCGCGTCAGTTCGTGCTTGCGGACCGATATTTCACCTCCGTTCACGGCCCCAGTGTTCCCAACTATTTCTACGCTGTTGCCGCTCAGTCCGGGGGTGTAATCGACGACGGTGATCCGGGTCCGGGGACAGACTGCACTGGCGCTTCCTGGGGAGACCTCGCAGTGCTCAATGGCGCTGGCAACATCACCTACCAAGCGCCGTGTTTCGATTTTCAAACACTGGCGGACAGCTTGAACGCCGCCGGCCTAACGTGGAAACACTACTCGGAAGACGGTAGTGGCGGTATTTTCACCTCGTTTCGCCAGATTTACAGCAGGCCCGACTACCGGGATCACGTCGCAACCACGGCACAATTTCTTGCCGATGTGCAAAACGACCAGCTCCCCGCGATGAGTTGGCTTTTCCCGGCGGCCGGCAAGAGCGAACACCCGCCGGAAAGCATCTGTGAGGGTGAGAACTGGACGGTGCAGCAGTTGAATGCGGTGATGCAAGGCCCTGAATGGAATTCCACAGTGGTCTTTTTGACCTGGGACGATTTCGGTGGCTTCTACGACCACGTCCCGCCTCCGCAACTTGATGTCTTTGGTCTCGGCCCGCGCGTGCCCCTGCTGATTATTTCGCCCTTCGCCAAAGCCGGATACATCTCGCACACCGTGTCCGAGCATTCGTCGGTTTTGAAATTCGTCGAGACACGATATCAGTTGCCACCGCTCACGTCACGAGATGACATGGCGAGCGACATGCTTGATAGCTTCGATTTTACCCAGCAGCCACAGTCTCCGCTGATCTTGCAACCGCGCCAATGCCCGTGAAAGTACCTTATTATGTAAATGAGCGCCATGAGTAGACAACATT
>Ga0306921_10008679_pt1 | contig 10747 bp, 9 predicted proteins | sample sta12Cox44000080_FD_203760 | JGI IMG/M metagenome (GOLD analysis project Ga0306921, IMG submission 203760) | Lab enrichment of tropical soil microbial communities from Luquillo Experimental Forest, Puerto Rico - statoxic.12C.oxic.44.000.080 (v2)... | ecosystem: Environmental > Terrestrial > Soil...
CGGCGCCAGATGTCGCCGATTTCAATTTTCTTGCCCCACCACACATTGAAGCGTGCGGCTAGAGCTTCGACTAGCGGTTCGACTCGGGCGCGATCGTCATGTGCGTAGCCGGCCGACACTTTAGGACACTCGCAGCATGACGCAGCATCACGTTGACGTCGCTCTAGTTGACGCGACCAAGAAGGTCACCGGTAAGGAACTAAGCCGGGCCCGCGCCGTTCTACAGAAACGCCTGCGCAGAGATTTCGCTCCGATTTGGGGAGTTTCTGCGACCATCGAGATATGCGATTCGCGAGACGTGCCTAAAGAGGCTTGGCAGGTCACCATCAAGGACAAGCTACAAGTCGGCGCGCTGACGATTCACACCGCCGACAAAGGCAAGCCTTACGCGCAAGTCTTGTATGGCCCGGACTGGGTACACTCGCTGAGCCACTCCTTGGTCGAGATGTTAGTCGACCCTTTTGGGAATCGGTTGGCGACCGGGCCGTGTCCCCAGAAGGATCACAAGCACGACGTGCAGTTCCTCGTTGAGATTTGCGACCCCTGCACGACCTACAAATTCGCGTACGAGATTGACGGAATCCGCGTGTCCGATTTCTGCACCCCGGACTACTACCAGAAGAAGCCCTCCGGGGCTCGCTACAGTTTCAGGAACGCTTTCAGCAAACCCTTCCAGCTGTTGCGTGGCGGGTATTTCACGTGGCAAGAGGACGGTGCTTGGTGGCAGCGACAATGGCTTTCTGGCGAAGCCCAGACGGTCAGCTTTGGACCTGTGCAAAGCACTACGAGCTCTCGACGTCAGAAGGTGAGCGTCCAGCTGTTGATGTTGAGCCAAATCAAACGTGGCCAGCAGGAACGGCCCCGGAATATACAAACGCTTATCGAAGAACTGATTCACGACTACGGCGCTCCATCATTGTGAGCGGACATATATGGCCTGGTCCGTTCTTGCACCTAAAACACTCGATGAGTTGTACAAGGTCTTAAGCGGTATCTCCGATACCCAATCCTACGTCTTTCGGGGACATGCGTCAGCTTCCTGGGACCACCTTGTTCCTTCTCTTCACCGCATTCTCCCTAAAGGCTTTCCTCTTGGTGAACAAGTATTGCTCGAAGCCAAGGCGATTCAGGTCTTTCGGCGTCATGCACGGTCCTATGTTGAGGTATCCGAGCTCGAATACTTCGAGCGCATTTTGAACAGCACCACCCTCATGCAGCACTATGGTGCGCCGACCCGCTTACTGGACTGGACAGTCTCGCCCTGGGTCGCCTGTTATTTTGCCGTCCAGGACCGCCCCGACGATGATGCTCTCATCTGGGCCTTTAACCGCGATGAACTGGAGGCCAGGAACCGCAAGCATAAGAGCTCGCGCGTGAGTGACTTTGCAAGATTTGAGGAGCTAGCCTCCGCCAACACCGTGGACGAATGGCTCGAGGCTGCTACACGTGCCGGGAAATACATCAGCACTTTCCAATATGACTACGCCAATCCCCAGATGAGCGCGCAACAGTCCCTGTTTACTATTGCCGGCCAACTCGGCGACAATCACGACGAAGCACTAACCCGATCTCTGCCGGAGTCTTGGCAAACCCTGAAAGTTATTGTACCCAAGCAAGAGAAGCAGCGGTTACGCAAACGCCTTTTCCTGATGAATGTTGCTCCACTCAATCTGTTTCCGAACGTTGACGGGGTAGGCCTCCACATCCATGAGGCCATCGAGTCAGGATTCGAACTTGGCGGCGAGGGGCTGGTAGGCAGGCTGGAGGAGCGAATCCGCGAACGCTTGGGCCGCCGCAAACGCACGCAACAGACTTAAAGACGTTGGAAAAAACAAGTGCCAACATCTCTGTCAGATGGGAGCCAGATGGAATTTTGCGCAGCAGAATTGCCATCAGCGAAACTAATCCGCTTCCTCCTTGTTTGCCCGTTCGCTCTTCCGAAACGTCGGATGCCAGTCTTTGTTGATAAAAACCAGGCGACAAGTCAGGAACTATCCCAGGGAGACAGAGCGCTGCGCGAATCCTGCACATTCGAGTTCTTCTAGCTCATTCAAGCCATAGCGGTGCGCCGACGCTATCACACTGATGGCACGCATCTGCTTTCAGGCCGGCCAGTTCGAACGGCCCCACGCGCAAAGGTTGACGAATCCATCGCCGCTGGCAAAGACGTTGTCCTTGATCGAGCTGTCTTCTGTCTCCTGGCTGCTTACCACGGCGACTACGCGAGGATCCGTGCCGTTACTCCACCAAGCGAACATGGGCCCACCCGAATTTCCGTGGTTGAGATCGCAGTTCTCGGTTTCCAACTCTTCGCCGCCATTGCGGTCGCCATCGGTGTCGTTGATAGTGAAGCCCTGCTGGAAGGCTGGCTCCTCGGAGTTGTCAATGTCTCCGGGATAGCCGATGTTGCTCCAAACCGGCGAGTTGTTCCAATCGGTGGAATAGCTGTTATAACCAAAATAGCCCAGCGAGGTGCCGAGAGGCTCATACAGCCGAAGAATGGCCCAGTCATAGCCAGTGCCGCCGGTATCGTAACCGCTGACATCAGAAACGTAAGATTCCACGCCCGGACCATAGAGAGATGATCCGTTAAAATAGGCGGGCACGAAGCGCATCCACCAGCTTTGACTGCTCCACGGCACCATGTGGCCGGCGGTAACGACAAGCCGGTCTCCGATCAACGTTCCAGTGCCATAGAAACCCTGGTCGTTGGTGATTCGCCCGACCAAACCCCATGGCCAAGAGGAATCTTGAAAAGCGCGGCGGGCGTTGTCGTACACCCAAAGGGGCTCGACACGTGTTCCGTCAAATCGCCGGGCTATGCGCGCGGTTTTTTCCAGCACCAACCGGGGTAAAGGCAAAACGTCGTTCCATTCGGGCCGGTAGGACTTGTGGGAGATCGTGTCGGAGATTTCACTCAGATATTTCGCAGCCGGATGCCGCAGCTTGGTGAGGCCTGGGCGAGCGCCACGGAATTCATCATCGACCGGAACGCGAATCCGCCAAAGATGCTTGCCCTCCTTGGCGATGGGCTCGACCTCGACAGCCGGCCGGTCGTTGGATGGAGTGCTGGCGTAAAGAGTGCGCATTCGAGCCATAGAGCTAAGGGCTTCGGGGATTTTCCCGGTGCCCAACAAGGGTCGCAGCCGGCGAACGGAGGCGATCGGGGTGGGAGATTCGCGGTCGCCAATGAAGCGATGAATAGCCATTGCAGACACCTCTCTTATTTGAAATGTAGAATTGGGAAGCTAAGCGTTACACCATGAGGCGGAGCGTGTCAACGCGTTTTAGACAGCTGCTTATGGAACTTAGTGACTTTTTTCGTGTGACTGGGGAGAGCTGTTCCCCGTTCTTCGGGCAGAAGCCCTAAAAGGTGGCTGCATGGCGAACCTCGAGTCACGGATTGAAATCCTCAATCCGCCGCCGCAATTATTGCGCAGCACAGGACCGGCAGGAATGAGCGGCGGGCCCGTTGACGATTCGGCGGAGGGCGGCGCCGGCGGCGCCGCGTTCTGCGCGACAGCGGTCCGGCAGTAGCTCAGAAAATACAGGATCGCAAGGGCAAGAAAAATCCGCGGTTTCATTTCGCGTGTCCTCACTGTTCCGGCCGCACCTTGAGCCAAATGTTGTAGTCGTACTGATTCTCACCTTCAATCCGGACTGTTTCGAGGACTTTCACCGACGTTCCCTTCGGCAAAACGCCCGTGATCGGGCCCAGTTGCCAGGTGCCCTTCTCATCTTTATAGGGCTCAACGCCGCGCTTATAGACATCCTGGGTGGAGACGATCGAAGCTCCGACAGAGGGAGGCGCAGTTACTGCCGGCGGCTCGGAGCGCTGCCGCCGTTGAGCGCACTCGCTCTTGGTCAACGGAGCGATAGCTCAGAAATACCTTGCGCTGAGCATTCATGGAATTCCTTTCCGGCACGCTACCACATCGGTACCGAAGGTTGTGACGCGCGCGCCGGTTAGCGGCTGTAACCGTCACGGGAACGGCACAAATAAGCAATGGCGACTACAGACGGGTGGATCGGTTGCTACAAGGTAGGCCTTACGCTCAAGGATGCTGCGCTCCGCCCTTCCCACAGCACCCGAACCATCGAAACTGCGAATTCGCTGCCTGACCATCCCATTTAGATTGCCTCAGGGTGATCGAGCAAAGATCGATCAAGTTTCGCAATTCTGATTCGCGGATGCCATCGGCGTGCTACAGCCGTGATCAGCTCCTGATCCGCCGGCGAGATGTTGCAGCCAAGGATAAGCTCAACAAGCTTAACCGGTACAAAGTTAGTAGGCGCAAACACGCGAACCTCATTCTCATGCTGCCACGGCAGCTGCTTCTGAGTAAGTATATCTAGGGCTACCGCATCCGGATCCCGACGCACGGCTTCTGGTCCGATGTGTACGCCGCTGTCATATCTAACATTACGTACTTCCAGGTTGTGCTTGCCCCCATTATCCGGCCTATGAACACCAAACGCGGCACCGGTATGCCCTGCTGCATAGTAGGACCAGAGAAGTGTGTTCGTTCTTGCTTGGCTAAGAGAGCAAATGTTACGCCGTTGTTTGCTATTGTGAATGGCCTTTCTGAATCCTTGGGCGACAGTCTTCCCGAAGTAGAAGTAACGACCTTCCATGGGATCATTCAGTGATTCAAACGGAGCGGCATAGAGCCTGCTGTTGACAAGGATGTCGATAACGAACTTCCAGTTGTCCAGCGGACGGTACTTATAGAGAACTTGGTTCGACATGCTCCCGTCCCGATTCCTATAGAAAAAGAGAAGGCGTATTCTCCTGAGAAGTCAGTAAAGGAGAAAGCCCGGAATCTCTTAGCCGGAGGCTCAGGGCACAGGAGGAATATGCCATAGCGAAGGCTAGCATCGTTAGAGAAGTGGGCCAAGAGGGCGTCTGGATCAACAAGCCTTGAGCACCTGTCTCAAAGTTGTTGGCACGCGCCGTTTTGAGGACGTAGTAGTCTGTCAGGAAACTTGCTAAAGAAGACTCGGGGTACAATTCCGACACTGATAGACGCCTTTTCGGTTGATGTGATCATACCCTGTACTACTATAGAGTTCGGCTCCGCCCCTCAGGAGGAAGCCAGCCCGAGGGTTTCGAGATCTCAACCATGGCCATCACCCCACCGTCGGCTGTTTTGACCGACCTTCAAACGGAGCAGTTCACTTTGACCACCGGTGGGGCAACGTGGTCCATAAATCCAGCCCGCGGCATCATAGACGCGATGAATGGGCTCTACATCGCACCAGGAGCGATAACGGCGGCTGAGGACATTGTCGTGACAGCAATGCCGACGGGCGGTGGGCCAACCTCAGTTGCCGTCGTGCGCTTGCAACCGCGCGTGACCATCATACCCGCGAGCGTCGTTTTGAAGGCCGGAGAGAGCCAGCAGTTTGAGGCGACGGTGATTGGAGATCCTAACAATACCGTCACATGGTTGGCGAGCCCAAACGTGGGTGAGATGCAGGCAGGAGCGTACCGGGCGCCCGCTAACGTGAAGGACCCTGCGGTCGTCACGGTCACCGCCAAAAGCACTGCGGATCAGACCAAAGTCGCTATGGCCACTGTCAACCTCGTCCCTGCTCAACCCTTCTGGGCATGGATCCTTACCGTGGGCGTCTATCTTACCGGCCTATTCCTGTTAGCGTGGCCCCTGGTTGTCTCCTGGCCTACCCTGCCCGCAGATCGTACTGCGTTCGATGCGGCCACCGCCGCCAGTACTGCAGCAGAAAGCCTGGATAAGACCAAAGAGTTGGTCGCCCAGGCCGCGAAAGAGACGGCCGAGAGGTCAGCCGCAGCGGCCAAGAACGCCCCGGAAAGCTCGCCTCTCAAGATCCAAGCTGCCAGAGACCAGGCCGCTTCAGAGCAAGCGGCCAAAGAAAAGGAAGACGTCCAAAAAGACCGCCTTGACAAGCTTAAAGTGCAAAAGGTCGAGGCGGATAAATTCGCAGCACAGGAGGACAGCGTGAAAACTCTTTTCGGAGGAGTGTCGCGAGACGTCGATTTGATGTTGCTGGTCCTGCTGGCGGGTGCGCTTGGCGCGTGGATTCATGTTGGCAGATCCTACGTGGACTTTGTAGGTAACCGGACTTTTCGACTGAGCTGGATACCCTGGTATCTGCTTCATCCCCTTCTTGGTTCGGGACTGGCGTTGATTTTCTACTTGGCAGTCCGAGGAGGGTTCTTCACGACCAGCACCAAGGCAAGCGAGGTGAATCCTTACGGCATTACAGCGATTGCCGCATTGGTCGGCTTGTTTTCAAAACAAGCGACGAATAAGCTGGCCGAGTTGTTCGATACTCTGTTCAAGACCGACAAAGGAAGAGAGCTCAAGGACAAATTGGACCCACAGATCACGCCAAAGGTGGGTTGAGAGTACGCAACGGTCAAGACCGTGGAGGCTGGTGCAACGGCGCCAAGTCCGTCATGGAGCGCTAAGCCCATGTCATAACGGATGTTCTGCGTCAGGCCGTTGCGAAACTGGATCGCAAAACCGAAACCGATACAAAAACCGACACTGTTGTGCCTACCAAAAACCCTATCTGATTTCTGGCCGACTTTAAAATACCTCACGGCAGAGCTTCTGGAAGGCTCAGGAGTCTTCGAGGACGAAACGCAATACTAACGACAGCTGCGTGCCAAAGTTAAGTTAATTAGAGCTCCGTGTGGAGCAGACGCATCAGCGCCTCAGTTCAGCCCACGCCAAGTCACTTCGGCAGATAGCCGACAATTCGTCCATGTAAACGTTAGCTTCCGAATAGCAGACGATCCACCGACTATCGCAGATTCTTCATAGTCGACAGTCGAAATGTCGTCTTCCTGTACGTCATACGTTCAGGTATGCAACACTGTTTTCCAAGAAGGAGCAAGCGATGCAATTTGCATTATTGATCTACGAATCCGCTGAGGCTTTCGAGTCACGAAAAAGCGATGGGACCGACGCTTACACGGGCGCCTGGCGGGCCTATTACAAGGCTATGATCGAGGCCGGCGTCTATATCGGAGGTGATCCGTTGGAAGTGCCGGAAACAGGAACCACAATCAAAATCACAGAGGAAAAACGTGGGGTTCAGGACGGTCCCTATGCCGATACGAAAGAGCAGCTTGGGGGATTCACGATTCTGGAACTGCCATCGCTCGACGAAGCCTTGGAGTGGGCGGCACGCTGTCCAGCTGCCGCGTACGGCGCGGTCGAAGTGCGTCCGCTTGCTCCGCAGACCAAGCGGCGGATCGTGGAATGAATGGAGTCGGCGAAGAGGTAACCCATCGGACGGTGGAGCGAGTTGCACGTGAATCCTACGGCCGCCTCGTTGCCTATCTTTCGGTGCACACCCACGATTTGGCTGGCGCGGAAGATGCACTGAGCGAGGCCTTGCTCAAGGCGCTAACTGCATGGCCACGAGACGGGGTTCCGCAAAATCCGGAGGCTTGGTTACTTACAACAGCACGCCACTCGCTCATCGACTTCTTCCGTCACCAACGGGTCGCATCAGCCAGCGAACCTGACCTTCAGATCTTTGCCCGAAGCTCAACCGAGGCCGCGATGGAGACGAACTATCCCGACGAGCGCCTGAAATTGCTCTTCGTCTGTGCGCATTCGGCAATCGATCCGGCAATGCACACGCCTCTCATGTTGCAGGCTGTGTTGGGGCTTGATGCAGTCCGCATCGGCGGCGCCTTCTTGGTCCAACCCAAGACCATGGGACAGCGTTTAGTTCGTGCCAAGACGAAGATACGTGACGGTGGTATCCGATTCGAAGTGCCGGAAAAACGCGAGTTGCCGGCGAGGCTGGATGCGGTGCTTGAGGCTATCTACGCCGCCTTTGGTATCGGTTGGGACGACATGGCGGGTGCCGATCAGCGTGGACGCGGTCTCGCCGAAGAAGCCATCTGGCTGGCGCGCGTCCTTTTGCAACTCATGCCCGGCGAACCCGAGATTCAAGGCCTTTTAGCTCTTATGCTTCATTGTGAAGCACGACGGCGGGCGCGAAGGGGGCCTAACGGCCGATACATTCCTCTTTCCGAACAGGACCCGAAGCTGTGGTCGGTGCCTTTAACAGAGGAAGCGGAACGTCATTTGGCTGAGGCTTTCCAGCGCGGCCGCATGGGCCGATTTCAACTGGAAGCTGCGATTCAGTCCGCACATGCCGAGCGGGCGCGCGGCGGCCGGACTGACTGGCCGGCGATCGTGCTGTTCTACGAACAATTGCTCAGGCTCTCGCCTGCGCTGGGAACGATAGTTTCGTACGCCGCTGCGGTCGCGGAAGCAAACGGACCTGAGGCAGGGTTCGCTGTTCTGGAGGCAATTAAGCGAGAGGATGCTGCGAACTATCAGCCATACTGGGCTGTTCGCGCTCACATCTTGCAGCGGCTAGGGAAGACGCAGGACGCCGGAGAGGCTTTCGACCGTGCGATCGGCTTAGCCGAAGATCCTGCTGTAAGAGAGTTTCTGCTGCAGAAGCGTGGCTAGTTTTTCCGGCGTCGAAAAACAGAAACACTTCCTCTGACGCCCAGAGCCTCTGCTCCGCCGGCAGCTTTCCGTCTATCTTAGCAACTCATGCGTTTCCAATAGATTACGCTCCCAATTCTTTTTCGTCGAAACGGAAACCCGGGAAGCACGCCGCGATGTAGAAATCGCCACACCGCAGCCGTCACCCATATAGAGGCGGCTTAGCGGTCAAGCTTTGCCACCCGAACGAGAGGTGATGCGATGTGCCCATTCTGCTTAGCGAGCATGGGGCTGATCGTCGCCAGCGCGACTTCCGCCGGAGGGTTGACCGCATTGGCCGTGAAATTGTCTCGCAAGAAAAGCAACGGAAAAGAAAGCATCTCCAATTCAAACGAGAGGAGCAATGAAAATGAAAATGTCAACGCGAACCGTCGATAACCCGAAAATCGTTTCGAAAGAGGAATGGCTCGACGCTCGTAAAAAACTGCTGGCGCGCGAAAAGCAGCTCACTCGCGATCGTGATGCTGTCGCCGCGGAGCGGCGCCAGCTACCCTGGGTGAAGGTCGATAAAACTTACGTGTTCGATTCTCCTACCGGCAGGAAGACACTCGGTGATCTCTTCAACGGCAAAAGCCAGCTCATCATCTATCATTTCATGTTCGGCCCCGAGTGGCAGGAAGGCTGCCCGAGCTGCTCCTTCAATATGGACCATACCGATGGTGCGCTGGTACATCTCGCGCAGCGTGACGCCTCGTTTGCAGCCGTTTCCCGGGCGCCCATTTCCAAGATCGATGCGTTCAAGAAGCGAATGGGCTGGAAGTTCAATTGGGTCTCGTCCAACAACAGTGACTTCAATTACGACTACCACACTTCGTTCACACCGGAGCAGATCGCCAAAGGGAAAGTCGACTACAACTACGAACTCGTGGAATTTCCAAGCGCGGAAGCACCGGGCCTGAGTGTCTTTTACCGAGACAAGGATGGCACCATCTTCCACACGTATTCCGCTTACGCTCGCGGGAGCGAGAACACGATCAACGCGTACAACTATCTCGACTATGTTCCCAAGGGCCGTGATGAAGATGGCTTGCCCTTCACTATGGCATGGCTTCGGCATCATGATCGCTATGACGACCGCCGCTTGGCAGATCCCGACCGGCCTTATTGGCCGAAAGTGGCGCTTCAGGCCTAGGCTTTCGAGAGTTTGAACCCGCGAGTTGGGGCCTGCCGTTCCACGGGACGACAGGCCCCAAGCGCTTAGGACGGTGTAACGGTCAATGCGTCAGTTGAGAAGTTGAGACTCGCAACGCGAGATCCAACTTCAGTATTGCCGACAACTCGCCCAGAACGTCGCCTCTTGCATTTGCCACCTAGTCGCTGGTTAGGATAAGCAAAGTAAGATCATCCGGCTGAGGGGCTGGTCCGACAAAGGCTTCTACATCGTTCAAAATGTGAGTGAGTACGTCCTGAGCGCAGCCAGGCGCACTATTCATCGTATCGGCGAGACGCTTGTATCCGTAGTCTTCGCCTTGATTATTCACTATGTCCGTAAGGCCATCCGTATAAGCCACTACTGTGTCGCCCCTCTCCAGGTTCAAGGTTTCTTCGCTCAGGGTCAATTGCTCGAATTGCCCCAGAATGGGCCCTCCACTGGTGAGGCGTTCTACGCGGCCCGAAGCGCGCCGTAGAAAAGGCGGTTCATGGCCAGCGTTGACATATTGAAGCGATCGCTGGGAAGGATCGAGAACCGCAAAGAAGACAGTCACAAACATCTCGCAACGTGATTCCGCCAAGAGTCTTGCATTGACTTCCCTCAATACAGACGAAGGATTGGTGTAGTGGCTCGCCTCAGAGCGAATCAGGCTTCGCGTCATGGCCATATACAACGCGGCTGGAGCTCCCTTCCCGGAAACATCTGCAAGCACAAATCCCCAACGGCCATCAGGTAACAAAATGAAATCATAGAAGTCGCCAGAAACCTCGCGGGCTGAACGCCAATCCGCCACGAGACTGAAGCCAGGAATATTCGGCGGCTGAGTTGGCAAAAGACTTTTCTGAACGGCGCGGGCCATCTTAAGTTCTTGTTCGAGACGAATCCGTTGTGTTTCAGCCAAGTCGTACAACCGGGCACGTTCGAGGGCGATACCGACCTGTGAGCCAGCAGTCGAAAGGAATTGCAGATCGGCTGAAGTTAGGAATTCCCACTCTTCTGTCGCGATATTTATTAACCCCACAGGTCGGCTCTGCGAGATGAGCGGTACGGTCGCATGGAAGAGTAATCCTTG
>Ga0306921_10008682_pt1 | contig 10746 bp, 8 predicted proteins | sample sta12Cox44000080_FD_203760 | JGI IMG/M metagenome (GOLD analysis project Ga0306921, IMG submission 203760) | Lab enrichment of tropical soil microbial communities from Luquillo Experimental Forest, Puerto Rico - statoxic.12C.oxic.44.000.080 (v2)... | ecosystem: Environmental > Terrestrial > Soil...
GCGGTCGGCGAGCACGCTGACCGCCGATGCGGCGGTGGCGAACACCGAGACGGCCAGGTCGGCGGGATGCGCGTCGAGGTAATCGCGCAGCCGGGGCACCAGCTGCCGCCGTGCCCCGGCGTCGGCCAGCAGCGCCAGCCTGCTCCCCGGGCGCAGCGCGGCGAAGTGGAACGCGTCGAACAGGCCGGGCGTGGCCAGCATGGTGCGGAACACCGCCTCCCCGGCGGACCCGCCCCGGGGGCCGAGCAACGCCATGGCGTCCAGGGTTTCGGTGTCCCAGCCCCGCGCCGCCAGCGAGGTGGCACACGCCTTGGCAGCCATCTCGTGCCCCGCGCCGAGCGAGCCGGACAGCAGCAGCGCTTGCCGGCTCATGGCGTGCCCCCGGGCGGCCCCGAAGCGCCCCCGGTCTGGCCGAGCCAGTCCAGGTAGCGCCGGACCCCGGTCACGAACGAGGTGACCGGTGCCCAGTCGAGCAGCTCTTTTGCGGCCCGGTTGGACACGCTGACGCCCTGGTAGTCGGCGTCGCGGGCCGGAGCGTAATGCACCGGAACACGCCCGATGAGCTCCTGCACCGTGTCCGCTATTTCGCGGACAGAAACCGGCGTCCCGCCTTCCAGCGCCAGCACCTGCCCCGCCGCTGCCGGGGCGAGCGCGCGCACGTGCGCGTCGGCCAGGTCCTCCACGTACACGTAGTTGCGCTGCTGTTCGCCGGTGCCCGCGATGGTGATGGGCCTGGACTCGAGCACCGCCTGGACGAACCGGGCGACCACGAGCTCTTCGCGCATCCGCGGCCCGTAGGGGATGCCGTAGCGCAGGATCGTGAACTCCTGGCCGTACATCTCCTTGTAGCTGTGCACGAGCAGTTCCGCCGCGAGCTTGGTCGACACGTACACGTGCCCGGCGCGGCGCAGGTCGACGGGGAAGTCCTCGGCCAGCTCGCCGGTGCCCTGTGCCGCCCCGTACACCCACACCGTGCTGGCCAGGACCACCCGGCCGCAGCGGTGGTGCCTGGCCGCCTCAAGGACCCTGGCCGTGCCTTCCACGTTGAGCCGGACCGCCCACACCGGGTCGGCCGCGACATCGTTGACGTTGGACGCCCCGGCCAGGTGGAACACCGCGGCGCAGCCGGCCACAGCCGCGCCGAGCCCCGCCTGGTCGAACAGGTCCACCTCTAGGTACGTGGCATCCGGGTTGCGCCACCGCGGCTGCACGTCGATGACCCGCACGTCATGACCGGCTCGCACGAGCTGGTCCACCACATGGGAGCCGATGAACCCCCCACCTCCAGTTACGGCTAGCTGCACGACCGCCCTTTCTCGTGTGCCTTACCGGCCCGTCCCAATCGGCCGGCACCCCTGGGCTGCCCGGCCCCCGGGCAGCAGCATGCCTCCCGGAGCTACCCGCCCGGGAGCGTTTCGTGCACCGCGGTGATGGCAGTCAGTACCTCGTCGACCTCCGCGTCGCTCATATCGGAGTGGACCGGCAGGCAGATGTGCCTGGCAGCGATGTCCTCGGCCACGGGCAGCGACGGACCAGCGTAGTCCGCGAGCACGGGCTGATGGTTGAGTGGCAGGTCGTACACCTCGCCGGAGAGCCGGACCCCGAACCGGTCACGAACGTCGGCTTTGACGGCGGCCCGGTCGGTGCCTGGCGGCAGCAGCACTATGTACTTGTAGACGTTGCCGCGGCTGCCTGGCGCCTCGGCCAGCGGGGTGAGCCCGTCCAGGACGGCCAGTGCCTTGTCGTAGGCGGCGGCGACCTCGCGGCGGCGGGCGATGAACTCCTCCATCCGGCGCAGGTGCACCAGCCCGGTCACCGCGTGCAGTTCGCTCATCCGCCAGGCCGAGCCGAGGCGCACGTGATGGTTGGCGGTGAAGGCACCCTTGCCCTGGTCACGGTAGATCTTCGCCTCCTCCGCCACGTGCCCGGAGGCGCTCACCAGCATGCCGCCCTCGCCGCTGGTCACCACCTTGGTCGGATAGAAGGAGAACGCTCCGCTGGCCCCGAACGAGCCCGCGAACCGGCCGTCCAGCGTGGACCCGTGCGCGTGCGCGGCGTCCTCGATCAGCGCGATCCCCCGCTCGTCGCACAGTTCGCGTACCCCGAGGATGTCCGGGCTGATCATGCCGCCGATGTGGACGTGCACGACCGCGGCGGTTCCCGGGGTCAGCGCGGCCGCCAGGGTGTCCCGGCTGAGCGCGAGCGTGGCCAGTTCCACGTCGGCGAACACCGGGCGCCCGCCCGCCTGGAGCACCGCGGCGGCGGTGGCGTAAAAGGTGTTCGCCGGCACCACCACGTCCCGGCCCGCGACCCCCGCCACCTGGAGGGCGATGTTCAGTGCCGAGGTACCGCTCGAGGTCGCGACGGCGTGCGCGGCGTCGTGTGCGGCGGCGAATGCCGCCTCGAAGCGCCCGGTGTACGGGCCCAGGGTGAGCGCCCCGCTGGCGAGGATCTCAGTGACCGCAGCGGCTATTTCCGCCCGGTCCGCGGGGGGGAACACAACACGTGCTGCTGGCACTCCCAACGGATGGCCCCTTGCTCCCTCATTCCGGGGCCGGCCGCCCCGCGTCTGGTAACCGGACTTGCTTCGGGTATCGTCCCGACCTTGCCATCATTCCAGGAGAGATACAGCGCGGCAGGCGTCCGCCCCAGGCGTGTCGCCCGCGCGGGACAAGACCGCAGGCCAGAGGCTACGAGGCAGGTGTGACAGGTGTTCTCCGAAAACGCGGGCCCGCGGGTATCCGCCGCACTCGGCGTGGCGCTGGCGCTCGGCGGCCTGGCCGTCAGCCACGCCGGCCCGGGCGTGACCGCGATCAGCCAGGTGCGGCAGCGGTTCTTCCCCCGGCTGGCCGGGCAGGGCCGGGCCGATCACGTGGCGATCACCTTCGATGACGGCCCCGACCCGGCGTGGACTCCGGCCTTCCTCGAGGTCCTGGCCAAGTGGCAGGTGCGCGCCACGTTCTTCATGCTCGGCTCGATGGCGGCCCGCGAGCCCGGGCTCGCCGCGGAGGTCGCCGGGGCGGGCCACGAGGTGGCCGTGCACGGCTGGGCACACAGGTACACGGTGCTGCGCAGCCCCTGGGCGGTGGCGGACGACCTGGCCAGGGCCAGGGATGCGGTGGCCGAGGCAACCGGGGCGCAGCCGCGCTTCTACCGCCCCCCGTACGGCGTGCTGAGCAGCGGCGCGCTCTCCGCCGCGCGCCGGCTCGGGCTCACACCGGTGCTGTGGACCTGCTGGGGCCGGGAGTGGACGGCCGGCGCCACGCCCCGCTCGGTGTGGGCGACGATCGCCGGAAACCTGGCCGGCGGCGCCACAGTCCTGTTGCACGACTCCGACTGCACGTCGCCGCCCGGGTCCGCCGCCGCGGGGCTGGGCGCGTTGCCGCTGCTACTCGAAGAATGTGCAATACGCAACCTCGTGGCCGGCCGCCTGGCCGAGCACGGCCTGGTTTCGTGACTGGCTTTCCGCAGATCAGATGGTCACCCAGCGGCCTGTGGTGCCTCACAGCGGGAACATGCCGGCGCCGGGATGACGTTGTTCCCCGTGGCTGGCTGACCGCCTCGGGTGGGCGCCGCCTGGTGCGCGGTTGCCGGGCGAAACCCTTAGGAGGCCTTCAGGTTTCCTCCAGGGACATGGTGCTAACTGGAAACTGCGCTTAGCCAGGGTCACGGTAGAACTGCCGTCCCGACGACCATATGAAGCGGCTCACGCTACTTCCGAGGTGATGATGATGGCCGAAGGTCAGGGCAACGGGCACGACTCGCCGGAGCGCGACAGCGCCTGGCAGCCGTCCCCTCCCCCGGGGGGTGACCCAGGTGGCGGCACGCCGGAGCCGGACACAGACCCCGGCGCGGCGGATCCCGGTACGTCCTGGCTGCCCTTCAAAATGACCTCCCCCGCCGAGGATGCCGCCGCCGCGGCCTCGGCTTCGGCAGAGCCCGCTCCCGGCACGCCGCCCGCGCCCGGCGCTCCTGGTGCCATCCCGGCTGCGGGTACGCAGCCTGGATCCGGTCCGCAGCCGGGCGGCGGGCCACAGGCCGCCGGGCCGCAAGCCGCCGGGCCGCAAGCCGCCGGGCCGCAGGCCGCGCCCGATCGGCCTGGATCCGGCCAGCCGGAACCCGGAACTCCCGGCCCTGCGCCGGTGCCGCTGGGCGGGCTGTCCTCGCCCTGGCAGGCCCAGCCCGGCACCCAGCCGACCTGGGCGGCCCCGCAGCAGCCCTGGACGGCTCCGTCCGGCCAGGCAGGGCAGGGCACCCAGCCCGCGCCCGGCACCCAGTCCTACGGCACGCCGCCGCAGTCCCCCTACGGCGCGCAGCCCACCCAGCCGCTCTACGGCCCGCCGCCCGGCTACGGCGAGCAGGGCTCGTACGGCATGCCCGGCTACGCTGGCCAGCCGCCCTACGGTGCGCAGCCCGGCCAGGCGTACTACGCCGGCCAGCCCACCTACCCTGGTCAGCCGCCCTACCCTGGTCAGCCGCCGTACGCTGGCCAGCCGCCGTACGGCGAGCAGCCGCAGGGCAGCTGGCAGCCACAGCCGACCCAGGGCGCGGCACCGCCGCTCCCCGGCGAACTGCACGGGGCGCTGCCCCCCGGTGGCGAGACCCACTGGGCCCCGCCTGGCGGCTACGGACAGCCTCCCGCCGGACCGCCGCCCTCACGCGGGCCGATGGGCCGTGCCCTGGTCTACCTCGTGGTCGCGGTGCTCGCCGCGGCGGTCGGTGCGGGCGCGGTGTTCGCGCTGCGCGGCTCGAGCGGCCCGGCGCCGTCCTCCTCGGTGGGCGCGCAGGACATCCCCCAGCCCAAGCCGAACCATGGCGGCGCCGCTGGCGCGCCCGACCTGAGCACCTCAGTAGCCCGCAAGGTCAATCCGGGCCTCGTGGACATCACCTCCTACGTCCACTACCAGCAGCAGGTCTTCGAGGGCACCGGCATGGTGCTGTCCGCCAACGGCCTGGTGCTGACCAACAACCACGTCATCAAGGGATCCACCCGGATTTCCGCGCAACTGGTCACCAGCGGGCACAAGTACGCCGCCAAGGTGCTAGGCACCGACAACGCGCAGGACGTCGCCCTGCTGCAGCTGGTAGGCGCGTCGGGGCTGCACCCCGTCACGACCGGTGATTCCAGCAAGGTCCAGATCGGCGACACCGTGGTGGCGCTCGGGAACGCGGGCGGCAACGGCGGCCTGCCGACCGTCACCAGCGGGACGATCACGGCACTCAAGCGCACGATCACCGCGAGCGACGCGGGGTCGAACACGTCCGAGCGGCTGACGAACATGTTCCAGACCAACGCCCCGATCGCCGAGGGTGACTCCGGTGGCGCGCTGGCCAACACCGCCGGCCAGGTGATCGCCATGAACACCGCGGCGAACAGCCAGAACATCGGCGGCAACGGCACCGCCCAGGGCTTCTCGATCCCGATCGACCGGGCCCTGTCCATCGCCAGGCAGATCGCCGGCGGTCACGGCAGCAGCACGATCCAGATCGGCCAGCCCGCGTTCATCGGCATCGCGATCGCCAGCGACCCGAGGAGCAACGCGCCAAGCAGCTCGAGCAACCCGCGGACGCAGCTTGGCCAGCTTCAGCACCTCGCCGGCGGCTTCTCCGGCATCAACTCCAGCGGCCGGTGCCTGAACAACGAGACGGCGAACCCGGTGCCGAGCAGCATCGCGCCGGCCAAGTCGGGCGCGCTGATCGCCGGGGTGTTCTGCAAGGCTCCCGCGGCGACCGCCGGTGCCCAGGCCGGTGATGTGATCATCGCCGTGAACGGCCACGCGGTGACTTCCCCGGCCTCCCTGCGCGTCCTGATGCACCAGTACCAGCCGGGCACCACGGTCTCGCTCACCTGGGTCGCGCTCAACGGCCACCAGCAGACCGGCTCGCTCAAGCTGGCCGCAGGCCCGGCCGCCTAGCGGGTACTACGTTCTCGCGAGGGGCGTCCCAGCCATGGGGCGCCCCTCGTTCTAACTTCAGCCGGTCAGCCAGGCCTCCATGGTCGCCTCGCACTCGGCGATCTGCTCCACCGGCACATGCTCGTCCGGAGAGTGGGCGAGCATGGGGTCCCCGGGGCCGTAGTTCAGCGCGGGCATGCCGAGCAGCGCGAACCTGGCCACGTCGGTCCAGCCGAACTTGGCCCGGGGCGCTCCGGCCACGGCCGCGAGCAGCGGCGCGGCGGCCGGGTGGTCCAGGCCGGGGCGGGCACCCGGCGCCGAGTCGGTGATCTCGACCTCGTAGCCGGCGAACACCTCACGGACGTGCGCGGCGGCCTCCTGCTCGCTGCGGTCGGGGGCGAACCGGTAGTTCACCGTGACCGTGCACTCGTCCGGGATGACGTTGCCCGCGACCCCGCCGCTGATCCCGACCGCGTTCAGCCCTTCGTGGTAGACGAGCCCATCCACCTCGGGCTCGCGGGGCTGGTAGGACCGCAGCAGGTCGAGGATGCCGCCGGCGGTGTGGATGGCGTTGCTGCCCATCCAGGACCGTGCGCTGTGTGCCCGCTTGCCCCGGGTGGTGACCTCGGCCCGCATCGTGCCCTGGCAGCCGCCCTCGATCAGTGCACCGGTCGGCTCCATCAGCACCGCGAAGTCGCCATGCAGCAGGTCGGGGCGATTGCGGGACACCCGCAGCAGCCCGTTGCGCTCGGCCTCGACCTCCTCGCAGTCGTAGAACACGTAGGTGACGTCGGGGCGCGGCTGGGTCAGCCGGGCGGCCAGCCGCAGCGCGACCGCGACGCCCGACTTCATGTCGCAGCTCCCGCAGCCGTACAGCAGGCCGTTCTCGCGGCGGGACGGGAGGTTGCCGGCGATCGGCACCGTGTCGATGTGGCCCGCCACGATCACCCGGTGCGGGCGGCCGAGGCTGGTCCGCGCGACCACCGTGCTCCCGTCGCTGTGCACCGACAGGTGCGGCAGCCCGCGCAGCGCGCGCTCGATCGCGGCGGCCAGGTCCGCCTCATTGCCGCTCACGGACTCCACATCGACAAGCGAGGCGGTCAGGTCGGCGCTGTCACTAGAAAGATCCAGGTCCACGGCGGCAGCATAGAGTGCTCAGCAGTTCCGGCGGCGGGGTGCCGCCAGCAAAGGGAGCAGATGCGCATGTTCAGAGTGGATTCCGAAGTCGGCCGGCTACGGCAGGTGATCCTGCACCGGCCCGATCTGGAACTCAAGCGGCTCACCCCGGACAACGCGGCGGACCTGCTCTTCGACGACGTGCTGTGGGTGAGCCGGGCGCAGCAGGAGCACGACGCGTTCGCGAACGCGCTGCGGTCCCGTGGCGTGGTCGTCCACTACTACAGCGACCTGCTCGCCCAGACGCTGGACGTCAGCGCGGCCCGTGATTACATCCTGGACGGGGTATTCGACTCCCGCTACCACGGCCTGCTGGCGTGCGACCAGTTGCGCGCCGCGGTGGACGGGCTTGATTCCCCTACGCTCGCGGGCTACCTGGTGGGCGGGATCACCAAGCGGGAGATCATCGAACTGGCCCCCGAGCCCAAGAGCATCGCGTTCCACTCGCTGGACCCGGACGGGTTCGTGCTCGTCCCGCTGCCGAACCTGCTCTATCAGCGGGACACCTCCTGCTGGATCTACGGCGGGGTGTCGATCAACGCCATGCGCCGCCAGGCCCGGGTCAGGGAGTCCATGTTCGCCGAGGCCATCTACCGCTGGCACCCGATGTTCGCCAGCGCGAACTTCGACGTCTGGTACCACGGCGCCGACGCGGCCCCGGCCACCATCGAGGGCGGGGACGTGCTGGTGATCGGCAACGGTGCGGTGCTGGCCGGGATGAGCGAGCGGACCACGCCGCAGGCGCTGGAGATGCTGGCGCACCGGCTGTTCGCGGCCGGAGCCGCCACCTCGCTCGTCGCCATCGACATGCCGAAGCAGCGCGCGTTCATGCACCTGGACACGATGCTGACCATGGCCGACTACGGCGTGTTCACCAAGTACGCAGGCATGGGCATGCTGCGCTCCTACACGATCGAGCCGGGGGCGAGCGTGCGCGAGCTGAAGGTCACCGACCATCCACCGGAGGACATGCACACGGCGCTGGCCGCCGCGCTTGGCCTGCCGAGCATCAAGGTGCTCACCGCCGTCCAGGACGTCCGCTCGGCGCAACGGGAGCAATGGGACGACGGGTGCAACGTGCTCGCGGTGGAGCCGGGCGTGGTCGTCGCGTACGAGCGGAACGTGACCACCAACGCCTACCTGGAGGAGAACGGCATCGAGGTGATCACCGTCGCGGGCGGCGAACTAGGCCGTGGCCGGGGTGGCCCCCGGTGCATGAGCTGCCCCATCGAGCGGACCGGCTGACCGTCCTACCGGTCACGGTTGCGGGTTAGAGGGGGAGCAGTTCGGGGCGCTTGGGGTCGATGTTGTCGCCGGAGGAGATGCCGCGGACCCGGCGGGCCACCCACGGGGCCGCGTGGTCGCGCCCCCACCGCAGGTCCATCCGGCGGGCCGCGAGCCAGGCCGCCCGCCCGGATGCGGACGGGCTGTCCAGCGTGGGCCAGGGCTCGCGCCAGTCCTCCGCGACGTCCACGCCGGCCACCTCGCAGGCGCGCAGCGCCACCCGGCGGTGCCCGTCCGGGGTCAGGTGCAGCCGGTCGGCGCTCCAGGCCCGCGGATCGCGCAGCACGGCCATGGACCACAGGTCCACGACGTCGCAGCCGTGCCGGTCGGCGATCGCGCGCAGGTGCATGTTGTACGCCGCCACCTTGCCGCGGATCAGCCGCAGCACCGGGAACCGTGGATCGAACCCGGTGAAGATGAGCACCTGGCTGCCGGCCATCAGCAGGGTCCGGACCATGTCGTCGAACAGCTGCGCCAGCGCATCGGGGTCGGACCGGAACCTGAGCAGGTCGTTGCCCCCGGCGGCGAGGCTGACCAGGTCCGGGCCCATCCCGATAGCCTGCGGCACCTGGTCATCAGCCACCTGGCCGAGCACCTTGCCGCGCACGGCCAGGTTGGCGTAGCGCAGCCCGGGCTGCTGCGCCGCGAGCATCTGCGCGAACCGGTCCGCCCAGCCGAGGTAGCCAGCCTGGTCGGCGCGCGAGTCGTCCAGTCCCTCGGTGAAGCTGTCGCCAAGCGCGACAAAGCTGCCGATCTGCATAATCACGTCGCCCCCTTCTCCCCGTCCAGAATTCAGGGTATGCCGGAACCTGCTGACCTGCGCAAACCAAATTCTGCCCGGCTTTGCCCCAGCGCCAGGGCACGACCTCCCCGTGCCGGGAAGCTTCCCCGCGCCGCCGGGCCACGAATCCACAACGGAATCGCCGGCAGCGCGGTCTCGGGCCAACCCCGGCCAGGAGAGGAGCAGACTTGGATTATGCGTTCACGCCCAGCGGTGCTTGCCTGCTCGGTGGCGCTCGCCCTGTCCGGTGTGCTGGCCGGGTGCAGCACGTCCACGCCGGCCGGGGACACGGCGGCTATGCCATCTGCCCGGCTGCACAAGCTGCAGCCGGCGTCGACCGCCAGCCCCGCGGCGCTGGCGGCCACCGACTGGACCACTTACCACCGGGACGCGGCCCGCACCGGAGTCGCACCCGCCAAGCCGGCCGCCGGGGCGCTCTCCATCGCCTGGCGGCGCAGCCTCGACGGGGCGGTCTACGGCCAGCCCCTCGTGGTCGGCAGCCTGGTCATCGCGGCGACCGAGGGCGACACGGTGTACGGGCTTGACCGTGCCACCGGCCAGGTCCGCTGGCACGTCCACCTGGGCACCCCGGTGCCGCTGTCCGCGCTGCCGTGCGGGAACATCGACCCGCTCGGCATCACCGGGACGCCGGTCTACGACCCGGCGACCCGCATGGTCTACGCGGTGGCGGAGGTCACCGGATTCCGTCACGTCATGGCCGCCATCACGGTGCCCGGCGGCAAACTGGCCTTCAAGCGGGACGTCCCCACCCCGGACGGGAACCCACGCTACGACCAGCAGCGCCCCGCGCTGGCACTGGACCGGGGCCGGGTCTACGTGGCATTCGGCGGCCTGGATGGTGACTGCGGCCCTTACCAGGGGTCGATCAACGGCGTACCGGCCTCGGGGCAGGGCCCGATCGTTTCTTACAAGGTGCCGACGGCAAGGGAAGCCGGCATGTGGGCGGCGGGCGGCCCGGTGGTGGGCCCGGACGGCACCATCTACGTCAGCGCGGGCAACGGAGCGGCCACCGCGCCGCCGTTCGACGGCAGCGACTCGGTCACCGCGCTCACCCCCGCCCTGCGGCGCACCGGCATCTTCGCCCCGGCCACCTGGGCCGCGGACAACGCCAGCGACAGCGACCTCGGCTCCACCGCCCCCGGCCTGCTGGCCAGCGGGCTGATGCTGGCCGACGGCAAGAGCGGCACCGGGTACCTGCTGAACGCGCACCACCTAACCGGCGTGGGCTCGCAGGTGACGCAGGCGCCGGTGTGCACCGCCTTCGGCGGGATGGCGACCCGGGGCGCCATCGTCTACGTACCGTGCATTTCCGGCGGGATGGCGGCCGTGACCACCTCGGGCAGCAAGATCAGGGTGCTCTGGCGCGGCCCGGGCGGAGCGCAGGGCTCCCCGGTGCTTGGTGGCGGCGCGGTGTGGGTGCCCGACTGGAACGCCGGCGTGCTGTACCAGCTCGATCCGGGCACCGGCCACGTCCGGCACAAGATCAGGCTGGGCTCGGCGCTGCCCCACTTCGCCTCGCCGTCCCTGTCCGGCCCGCTCGTCCTGGTCGGCACCATGCACGGGGTGGTGGCGGTTCGCGGCGCTTAGGAC
>Ga0306921_10008691_pt1 | contig 10739 bp, 9 predicted proteins | sample sta12Cox44000080_FD_203760 | JGI IMG/M metagenome (GOLD analysis project Ga0306921, IMG submission 203760) | Lab enrichment of tropical soil microbial communities from Luquillo Experimental Forest, Puerto Rico - statoxic.12C.oxic.44.000.080 (v2)... | ecosystem: Environmental > Terrestrial > Soil...
GCCGTCCGTCGGTGACGACGAACGGCACCCAGTTCGCTGCCTTTTCATAGAGTCCACCGAGGCGCTTCAGCTCATCCTCCACGAGGAACGGCACGACCTTGGTGAGGTGGACGGCTTCCTCCTCATCATTGGTGAAGCCCGCCACCCGCTTGCCTTTCACGATTGGTTGGCCCTGGAACTTGACCCGATGGAGCACGCCGGGCGCATGGCAGACGGCAGCGACCGGTTTGCCGGAACTGTAGAAGGCCTCGATGAGGGCAATGGAATGCGGATCCTCAGCCAAGTCCCACATCGGGCCGTGGCCGCCGGGATAGAAAACCGCGTCGTAGTCCGAGGCTTTGACATCCGCAAGCCGCAAGGTCTTTGCCAGCTCAGCCTGGGCTGCGGGATCTTGCTTGAAACGCCGCGTGAATTCGGTTTGGCCCGCGGGCGTGTCGCTGACCGGGTCGAGAGGCGGCTGTCCCCCTTTGGGGGAAGCGAGCGTCGCGGTCGCCCCGACATCGAGAAAGGTGTAGTAGGGCGCCGCGAACTCCTCGAGCCAGAAGCCGGTCTTGCGGCCCGTGTTGCCAAGCTGGTCGTGAGACGTGAGAACCATCAGGATTTTCATGCGTACCTCCTGCGATGAGAGCGTCGGGTGCCTCGCGTGGTGGCAACACGAGGTGAATGTAAGGGTACTGTCCTCCTTTGTAAACGATTCAGAGCGTAGGCAACTCTAGCCCCCTCCGGCGGCTGGGCGCCCCATCCGTGGGTCCCCTAACCATGACGTAATCTGCCAGGCTCGGACACCGGCCGCCCCAGGAGCCGATGCCCACAGGGATCTTGTCCGGCATCTGGCGGTACGCCTTCTCCACGGTATGTTCGACGGATGCCCACGGGTTCGTGGACCTTGTCTCCACGCCGATATACTTCGGCATCTTCAGCCGTGGGTGGCCAGCGTCAACCCGAGCCATCTCCACCTGTCAGCGAGGGGTCTTCACCTCGACCTCGACGAAGGTCGGCCGATTGGCGTCAATCCCCACGAGTAACTCCTCCCGGAATGTCGACGCCATCGTCGAACGGATCCGCCGTCATCACGCGGCCCGGCGCCGACCACGTGGCCATTCAGGCCGTCACCCCCGATCCCGCCCGCGCTCTCGAAGAGTTGCAGCTCCGCGCGCCCGCCTGCTGACCTAGCCCGGCTGCCGCTGCCACAGCACGAGCTGGCCGCGCCCAGGACGACTAAGCAGCTGCCCGTAACGCCTGATCACCTCGCCCCGCGACAGCCGATTTGATCCAAGCGGATTGCGCAAGGCAGACTGCCTTGACATCGTCCCCTGATACCTAGTAACGTTAGGTACTATACTAAGCAACACTAGGTACTCGAACCCGATCAAGGGAGGCGTGCCCATGACCAACAGACGTGACGTGCTTGCTCTTGGGATTCTTGCGGGAACCGCGTGTCTCGCACCGGTCGGCGTCGGTCTCGGGGCCGAGCAGTGCTCGGAGACGACTCGAGCAGAGGCGATCGGGGCCGCGCTTCTCGACAAGTATGTGGCGGCGGTGAACGCTCACGATACGAGCTCCTTTCCGGAGCTCCACACGGAATCCTATATCCAGCACTCGGGCCGCAGCCCAAACGGCCTGGCCGCTCAAATCGAGAATTTCCGCGGGATCTTCGGCCGCATGCCGGACGTCCAAACGCGGGTCGAAGACAGGATCATCGCCGGCGACAAAGTGGTCGCACGCATGAGCTTCTCCGCCACGCACACCCAGCCCTTGCTGGGCATCGCTCCCACCGGACGACGCTTCACACTGCGAACCATCGATATCTGGCGCGTTGAGAACGGGAAGTTCGCCGAGCATTGGGACATCGTCGACTACCAGGGGCTGCAGAAGCAGCTCCGCGGCGAGTAGTATTAGGGCATCCATGGAAGGGGAAATGCTCAAGGGGCATCTCGACATGATCGTGCTCGCTGCGCTGTCAGCGGGCCCCGCCCATGGTTACGCCGTCATCGAAGAACTCAAGCGCCGGAGCGCTGGCGCGTTCGACCTCCCAGAGGGGACAATCTACCCGGTGCTGCATAGACTCGAGCAAGCGGGTTTGCTTGCCGGCCGTTGGGTCACCGCCGATTCGGGAAGGCGGCGACGCGTCTATGCGATAACCAAGCGCGGCGAGCGCGAGCTCGGCCAGCGTCGTGCGGTATGGGAGCAATTTTCCGACGCCGTCGGCAGTCTCTTCAAAGGAAGCCGGCCATGGAAGAATCCGGCATAGTTTCCGAGTATGTAGACCTCCTTACGAGTAAGCTCGACTTCGATCCATCGCTTTCGCGATGTGTGCGGCGCGAGGTTGAGGACCATTTATGGGAGGTCGTGTGCGCAGATCCGACGGGCGATAGACTGGAGGCCGCGCGGCGCGCCGTCTCGAATTTCGGCGACCCTCATGCCATCGCGGCCCAATTTGCTGTGGTGTCGCTGGCGAGGCACGCTCGAAGAGTCGGCATGGCCGCCATGGTGGTGATCGCCGCCGTGTTCGTCGCCATGAAGGCTCGTCTCACCTGGTATGCCGTGATGGAGTGTTCGACAGACCAGATGGGGGCGCTTGGCCAACTCGTAGTCTCGATTGACCGGTACGCTTTCTGGCTTTCGATCTTGGTGGGGATAGCGGGCTGGATGTACATCGATAGCCGTCATATTCCCGCAGCCTTTACTCCGGAGTATGGCACACAGCTGCGTCGATTTTTTCTCCTGTGCCTGGCGGCAACCTGCGCCCTGATCGCGTCGGTCATCAGCGACGGCGTTCTCACGTCTCTTCGGCTGGTCGGCAGACGCTGGTCCCTCGATTCTCTGATTCCCGTTGTCTCGATGGCGATCGAAGTCCTATGTGCAGGTGGACTTGTGGTATCTGTTCGCAGTATGACGCGGCGGACGGCGTCCACGGGTCGAGCAGCACGCGCGGGATGAAGAGTTGGTTCAAGATCACCATTGGCATATGCGGTTTTGTTTGGCGGGCGTTCTCAGCCAGTATCCAAAGGAGGCACACGATGAGGCGGACACTTTGGGCAATGGTTGATGGCCGTCCTTGCAGCGATGGGAGTAGGTGTAGCCTCGGCCGTTGACGTCAAGGTGACGCTCAGCGGGGGCCAGGAAGTGCCCCCGGTGACGACCAGCGCCACCGGGAGCGGGACAATCACCGTCGCGGCCGACCAGTCGATCGCCGGCAGCATCAAGACCACCGGCGTCAAAGGGACGGCCGCCCACATCCACCTGGGCCCGGCGGGGACCAACGGGGAGGTCCTCATTCCGCTCACGTAGGCGGGTGACGATGGCTGGTCGGTGGGGCCGGGCGCCAAGCTCCAGGACGCTCACTACCAGGCGTTCAAGGACGGGAAGCTCTACATCAACGTGCACAGCGCGGCCCACCCGAACGGCGAGATTCGCGGGCAGATCAAGCCGTAGTCTCACCTGTCAGTGGGGCGATCGGGGAGGCGCGTGTCTCCCCGGCCGCCCCGGCGAAGACGAATGATCCGAGCCCGGCTCGCCATGATCGGCGTGGTGGGCACCCTCGCACTCTCCCGCGCCGGCTGGGCGGACTCGTCGAGGTCCGAGACGGTGGTGGTCGTCGGAACCGAGTACGTATTCTCGCTGAACCACCTCAAGGCAGCGGCGCTCCCGCCGCCCCGGGTGCACCCCGCGTGGGTCATGAGCAAGCTCGAGCGGTTGGACGACCTGCTGCGGCGGGATCCCCAGCGTGCCAAGGTCGAGATCCTCAAGCACCTCGACGGAGACTTGGTGATCGCGCCGCGGCCATCCCTCAGCGGAGAGCGGCGGGCCGAGATCAGCGGCCACGCAAAGAGCGACAGCCTGGGACCCCAGGAGGCTGTTTGTCTACAGGTGGTGCGAGAGGCCGGACCGCCGATGGGCAGGGCGCTTGCCTGCTCGGCACGCCACTCCCCTATCCCGTCTCCTTCGCCTTCTCCAGCCAGACCGGCATGCCCATCTCTCGATACATGGTGGTCGCCGTGGCGAGGTGCTCGCGAGCCTGCTCGCGTTCGCCCGTGTGTGCGTAGAGTTTGCCGAGACCAAGGTGACAGTGGGCGGTGCGGGGCGCAGGGACAGTTGACTGGCGAGCGCCAGCGCCTCGAGGTAGTAGCCCTCAGCCCTCGCGGTTCCCGAAGCCGACGCGGCGTCACCAGCGAGGCACAGGACGTGCGCTTCGCTTGCGCGAGCGCCGAGTCGGCGGGCGAGAGTCAGGGCCTCTTGGGCGTGGCTGGCTGCCTCGTCGACCCGGCCAGCCCAAAGACAGGTAAACCCCGCCCACAGAAGAATGAGCGCCGGCCAGCGGTGAATCTGCCGACGACGGAACTCTGCGATGGCCCCCTCCGCCAGCGACAGCGCCTCGTCGAACCGACCGCCGAGGGCGTAGGCGCCGCCGAGAATCGCCGCGACGTCCGGGATCAGAACCACGAACTCCCATGTTCGGGAGAGACCGTGGCAGCGCTCGAGAGTCCGGACCGCGGGCTGAAGGTTCCCGCGACGGAGGTGGGCCAGACCGAGGTCAAGTAATCCGAGCGCTACGGTGTAGGGATGATCGGCCTCTTCAGCGATCCGCACGGCGCTCTCGGCGTGCTCGATGGCCTCATCGAATCGGCCACGCTGCGAGAGGACGTCGGCGAGCCAGCCGGCGGCCAGCGCCGATTGGATGATGGGTCCACCGAAGCGCTCGTAGCGCAAGTCGCCCTCCAGCGCGACGTTGCGCTCGAGCAAGGCGATCGCATCGTCGAAGTCGCCTCGCGCGGCGTGAGTCTGGCCAAGAAACGACATCGCGACGACCTCGATCGACCGATCGTCGAGGGTGCGCGCGAGGCTCAGCGCCTCCCGCCCGAACCGGACCCCCTCCGCGTAGTCTCCGTCGCCCAGGCGCTGGATCACCATGAAGGTGGTGATCCGGGCCAGTCGGTGCTTGTCCCCGAGCGTCCTGGCGAGCACCTCTGCCTCGTGGAGATGCTCACCCATGCGCACCGGGTCGCCGAGCGGGAGCAGCGCATTTCGGAGATCGATGCGGGTGTCGATGATGCCCTCGGTCGTCTCACTTGTCTCGGGGAGCTGGCGAAGAGCCCCGAGCGCGTGCTCGAGGTGTGTGATCGCCTCCCGATTGGCCCCCCGCGCCATGGCCCGCAGCCCCACTTGGCGGAGATAGCCGGCCGCCTTCTCCCACAGCTCCCCGCGCAGGGCGTGGTGCGCCAGCCGCTCCACCTGCTCACCCACCCGCCCCGCCTCCAGGCGCTCGATCGCCTCGACGATCCGCGCGTGCAGCTCGCGCTGGCGATCGTGCAGGAGCTCCTGGTACGCCACGTCGTGCGTGAGGGCATGCTTGAACGTGTACTCGAGGTCCGGGAACAGCCGCGTCTCGTAGAGAAATTCTGCAGCTTGCAGGTGCGCCAGCTGCGCGCGCACCTCGGGCTCGGGCGCGTCGGCGATCGAGAGCAGCAGCGGCAGCGGAACATCCTTACCGATGACCGCGGCCGCCTGCAGCAATCGCCTCGCATCCGACCCCAACAGGTCGATGCGCGCCGCCAGGATCGCCTGCACCGTAGCGGGAATCGTCAGTTGCTCCACTGGCCGCGTCAGCCGGTAAGCGCCCCGCTCCCCGGTCAGCACCCCCGTCTCCACCAGCGCCTGCACGCTCTCCTCGAGAAAGAGCGGATTGGCCTGCGTCCGCTCCACCAGTAGTCGCTTGACCGGCCCCATGGCCGCGCCGGTGCCCAGCAGCGCATCGAGCAACTCGGCCGCGCTCGCCGGCGGCAGCGGATCGATCCGCAACTGGCGATAATAGGTCTTGCGGCCCCAGTCATGCTGATACTCCGGGCGGTAGTTCACGAGGAGCACCAGGCGGGCCGCGGGCAGGCTCTCGACAAGACCATCGAGCAGCCTCTGCGTCTCCCCGTCGATCCAGTTCAAATCTTCGAACACGACCACAAGCGGCTGGATCTCGCTCTCCCGCAGCAGTAGACGCTTCACCGCATCTAGCGTCTGCTGCCGCCGCTGAAACGGGTCGAGGTGCCCCCAGGTCGCCTCATCCCCCGGCACGTCCAGCAGCGCCAGGAGCGCTGGTACGGAAGGCGCAAGGGCGCGAGTGTCAGCACCTTGCCTGTGACCTTCTCCCGGATCTTCCGCGCGTCGTCCCGGCTGTCGATCTCGAAATACCCCTTGAGCAGCTCGATCACCGGCAGGTAGACGGTCGCTTTGCCGTAGGACACCGAGACCGACTGCACGACCAGACAGCCGTGGACTCGGTGGGAGTGGATCAACTCCCAGTAGAGCCGCGACTTGCCCACCCCCGGCTCTCCAACCACCGCCACCACCTGCCCGTGGCCCTGGCGTGCCAGATCAAGAGCTTCGTGCAGCTGCTCCAGCTCTGCTGTCCGCCCCACGAAACGCGTGAGCCCCCCGCCGCGCTGCCGCCTCCAGGCGTGTGCGAGCAGAGCCCGCCCCGACCAATTCGAACACCTCCACGGGCTCCTGGAGCCCCTTCACCGGCACCGGCCCCAGTGGCGTCACCTGCAAGAACCCCTCGGCCAGGTGCAGCGTGCCCGTCGTGAGCCGGATGCTGCCGGGCGCCGCCAGTTGCTCCATCCGCGCCGCCAGGTGCGTGGTCGCGCCCACCGCCGCGTAGTCCATGTGGAGATCGCTCCCGATCGAGCGCACCACCACCTCGCCGGAGTTGAGACCAACGCGAATCTGCACCTCCACACCAGAGGCCCGGCGCAGCTCACTCGAGTACCGTCGCACCGCCTCCTGCATCCGAAGCGAGGCGTAGCAGGCCCGCACCGCGTGGTCCTCGTGCGCCACGGGCGCGCCAAAGAGCGCCATGATCCCGTCGCCTATGACCTGGTTCACCGTGCCCTCGTAGCAGTGAACCGCCTCCATCATCCGCTCCACCGCCGCATCCAGGATCCTTCGGGCGTCCTCCGGGTCACGGTCGACCAGTAGCTCCATCGAGCCCTTCATGTCGGCAAAGAGCACGGTCACCTGCTTGCGCTCGCCTTCAAGGGCACTCCTGGAGATGAGAATCTTTTCCGCCAGGTGCTTCGGAGTGTAGGACTCGGGGGAAGCCATGGGCGACGGTGCGTCGACGGCTCTGCCGCATCCATGGCAGAATCGCGCCCCGCGCGGTAGAACAGCGCCGCACGAGCGGCAGGCCTGGGCTAGGCGCGCTCCGCACTCGAGGCAAAAGTTGGCCTCGGGCGGGTTCTGGCGCTGGCAACTCGGGCAGGTCATGCCAGGACCTCTCGGCCCCGGTGGTGGCCGCGCCGGCATATCTCTGAAACGGCCTTGCCCCTAAACGCCAGTGGCCCCATTTGGCCGCCTCAGTCCTCGACAGCGAAGCGAAGCGCGAAGAACGTGCCTCATCTGCTCCGATCGGCGACCGGTGCCTCAGTCTCCAAGGCTGTCACCAGAGCGCCAATGCGAGTTCATGTCAAGCCCAGGCAGTACACCGCAGCGACTCGAGATGTGGCTTCAGCTGGATCAATACACCGGCGTCGTGGGTGATCCGCGCCCGATCGGCTCTGCACGGGGCGGAATCACCCTCGGAAATCCCTCAGTGCGTGCTCAGCGCGCTCGAGATCCCAGGCCATGCCCATTGCCCGGAACATGCTGACGGCGTGGGTGAGTCGTTCCTGGGCCAGCTCACTCGCGCCCCGGGTCTGGAGTAGGCGTGCGTGGCTCGCGTAGGTCCTGGCTAGCTCGGGCCTGGCGCCAATTTCCTCCAGGATCCGGATGGCCTCCGCAATGGCATCCTCTGCCTTTTCAGGATCCGGCGCGTCCAAGCGGGATAGAGCCTCGGCCAGCGCACGGTGAGCAACGGCCTTCGTCCACTTATCGCCCGCTTCTTCCGCTAGCCGCATCGCCTCTTGGCACAGACCCGGCACTGCGTCGTGGTGGCCGAGCGCCAGAAGGCAGTGAGCCAAGAAGGTCTTCTGCCATGACAGGACGAACTTGGTGCCGAGACGCTCGGCAAGGAGTCCGGACTCTTCGAGGAGCATTCGACCCCGGGCTGGATCCCCTGTCATGGAGCGTGCCCGACCCTCCAGAGACTTCACGATGTAGAGGCGGAAGCGGTCCCCCGTGTGTTCGGCGACACGGCCGGCGTGCTCGAAATCCCGTAGCGCCTCCGCCCAGTCGCCCTTGTGCGACTGGACTTGGCCGCGGTATTGGTGAGCGGCTCCCTCCGTGAACGGGTCCTGGATTTCCCGGGCAAGCTTGACGCCGTGGTCTGCGTAGGAGACGCCCCGTTCAAACTCGCCTATGCGAGCCAGGGCGTCCCCCGCGAAGCCAGCCGCAGTGGCCTCCTCGCTCTTCCTGCCCAGCCGCCGCATCTGCTCCACATTCCGCGCCATGATCTGACTGGCCTGGGCATAGTCCGACAAGAGCAGGCAGGCGCGGCCCAGTAAGTTGACCGGCAAGGCGGCTAGCGCGTCGTCGGCGAGCCGATCGGCGATCTCGAGGCTTTGACCGGCATACGCGATGGCGTTGGTGGGGTCTGCTTTGACGTAGTGGAGACGTCCGAGCCAGTAGAGCACCTGCGCCCGGCGACGTTCGTCGCGGAGAGCTTCAGCCAGTGGGCGCGCGCGCTCCACGTTTATCCAATCCTGCTCGATATCCTGCCGGGTGAGCGCTACGGCGGCGAGCTTGAGGGCAGCGTCGATCTGCCAACGCTGAGCCTCGTCTGAGGTTGGCAGAGCCCGAGCCCCTGACAGGGCCTCCTCGTAGTAGGTCCTCGCTTCGGCATTGGCGTAGAGTCGAGCCGCGCGGTCCCCGGCAAGTAGGGCATACTCGATCGCTTTGTCCTGGCGATCACTCCGGGCGTAGTGGTAGGCGAGGATTGTCGCTTGTTCCTCGAGCCGATCGCCGTAAAGATCCTCGATCGCCCGGCCGATGCTCTCGTGGAGCTCCCTCCGCCGCAGGGCGAGATGACTCTGGTAGGCCACGTCCTGGGTGAAGGCATGCTTGAAGATGAATTCGCGTTCCGGGAAGAAGCGCGTCTCGTGGATGAACTCCAGATGCTTCAGCGTGTCCAGGTGCTGCGGGACCTCGGCTGTGACCTCGGAGATGCGGGTGAGCAGCCGGATGCCGAACTCTCGCCCGATGACGGCCGCCGCCTGCACAGTACGCTTGACCGGTTCATCCAGCCGATCGATGCGCGCCCGAATGATGTCCTGGATGGTGGTAGGGACCTCGACCGGTGGCTGGCCCCTCCAGATGACTTCGCCGTCCCCGCGGGTGAGCAGCCCGCGCTCCAGCAGGGAGATCGTGATCTCCTCGACGAAGAGCGGATTGCCCTCGGCCTTGTCGCTGACCATCCGCAGCAAGTCTGACGGAAGGTGGGGGGCTCCCGACCAAGGCCACCACCAGCGCTTCGGTCTCATTCTCGGTTAGCGCGTCGAGACCGATCTGGGTGTAGTACGTCTTGTCCGCCCACCGGACGGTGTAGCCGGGGCGATGCGTCGTGAGCAACAAGACCGGGACCCCGGCGAGCCCGCCGGTTAAAAAGGCAAGGTAATCCTCCGAGGTCTGATCGAGCCAGTGCAGCTCCTCCACCGCTATGACGGTGGGGCGCCGCTGGGCGCCAGCGACGGTCACTGCCTGCAGCGCTTCGAAAATCTTCTGCCGCTTACCCTTCGCGTCGAGATGTTTGAGGGCCTCGTCCGCGCCGGGAAGGCCGAACAGCTCGTAAAGAAACGGAAGGACCCCCTCGAGGGCTGGTTCCAGCAGCCGGAGGTCCTCGCGGAGCTTCTCCTGGATCTGGAGCGGGTTGTCGCCCTCCTCGACTTGGAAGTACGTCCGCAGAATTTCAAGGACAGGCCAGTACGGCGTCTTCCTGCCGTAGGCCACACAGTGCCCTTCGAGCCAGGTCACACGCTCTCCTTCCAGAGACTTGCGAAACTCGTACAGCAGACGCGACTTGCCGACTCCCGGGTCTCCCACGATGCCGACGACTTGGCCGCGGCCCGCCTTGGCACGCGTCAGGCAGTCGTGGAGCAGACCCAGCTCCAGGTCTCGACCCACAAGTTCTGTGAGTCCCCGCTCGACGCTCACCTCCATGCGTGTTCGTCCCCGCCGGCGGCCAAGCACCCTGTAGACCTGAACCGGCTTTCTCAGACCCTTGATCTCGACCGCCCCCAAGGCCTCGCTCCGGATGTACTCTTCGACGAGCCGATGGATCGCCTCGGTGATCAGGATCGCGTCGGGCTCGGCGAGATCCTGCACCCGTGACGCCAGGTGGGTTGTGTCCCCGATTGCCGTAAAGTCCATTCGCAGGTCGTCATCGATCCGGCCCACCACGATGAGCCCCGTATGGAGGCCCAGACGGAGGTGGAGCTCCACGCCTCGCTCCCGCTTGAGCTGCTTGCTGTAGCCAATGAGGGTTTCCCGGATCGCCAGCGCCGCCTGGACTCCCCGGGCGGCATGATCCTCCAGGGTCCCGGGCGCCCCGAACAGGGCCATGAGGCCATCCCTGAGGAAATGGGTCACGGTGCCCTCGTAGCGGTGGACGGCGTCGACCATGAGATGAAGCGCTAGGTTCATGGCGTCGTGCATCACCTCCGGCTCCAGGCCCTCGGCCAGCCGAGAGGAGTCCACGATGTCGCAAAACAGCACCGTGACTTGTTTTCGCTCCCCCTGCAGAGCGCTCTTGGAGGTCAGGATCTTCTCGGCGAGGTGCGGGGGGGTGTAAGACTGCGGTGCAGCGAATCTCCCGG
>Ga0306921_10008692_pt1 | contig 10734 bp, 8 predicted proteins | sample sta12Cox44000080_FD_203760 | JGI IMG/M metagenome (GOLD analysis project Ga0306921, IMG submission 203760) | Lab enrichment of tropical soil microbial communities from Luquillo Experimental Forest, Puerto Rico - statoxic.12C.oxic.44.000.080 (v2)... | ecosystem: Environmental > Terrestrial > Soil...
AAATTCCGAGCGGTGTTTCGGCTGTGAAGAGATCAGGAGCAACGTAGGTGTGCTCGTCTGTCGAGCCGGATGTCGCTTTGGCGTACGCCTTGTCGAAGATGCCTAGCGACATTAACCACAGCACGGTCCTCGTTAACGAAACAACCACAAGAAAGAATAAGCGGCCGCGCGCACCCTTGTTGTCGGGTGCATCTTTCGCCTTGGGAGGTTGTGTGGAGTTCGTGGTTTTCATTTGATATCGGACGCTCTGACCCACTCAACCCGGGCCAGAAACCCACCACGGGAAGTAGGTCCACCCGCAAGTAACGTTTCGTATCGAATGTCCGGACTGGCCGCTAAGAAAAATACCGACTGAAGTGTGCTTCCGGCGCCCACGGGGATGGCGCTCGGCGCTGGAGAACGGTTCTGGCACAATCCTCCCGCGTCCAAATGATGCATGGTTTTGGGGTGCTATGGCGGCAGCAGCGCTTAGTTAGACGGTCAGTTCCGCCTAACGAGAAAGAGATAAGCCACGGTACGACTTCGGCGAAATTTCGATTCCACAGAATATTTCCGCCGATGCATCCGCCGAGCTGGCCCGGTTACGATTCCTTTTAAATGAGCGCCCTGATTCACCCGAAGAAAATCACGGTTGACGGACTGTCAGTCCGCTACGCCGAAGGCGGCCAAGACGGCCCCGACGCGATCCTGATGAGCCCGTGGCCTGAAAGCGTATACGCCTTCGAGCCGGCCTGGCCGCACCTCGCGGCTGCCGCGCACCTAGTCGCCATCGATCCCCCCGGCTTCGGCGGATCGGACTACCGCAAAACGCTGATGAACCCGAAGGCAATGGGGCATTTCATCCTTAACGTCGCTGACGCCCTCGGCCTGAATAACCCCCACATCGTCGGCCCCGACATCGGGACCTCCTCAGTACTGTTTGCCGCCGCCGCCGACCAGTACAGATTCCGCAGCATCGTCGTCGGCAGTGGCGGAGCCGCGGTACCGCTAGATGTCACCGGCGTTCTCAAGGAGTGGATCGAAGCACCCGACCTGAAGCCCTACCGCCAGATCGGCGGGCGCAAGATCGTCGAGATCGCCCTGGGCACCATCGCGGGTTACACCCCGTCCGACGAGATCCGCGAAGACTACATGTCTTGCTATGAAGGCGATCGCTTCGCCGACACCATTCCGTACGCCCAGAGCTACTGCGAATACCTTCCAGAACTCGCCAAGCTGCTGCCAGGCATCCAAACACCGGTCCGGATCGTTGCCGGAGCCGACGACCAGGTAGTGCCCGCGTCCAACGCCGAGTTCCTCCATGAGCGACTACCCAACGCCCAGGTCGATCTCATTGCTGGCGCGGGCCATTTCTGCTGGGAAGAAAAACCCGCTGAATACGCCGCGCTGCTCACCAGCTGGTGGGACCGAGCCAACGCGGCGTCGAAAAAGCTAAATCAACCAACGAGAGAACAGGTAGCGTGAACATGACAGCCACGGACATCCTGACCGATATGGTGCTGGTCGAATCCGAGAAGACCGCCACGATCCACGCCCCGGTCGAGCGCGTCGACATCGCCGACTGGCTACTGCACCTGCCCGACGCAGAGTACCAGCGTTGCGCGGCACCGGATCATATCGCCGCCGGAACAACAACGACCGACGACGGCCGGCCGATGTCGATCAACGTGGAGGTGATCGGTGGCTCCCTCATGGTGCAACACTACGTGGCCGAGGTACATGAACCCCACCACTGCCGGATGGTGTCGCTCAGCGACGTGCAGACACCCGCCGGCTGGACGAAGATCCAGGTAATCTGGGACCTCAGCGTCACCGCACTGGACTTAGCCAGCTGCCGATACACCAACCAGGTGCTCAGCTACCCGACACCGGCATTCCTGGAGACGCTCAAGGTCGCCGGGATCTCGTTCGAAGATGCCGTGGCCGACCGCCAAGCCGCCAGTGACGACCACAACCGCCGCGAGACAGCTCTCTATGCACAGAGTCTCGAACGGAAGGCCCTGGCCCGCAATTAGATTCCTGATTCTGTTACGACGCATGCTGAACATGATTACTCGATTGAATTCATTGACGCTAGAACCAAGTATCTTCATTTTTCATTCTCGTCTCGGCGAATTGGACTCAGCCGGTGCAACTCCAATTTCCAAGGCGCTCAGCCACGATCATATGTCCACTGGCTACTGATAGAGTGAGGTCAAACTCCAGCGAAAAGCACAACCACAGAGCGCGCCTGGGCCCGATAAGTGTAGCCAGGAACCAGCTGTGCTTCTTCCCACTCGACGATGTCGTGCGGGGTCTCGAGAGCTGTGTCAATCCAGCGGCGCCATCGATTTTCGTCTACGCTAGCTAATCGTGGCAGTTCGAAATCGAGCGGCTGCCAATAGGCGTTCAACAGCAAGTGAACAAGCATTTTCTTCCTCCGAATTTCCAGTGTCAGCGCGACGCTGTGTGACGTTGCACTCCAGTCGGGCTGCTTGAGTTTGACGCCGTTCCACGCCCAGTTTGCCCCGCGGAGCAGCTGATTTAGGCAGATTCGTTGCTTTTCGGGTTCAAACTCTCGCAAACGTCGTCGCGCGTTAAGCAAGGTCACGAACCGTTGAACATCTGCATGCTTCGCGAGCAGCGTCCAGTCGAACCAGCTGGTTTGGTTATCCTGGCAATAAGCGTTGTTGTTCCCAGCTTGTGTGCGTCGCGCTTCGTCACCCATGAGCATCATCGGCATGCCGACAGAGAGCATTGTGACGGTGAAAAAGTTCTTCACTTGCCGATTTCTAAGCTTCTCGACCGTGGGATCGTCAGTGGGGCCTTCGACGCCACAATTCCAGCTTCTGTTGTCGTTGGTGCCGTCGCGGTTATCTTCGCCGTTTTTCTCGTTGTGCTTATGATCGTACGAAACCAGGTCGTTCAGTGTGAAGCCGTCATGGCACGTCACAAAATTAACGCTCTGCTCAGCCTCGCGTCCTTTGTGACCGTAAATTGCCGGGCTACCAAGTAAACGGTCGGCAAAGCGTGTCACCGATCCTTCTTCGCCACGGAAAAAGCTCCGCACGTCATCTCGGAAGCGTCCGTTCCATTCCTTCCAACTATCTCCGATAAAGCTGCCTACCTTATAAAGCCCAGCCGCGTCCCAAGCCTCTGCGATGAGTTTCGTTCCCGCAAGCTCCGGGTCCGATTCAATATCCCACAATACAGGCGGATTCGGAATCAATTGTCCTGACTCACCGCGCTCAAGAATCGCTGCGAGGTCGAACCGGAAGCCGTCGACATGCATCTCTTTGACCCAATAGCGAAGGCTGTCCAGGATCATCCGTCGGACGATGTGATGATTGGCGTTGAGCGTGTTTCCAGTACCGCTGTAATTGGCATAGCGCGAGCGATCTTGTTCGAGAATGTAGTAAGTGATGTTGTCGAAGCCGCGGAAACTCAGGGTCGGCCCGTCGTGATTGCCTTCGGCAGTGTGATTGAACACGACGTCGAGAATGACCTCAATACCCGACCCGTGCAGCGCCTTGACCATATCGCGAAACTCATCCAACGGACCGAGCGAATCCTGGCGTGAGCTGTACGCGTGGTGCGGCGCAAAGAAAGAAATCGGCGCATAGCCCCAATAATTGACTCTCCCGGGCGGAGAATCTTGAGGATCAAACTGGAACACTGGCATCAGTTCGACTGCCGTCACTCCGAGTGCTTTCAGATAGGGAATCTTCTCAATGGCGCCGGCAAAGGTGCCCCGCTTTTTCTCCGCGACGCCGGAACTTGGGTCGCGGGTGAAGCCGCGAACATGCATTTCGTATACGATGGTTTGAGACGAGGGCCGGTTAAGCGGGGCGTCGCCTTCCCAGTCGAAAGCATGCGAATCCGTGACGACGCTCTTAATCGCCGCCGCCGAGTTATCGCCTTTATTTCGGGCCGCGTCGCGACTGTAGTTCTTTGGAATAACGGTGCCGCGTCCGTACGGGTCGACGAGAACTTTGGCAGAATCGAAGCGCATTCCACTCGGAGGATCGAAGGCGCCGTTAACGCGGTAACCATAGATCTGCCCTGCCTTCACGCCAGATACGAATACGTGCCAATAGTGATACATCCGGTTGGTCGCAGGATCGATTGAGATCACACGCTCCGGCCTAGCATCATCAACACGATCAAACAGCAGGAGTTCCATACCTGTTGCGTGCTTTGAGTAGACGCTAAAATTTGTCCCGTTATCACAAACGGTTGCTCCCAGTGGGAAGCTTTGTCCTTCTTTGGTCTCTTGTGCCACCGGGACGAGCGAGCGATTCGATGTTTCGCAAATCACGTCGCCATGGACGCGTGACTGCGCTGATTCCTGCCGAGCAAGTCTTTTGCAACGGTTACCACCTGATCCGGCTCGAAGCCGAACTTTCTCTGAAGTTCTTTTAGCGGTGCCGATGCTCCAAACGTTTTCATTCCGACAACAGAGCCCGACTCGCCTACATATCGCTCCCAACCAAACGTCGATGCCTGCTCTACTGCGACGCGTGTCTTTATCTGGGGTGGTAGGACGCTGTTCCGATATTCCTGCGTCTGATGTTCGAATATGTCCCAGGACGGCATCGACACGACACGCGATCGCATGCCTTCAGCGATGAGCTTCTCGTGCGCTTCCACAGCGAGACTGACTTCGCTCCCCGAAGCGATGAGAATCACTTCTGGATCCTGGCTTGCGGCGTCAGCGAGTACGTATGCTCCCCGCGCAACTCCGGATGCTGGCGCGTACTTCTTTCGATCCAAAGTCGGCAAGGGTTGACGCGACAGCACCAAAACGGCGGGTTGGTGACGCAATTGCATGATGTAACGGTAGGCTTCGACAACTTCGTTGGCGTCACCGGGTCGCAGAGTGACGAGGCCTGGAATGGCCCGCAGCGAAGCAAGATGCTCGACCGGTTGATGAGTTGGACCATCTTCGCCGTCGCCCATCGCGTCGTGTGTAAAAATAAAGATGGTAGGCAATTCCATCAAAGCCGATAGCCGGATCGCTGGCCGTGTGTAGTCGCTAAAGATGAAGAAGCTTGCACCGTAAGCACGAAGCTTGGACAACGAGAGGCCGTTCACAATGGTTCCCATCGCATGCTCACGAATGCCGAAATGGAGATTTTTGCCGCCGCGATTATCAGCCTGGAAGTCTCCGGCGCCCTGATACGTGAGAGTAGTCTTGTTAGAGGGCCCGAGGTCCGCCGAACCGCCGAGAAGCCAGGGGATGTTTTGCGCTAGAACATTCAGTGCTTTGCTCGAGGCGTCGCGCCCGGCGATGCCCTTCGGATCGGCCGCGAAGATTGGGAGGTTGCGGTCCCAGCCGACAGGGAGTTCGCGCCGCTGCATCAATTCGATCTCAGTGGCGGCGTCGGGATACTCGGCTCGATAGGCCGCGAACAGTTCCGTCCACTTCCGCCGAGCTTCAGCGCCGCGCGCGCCTATACCCGCCGCGAAATGTTCATAGACGCCGTCCGGAACAAGGAACGTTGCGTCCTCGGGCCAGCCATAATAGCGTTTGCACAAGCGGACCTCGTCATCTCCGAGCGGTTCGCCGTGGGCTGCAGAGGTGTCCTGTTTATGAGGTGAGCCGTAGCCTATGTGGCTGTCCAGAACGATAAAGGTGGGACGGTCTTTCGTGTTGTGAAAAATGTGGAGAGCTTGCTCGATGCGCTCGAGGTCGTTTGCGTTGCCCACACGCAACACATTCCAGCCGTACGCCAAAAATCGCGCCTCAACGTCTTCTGTGAACGTAATGCGCGTCTTACCCTCAATGGTGATATGATTGTTGTCGTAGACCCAGCACAGGTTATCGAGCGCGAGGTGACCGGCCAGCGAGGCTGCTTCAGACGCAACTCCTTCCATTAGGCAACCGTCTCCGCAAACTGCATAGACGTTGTAATCAAAAATCTCAAAGCCCGGCCGATTGTACCGATTAGCGAGCCACTTCTGAGCGATGCCCATTCCTACACTGGTGGCGACTCCTTGCCCGAGCGGACCGGTGGTAGTCTCCACACCCGAAACCCAATGATATTCGGGGTGCCCTGGTGCTTTGCTGTCGAGCTGGCGAAAGCGACGGATATCTTCGAGAGATACCGATGCGTGACCGAGTATTTCGTAATCAGCATTGACCGCCTGTGTGCGCGTGAGATGGAGTACCGACCAAAGCAGCATGGAAGCGTGGCCATTCGACAAAACGAAACGGTCGCGGTTGGGCCAGATGGGATCCTCGGGATCGAACCGCATGACGCGATTCCAGATCGTATAAATCAGCGGCGCGAGCGCCATTGGTGTACCGGGATGCCCGGACTTGGCCCGCTGGACAGCATCTATTGAGAGCGTACGAATTGTATTGATAGCTAGTTGGGTCATTTCTTCGTCTATCATAGTCTTCTCCCGTCGGTTTTGCCTGTTTCTTTCTCTGTCTCCAGGGAAGCTACCTTGCCCAAGCGACGCAGATGTCGGTCTGCTTGACTGAACCCGGCTGCGAGAAACGTCTGAACGAGATCACAGGCGACGGCTGGTCCTACGGTCCTGCCACCCATACAAAGGATGTTCATGTGATCGTCCTCGACACCCTGCCTTGCAGAAAAATGGTCGTGAATTAGCGCAGCCCGGATGCCTCGAATTTTGTTTGCGCAAACCGACGCACCAACACCACTCCCGCAAATCGCCACTCCCCGCTCCACGTCCTGGGAAGCCACTGCTTGCGCGAGAGGGACGACGTAGTCCGGATAGTCATCGCCCTCACTAAGGTGATGTGCCCCGAAATCGACGACCTCATGTCCAGCTCCGCGGAGCTGGCCGAGCAGCTCCTCCTTCAAACAAAATCCACCGTGATCGGCGGCAATCCCAATGCGCATGTCGTGTCTCGTCGCTTTTACATTCGTGTAATTGGCACCTCACTCGAATCAGAGTGGCCCCGCCGCTGCCTGGTCGGCGAGAACCAAGGCGTTGTCCCTCTGAATCCGGCCGGCTGGAATCGTCACATCGCCCTCGCGCAAGCGCGCGAGCGCTGCATCTTTGTCCTTTCCGGTTACGAGCCAGAGGATGCTGCGTGCGCGGTTAAGAGTCGGATACGTCAACGTCATCCGGCGCCGCCCCTGGTAGATTCCAGTCAGCGCAACTTCCGAATCGGTGACATTCAGAACAGGATCTCCCGGTACAAGCGAGGCGGTGTGGCCGTCCGGGCCGAGGCCGAGATGGACAACGTCGAGCACCGGCGGAAAGCCGGCGATTTCCTGGAGTGTGATTGCATAGCGTTTAGCCCCAGCCTCCAGTTCGGTCGACTGCACCGGCATGGCATGGATTTGATCGGGGCGTAGCGGCGCGTGTTCAAGCAGGCTTTCATACAAGTGGGTAAGGTTTCGGTCCGGGTCTCCCGCAGGGGCTATACGTTCGTCCACTTGCACAACATGCATGTCCTTCCACGGGACCTGCTCGTCTGCCAGGGCACGCAGCATTTGCCATGGGGTGTGGCCGCCGCTAACGGCGACAATGAAACGGCCACGCGCCTTCACTGCCTTGCAGGCCTCCGTGGCAATGATTTCGGCTGCCTTCTGCGCCACCGCATCCGCGTCGGGAAATATTTTAATCTTCATGAAATCTCCTAAGTAGAGATTGGAGCGGTGAAGTGACAGAGGGATGCGTTGACCCAATACTCCATTGCACCAACGCTCCATTGTTTCAGTGCCCAACTCCATTCGTTCAGCCTGCTACCCTAGGGTTATCCCATCCCCCAGCCGGTGAAACTCTCTCTTCGACCTCACTCGGTCCCCAGCTACCGGGCTCATATTCGTAGACCGGAGTGTCGGCCTTTAGCACAGGATCGACGACCCGCCAGGCTTCTTCCACATAGTCTTCCCGGGCAAACAGCGTAGCGTCTCCCGCCATTGCGTCACCGAGCACGCGTTCGTAGGCATCCATTTCCTCTGCACCGGGATAATGGCTCGCCAGCAACTCCGTTTGTTCACCAATCATTCTCTCGTGTTGATCCATCACCGTCAGACCAAAGGCAGCCGTGACGTTAGGGCTGACACGGAATCGAAAATAGTTGGGGACACGACAGCACGTTGGAAAAACGATGGGAGGCTCGCGCAAACGAACCACGATCTCAGTGCATGTTACCGGCAACGACTTTCCGGCCCGGATGTAGAACGGGACATCCTGCCAGCGCCAGGAATCAACATTCAACTGCAAAGCGACGAAGGTTTCGACTTTCGAATCTGCCGCCACGCCGTTTTCATTTCGGTAGCCACGAAACTGGCCGCGAACAACATTCTTTGCCTCTAGAGGGCGAATGGCCTTCAAGACCTTGACCTTTTCGTCGCGGATCGTTTCACTATCGGTTCTCACCGGTGGCTCCATCGCCAAGTTCGCCAGGATTTGGAACAGATGATTTTGAACCACGTCGCGGATGGTACCGGTTTGATCATAGAACGCCCCCCGGCCTTGAACTCCGAACGCTTCCGCCATAGTGATCTGGACGCTCTCAACCTGATTGCGGTTCCAGAATGACTCCAAAATTGCATTCTCGAAGCGTAAGAAGACCATGTTCCGCACTGCTCGTTTCCCCAAATAATGATCGATGCGGAAGATGTGCTGCTCGTCGAAAGTGCCGAGCAGAATCCGATTGAGTTCCTGCGCCGAGATGAGGTCATGCCCGAAGGGTTTTTCAACGATGACACGAGCACCGTTGGTGCAGCGTGCGTTGGCTAACTGTTCTACGACGAGGCCGAACAGCGCGGGCGGGATGGCGAGGTAGTGCGCAGGCTGCTTCGCAGAGCTCAGCTCCTTGCGGATGGCCTGGAAGGTGGCCGCGTCTTTATAGTCGCCGTCCACATAGCGCAGCAGCCGGCACAGCTTCTCGAGGGCCGCTGGATCGATCCCTCCGCCGTGTTTCTCGACGCTGTCTCGTGCCCGCGCTCGGAGCTGATCGAGACTCCAACCCGCCTTAGCCACCCCAATGACCGGCACGTTGAGGTGGCCGCGTTTGATCATCGCTTGGAGCGACGGAAAGATTTTCTTGTAGGCGAGATCGCCGGTAGCGCCGAAGAACACCAAGGCATCCGAGTGGGGAACGTTCATGCCATGGTCCTCATTTGGCGGATTTCTCCAGATGGCCGCCGAAACCAAAGCGCATCGCCGAAAGCAGTTTGTCTTGGTAATCCGCTTCGCCGCGCGACGCGAACCGTTCGTACAATGCGGTTGTTAAAACCGGCACCGGCACGCCTTCATCGATTGCGGCTTTAATCGTCCAGCGCCCCTCGCCCGAATCCGAAACCCGGCCAGCGAACTTCGCGAGTGCCGGATCCTCGATTAAAGCACTGGCGGTTAAGTCGAGTAACCACGACGCGATCACACTGCCACGGCGCCACACCTCGGCGATGTCAGCTAAATTGAGTTCGTATTGGTAGTGCTCGGGGTCTCGCAACGGCGTCGTCTCGGCATCGACCTCGTGTTTTACCTTGCCCGCATTGGCGGCACGCAACACGCCCAGCCCCTCAGCATATGCGGCCATAATGCCGTACTCGATCCCGTTGTGCACCATCTTCACGAAGTGGCCGGCGCCGTTTGGACCGCAACGCAAGTAACCTTGCTCCGCCGTGCCACTGAGCTTCTCTCGGCCGCGAGTTCGAGAAATATTTCCCGTGCCGGGCGCGAGCGTGGCAAAGATAGGATCCAGACTCTGAACCACGTCCTCTTCCCCGCCGATCATCATGCAGTAGCCGCGTTCCAATCCCCAGACACCGCCACTGGTTCCTACATCTACATAATGAATTCCATTCGAGCTCAGTTGCTTGGCCCGGCGAATGTCGTCCACGTAGTAAGAGTTTCCGCCATCGATAAGAATGTCGCCGCGCTCAAGGTGGGGCAGGACCGCAGCGATCGTTTCGTCCACGACGGCCGCCGGTACCATCAACCAGACCGTCCGCGGCTTACTGAGCTTCTTCGCCAGATCCGCAAGTGACGATGACCCAATGGCGCTCTCCTGGGCCAACTCCGTCACCGCTTTGGGCGACACGTCGAACACCACGCACTGATGGCCTCCTTTCAGAAGCCGCCGCACCATGTTTGCACCCATTCGTCCAAGACCAATCATGCCGATTTGCATAGTTTCGCGTTTCCTTTGGAAGAGGTTTTAGGATTTGTGCGTTAGCTGTTGTTTGGTAATCGACGCTTCGTAGATACTCTGAATGGATTTATCCAGCATGGCGTCGAAGTCAGCATCGGACTGCTGAGCAGAGAGCCCTTCGGCGAGGGCCCGTGAGAAACTCGCGACAACGCCGCGATTCCGGCACAAGCGGTCATTAGCTTCCTCCCGCGAATAACCACCCGACAACGCAACCACTCTCAAGACTTTCGAATGTTTGACGAATTCGGCGTAGAAGTCGTCCTGCTCTGGGAGCGTGAGCTTGAGCATGACCGCGTGGCCGGGCGGCAGTTGGTTAAGCTTTTCAAGAATAGCCGCTTTGAGTAACTCTTCCGCCTTGACCTTTTCCGGGCAGTGAATGTCAACTTCCGGCTCGACGATTGGCATCAGTCCGGCAGCAATGATCTGCGCGGCTAGCTCGAACTGCTGGTTCACGACACCCTTGATGCCTGCTTCGCTGGCTTGCTTGATGAATGAGCGCATCTTGGTTCCGAAGATCCGCTTCGCTTTGGCTTTCTTGAGCAGCGCAGCCAGGGCCGGCATGGGCTTCATCAGCTGGACCCCGTCCTTCTCAGGCGCAAGGCCCTTGT
>Ga0306921_10008695_pt1 | contig 10732 bp, 8 predicted proteins | sample sta12Cox44000080_FD_203760 | JGI IMG/M metagenome (GOLD analysis project Ga0306921, IMG submission 203760) | Lab enrichment of tropical soil microbial communities from Luquillo Experimental Forest, Puerto Rico - statoxic.12C.oxic.44.000.080 (v2)... | ecosystem: Environmental > Terrestrial > Soil...
CTCTGCCTTGAACGTAATCGGCTCGGTCGCGCACGGACAGCCCGTGTCAGGATCGCTCATCCTGTACAACACGATCTACGCCCTGATGTACTCGACCATGGCGCTGTGCGGCGGGATCCTCATCTTCCAGCGGCGGAACCTGAAATGACAGGCTCGCGGCAGGTCACCGTCGTTGCCAGCCTTGTGCTGCTGTTCTGTCTCGCGGCGTCGATACTCTCGCTGCGGCAGATCGATCAAGTCCGCAACAAGGCAACGCTTGAGGAAGTGCTGTTCGTCACTTCGCCGAAGATGGTCAAGCGCATGAGCCTGGGCTATGACGGTTTGCTGGCCGACATCTACTGGACACGTGCCGTGCAGTATTTCGGCGGCCACCACGCGGAACGTGCCCGTGACTTTCGGCTGCTCGCGCCCTTGCTTGAAATTACCACCACGCTCGATCCGAAATTGCTGGTCGCCTATCAGTTTGGCGCAAACTTTCTTGCTCCGAAGCCGCCCAACGGCGCGGGCCTGCCGCAGAAGGCTATTGAACTGGTCCACAACGGAATCAACAACAACCCCAACGACTGGAATCTTTACTACCAACTGGGGTTCGTCTATTACATGGACCTGAAAGACTATGCGCGGGCAGCCGAAGCCTTCGCCCACGGCTCTGAACTGCCGGGCGCGCATCCCTTCATGAAGATCATCGCCGCGCAGATGGCGCAACACGCCGGCGACAACCAGATGGCGCGTGCTCTGTGGATGACCACGTACCAGTCGACGCAAGACAAACAGATTCGCGGCAACGCGATCGCACACCTGCGCGCCCTGCAGGTCTCCGATGACATTGACGCCTTGCAGGAACTGGTCGGCCAATACGGTCGCAAAACGGGCGTGCTCCCCAGGTCCATGACCGACCTGGTCGGGGCCGGTCTGCTCCGCTCCATTCCGCTCGACCCCACCGGCCGGCCCTATAGAATTGCTTCGGATGGACGCCTCCAAGTGCAGTTCCCGGACGAACTTCCTTTCCTGGAAAAGGGTGCTCCCCGCGGGTACACGGCTCCGCAGCCGAAGCACCTCGAAGAACTCGGGAAGTAGGCGACGGGCTGGTCCGTCAGCCACTCAACCCCAGTGGAGCTGGTTGCGGCCAACTCCCGGTTCCCAATCATCTGGAGCTTCTTCATGAAAAATCTTGTTTTCCCTGTTTCTGTAGTGGTTCTTGCGGTTTGCGTCTTGCTTGCCGCCGCGCCGCAGCAAACTGCCTCGACTTCCCCTGCGGCAGCGGCTGACCCTCAGCCTGAGAAGCATCTTCACAACATCAAGCAGCTCACTTTCGGTGGACAAAACGCCGAGGCCTACTTCTCCGCCGACGGCAAGAAGCTCATCTTCCAGTCGAACCGCGATCCGCTCAAGTGCGATCAGATCTTCACCATGAACATCGACGGCAGCGATCCGCACATGATCTCGACCGGCAAAGGGCGCACGACGTGCTCGTTCTTCTATCCCGACGGAACGAAGATTCTCTACTCATCCACGCACCTCGGAGGAGCTGACTGCCCGCCCAAGCCCGACTATTCCAAGGGATACGTCTGGGCGATTTATCCCAGCTACGACATCTTCACCGCGAATCCCGATGGCTCCGGCCTCAAGCAACTCACCAACACTCCAGGCTACGACGCTGAAGCCGTGATCTCTGCCGACGGCAAGAAAATTGTCTTCACCTCGGTGCGTAACGGGGATCTCGACATCTACACCATGGACGCCGACGGCTCCAACGTGAAGCAACTCACACACGAACTCGGCTACGACGGCGGCCCGGCCTTTTCACCTGACGGAAAGCTGATTGTCTACCGCGCACACCATCCCAAGACCGAGCAGGAAAGCAAAGACTACAAAGACCTGCTCGCGCAAAACCTGATCCGGCCCACGTATCTGGAGATCTGGACCATGAAAGCCGACGGCAGCGACAAGCGCCAGATCACCGATCTCGGTGCCGCCAGCTTCGCGCCCGCGTTCTATCCGGACGGCAAGCACATCATCTTTTCGTCAAACGTGGGATCCACCGGCGGCATGGGCAACTTCGAACTCTACAGCGTTGACCTCGACGGCAAGAACCTGGAACGCATCACGTTCACCGACGGCTTCGACGGCTTCCCGATGTTCAGCCCTGAGGGCAAGAAGCTGGTGTGGATCTCCGGGCGCAATGCCAAAGTTCCACATGAGACGAATGTGTTTATCGCGGACTGGGTGCCCTAGAAGCATTCAGCACTCGGCAGTCAGCATTCAGACAAAGCACTGCACGTAGCAGTTGGCATTTAGCGGGTGCCCCATCTTTGCGCGCTCTTTGCGCAAAGGTGGGATTGGGCAACTGCTGACACGACAAGATTTTTCTTGTGAGATGTGTTCTCTATCTCGCAGGGTACCGGCACGACCCTTTCGTGGCCAAGTGCCAGATACTAAGTGCCGCTTTCTGAATGCTGAATGCTGAGCGCCGACAGCCTTACACTCATCCATACCAACCACGCCACCACGCCCAGCATCCCGCACCAGCCCAGGAAGCGCACCACGCCCGCAATCGTCGTGTCGTGGGGTAACACACCGAGACTGGAAAAAATCGAATTCCAGTCGTGCTCGATATGATCGGGATCGCCGGTGGTCACCAGCGGCAAAGCCATCGCGCGCGCGTCAGCCATGTAAGTGGCGGTATAGAGCCAGTTCTCGAAGAAGAAAAACGCGCAGAACGCGAACGACGCGGTCTGCCGCTGCGTGAAGAAATAGGCGGCCAGCAGGAACGGCACGAGCCATTGCAACAGAGTCCCGCCCCACAATCCCAACGTCGGGCCGAACCAGCCAAACAGCAGATGCCCGCCTTCGTGCACCACCAGGTTCGCTAAGTCGATGAAGAGAAAACCGCCGTGACTGTGGAAAACATACAGGAGGAAAGCGGCGTAGAATGTCAGCCATGCAACCAGCGCCCAGCGAGGCACCGGTTGCCATCCACTTCGCCAACCGTCAACCCAGTCCTGCAGCATGGAAACCCGCCTGGCTGAATCTTAGATTCGGCAAACGGATTTCTTAAGTTACGGAAGTTTGTATGCCATTCGCCGTAATTTCGCCGTGCTCTACCTCCCAGGCGTTCACTGGAAATTTAGCGGCGCGCAACCTCGCCGCAGCACGCATGTACCCGTTGCATTCTCTGGAGTGCGGCGCTGCCAGATCAATCCTCTGTGAAGAACAAGCGGACGCTGCCTAGCAGCATCGCCCGCTTCGCCACTTCGCTGTTAGTACGTCATGCCGCTTCGTGAATTCATTCGAAGGAGTACACCATGGCTGACCTGAATCAACTCAAGCAAAAATATCAACCTGTCCTCGATGTCCTTGCCCGGGAGAACGCCACTGTTCAGGCGGTCGACCTGCAAGGCGACAAACTTCATCTCAAGGTGCAGGTCGTATCCGAAGCCAGCAAGAACCGGATCTGGGACGCGATCAAGGCCGTCGATCCGACCTTCTCCGACCTAGCTCACGAAATCACCGTGGCCCAGGGAGACCAGACCTACACCGTAAAAGCCGGCGACAATCTCTCGAAGATCAGCAAGTTGTTCTACGGAGACGCCAACCAATACCCGAAGATCGCCCAGGCCAACAATCTTGCCGATCCCGACAAGATCAGGGTGGGCCAGAATCTCCGTATTCCCGCCGCATAATTTTGGGGCGCCTGCATCTTGCCGGCTGTAGTGGGGGCATCCTGCCCCCACTACACTAAATTGAACGTCTGCCCTTGAAGCAGCTGGTTCTGCGACTACTGTGTCGTGCCACTCTCCGCGCTAGCTGCTACGATGATCGGGAATCCGCTGCCTCTCAGGACCAATCGCGTGACCAAAGCTCGCCAATGGACGACCGCTATCACCCTGCTCCTACTGGTGGTCGCCGTCATTGCCGGCCTCTGGGTCACCGGTAGCGCTCCGACGAAGCCGGTGCTGCGCAGTTCTCGTCAGGCCGTGACTGCGCCTGTCGTGGACCAGAAGCCGCTCCAGACAGCGCGCAAGTTGGCGGCGATGGCCTCCACGCCGGAAGAGCAGGAATATGCCCGTCAAGCCCTGCGCCTCGGCGACCACGAAGTGGATCTGGGGTTCGCGGGCGCCCTGCGCGAGGCCACCGAGCATCCGCCCGCACCGACTGTCGAACAGCGCGAACTCGCCATGCGGGCCGCCAAGGCAGACTCGGTCGTCAAGGCCGACAAAGACCAGATCGCCCGCCTCACGCGCCAGCTTGCCACCGCGAAGGACGATGCCAAAGAAGATCTCCAGGACCAGCTCGACGTCGCGAAAGCGCAGATGGAACTCGACCAGGATGAGGTCGACGACGCGCAGGAAGATCTGCTGCGGGCCGGCGGCAATCCGCGTGCCCGCATTCAGCAGTTGCTGCAGGAACATGAAGCCGGGAGCCACACCGATACGGGAGCTGCTGCGGGTTCTGTTACCGCCGACACGGGCTATCTCAACCACAATCTGTGGCCGCAGGTGCGTGCCTGGCTCGCGCTACGCGACAAACGCGCGGTGCTGGCCCAGGCCCGGCAGGACGCACTCGACCAAGTTCCCGGCCTCACGCACGCACACGACGCCTTTGATCAACGGGTGAAAGCACAGGAAGAGCAGAAGCGGGCCGTCAAGGAAAAAGCGTCAGGCCTCTCCAAGGGCGAAGCTCCTGCGGACGGGGCATCGAAGAAACAAGCTGCCAAAGATGCCCTCGAGGCACTCAAGCATCTTTCCGAAGATCAGAAAGCTGTCTCCGATCTGGACAAGCGCATTCAGAGCCAACAGGAACTCGCCGAGATCTATGCCATCTGGGGAGCGCTGGTCGCTTCGCGGCAACAGGCCGCGCTGCATGGCATGCTCGAGTCCGTTCTCTGGATCCTGCTGATCCTACTGGCTGTCTATCTTGCGGGCCGGTTGATTGACCGTTACTTTGTCGAACTCTCGGCCGACAAGAAGCGGTTGGTCACGCTGCGCGCGGTGGTGTGGTTTGCGGTGCAAGCGGTAGGCGTCTTGCTGATCGCCTTCGTTGTGCTCGGCATGCCCAGCCAGATGCCGACGATTCTCGGCCTGGCCGGTGCGGGCCTGACCGTCGCACTCAAGGATTTCATCGTCGGCTTCGTCGGTTGGTTCGTGCTCATGGGGCGCAACGGCATTCGCGTCGGCGATTGGGTCGAGATCAACGGCGTCGTCGGCGAGGTGGTGGAGATCAGCCTGCTGCGCACAACGCTGCTTGAAACCGGCAACTGGACCGACACGGGCCATCCCACCGGCCGCAAGGTGACGTTCGTCAACAGCTTCGCAATCGAGGGCCACTACTTCAACTTCTCGACCTCCGGCCAGTGGCTGTGGGACGAACTGACCGTTTCCGTACCTGGCGGACAGAATCCTTACCCGGTGATCGAAGCCATCCAGAAGCTGGTACTGCAGGAAACTGAAGCGGATACCCGGCTGGCTGAAGAAGAGTGGCAAAAGGCTTCTACGCGATATCGCGTGCAGAGCTTCTCGGAAAAACCCGCGATCAATCTGCGCCCGACCGGATCAGGAGTCGAAGTGCACGTGCGCTACATCACGCGCGCCCAGCAACGCCAGGCCACGCGCGCCCGACTGTACGAAGCGATTGTGAAACTGCTGCATGGGAAGGAAGCGGCGGTGAGCGGCGGGCGAAGCTAGCTTTGTAGCGCCGCCGTCTCGGCGGCAGTCCGGCAGACGTCTCGCCCGCCGTGTGAGGGCGGGACGCCCCTTCGACAAGCTCAGAGCAAGCTTCGCGACAGCCGGCGGATGCCGGCGCTACTTTCCTTCGCGCGCCCGCAATTGCATCAGCAAAGGATTCCGGACGCTCGCGGGCAACTTTGAGCTGTGCAGGACCTCGCGCAATAAGGGTGGCGGCAACCGCCGCGCAAACTCGACCGCCAGCGCCGCCGGAGTCTTCTCATTTCGCAACAGCGCGATCCGCACTTCGCGCCGGAGTGACCATTGCGGATGGCGGCACACTGCCTCCACCCATTCCGCTGAAGCTTCGGGCCGCATCAGGGCGCGTACGATTGACGGTTCGCTGAGTCTCGGGTTCTGCAGGGCGCCTTGCGCCACGCGCGCATTTTCGTCCAGTAACAGCGCTTCGGCGATTCTTCCCGATCCGCGATGCGCCAAGGTCAGGCGCTCGCCGGCAGTGATGGTTTCCAGCCGATTGAGCAATGCTTCGTCGGCCGCGCGCTTCACGTCGGCGGGGACAACAGGAGTGAGCGCAACCTGCATTAGATCGAAGGTGTAAAGCTGCCGCACCAGCGGTAACGAGACGTGACGCGGGGTCTTGGGATGCTCAATCAATGCCAGCTTCACTTTGCGGTGCTTCAGCACACTGCCATTCTTGGCGAGAGCTTCGAGCGCTTCGGCAGGTAGGTCCGGACGTTTGAGCAGCGCCAGCGCGGCATCCTCGCCCAGACCAGGACTCGAAGTCTGCGTCTTCAGGTCCGTCGAGGGTCCATCTGCGGCGACCGACTCCGATTTTTCCGGGACGCGCTTCGCGCCTGTGCTGTTGTCCGATGCCATAGGAACGGCCGCTAAGGCTACGCCCTTCGGCGGGCGAGAACGCCCGCCGCTCCACTGCGATTCCATCAACCAGTGCCCGCTAATTTTCGCGCCAGGGCGAGCGCGCCCGCCAGCGGATCAACCACCGCAGGGTTCATTTGCGCGCGGGGAAACTCCGCCGTCACGCCATTGTAGAAAACCCGGCGCACCTCCGCCGACTCACGAAAGACACCGCCCGACATGGCCGCCGGGACGGTGTCGGAGGCGGCAAACAGCCGCCGTACCACGCTGCACGCCAGGGCCGCAAGTTCTTCGCCTGCGAGGCGCAACACGCCCGTCGCGACTGAATCATGCACCAACCTCACCCCATCCCCGGGCGTCTCCGGGTGCCCGGTCCAAGCTCCGCTTGGTCGGGGGTTTTCTGCGACTTCCAGAACCAGCGGAAACAGGCTGGAAAAATCCGGCGGCGGCGAAGCATTCGCTTGCCGCACCAGCTCATCCAGCGAATTCAGGCTCCAGTGCGCAAGGATGTCCTTTAGCAGCGGTGGATCCTCTCCCGCATCGTGCGCATTCAGAACTGCACTGACCGCCGCCCGCCCGATCCACTGCCCAGACCCTTCATCGGAGATCGCCAAGCCCCAGCCGCCCGCCCGCGCGGTACGCCCCCGTGCGTTGCGCCCGTAAGCAATTGAACCGGTGCCGGCGATGGTGACTACTCCAGCGCCGACAGCGAAGGCCGCATGCAGGGTGGTTTCGAGGTCGCTGAGGACCGCAAGGCGTCCTCGCAGCACCTCGCGGAGCATGTGCTCGACCGCTTCACGGACTTCCGGTCGTCCTGCACCCGAGAGCCCCACGCACGCGCTCTGTACCTGCGACGGGTCGACCTTCGCAGCGGCACAGGCTTCGCGCACAGCCGCGTGCAGGGCCTCGCGGACGCGCGCCTCTCCCAGCCGCGTGACGTTGCTGCCCGCAGAGGTGGCGGTCGCAAGAATCGAATGTTCGTCCGCGACAGCGCAGATGGTCTTGCTGCCACCGCCGTCAATTGCGAGGTAGAGGGCCACGCGGTAGTTCTAACACACGAAAGGCATTGGCTTCCGGCTGCGAGCTACTGACCCAATCGCCCCAAGCTTGCCAGAAGCCAGCGGCCCTTCCCAATGTCACCGCACTTTCACTCCCTCGAAAGCTCTTCGCCGCTGATAATGGCCTAAGAGTCACACTCGCTCATGGGCCTCGACCACCTCGACCTCGCCATCATCGCGCTCTACCTGGTTGGCATCACGCTGTTCGGTCTGCGCTTCCGCAAGAAGCAGCGCTCGTTGCGTGACTACTTCCTGGCCGATCGCAACATCCCCTGGTGGGCGATCTCGCTTTCGATCGTCGCGGCCGAAACCAGCACGCTCACCATCATCAGCATCCCGGGGCTGGCTTATGACACGAACCTGACGTTTCTGCAGGTCATCCTCGGATACGTGGCAGGGCGCGTGATCATCAGCTTCGTGCTTCTGCCGCATTATTTTCGTGGCGATCTCTACACGGCTTACGCGCTGATCGAGCGCCGCTTCGGCCAGCGTCTGCGCACTTTCACAGCGTCGCTGTTCCTGCTGACCCGCGCCGCGGCAGAAGGCGTGCGCGTGTACGCGGTGTCGATCGTGGTGGGCATTGCGCTCGGTACCGGGGAGATTGCTTCCATCGCGATCATCACGCTGCTGACCCTGATCTATACCTTCGAAGGCGGACTGGCCGCGGTCATCTGGACCGACGTCGTGCAGACCGCGATCTACATTGGCGGAACGCTGGTGGGAGTAGTCACCATCCTGCATCTGGTCCCCGGCGGATGGCCGGCCATTCACGCGATGGCGGCACACGCCGGCAAGCTGCAGATGTTCGACTTCAACCCAACGCTTTGGCAGCCGTACACATTCTGGGCCGGCCTGATCGGCGGTGCGTTCTTCAACACCGCGAGCCACGGGACCGACCAGCTCATCGTGCAGCGCTTGCTGGCAGCGCGCAGCAAGCGGCAGTCAGTCGCAGCCGTGCTGTCGAGCGGCGTCGCGATCTTCTTCCAGTTCGCATTGTTCCTGATGGTCGGCGTGATGCTTTGGGCCTACTACGGCCTGCCTTCCTCGGCGTTTGGCAAGGCCGACTACATCTATCCCAAGTTCATCGTTTCGCATATGCCGCATGGCATTTCGGGACTGCTGATCGCGGCGATCCTGGCGGCAGCGATGTCGAACCTGAGCGCAGCGCTCAATTCCCTGTCGTCGAGTTCGATGATGGATTTGTATCTGCGCCGCCATCCCCAGACCGACGACCGCACGCAGCTGCGCCTGTCGCGCGTGTCGACCTTCCTTTGGGCGCTGGCGCTGTTCGCACTCGCAGTGTTGTCGCTGCACAAAGTTTCGCGTGTGGTTGAAGTAGGCCTGGCGATCGCGTCCGTAGCATACGGAGCGCTTCTCGGATTGTTTCTGCTGGGCGTGCTCACCGAGCGGGCGAACGAGCGCGGGTCGATGGTTGGCATGCTTTTTGGATTCAGCGTGAACCTCTACCTCTGGCTTGGGACCAAGGTTCCCTGGACCTGGTACGTGCCGTTCGGAACACTGGTGACGTTTGCGGTCGGGTATGGGGTGAGTCTCCTGTGGAAGGGTGCTGCCCAGGAATCGCCCGCCGCGATCTCAAAATGATTCTCTATGAGCTAAGTTGTTAATAACTCGTTCGAGGTGACTTTGAGGGTCGAAAACCGGGTCCGGATCTTCCCCCGGGATGCCTGTTAACTGCGCTTATAAGCGATATGGGCGCACTTTAGGACCCGGGGTATGATTGGGCATCCCCGCCCCCCATCGTCGGATCCTGGGGCATCCCGGCGCACTTTGATAGCAATAAGCTATGGTGCTGCTCGCGCAGCGAGCTTTCAGCACTCCGCCCTCACAGTCAGCCACACCCTTGTAGCGCCCGGCATCTTGCCGGCTGTGGGGAGGGCGTCTCGCCCTCGCACGGCGGGCGAGGACGCCCTCCGGACAGCCGCCGAGACCCCGGCGCTACCAAGAGCGGCACTTCCCTCTCTGCAGGGTCAAATGCTAATTGCCAAATGCAAGTGCCCAAGTCGGGCAATCCGCACCTCCCCCCAGCCAACTGAATGCCGAGTGCTGACTGCTGTTAAACTCCTCTCCTCGAATGTCCAGCTCGACTTCCGTCAACGCCGAACCCCAGCTTGCCCGCGATCTCGGCGTCACGCACGCCACTGCTGTCGTCGTCGGCACCATCATCGGCAGCGGTATCTTTCTCGTTCCCACGCAGATGATGCAGGCGGTTGGTTCGTCGCGGATGGTGTTCCTGGCGTGGCTGGTCGGCGGGCTGCTGTCGTTTTTCGGGGCGCTCACCTATGCCGAATTGGGCGCGATGAAGCCCGACGCCGGCGGTGAGTACGTGTATGTGCGCGATGCCTACGGGCCTCTAGGTGGATTTCTTTACGCCTGGACCACGCTGCTAATTTCCAAGCCCGCTTCGATTGCGACCATCACCGCAGGCTTCGTCCTGATCCTGGGTACATTCCCGGTTTTTGCATTCTTCTCGCAGGCAATCGTGTCCCACCCGCTGACCGTCACCTACGGACAGCTCGTCGCCATCGCGGCTGCGGTGTTCATCTCGTTTCTGAACTACATCGGCGTGAAGAAGGCGGGCGAGTTCCAGCGGGTGTTCACGCTGCTGAAGATGGCGATCATCCTGGGGATCGTCGTGGTGTGCTTCACCGATCGCGGGGGCGCAGGCTGGAGCAACTTCGCAACGACCTTCATCGGGGCCAAGGGCGGCATCGCGGGATTCATGGCCGCTTTGGTCGCGGCCCTCTGGGCCTATGACGGCTGGAACGATCTGAACCAGGTGGCCGGCGAAATCCGCGAACCCGGGAAGAACATTCCCATCGCGCTGATCGCCGGGGTGGCGATTGTAGGCGCGCTCTATGTCCTGGTGAATGCGGGCGTGCAGTATGTCTTGCCCGCGGCCGCGGTGGCGGCCACGCCCCGTCCTGCCTCGGACGCAGTGGCGCTGGTGATGGGTGGACTGGGCGCGAGCATCGTGTCGGCGGGCATGGCTCTGTCGATGCTCGTCACGCTCAATGGCACAACGATGAGCGGGGCTCGCGTGCCCTTCGCAGCGGCGCGCGATGGTTACTTCTTTCCCAGCGTCGCGAAAATCCA
>Ga0306921_10008696_pt1 | contig 10731 bp, 10 predicted proteins | sample sta12Cox44000080_FD_203760 | JGI IMG/M metagenome (GOLD analysis project Ga0306921, IMG submission 203760) | Lab enrichment of tropical soil microbial communities from Luquillo Experimental Forest, Puerto Rico - statoxic.12C.oxic.44.000.080 (v2)... | ecosystem: Environmental > Terrestrial >...
CAATTGTGAGCGATTGGCTGACGATTTTTGCGGCGAATGCGCAACGTGCCGTCAAATTGGCCAGCTTGCTGACTCACAAAAGCTGATCGAGCATGGCCTTGCCGAACGCGGCGAAAGCGCCGACGCAGCAACCGTGGAACGTGTCCCACTGATCTTGCAGGCCCATCCCGATGTGTGGGCCCTGGTGCCGGACCCGGTCCGGCTCAAAAACCCGGTCTTGCGGCCAACGCTACGAATCGGCCAGCTACGCGCGGTCCAGCGCGCTGCGTACTTCCAACCGATGGGACGCCGCCGCGTTTTTATTCTCGATCGAGCGGAGACGATGCGGTGGGATGTCGCCAACGTTTTCCTGAAAATTCTTGAAGAGCCGCCCGGAACAGCCACGCTCATCCTCACAGCTCCTTCGTCGTCTTCGCTGCTGCCCACGATCGTCTCGCGATGCATGCAATTTCATTTCGCGCCCCTGCCGCTCTCTGAGGTGGAACAAATCCTGAAGTTGCACGCCAAGCGCAAACCATCGGAAATCAAACTCGCCGCGCAACTTTCCGAAGGAAGTCCCGGCTTGGCGATCGAACTGAATCTGGAGGAAGCCGTCGAAAAGCGCAGAACCGCGCTTCGGGTCCTGGAGCGCGCAGCGAAGGGGCAGGGCTTTGCCCAGCTGTTCACGGACACCTCGGCGCTGGCCAAGGACCGGGAATCGTCGCTCGAGGACCTGCTGGCGGTCTTTTATGGTTTACTTTCGGACCTGCTGGAACTCAGCGCGGCGGCTCATGCTCCACATCTCCGTAACCCGCATCTGGCGAAAGAACTGTCCGCACTGGCAAGATCGGTTGATACGGCCTGGACAATGCGCGCGATCCGGGAGCTCGATGAACTGGCTGCGGGCGCCCGACGCAACCTGAACCGGCAACTTGGGCTCGATGCTCTGGCGGCGTCACTTGTCTCTCGGGAATCGTCGACGACCCGCTGAAAATGGTCAGCCACTCCCCTTTTTTCACGCGACGAGTATAATAGACGAAACCCCGCGACCGCCTCGCGCATCTAAGCCTATGAATCACGCCTCTAGTTCCAAGGAGCAGTCATGGTGAATCGCCGTATGTTTCGTCCGAGCTTCGCGGACGCGAAGGAGCAAGCCCCGCCGAGGCCTCAACACAATGGGCCAGTCCCGAGCAAAAAGCCGGCCCCGCCGGAGGTCACCCACGCGGAAAACTTTTACTGGGTGAAGCAAATGCAGAGCCGGACGCCGATGGTCGTCACGATGGAATCGGGAGAAGAATTGAAAGGTACGGTTGAATGGTACGACCGCGACTGCATCAAGCTCACGCGGGAAGGCGCGCCCAATCTCATGATCTTCAAGCGCTACATCAAGTACGTCTACAAGGATGGAGAGGAATCGTCCGGCGGCGAAGAGTAAGCCTTATTTGCGAATGGTGTGACCGGCGGCCGCGGAAAAGGTCAGCAAGGCTTTGGCGGCGAGCGATCCTGACTGGTTGAAGATATCGCATTCCGTCACGATAAAATTCCTGCCCACCCGCAGGACGCGCGCGTCGGCCTTGACTCTTCCGCCGGGCACTGGCTCCAGATAATTAATCTTCAACTCAAGCGTAGCGAGTTCCACACCGCGAGGCACCGCAGTATAGGCAGCGATTGCGGCCGTTGTATCCGCCAGCGCGGCCAGGATTCCTCCGTGAACCACGCCATGAATTTGTTTGTGAGCGGGTTTCACGTCCAGAAAGAAAACGGCGCGCCCATTGTGCACGCTCTCCACGTCAAACCCCAGCAATTCAGTCGACTTGCTTTCGCGCATGCGGGCGCGCACCAATTCCGTAGCGCGTTTCTCTTCGACGGTCATCTTGCGCGGCATTTCCGGCTTGCTCCTTCAGTAGGCTGTAAGCCCGCCATCGACGGGAACCGCCACACCCGTCATCCATGAGGATTCGTCCGAAGCCAGGAAGACAGCCAACCCGGCAATGTCGGCAGGTTTCCCGAATCTCCCGAGGGGCAACGTGCTCATCCGGGCATCTCTGGCCCTGCGGCCTTCCTCGGTCTTCGAGAACAAATCGCGAATCAGATCGGTCTCTACGATGGCGGGACAGATGCAGTTTACCCTAATGTTCTCGTGCGCATGGTCGAGGGCCATCGCCTTGGTAAGCAAAGTCAGGCCACCTTTCGAAGCACAATAGGCGGCGCGGTCACGCATCGCGACGAGCCCGAGTACAGACCCAATGTTGATAATTGACCCACCACCTGCCCGGCGCATTGCCGGGAGGACCGAGCGCGACATCAGGAACGGACCCTTCAGGTTTGTGGCCATCACGCGATCCCATTCTTCTTCACTGATACTGTCAATCGTTGAGACGCTGAGCGCACCGGCGTTGTTCACCAGGGCGTCGACGCGCCCGAAGGCCCTCTCGGTCTCATCGGCAGCTTTGCGCGCGTCACCGTCGTGTGCTACATCGGCGCTGATGGCCATGGCCTCTCCGCCGCCCTCGCTGACTTCCTTCGCTACATTTTCCAGAAGCTCGCGACGGCGTCCCAAAACCGCCACCTTCGCACCGGCGGCAGCCAAGGCCAAGGCTATCGCCCTCCCAATTCCAGACCCACCCCCGGTCACGATTGCTACTTTGCCCTTTAACCGTGTCACGATATCACTTACCCTTGCGTCTAACCGATGTACGATTCCGGCGGGCGCGCTCCCGCCCGCGGAGCGCGACTCTAACATCAGCCCTTGCCCACCCGCAAGCAAGGCACTCTGCCCAAGTTGCGAAGAATAACTCGATTGGGGCCCAATATGCGTATTGGCATTACCGGATACCCGACCTACGGTGGCTCTGGGGTCGTCGCCACGGAGCTTGGCCAAGAGCTGGCCGCGCGCGGCCACGACGTCTATTTCATCACCTACGCCCCTCCCATCCGGATGAAAACCAACGACCCTCGAATCCACTTTCACCAGGCAGCGGTGGTTTCCTATCCGTTGTTTGACCACTCCCCGTATACCCTCTCTCTCGCGGTCAAGATGCTGGAAGTTTTCGAGTCGGAATCGCTCGATATTCTCCATGTCCATTACGCGATTCCGCACTCTGTCAGTGCGCTGCTGGCCCGCCAGATGGCGGCACCGCGCCGCTTGCCGTTTATCACCACGCTCCATGGCACGGATATCACGCTCGTCGGAAACAACCCCAATTTCTTGCCCATCACGCGCTATTCGATTGAGCAAAGTGACGGCGTGACCTCGATTTCGCATTACCTGTACCGCCGAACCCTCGAAGAATTCGCGATCAAGCACCCCATCGAAGTTATCCCCAACTTCGTGAATTGCGACCTTTACTGCCGCAAACCGAATCCCGAGCTACGCGGCGAATGGGCGCCTGACGGCGAGCCCATTCTGATGCATCTCTCCAATTTCCGCCCCGTCAAACGTATCCTTGACGCGGTCGAAATCTTCGCCATCGTGCGCGAAAAAATGCCCGCAAAACTTGTGATGATTGGCGATGGCCCCGACCGCGCTCCGGCCGAGGCTCTGACGCGCACCCGTGGCCTCGAGAAAGACGTGTTGTTTCTCGGCAAACAGAATGACATCAAGGAAAAGCTCGGGCAGGCGGACCTGTTTCTTCTGCCTTCGCAGCTCGAGTCGTTTGGTCTAGCCGCGCTCGAAGCCATGGCGTGTGAGGTTCCCGTCGTTGCCACAAACGCGGGAGGCGTCCCCGAAGTGGTAGAGCACGGGGTCGATGGCTACCTGGTCGAACCTGGTGACGTGAAGTTGGCGGCAAAATACGCCATCGAGATTCTTTCCCAGGCCGATCGTGGGCGCGAAATGGGCAAGATTGCGCGCACAAACGCCAGGAAGAAATTCTGCGCCAACGACGTCATCCCGATGTACGAGCGCTATTACGAGCGCGTCCTCGAGAATTCATTGGTTGCCCGCGTGTGACGGCTTGCCATTGACCGTCCGGTTGGCAAAGTGACGAGCAACTTCAGAAGCGTACGCTTGACCGATCCGGTCGCGATTCTCCCCGAGCCAGTTGCTCAAGCAGGTTTCTCCTGTTGCGGGGCCTTCCGGGGCTAGGAGATCCGCCATCAGCCCTTGGTATTCCTGCCAGGTAAGGATCACGTCTCGCACAAACCAGCCGATCACGCGAGTCGAGGCGTACGCCAGAGGCGTTGGCAGATGAAGGAGACGCGGGCTCATCCCCAAGTGAACCGAGACAAGCCGAACCAACTCCTCGAAGGAGAACGTCTCCGGTCCTGCTGCGTTGATGACACAGTTTGAACGTCGTTCAACGGAATCAGCGAGCAGCCGCGCCATGTCCTCCACGTAGATCGGACGGATGCGATAGCGCCCGCTTCCGGGAATGCCAAAAACGGGAAAATTGCGGATAAACCAAGCAATGTTATTGATCAGGATGTCTTCAAGACCGAAGATAACCGTCGGCCGCAGGATGCTGTATGCCAAGCCGGAGGCCGCCACAACCTGTTCCAATTGAGCTTTTCCTCGGTAATACTCTAGAGGCGATTGCAGAGAAGGGTTGGCGATGCTTACGTGCACAATTCGCCGAAGGCCGGCTCTGACCGCGGCATCGATAAGCGCTCTGGTGTTTCGAACAGCACCTTCAAAAGTTGCATTCCCTCGAGAAAATCGCACCCAGTAGGTATTGATCAGTGTTGAGGCTCCGCGAAGGGATTGCACAAGTTCCTCAGGACGCTCAAAGTTGTAGGGAAAGACAGTAATTTGCTGGCCGAATTCATTTTCCGGCATGGGATGAAACGTTAGGGTGCGAACTCTGTACCCGCGATTCAGCAACAGTCGAGCCGCGTATTTGCCCGTATAACTGAACGCCCCTGTAACGACAACCGTTTCGTCTGGGTCGCGCATCATCGGACCGCTCTTGAGGAAGCATCTGCTTCAGCCAGCCTTTTCACGTGGCGGAAGACGCGCAACTGGATCTGCCGGACGACTGCATCGGTCCACAACCGCCAATATTCTCCGGGCCACATACGGTTCTCGTAGCTCGACCAGCAGTCGAGCTGGGTGCGCCCGTCGGGTAGTTCCGTCAGATAGAAGTCGACACGGCCGGGACGGAAATCACGGTCCTCAAGATGCCGAACCTTAATCTGGCCGTAGGGCGACCACTCCTTCATGAGCGGTGGTTCTGCCGCAACTCGAAAGGCGAAATGCCGGTTCTCATCCCACGCGAGAATGGGTTCACGCGAGACGCCGGTTGAGAAGATAGACTCTCGGTCTGCGCCGAAACCGTGGCCGCTCATCCTTGCTTCTAAGGGATAAGCCATTCCGAGACGGAAAATCCAGTGAGGCTTCTCCTGGATGCGGGGGAATGCGACGACTCGCTGCCAGACGAGATCAGGTGTGGCGGCGATCTCGATCAAACTATGAACTTTGTGCGTTGGGATCAGCGCGGGTTTCCAGAATTCAGTGCCTGCCAACAGCGGAATCGCTAGAAACAAGCCACAGAGCGCCCTGGGCCGAATTCTCAAATGCCGCGTCTTCAAAGCCTCATGCGCCAGGCCTGCACCAAGGAGCGCAAGTGGAATTGCCAGTGGCGCCGCCATCGCGACGCAAATAAGACCCTCAAACGCGATGCCTACAATCAAGGCTCCGGCCAGAAACACACTGCCCATGGCCACCGCATAGCATTCGCCCGCATTTCGCGGCTCGCTGTAGCCGTACAACCAAGCTGAGAGGAATCCCATGAAAAATGGAAGCCCCAGAAAGAGCACGCTGCCATATGAGCCGACCACGCCGACGGAAAACCAACACAGCGCCGTCCCTACCGTAGCCCCTCCGAAAACACCAACGATTGCGCTGCCCCACTTGGTGCTAGGGAAAATGCTGTCTAGGAAGCCCTCGCCTCGCTTTTCGGCCTCCTCGCGTTTATCGAGGCCCGGCACAAAGCAGAGCAAGAGGAAAAACAGCACATTCACCGCGGGAACGAACAGCAGGATCGCATAGGACCAGACCAGGCCAAGGTCATGCAAGCGCTTTACCGTCACGCAGACCGCGACCCACAAGCAAGGAATCGCGAGCCAAAGCATGATTGAGAGCAGATGCTTTTCTTCTGCGGACACTGGCCGATGCTCAAAGAACGTCGACAAAGGAAGCAGGTAGTTGAGTCCTGAACCGTAGCGAGAAGCGGCGTTGGCTGACACGAGACGAAACAGGTTATGCATTACGAGGGATACGAAGATAAAGGTCAGACCAAAGGTTGAACGGCCGGATTGACCACGAAAGTCGAAGAGCTCTGGCAGACGCATCGCGGGACCTCCCTACTTGGAATTCCGGAGGTGTTCCCTCCGTGGGCAGGCGGGTAGTTGCTCGTACGCGGGCACACCTCCGGCGTTCGCTGCGGAGTTGCATTATGTTTGCCTACCTGCGGGGGACTTCCGGCGCCGCGCAACTCGCTGCGGCACAACTTCTCTGCTCCGCAATCCAGCGGTAGCCGGCGTGGAGCGCTTCCATCATCCCTGGGATAAACGAGAGCCACACGAGCGGGCGAGCCCACCAGATCTCGCGCGCAACGGCAAGCACCGCATCCGCGCCGCCATGTTGTGTCCCGTCGGAAAGAAGGAATTTCAATTCGAGGAGTAATTCCTGGCGTCGCAGGCCCAAAAGAGCGCCGACGCGAGGATCCTGCAAGGGAGCCACGGCCAGGCCACGCCGCAGCAGTATCGGTTCAAGCCATCTGGCGATGCGCGTACAAAAGCTGCACTGGGCATCAAAGAAGAGCCAACCGCGCGCGTGCCGTCCTTTTCCGTCTGTGTACTCGCTCGCCAGCGAAATCATGGCCTACCTCGTTTTGCACGTCACCGCTCGTCAACTCGCTTTCAAACTGCCTTCTTCTTTTCGCTTCCAAGCAGGGTAATGACCTTGCCGCGCAGTTTGCCGACGCCCTTCAACGCGCCCACAGGCATCCGCAGAATTTCTTCGAACAAGCCGGTCATGGTGGTCAGAAATCCCAGCATGCTTTCCAGGCGCTCCCGAGTGTAGGCATCGCCTTGCGGGCTGCTCTTCAGTTCCTGCACACATTCATTGAGCACTCGCAGCGTGGGATCGATTTCACGCCGCTTGCGCTCTTCGGAGACGGTGCGAAAAATCTCCCAGACGTCCTGGGTGGTCTCGAAATGGTCGCGGCGATCCCCGAGCACATGCACGACTCGGACAATGCCCCACCCCTGCAGTTCACGCAGGCTGGTGCTCACGTTCGAACGGGCCACCGCGAGCGTCGCGGCGATCTCGTCGGCCGGCACCGGCTTGGGGGAAAGAAAAAGCAGGGCGTGAACCTGGGCGACGGTGCGGTTAATACCCCATTTGGTGCCCATCTCGCCCCAATGCAGGATGAATTTCTGGGCTACAGGAGTAAGTGAAGTTTTTGTATTATCGCTCATTTCTGTACTAACAGAATATACCGAAAACACGCCTCCGCTGTCAAGCGTTTTTTTTTGCGACCACTCTTTTCACTGCTTTTCGGATTTCCGACTGTCGGTCGCGGGTCGACCGGTTAGAAGACGCTGACTTCCGGAATGAGCGGCACCAGTTCCGGCACATCGATCTTGATCCGCGTGCCCCGCCCTTCGTGGCTGTTGATATCCAGGTTGAAGTCCGCGCCATATAACACGCGCAAGCGCTCGCGAACATTGCTCAGCCCGATTCCTTCCACATACACGTGCGGCATTTTTTCCTCGGAGATTCCAACGCCGTTATCTTCAATCTCGATATGCAACCGGCCATTGCTGTTGGATGTTCGTAGATAAATCCGGCCCCCTTCGAGTTTCGGCGCCAATCCGTGCTTCAGACTGTTCTCGACAATGGGCTGAAGCAGCATGCTCGGAATGAAAGTATCCAGCGTGCGTTCGTCGATTTCTTTCACGATGTCGAGATTGTCCTCGCCGAAGCGCGCCACTTCGATATCCAGATAATCGTCGATAAAGGAAAGCTCCTCGCGCAGCGGCACGAACGTTTCGTGTTTGCGAAGGAGTCTCCTCAAAATGTTGCTCAGCTTAAGCACGACACCGCGAGCCGTGTCGGGGTCTACGCGGATAAGCGCCGTGACGGTGTTCAGCGTGTTGAACAAGAAGTGTGGGTTGATCTGGCTTGCAAGCGCATCCATCCTCGCGCGGAGCAGCAGTTGCTGGTGTCGCTCGAGGTTCATCTCGATGCGAGTATTGTTCCAGATTTTGAGCGGCGCCGCGACGGATACAAGCGTCCCAATCACCACGAGAATAAGCTGCCAATTCCAGCGAGGGTCAATCGCAAAAAGCCATTTCGGCTTCGTCGCCATGACCAGCGCCACGCGTCCGAGCTCGAGTCCCACGCAGGCCATGAGCGGGAGCATTTCCCACATAATCTCGCCCTGCCTCAGCATACGCATCATAGCCTTGGGAATATTCAGAAACGTGAACGGACCGAAATTCCAAAGGTCTTCCTTGTCCGGAATCACCTGCCGGATCAAGCCGCCGAGCAGTCCGGCCGTGGAGGCGGCCGGCATCGCGAGCCATTCGTGAGCCATCAGCGCGGGAATGGTGATGATTGCGCCGCCAATTGGGCCCACCACACGTCCCCCAAGCAAGCCCATCAGAAATGCGCCTTCGAGCGAAAGGTCGGCAAAGCGGTAGGCCGGACTCAGCAGACGCAGGATCACACCAACAATCAAGGCTGGCACAAGGAACAGCATCAGTTTGAACTTTTGGTCAGCATCGCGCTCTTCTGTGAACAGCACGCGCCGGAACGTGTTCCACCTTGCAAGCAACGCGGCGATAGATGAGGCCACGCCAACCTTCAGCAGCAAGGTAAAGAGCAATTCCTGGATTTTGAGGGTGGTATCCATTGTTTCTTGCCGCGGTCCGCTACGCCGGCAAAACCATGCCTTATCCGTGGTGCCGTAAAACCTCGCCCTTCAGGGCGGGGATATAAGGCAATCACCGCGAACCACGTTGAAAAGTTAAAGCGTGGCTTTCTGTTGCCCAATATACTCCTGCAACACCTGGTGCGACCATCGCCACAACTCGCAGCGAAATGCGATGGTGACCAAAGAAGCTCCTTCCAATGCTTCGTTTCGAGGTCGGGTCGCTCCAGGCCGAAGCAATCGCGGGAAACCCCCAGGCTTTGCTGGCATGGCGGGCCTGGGCACGGCGTTCCATCGGCGTGCCAGCCTTGACTATAGGCGAATAAAAGGCGAACATAAACAAGCGCTCTGCCCAGCTCGTAGCTTGCGAATGGCAAGACGAACGTTCAAATATCACCTTTACCCGAATCGCCGGCAACGAGAAAAATTGCAGGCCACCCTCGAGGTGTGTCGAGAACTGTACAACGCGGCCTTGCAAGAGCGTCGTGAGGCCTGGTCGTCTCAGCGCAAGGGTATCTACTACGCAGAGCAGGCGAAGCAACTCCCAGGCATCAAAGCCGTTCGAGAGGACGTTCGCGCGTTTCACAGTCAAGTTCTGCAAGATGCGCTGCGCCGGATCGACAAGGCTTTCCGGGCCTTTTTTCTTCGCTGCCAGCGTGGACAAGTATCGGGGTTTCCTCGCTTTCGTTCCGCGAGTCGCTACGACTCCTTCACCTATCCGCAAGCCGGATTCAAGCTGAGTGGCCGCCTGTCGCTTTCGAAGATTGGCGACATCAAGATTAAGTTGCACCGTGCGATCCAAGGCCAGATCAAAACTCTCAACCTCAAACGTGAGAACGGCATGTGGTATGCCTGTTTCAGTTGCATGGTAGAGCCTGAACCACTGCCAGCGAACGATAAGGCCGTTGGTCTTGATGTCGGGCTGTTGTCGTTCGTGACGCGGAGCGACGGACAGCGAATGGGTAATCCTCGTTTGTTCCAAAAAGCGCAGAAGCGTCTTCGTAGAGCACAACGACGGGTAGCCCGTCGCGAGAAGTTCTCGAAGCGCTGGAAGAAAGCGGTTCGCCTGGTGGCCAAGGTTCACCGCAAAGTTTTCAACCAACGCAACGATTTTCAGCACCAGTTGTCTCGAAAGATCGTCAACAACTACGGAATCATTTTTGTGGAAGACCTGAACGTAAAAGGTCTGTCCCGTGGCCTGTTCGCAAAATCGGTACACGATGCAGGATGGGCGGCATTCTTTCGAAAACTCTCGTACAAGGCCGAAAGCGCCGGGCGAAAGTTCTTGTCCGTCGATCCTCGTGGAACGAGCCAGCGTTGCCCGTGTGGAGAAGCAAATCCCAAACGGCTTTCGGATCGTGAGCATGTGTGCCTCGATTGCGGATTGGTCACCACGCGAGACCACGCCTCGGCCCTGGAAGTCCTAAGGCTCGGACTGAGCCTTCAGCCGCTAACCGCGGTGCAGTAATGCTGCGGTTGGACTGAGAAGCCCCCGGCTTCAGCCAGGGGAGTACCTCACGGATGATTTGCTTCCTTGCGAAGCAAGGCGTAGAGAAAGGGCTTGCTTGTGGGCTTTTGACTTCCCCCGTGGGGCTCGACCGTAACAAACACGGCGTCGATCTCCGCTAACTGTTGGGGATCGTCAAATCGCATCACCCAGCGGCGGTTGGCCTCGCTGTCCATGTACAAAATTCCCAAGTTCATGGGCGATGCCTGCTCCCCTTCGGGTGCCTCGCGCTGCCCCCAAACCTGGAAACTGCTGGCGTTCAGGACTTTGGTCTGACGATCGAGATCGAAAGCGTAGAAAATGAGGGATTTCCCCTGTGTGTAAAAGACGCGTCCGAACGGTTTCTGTGTACGGCTGCTGCCGTCG
>Ga0306921_10008700_pt1 | contig 10728 bp, 8 predicted proteins | sample sta12Cox44000080_FD_203760 | JGI IMG/M metagenome (GOLD analysis project Ga0306921, IMG submission 203760) | Lab enrichment of tropical soil microbial communities from Luquillo Experimental Forest, Puerto Rico - statoxic.12C.oxic.44.000.080 (v2)... | ecosystem: Environmental > Terrestrial > Soil...
TTACGCCCCAGATGAAGGAGCGGCGTTGGGGCCGCATCATCAACGTACTCAACATCGGAGCCAAAGCGCCCCGGCCCAACAGCATGCCGACTTCGATATCGCGCGGGGCAGGCATGGCGATGACCAAAGCGCTGTCGCACGAGTTGGCGCCGCACAACGTGCTAGTGAATGCCATGCTCGTCGGCATCATTCGCGCCGACCAGCATGTGCAGCGAGCGAAACGGACCAACGTGGTGCTCGAGGAATACTACAAGGCGCACGGCAAGGAGATTCCTCTCGGTCGCGCCGGCGAGGCGGAGGAATTTGCCAATCTCGCCTGCTTGCTGGCGTCGGAGCAAGGCAGCTACATCACCGGCACAGCGATCAACGTCGACGGTGGGCGTTCCCCCGTCGTGTGATGATCCGCGTGCGTGAGAGTCTTTTCGCTGCACCGCACTTTGGACGTTCGGGCGGTACTCGGCGATGTCAGCTTTCTGGGGTGAAGCGAACATCGGATGAAGGCGGCTTTTGACCCAAAGGCGACGTCGGCCGACACGATCAACTTTCCCCAGGCGGGGGCAAGCATGAAGCGGCGGGCGTTTCTTTGGATAATCGGTTGGGCAGCGCCGCATAACATGACAATGCCCACAACCATAATTGGACAGGCCACGATCGCCGCTCTATCCATTCGGCGAACCTATTGAGCGATTAACACGAGCCCAACATGACTGACACACCTGCATACACGCCGCCGGAAGTCTGGGTCTGGGAGAAGGATGACAGTCCCAAGTGGCGCTGTAGCAATATCAATCGGCCTGTCGCGGGCGCGACGCATGAGAAGGAGTTGGCGCGCGGAAAGCATCCGCTTCAGCTCTATTCATTGGGGACGCCTAACGGCGTCAAGGTTACGATTATGCTGGAGGAATTGCTGGCCGCCGGTCAGAGCGGAGCGGAATATGACGCTTGGCTGATCCGGATCGGTGAGGGCAACCAGTTTGGTAGTGGATTTGTCGGGGTGAACCCGAATTCCAAAATCCCGGCGCTCATGGACTATAGCGGGCAGATGCCGCGACGCGTGTTCGAATCTGGCGCGATCCTGCTCTACCTGGCGGATAAATTCAGCGCCTTCTTACCAAACGATCGCGGTAAGCGCACTGAGGCGCTGAACTGGCTATTTTGGCAGATGGGTTCAACGCCCTATCTCGGCGGTGGCTTTGGGCATTTCTATGCCTATGCTCCGGTGAAGATCAAATACGCCATCGACCGTTTTTCAATGGAGGTGAAACGCCAGCTCGACGTGCTCGACCGGCGGCTTGCGGACAATCAATTCATCGCCGGCGACGAATATACGATCGCCGATATGGCGATCTGGCCGTGGTACGGCAACGGCATGTTGAACGGCGCCTCCTACAACGACCCGCGCACATTCCTGCAGACGCACGAATATAAAAATCTGACACGCTGGACGAAAGAAATCGGTGAGCGCCCGGCCGTCAAGCGCGGGCGAATGGTCAACCGCACCAGCGGGCCGCCTGAAGAACAATTGCACGAGCGCCATGACGCCAGCGATTTCGAGACCAAAACGCAGGACAAGATCGGCGCGCAAAACCGATGATGCCAACCTCACTTCTGTTGCGTGCTGACGAAGTAATCGAATAACCGCGATGTCCGCTTTTGACCCAAAGCCGCATCCGACCTCGGTCGGGCTGTGCGATTGGTTCACGTTGACCTTGTTGGTGGAATCGAAGCGACGCAAAATGGACCCCGGACATGCGCACAATGGCCGGGAAGCTACCTCAGTTCGAATCTTTTGCCCGAGTTTTTCCCATTCTCGGATGGCTCCCTGGCTATGAGCCCGAATGGCTTCGCGCCGACGTCATCGCTGGATTGACGCTTTGGGGAATTCTCGTTCCTGAAGCGATTGCCTACGCCGCTATGGCAGGAGCCCCGCCTGAAGCCGGCCTCTACACGCTTTTGGGCTCTCTTGTTGTCTATGCCATTTTGGGAACGACTCGTCAGGCGGCCTCGGCCCCAACATCCGGGTCCTCCATCATGATGGCCGCAGTGGTCGCGCCATTTCTGGTCACCGACCCCAAGGAATTAGCTGAATTGCTCGTCTTACTTGTTCTGCTGGTGGGCATCATTTTGCTGTTGTGCGGTCTATTGCGTTTGGGTTTTGTCACCGCGTTCATTTCTCATTCCGTTATGACCGGCTTCATTTTCGGCTTGGCGATCCATATCGCGGTGAACCAGACTCCGAAGCTTTTTGGATTGCCCAGAGGACACGGCCAGACGATCTATCAGCTATGGGATCTGATCGGGCAATTAGGCAGCACCAATTGGGTAACCTTCATCGTCGGAGTCGTTGCCCTGGCCTTGCTGTATGGGCTTGAGGCACACAAGCGCCGTGCTCCCGGACCCCTCTTGATCATGGTGGCCGGAATCCTCGTAGTTTCGATATTCCAGCTTTCCGACCATTACGGCGTGCGAATTGTCGGCGCCTTGCAGACCGGATTACCAGCGTTGAGTTTGTCTAAGGTCAATTTTGACGATGTGTTGGATCTGCTACCGGGAGCCTTTGCGATCGTCCTGTTCGTAGTCTCCGAGACTCTCGGTGTGGGACATACTCTTGGTAGACAATACGGATATGATATCGACCCAAACCAAGAACTCATCGCATTGGGCGCCGCTAACGTTACTTCGGCCTGCCTTGGGGGGCTGGTGAGTGGCTGCAGCATGTCGTCTACCGCGGTCAACGACCGGGCGGGTGCCAAAAGTCAGCTCTCGTCGCTGGCAGCGGCGGGGATGGTGTTGATCACTCTGGTCGCACTCATGCCTCTTTTCCACAATCTGCCCGAGGCTGTCCTCGGCGCGATCGTCATCTACGCAGTGACACGGATGATGAAGGTCAATGAACTTAAGCGCTTTTATCAGTTTCACGTGGATGAGTTCGCTCAAGCCATGTTGGCGTTGTTTGGTGTTATTCTTGTCGGGATACTGCCCGGCTTGGCTATTGCAATAGTGCTCTCTCTGCTTCGATTCATTTGGGGCGCCAGTTACCTTTCCGTCACTCGCTTGCGTCCAGTGCCGGGCAAGGAACATACTTATGGCAACATCGAGCACCCGGAGGAAAGTAGCCCCATTCAGGGTCTTGAGATTTTGCGGCTGAATGGACCGTTGTTCTTTGCCAACGCGCTTCGGTTCCGCAACGAAGTTCGGTCTCTGCTGTCCAGGAGCAACCCGCTCAAGGCGATTCTGATCAATCTTCACGCGAACTTCGGAATTGATCTTTCGTCAACGGATATGCTGTTGGGATTGGTCGCGGAGGCTAAAAAGACAAACACTGAGGTTCTGTTTGCTGAGCTTCAGGACCCGGTACGCCAAATGTTCGGGCGGTCTGGACTATTGGATCGCGTCGGAGAGGATCGACTTTTCTCGACTGTTGAGGACGGCGTGCAAGACTATCTCAGGCGACACCCCGTGGCTCGTCACGCTAGCGTTTAGGGGGTTTCCAGCGATCTTATTAGTGAGAAGGTGCCACGCTTTCATAGTCCCCGGTATCGCTTTCCTTCCACGGCCTTTCCAATTCCTCACTGATCGCCTCGATACGGCTTGTGATCTCCTTAAGCTTGCTCCTTTGGACCCAGTCCCGACCGTTCAACATTGCGCCAATGCCCCGAAGTTCTTCGGCAAGAGTCTCAAGGCGAAGTTTTCTGTCAGTGATATCCAAACCCACCCTCAGAACTTCGCGCACGTTTCCTTGGTCATCCGAAATACCCTTGTTGGCCCAGAACGTCTGAACCCTCCTGCCGTCACGAAGCATGTTTGTATTAACGCTGAACGCATAACGATTTGGATGGTGCACGACGCCGGCCATAAATGTCGTCAAATCTCGACCCTGAAATCCGGTAAGGGGAGTCAACGTGCCTAGCATCGGCTTACCGAGAATTTCTTCGCTGGAGTATCCGAAGAAGCGTTGTCCGTAACGATTTAGAAAAGTGATTTCGCCTTCGGTGTTCAAGCTCAAAATGGTGGCGTTAACGTTCTCCATCAGGAATTTGCAACGGTCTTGGTCTGTTTGTTTTTTCTCCTCGCTTGGAGTTGATGGGCCGTTTGTTAATGCTCCAATAGGTTCTGAGACGGCCGCTAAAACCAGGATGGCTATGAAACCAGCAAAAGTTGCATCGACTACCGATCGCAGGATTCTTCCTCTCATGGGCAATCTCCTCTCAGTCTCATGTCGTATGATCTTATTTCGATGGCGGACGCCGCAAAATCGGCGAATGAACGTCGGGCCATCTTGGCGCACGTTTAGTTGGGTTTCGGCCTTTGGCGCATGTCCGCTTTCGGCACAAAGCAGACATTGCCACCGTGCTGATGTCTGCTTTTGGGGGTAAAGCGGACGTCAACGAGCGCCAAGCCGACGTCTGCTTTTGACCCAAAGCGGACATGAGGGGCTTAGGATTGCCGCCGCGCAAAGTGAGCGTTGAACCCTTTCGTTAGCCGCAAATCCCTGGTGTAATCTGGAAGTATCGACGTGCTCCTGAGCCTTGGGGGCGGCAATGCGACGGCGCTCCAGAGCAAGCAGCAAAGTGGCTACAGCGCGAAGCAGCAAGGCGAAAATCCTAAAGGCTGCGCGCCATAGCAGTTCCTCCGCTTCCGGCCAGGAGACCGTGGTCGCGCGGCTTCGGCGCGAGCTGAGCGAGGCATTGGAGCAGCAGGCGGCTGCGAGCGAAGTGTTGCGCGTCATCGGCGGATCGCCGGGCGAACTGGAGCCAGTCTTCAACGCGATGCTCGAAAAGGCCGTACACGTTTGCGAGGCCAAGTTTGGGATTTTGTTCCGTCATGAAGGCGGAATGGTTCACCCAGCAGCAATGCTTAATGTCCCGCCCGCTTATGCGGAGTTTCTCATACGGCAAGGCGCTTTTGCTCCTCAGCCCGGCCAGCTGTTTGGCCGCATTTGTGAGACAAAAAGGATAATCCATATTGTGGACCGGGCGACCGAACGACAGCAACATCCTTCGGTCAGATATGGCGGTTCGCGATCTTGCATTGCGGTCCCGATGCTCAAAGCGAACGAGTTAATCGGCGCTTTCTTCATCTATCGCACCGAGGTGCGGCCATTCACCGACAGGCAGATTGAGTTGGTGAAGAACTTTGCCGCACAGGCCGTGATCGCCATCGAGAACACGCGGCTGCTGAACGAATTGCGCGAGTCGCTAGACCGGCAGACGGCAACATCAGAGGTGTTAAGCGTCATTAGCTCGTCGCCCGGCGAGCTGGAGCCGGTATTCCAGGCCATGCTAGAGAATGCGGTGCGCATCTGCGAGGCCAAGTTTGGCGCCCTGTACCGTATCGACGGCGAAAAGTTTCACTTCGCGGCGGAAGTCGGTACGCCGCTAGAATTTGTCGAACACCAAAGGCGGCGTGGGCCGTTTCAACCGTCACCGGGCAGTCAACTCGCGCGCGTTCTGCGGACAAAGCAGGTGAGCCACACCGACGACGCGACCGTTGAATTCGCCTCCAGACCGTTAGCTACACTCGCTGGCGCGCGATCCACGGTGGCCGTGCCGATGCTCAAGGACGATGTGTTGATCGGCGCCATTTTTATCTACCGCACCGAAGTCCGGCCGTTCACCGACAAACAGATCGCGCTGGTGCGGAACTTCGCCGCTCAGGCCGTCATCGCCATCGAGAACGCGCGACTGCTCAATGAATTGCGGCAATCGTTGGAACAGCAGACGGCAACTGCCGATGTGCTGCGCGTTATCAGCAGTTCGCCAGGTGAACTGCAGCCGGTGTTTGAAGCCATGCTGCAGAACGCTGTGCGCATTTGCGACGCCCAATTCGGCAACCTTGCGCTGTTTGAAAATGATGGCTTTCGGTTTGTTGCACAGTATGGAGCGCCACCAAAGTATCGCAATGCCCGCCAACGCGAACCATTCATTCGCGGAAAAGCCGGGGGCAATCTAGACCGCGTGATAAAGACGAAGCGGATCGATCACGTCGCGGACATGGCTGCTGAGGAGCCAGACAGTGGCATTGCAAGCCTTGGAGGCGCCCGTACTTTGGTCACTGTGCCGATGCTTAAAGACAACGAATTGGTCGGCATGATAGCAATCTATCGTCAGGAGGTTCGCCCGTTCAGCGAGAAGCAAATTGAACTGTTGCAGAACTTCGCCGCTCAGGCCGTTATCGCTATCGAGAACGCGCGGCTTCTCAACGAATTGCGCCAGCGCACGGACGATCTCACGGAATCGCTGGAGCAGCAGACGGCGACCTCGAAGGTGCTCGAAGTCATCAGCTCTTCGCCCGCAGATTTGAAACCTGTCTTCGAGGCAATCTTGGAGAATGCCGTTCGCCTCTGCGGGGCTAAGTTCGGCAATCTTTATTTGCGCGAAGGCGACGGCCTCCGCGCTGCGGCGATGCACAATGCACCACGCGCCTATGCTGAGCAGCGCGCAGTCCAAATTCTACCTCTTACCGGGCGGCACAAACGAAGCAGCCGGCGCAGATCGCCGATATCACAAAATTGCAAGCTTACGCAGAGGGCGATCCATGGCTGATCTCGGCTGTCTCACTGGGAGGCTACCGGGGTGCGCTGACCGTGCCGTTGCTGCACGACGATGAGGTGATTGGAGGCATTACCATTTTTCGGCAAGAGGCGGGCGCATTCGCGGACAAGCAAATCGAGCTGCTCACGAACTTTGCCAAACAAGCGGTTATCGCCATCGAGAACACGCGGCTGCTCAACGAATTGCGCGAGTCGCTGGAGCGACAGACCGCTACTTCGGAAGTGTTGAGCGTTATTTCAAAGTCGCCAGGCGAATTGGAGCCAGTGTTCCAGGCGATGCTCGAGAAGGCAACGCGTATTTGCGAAGCTAATTTTGGTCAGCTGCAATTTTATGAAGATGGTGCATTTCGCGTCGGCGCAACGCACAACATACCCTCTGCCCTTGCCGAGCTGCGGCAACGCGAACCGTTATTCCATCCCGGCCCGCTGGGACCCCTGGCGCGCATGGTCGCCACAAAGCAGTTGGTGCATGTTCCCGATTACGCCGACCATCTGGCTTATCAGCAACGCGATCCTGGGGCCGTTAATTTTGTCGAAGTTGCCGGTGTACGCACCCTCGTTGTGGTGCCAATGCTGAAGGAAGACGAGCTGATCGGCACTATCCAGATTTACCGGCAAGAGGTTCGCCCATTCACCGACAAGCAGATTGCGCTAGTGCAAAACTTTGCCGCGCAAGCCGTCATCGCCATCGAGAATGTGCGATTGCTCAATGAACTCAAACAATCGCTGGAACAGCAGACCGCTACTTCCGACGTGTTGAAAGTCATTAGCGGCTCGCCGGGAGAATTGCAGCCGGTCTTTGATGCCATGCTGGCGAATGCAACAAGAATTTGCGAGGCCGCGCTTGGCACAATGGTGCTTTATGAGAACAGGGGATTTCGCCATGTCGCGTTGCACGGGGTGCCGGCGGGTTATGCTCAGTTCCGTGAGCGCGAGCCGATTGTCGTCCCGGCTCCAGCGCAAGGCCTGGGTCGCTTAATCCGCACTAAGAAAATCGTTCACATCAGAGACATTTTGGCGGAGCCACCGGAGGCCCGCGGCCGACTGGCTGATCTCGCCGGCGCACGCACGCTGTTGATCGTGCCCATGCTCAAAGAGCAGGAATTGATCGGCGCGATAGGAATACACCGGCAGGAAGTGCGGCCATTCACCGACAAGCAAATTGCGCTGGTGCAGAATTTTGCCGCCCAAGCCGTGATCGCAATCGAGAACGCGCGACTACTCGATGAATTGAGACAATCGTTGCAGCAGCAGACCGCAACCGCCGATGTGCTCAAGGTCATCAGCCGTTCGACGTTCGATTTGCAAACAGTGTTGAACACACTGACCGATTCGGCGGCACGTCTGTGCGAAGCGGACGTGGCGGCGATGCATCGTCAACAGGGCACGAAATATCAGGCCGTCGCCACTTACGGCAGCACGCCGGAGCATAGGGAATTTATCTTGAGCAGGATACCATTCGAGGCAGGGCGAGGCACCGTTCTCGGCCGCACGGTTCTTGAGCGGAAACCTGTACAAGTCGCTGATGTTTTGTCTGATCCCGATTATTCGCTTCAGGAAGTGCAAAGAAGATTTGGATTCCGCACTGTCCTCGCCGTTCCGCTGCTGCGCGAAGGCAATCCGGTCGGTGCCATCGTGCTGATGCGGCTCACGGTGCGGCCGTTCACGGACAAGCAGATCGAACTCGCAACAACATTCGCGGACCAGGCGGGCATCGCGATTGAGAACGTGCGGCTGTTCGACGAAATCCAAGACAAGAGCCGGCAGCTCGAAGAGGCCAGCCAGCACAAGTCGCAGTTCCTCGCCAATATGAGCCACGAACTGCGCACGCCGCTCAACGCCATCCTGGGTTATACCGAATTGATGGCGGATGGCGCTTACGGCGAGCCGTCTGACGAGACGCTGGGCGTGCTCAAGCGACTTGAGGCCAATGGCAAACACCTGCTCGGACTCATCAATGACGTGCTTGATCTGTCCAAGATCGAGGCCGGCCAACTGGTGCTCGAACTATCGGATTACTGCATTCAGGACATTGCCCAGACTGTACGCAGCACGCTCGAGCCGCTCGCCTCTGACAAAAAGCTCGCATTCAAAGTCGAGATGGCCTCCGAACTACCGCCAGGCCACGGCGATGGCCGCCGCTTGACCCAAGTCCTGATCAATCTCGTCGGCAATGCCATCAAGTTCACCGATGCCGGCGAAGTCGCCATCAAGGCGGAAGCGAGCAACGGGTCGTTTCATGTGTCAGTGCGGGACACCGGGCCGGGCATCTCATCTGCGGACCAAATCAGGCTGTTTCAAGAGTTTCAGCAGGCCGACAATGCCATCACCAAGAAGAAGGGTGGCACCGGGTTAGGACTCGCTATATCGAAGCGCATCATTGAGATGCACGGGGGCCGGATTTGGGTCGAGTCTCAGCCTGGCCAAGGTTCGACTTTTACTTTCACGCTCCCGGTCATCGTCGAGCGGCAAGTCGAGGCCGCATGAGCAAGCGCATTCTAGTGGTCGAGTATCAGCCGGCTAGCGCGCGACAGGCCCTTTAGTTCCGCACCCGCCTGTGAAGCCCACGGCCGAGTAACGTCGTAGTAGGAGTTTCGCGATGTTCGCGCCGACCAGCCGACGCCGAGGCTTATTTGTAAAAAGAGACGGCGCAGCCCTGCTTACCGACGCGAGTCTCAAGAGACTGCTTGACGGCGGGCTTACCCGCTTTCGGGAAATTAAAGTCCATCGCAACGATGCTTCCTTCCGGCGTGTCTTGGACGGTATCGAAGGCTCTTTGGCCTATCGGATCGTCGCCGACCTTAAAGCTGCGGATATCCATTCCCACCATCGCTGATGGGGCGTCTGTAAACACGCCGTCAGCGATATTGAAGCAGGAGACATACAGGTCGCGATCGTGAAATTCTTTGTTGTCCGCATCGTTAAATTCGCGCAGCGCCTTAGCGTCGTCGCTCTTAAGGGCGGCGACGGCGCGATCAAGCATCGCTCTTGCTTCTTCTGCTGACCCGAAACTTTGGGCAATCGCAGACGGTACCGTCAACATCAGGAACAATGTCGCAAATGCAAAAGCAGCCAATTATTCCTCCTGACATTCTCGGGTCAACGAACGAAGCTGGTTCCGCTCGGCGGGTTATTTGTGCGCGCTGAGGAAAACGTAATCTGCTGAATAGGGGACGCTGCGAAAGGCGCCGGCCTGATCGCACGCGCCTTGGGCGGCGCCGCCATGGCTGTTGATCCGTTGCACGGTGGTGACATCCGCAAGCGTCCCGCTCCCCCGACGGTTCACGACGTCCAGCTTGAGCCAGGGAATGTCGTTCACCGTCGCGCCGGGCGCGTTGCCGACCGCGTTGCCGGTGACGGCGCTGCCGTCCCCATGCTCCCAGGTTGGCCCGGCGTAATGGCGGCCCACCGTCTTGTCATCGAGAAGGAGGGTCGCGATCGGCTCGCGGAACCACCCAGGCGAGCTTGCCATCGTTTCCAGGCTTGCACTCATAGATCTGCGCACCCTCGGCATGGAATGTCGCGACGATGTCTTCGCCCGGCGCGGCAATCGCCGGCGGCATCTGCGCTAGTGCGCCATCGACCGGAAATACTGTCGCCAAAATCAGCGCAGTCAGCAAACGCGGGCATGTCATTGTCTATCCTCCGCTGAGCCGGGGTTCCTCCGATGAACTCTTTCCTGCCTCTCCGCAAGGCGTATGTGAGGTGCGCGGCTACTGCCGTGCTTTTGCGGCTCTACTGAAATGTGCGCACGGAATGATTGGCTGATTCTCTACCCCCTGCCGCGACACCGGGTGTATGCTGGTGGCCGTGAGGGGGCATGAGCCATTCGGGGCGATTGACTGCTGTTCTTGCGCTTTTCGCTGGGATCGTGCTCGCCACTCCCGGCACTGCACAGCCGCAGGCACGCGCGCACGTCTATGTCCTGCGCGGGTTGTTCAGCGTCTTTTCGCTTGGCATGGACTCACTGGCCGACGAGCTGAAGCGGCGCGGTGTAGATGCCACGGTCCACGGCTATGCGGACTGGCAAACACTCGCCGACCGCGCCGCTGCCGATTACAAAGCTGGCAAGGAAGCACCGATCATCCTGATCGGTCACTCGCTCGGCGCTGACGCCGTCATGGAAATGGCGGCTTATCTGGGCCGCAAGGGCGTGCCCGTGGCGCTGGTGGTGC
>Ga0306921_10008701_pt1 | contig 10727 bp, 8 predicted proteins | sample sta12Cox44000080_FD_203760 | JGI IMG/M metagenome (GOLD analysis project Ga0306921, IMG submission 203760) | Lab enrichment of tropical soil microbial communities from Luquillo Experimental Forest, Puerto Rico - statoxic.12C.oxic.44.000.080 (v2)... | ecosystem: Environmental > Terrestrial > Soil...
GGGATGGTGGTCGAGGACAATAACCTGACGGTTCAGGTCTCGGCGCTTCGCCGGGTTCTCGACCAAGGGCGAGCGGGAGCCAGCTGCATCCAGACGATTCCCGGCCGCGGCTACCGGTTTGTGGCACCGGTGACGCGGACCAACTCCGCGGCTCCTCCGGTAGCTCTCCTGCCATCGGGCAATGGGGTGGATGAGCACATCACCGCGGACGAGCAACTTCAAACTCCTCTCGGCGTTCCGGCTCGCCCCGATGAGCCATCCTCCCAAGCATCGCGATGGCGGCCTTGGCGCAGCGTGATCGCCGGCGTCATCGGCGCTCTGCTCCTCGTCGCCGCCGGGCTCGCGGGATGGCATTTGCGTCCGTCGGGATCTGACGAGACACGCGCGGCACCGCGGCTGTCGATCGTCGTGCTCCCGTTTAGTAACCTCACCAACGACCCCCATCAGCAGTATTTCGTAGACGGTCTCACCGAGGATCTGACGGTCGAGCTGTCGCGGATCGCGAACATGTTCGTGATTTCGAGCAATACCGCCTTCACCTATCGAAACAACTCGGCCGACACGAAGCAGATCGGCCGGGAGCTCGGTGTCCGCTACGTCCTCAAGGGAAGCGTCGAGCGTTCAGGCGATCGCATTCGCATCAACATTCAAATGATCGATGCTGGCACCGACGCAAATCTCTGGGTGGACCACTTCGACCGCGACTCGGTCGATCTGTTTGCCTTGCAAGACGAGATCACGAACCGGATCGCCGTGCATCTCGATGCCGAGCTCACGACCGCCGACGCGGGCCGCCCTGCAGAGCAGCCAGACGCGCTGGACTATGTTCTCCGCGGGCGCGCCGAATGGCGCCGCTGGCCACCCCGCGATAAATACGCACAAGCCATCCGTCTGTTCGAGAAGGCATTGGCACTCAATCCACAGTCGGTCGAGGCGCGGAACTGGTTAGCACATGCCCTCGCAACGCGCGTTCTCCGCAGACAGACGGAAACACCAGCCGCCGACATCGCGCGCGCAGAGGAGCTGGTCGGGGAAGTGCTTGCTTTGGCGCCACGAAACGGCCACGCCCACTTCGACAGAGGCCAAGTCCTGCGGGCACAGCGCCGGTTTGAGGAAGCCATCCCAGAATTCGAAGCAGCACTTGCCTCCCATCCTACCTACGCTGGTGCTTACGCCAATCTTGGCTGGTGTAAGTTCCTAACCGGTTCAATCGATGACGTCATCCCGCTTGAGGAAAAAGCTCTCCGCATCGGTCCTGACGACCCTTTTCTGGGGACTGTGTATTCTTGGATTGGAATTGTGGAGTTGTTGAAGTCGCATACTAAGGAGGCGATTGCCGCATTCGAAAAGGCACGTACTGATTTTGATAATTTTGTTTGCGTGCGCTCATTCCTTGCCGCTGCTTATGCGCTTGAAGGCCAGAGCGAACGCGCCGCGGCAGAACTCGCTCAGGCGCAGCGACTCAGCCAGGATAATCGCTTCTCGAGTATCTCCCGCGTTAAGGTCGAATTATTGAAAGACTACCCGACGGAAAAAGTCCGTGCCCTTTTTTGAGACGACCTACATTGCCGGCCTACGCAAGGCCGGAATGCCGGAGCAATGAGGTCGGCTAATACGCGACCTATTTGTCTCCGACGCAATGCAGAGAATTTAGTTTTAGGTGGCATGCCCTTCAAGATTTTCGCAACGCGGTTCCAGGCCGGCGGAAGAATCACTCAGCTCGCGCAGAAATCCTGTGCAAAATGTCTGCAGCAGGGTCGATCTGACTCGTTAACTCAGAGACAGCCGCACGTCCGGTTTCGGCGCAAAGCCGCCCGGCCCGGTAGCCCAGATTGCTGCGCCCTCTTGCTAGCTAACGTCAGGCGAGGTGAGACAGCAGCCGGTTGTGCTAGCGATCGCCGGTTACCAACCCCCGGAGCCGAGCCGGCTCAAAAACCGGCAGTTTCTTTCGCCGCGTGGTAATAGAGGTTTGGCTTGCGGTACACCGCGAACAGCACCGCGCCGCCGGGCGACCTGTTGTCGTGCAGCGAACCCGGCTTGCGCCAGACATAATCTCCGGCCGTCGCCAGCCCGTCGTGATCCTTGACGCTGCCCTCCAGGACGAGCGTCTGCTCGATCTCAGGGTGTTTGTGAAAGGGGATGTAAGCGCCGGGTTCCAGCTTGAGGAGGCAAGTCATCTCGCCGCGCTCAGGGTCCTCGTAGAGCACCTTGATCGAGACTTTTTCAAAGCGTGTCGGCTTCCAATTCATCTCGGAGGGCTTGACGTATGTCGAGCCACCGATGGTCGGAACCAGCCCCGGCGGTCTGTCGAGGACGGCGCTCATCGTTGCTTCCTCTTTTGGCTATGCAACCAACATAATAGCAATTACCCGTGGGCGCGCCTAGGGCGCGGGAGGCCCGCGGGAGAAGATGTGCGCTCGACTTCGGCAATTCGATGGCCATTCGACGATGCCTGCCTTGGTATCCGAAACACTTCAGGAGATTGGCTGAGTGTGGTCCGCCTAATGAACAGCCGAAACCGGCACGATTGCGCCGTTCCCGGATAGGCAACGCGACCCCTGAAGCAGGGGTCACCTGATCGGCCAGAAGCGTTCGCTGAAGCGGGTGGGGGGTTCGGCGTGAATTGATCACTCTCTGAACGTCAGTAATGGGTCACCCACGGGCTATTCAGGGCATCCTCGATGCGCCGGTGGCGGGCCTTGATGACATCGGCGGGGACGGCGCTGACAAAGGCATAGAATGTCTTTCTCTGGATCGCGTCCACCACGCGCTCGCCGACCTTTCTTGGATCGAGACCTCTGGTTGCCAGGCGCTCGGACAATACCGCTTCGTCAGTCGGCCGGATTTGCGGCCCGCCCATGTGGTCGGGGCGATTACGGCCGCCGCGACTTCGTATTGACCGGACCGGGGCAAAGCACCGAGACGCCGACATCGGTGCCTTCGAGCTCGTGCTCCAATGCTTCCGACAGCGAAAGAACGGCGTATTTGCTCATCGAATACGGCCCCTGATTGGTCCCGCGGCGGTTCTGGAAGCCGGCGACCGAGGCGGTGTTGACGATGTGCCCTTCTTCCCCGTGCTTGAGGATGGCGGGGACAAAGTGGCGGATGCCGTGGATGATCCCCCAGATGTTGACGCCAATCACGAATTCCCAATCGCCGGGCGGCACGTCGACCATTCTGGTGCCGTGCATCGGCACGCCCGCATTGTTGCAGGCGATGTGGAGCTTGCCAAAATTGCGTTCGGCTTCCGCCAGAGCATCGAGCACGGATTGCTCCTGCGTGACATCGATCCGCACCGGCATAACCCGCTTGTTGGTGCCGGAGAGAGCATGAGCGGCCTCTTCGGCCGCATCTTTTTGGATGTCGGCCATAACCACGTTCGCACCGGCTTCCGCGAGTGCTGTCGCAATGCCGAGGCCAATGCCGGAAGCAGCGCCGGTTACAATGGCGGTCTTACCGGAGATTTCCATTCACGAGGTCCCCTTTCGTTGACTTAATTCCCTTGGTCGGGCGAGCCGGCTCCCGAGGCAGCGAGCACCACCCCGCGGACGATATTACGAAATGCCGCGTCGTAATTGACGCCACTGATGCCCCATCCGTAATCGGCGCCTTGCCAGCGCATCCGCCATTTTCCCATCCACCCCGGCAGAGTCTCGTTCCAGTCGAGCCGACCCACGACAATTGCCTCGCCAGCGCTCGATGGCGGTGGCTCGCCCGGGAAATGACCGACGCTCGCACCCCAAGCGAGAAGCTCCGCATCGCTCGGGACGCGCACATCCATGCCGAACTGTTGGGCCGCGGTGGCAAACGAACCCCGCTGCTCCTCGCCCGCCGGAATTTCGGCGCTCAGCACATAGGGCGGCGGCTTTCGGCCATGGACCAGCAGGACCGGCACGACGATCGGGCGCTCGCCGCGCCACGGTTTATCGCCAAATTGCGCCAATAGGGCATCGATCTCGGCGGGAATGAAATAGACGGTGAGCTTGTGCGGCCGATCAGAGGTTCCCTGGTCGTCGTGCAGTGGGACGGCAGCCATCATGTCGACATAGTCGAAGCAGGCGACGAAACGATCGGCGTGCACAGCGAGCTGCGCGGTGCGCGGGTCATCCTTGAGTCGCGGGTCGCCCGACGACTTGACGAGAACCTCGCGCAGAGTTTGGGCGAAGCCCCAAGGGCGCTGGCGCATGTCGGTGCCGGTGACGATCGCATCGGCCTGGTACATCGGGCCGATGTTCGGCGGACACGAACCTACCGATTTGGGCGGCACCAGGCGCGACCCAAAATAGTTTCCGTTTGCAGACGGCGAGCCCGGAGCCTGCGCGCCAGTTTCGGCGGCGGCTGGTTGCGCCTGCACGCCAGCCAGCGCGGCCGCAAAGAGCAATCGCAGAAGCGCCGTCCGCTGCCATCCTCGAATCGCGTGCCCTGCCATTTTGCCACCGCCTACCGAAGGGCGGCAGGGCTGGACCCTGCCGCCCTGTCATACAGACACCCTCGTTTTTGAGCAGAGTTCGTTCTTGATACTTTAATGCGGTCACGCGGATGACCGCCCTCGGCGTCCTACGATCGGCTCAACCAACCGGCTTGAGATCGCCTAAGATGGTCGGTAGCAGCTCGCCGACCGTGGGATGAATGTGCATCGAGCGCTGCATGACCGTGTACTGAGCGTTGGCATACATCAGATCGAGGATCGCGTGGACTGCCTCGTCGCATCCCGTACCGAGCAATGAGGCGCCGAGGATCTCTTTGCGGTCGCCATCGACGAGAATGCGCATAAAGCCCTGCGTCTCACCCTTTTCGACGGCGCGGGCGACGCGCGTCATCGGCCGCTCGCCGGCCAGCACCCGCCGCCCGCTGTTGCGTGCCTCGGCCAAGGTCATGCCGACGCGGCCCAATGGCGGGTCGGTGTAAAGGGCATAGGCGGTGATGCGCTCGCTGACCCGGCGCGGATCGTGGTCGAGCAAATTCGCCGCGACGATCTCGAAATCGTTGTACGCGGTGTGGGTGAAGGCGCCCTTGCCGTTGCAGTCGCCGAGCGCCCAGATGCCGGGTGCCGTGGTTTGCAATCGGTCGTCGACGACGATGTAGCCGCGCTCGTCGCAGCGCACCCCGGCTTTGTCGAGATCCAGATCGTCGGTATTCGGCCTGCGGCCGACTGCCAGCAACAGATGCGAGCCGGCGACTTCGGGGGCGCCGTCGGTGCAATCGACCTTGGCGACGATACTGTCGCCGCGCTTGGCGAGGCTGATGCACTCGGCATTCAGCCTGACCTCGACACCCTCGCGCTCGACGATGTCCTTGATCGCCGCCGACACGTCCTCGTCCTCATGGCGAACAAGCCGCGGCGCCATTTCGATGATCGTTACCTGGCTGCCAAAACGGCGGTACATTTGGCCGAATTCGAGGCCGATATAGCTGCCGCCGACAATGACGAGTTGGCGCGGCAGAAAATCGACGTCCATCATCGACGAATTCGTCAAGTAGGGCACTTCGGTTATGCCGGGCATTGGCGGCGCCAGCGCCCGGCCGCCGACATTGACAAAGATCTGTCCAGCGCGCAGCCGCTCGCCGGCGATTTCCACCGCTTGCGGCGAGGCGAACCGGGCGTGGTCGCGGTAGAGCGTGATGTTTGCGGCGTTTTCCAGGGCCGAGGTGAGCCCGTTTCGTGATGCCGCCACAATCGCATCCTTGCGCTCTTTAACCCGCCGCATGTCGATGCCGATATCACCCCCGATCACCACACCATACTCGGCGGCGCGCCGCGCAATCCGGGCGGCATAGGCGCTCGCTACCAAGGCCTTGGTCGGGGTGCAGCCGGTATTGACGCAAGTGCCGCCGACGAGATGGCGCTCAACGACAGCCACCTTCATGCCGGCGCCGGCTAGGCGGAATGCCAAAGACGGTCCGGCCTGGCCGGTGCCGATGATGATCGCGTCGAAGTCGGGCATGACAAGCCTCTCGAGCAGTCGGAGGCGTGATTATAATCAGCTGCCTATATCGTTTATGTACAACACGACCGCCGGGTACGAGAGGCCGCCTCAACCGCGTCAAAGATCAAGAGCAATGTCACCTTGGGGCTGGCTGCAGCAGATCAACAGATTGCCGGTGGCCGGCGGCTCGACTGGGTCCGGCTGGTAGGTGACGGAGCCGGAAATCAGCCCCGTCTCGCAGTTATGACAAACTCCGGTACGGCACGACCAGCGCACCGGCGCATCGCACGCCTCGGCTATTTCGAGCAGGCTGTGGAATGCGGAACCCCAGTGGACAGCGAGATTGCTGCGCGTAAAGGTTATCAGCGGCCCGACGCCCGAGGCTCCTTCGGGCGGATGCGGCGGCCGCTGCGAGGTCGCGGCCACGCCTGGGGTCTTCGACGGGCCCGATCCGAAATTCTCGGTGTGGAGGCGGTCGCGGGCGACCCTCCAGCCTGCAAGGCCGTCGACGAGACCGCTCATAAACGCCGCCGGGCCGCAGATGTAGAAGTCCGCATCGGGCGGGACGCCCATTTCCTCGAACATTTGCACGCCCACGCGCCCCACCCTATCGAAATCGACCGTGGGCCGATCGGTCGGCATTGGCGCACTGTAACAAATGTGGCTGCGGCTTGCGGGCAAGGTCTTGAGGAGCTCGCGCACCTCCGCCACAAATGGATGCTCGCTGCTGTTGCGGGCACCGTGAATCCACCAAATCTCTCTCCGAGTTTGCTCGGCGGCCAGTGCGTGCAGCATAGCGAGGACCGGGGTGGCGCCGATGCCGGCGCTGACAAGGACCACGGGACTCTCGCCCTGCCGCAACGTAAAGCCGCCGCGCGGGGCGCTCACGTCGAGAAGATCGCCTGCCTGAACCCGGGTATCGATGTAAGCCCCGGCGGTACCATGCGGCTCCCGCTTGACGCTGATGCGATAGCGATCTTCGCTTGGCTCACCCGACAGCGAATAGCTGCGTAGGCGAGCGCTCTCATCGGGCCCTGGCCTGAGCCGCAATACAATAAACTGGCCCGCCAGGGCGGCCGTCAGAGGCTGACCGTCCGCCGGCTCCAAGATGAGCGAGGTGACATTGCTGCTTTCGTGCAGCTTGCGCGACACCCGCAATGGGCGGAAGCCTTGCCACGCGGGGGACGGACCCTGCGGTGGGCCGAGCCCGGGGTTGCCTGTTGTTCCACGGCCTGTCCTCTCCCGGTCGAGCAGCGCCTCTAACGAGGTTCGCCAGCCGGTGCTCAGTGCCGGGATCCGCAACGCTCGTTCCAGCCCGCTCGCCGGGTGACCCGGCAAATATAACAGCGCATTGACCTCGGCGACGGTCACCCGCTCGGGACCCTCCTTGACCTTCACGATTTCGTCGCCAGCGCCGACTTCGCCTTCCTCCAGAACCCGGAAATAGAAGCCGGGCCTGCCGTGTGAGACGAGTAGTGCCGCCATCTGCGGCTCGTTCATGCGGATGCCGACCCGATAGCAGGTGACGCGCGGCTGCGTCACTTCGAACAGGGCATCGCCGATCCGGTAATGATCGCCAATGCACACTTCAGTATCCGCCAGTCCTTCGACTGTAAAATTCTCTCCAAACTGGCCATAGCTAAATTCGTTACGACGGAGCTGGTTTTGCCAATAATGATAAGATTCGATCTGGTAGACAAAGACTGCCCGGTGTTCGCCGCCATGCCCCGCCAAATCTCCTTGGCCGTCTCCATCGATGTTGAGCCGTCGTGTCATCCGTCGGCCCTGAACACGTGTCTTCCAGACGGCGGTGTGGACGATTTTCCCTTGCCACTCGATGTCGCGTGGCAGGCCCACATTTACGGAGAGCAACCGCGCCATCGTTTTGATCTCCTCTCAAGAGGGGCCCAAGAGTAAGCGCATTTCGGGCGGCGGCGATAATCCTGCGTCCGAACCAGGAGAAGACGCGCTCGACCACTAGCGGCGCGGCAGGACGACAAAGCCCTTCCTGTCGTCGATCGGCTTGACTATCTCCATGCGCAGCTGCGGTACCTTTAGCACCGCCGCTTCAACTTGCCACAGCTTGTAGCCGCGATCGGCCCAAATCATTTTCGTTCCGACCATGATCGTATCGCTGCTGCTCATCACGCGGCGGCTTTCGGCTGTTATTGCAGCGTCACCGTGTGAGCGCTCCGATTGGCAGCCGCTACGCCGTCTAATAGAGGGTACCTTTGCGGCAGGGCAGAGCCCAGCTACCCACCCGCCGCCGGATCGGGGTGCAGCTGTAAGAACGCCGTCGTAGCTTTGGCTGCTCGCCGCTCGGCCTCGGCCGGATCCGGTGTCGCGGCAACCCCCAATAACAGGCCTACCATCAGGCCCTCCCAAAGCAGCCCCAGATATTGCCACGCCATTTCGGTTGGTTCTCCCGAGCCGATGAGCCCGGCTGATTGGGCGTTCGCCACCAGTTCGGCGAGCGCGCCGCGCGTGGCGTCACGGCCGGCGACGTCGAGAGCTTGGGCTATCTCAGGCGAACGTGTCGCCTCGGCGATCGCCAGGCGGAAGGTCGCGATCACCGATGGGTCGGAAACCTCCCGCACCAGTTTCGTCGCGAAGCTGGTGAGCGTCGATGCAAGCATCTGCCGATTTTGCGGGGCGGGCAGGTCCGGCGGCAGTCGCATTCGGTCGGCGCGGCTCCTGATGCAGGCGACGAGCACACCCTGCTTGCTGCTGAAATTCGCATAGAGATCGCGTTTCGAGATTTTGGCGCGCCTGGCGATTTCGAGCGTGCTGGTATCGGCGTAACCGTCTTCTGTGAACGCCTCGAACGCGGCCCGCAGGATGCGCTCTTGCGTAAGATGATCGGCGGAGGGCCGGTCGGGGATGACGGACCGTTTCATGGCCTATCTTGCTCTGGTACCGATTCGTACCGTAATATGGGTACGAATGGGTACCCCTAACTTGCACGGAGTTCCCGATGAGTGTCCAGGCTTCTCGGTCCGCAAGTCCCGCAATTCGGGAGACCGCCGTCCGGTTGCGCGGAGCCACCACAACCCCCCAGGCGGCGGCGCCAAAGCAGGCGTGGCTCCTCGTCGGCTTATTGTTTCTGTTCATGCTGATCAACTTTGCCGACAAGGCGGTGATCGGAATCGCCGCCGTGCCGATCATGCAGGAGCTTCAACTCAGCCCGCGCCAGTTCGGATTGCTCGGCTCGAGCTTTTTCTTGCTGTTTTCGGTTTCGGCAATCGTTACCGGCTTTATCGTTAATCGGGTGCAGACGCGCTGGGCGTTGCTGACCATGGGGCTCGTCTGGGCACTCACCCAGTTTCCAATGCTCGGGACGGTCGGGTTCGCGACCTTGGTCGCCTGCCGGATTGCGCTCGGCGCCGGCGAAGGACCGGCCTACCCGGTGGCTCTGCATTCGGCCTATAAGTGGTTTCCCAACGAGCTGCGCACCTTGCCGACCGCGGTTATCGCGCAGGGCGCCGCGATCGGCGTCATGGTAGCGCTGCCGCTGCTCAACCGGGTCATCGTTCATTATTCCTGGCATTGGGCCTTCGGCGCGCTCGGCATCGCCGGCCTCGCCTGGGCCGCCGCGTGGTTGATGCTCGGCCGCGAAGGCCCGCTGACCGCTGCCGCGGCGGAGGATGCAACGCTGCAACCCGGACGGATCGCCTACCGGCGGCTCTTGCTCAGCCCGACGATTATCGGCGCCTGGTGCGCGAGTTTCGGCGCCCAATGGGGATTGTCGCAAGCCCTGTCCTGGCAGGGCGCGTTTCTGATCAAGGGGCTCGGCTTTGCGCAGAGCTCGATCGGGCTGTTGGGGGCACTTCCGGCGGCTACCAGCGCGATCCTGGTAATTGCCGCAGGCTGGGTTTCGCAGCGCCTGCTCGCTCGCGGGGTGTCGAGCCGGCTGGCTCGCGGGATCTTCAGCGGCGCCTGCGTCGCGCTCGGCGGCGCGGCGATGGCGATCATGCCCTATGTGCCGAGCATTCCCGGCAAGGTCGCCCTGACGACGATCGGGGTGGCCGTACCTTCGGTCATCTACGTGATCGGGAGTGCCGTCGTCAGCGAAATCGCGCCGGTGGCGCAGCGCGGAGCGGTCCTCGCCATCGGCACCGCGGTCGCCACCTCGGCCGGGCTGCTGGCCCCCTATGTCATGGGCAGCGTCGTCGAGACCGCAGCGACACCACTCGCCGGCTTCAACACCGGCTTTATGATCTGCGGTGTCATCATGCTGGTCGGCGGCATCATAGGGACGACGCTGATGCACCCCGAGCGCGAGACGACGCGGCGGGCGAGCGAAATGCCTGAGGCGGCGGTCGGACCTGCCTAGAAGCCGGCGCTCTCCCCGCGCATTCGGCGCGCCGCGACTGACGGCAGCGCAATTCGCGCATTCCTGGAGTGATTAGCGCATCCGATGCGCGCGCCCCTGTCACCCTCACCTTCGCCTATCCGCCGCCAGCACTGTTCGCACCCCTGGGGCTGGTGCCCTACGTGCCCGCCGCAATCACATGGATCGCCATTGGCTTTTGACTTTATCTGGCTGCGGTCGGCGCCATCATCCCCCGTTTCTCCGCTCTGGCAGTGGCTGCGGCGGCTCCAACCGCGTGGTGGGCGGCTTTCACAATGCAAACCGGTTTTTTCACGGCCTTCCCGATCGGCGGCTCTTTGGTCCTGTTAGAACGACGGAAGGTAGCGGCGGGTATAGTGCTGGACACTTGATATTTAAGCCGCATTTCGGAATTCTGTTCCCTGTCGTGCTGATCGCAGCGCGTCAGTGGCAGATCCTCGCGAATGCGA
>Ga0306921_10008703_pt1 | contig 10725 bp, 7 predicted proteins | sample sta12Cox44000080_FD_203760 | JGI IMG/M metagenome (GOLD analysis project Ga0306921, IMG submission 203760) | Lab enrichment of tropical soil microbial communities from Luquillo Experimental Forest, Puerto Rico - statoxic.12C.oxic.44.000.080 (v2)... | ecosystem: Environmental > Terrestrial > Soil...
TCGGGAGACGGGCGGCACCGTCGTGTCGACCGCGCTCGAAAAAATGCTGGAGATAGCGCGGGCGCGATATCCCACCGATCGGTGGAACATTTACGCAGCACAGGCATCCGACGGCGACAATTATGGCGCCGACAGCGGACGTTGCGTTTCCTTGTTGGGTGGCGAAGTCCTTCCGCTGTGCCAATATTTTGCCTATGTCGAGGTCGGAGACGGCATGGGAGGGAGCTTGACCGGATTGTCCCGCGACAGCGATTTGTGGAGAGCCTACAACGAGGTGGCGCCAGCACATCCGCATTTCGTCATGCGTCGGGTCAGCGATCCGTCGCAGATCTTTTCGGTTTTCCACGAATTGTTCGCAAAAGGGGGTATCCGTGCCTGACTCTGTCTCGCTACGGCTCGAAACCGCCTCCCCGCTCTTCACCGGCCCGAACTGGGATTATGGTGGGCTGCAGCGGGTCTACGATGCGATCGAGCGGATCGCTCGCGACGAACTCGGGCTGGATGTCTATCCCGTCCAAATCGAGGTAATCACCTCCGAGCAGATGCTCGACGCTTATGCCTCGGTCGGCTTGCCGCTGATGTATCGGCACTGGAGCTTCGGCAAGCGCTTTGCTTATCACGAGACCCTCTATCGAAAAGGGTTACAGGGTCTCGCCTACGAGATCGTCATTAATTCCAACCCCTGCATCTGCTACATCATGGAAGAAAATTCCATGACCATGCAGACATTAGTCATCGCGCATGCTGCGTTCGGTCACAATCATTTCTTCAAGAACAATTATTTATTTCGGCAGTGGACCGACGCCAATGGAATTCTTGACTATTTAAGCTTTGCACGTGACTACGTGCAGAAATGCGAAGAACGGCACGGGGCGGAGGCGGTGGAGCGTGTGCTCGACGCTGCCCATGCGCTGAAGGATCACGGCGTCAACCGGTATGCCCACCGAACCAAGCCAAATCTCGCCGAGGAGCGTCGCCGGGCAGAGGAGTGGCGGGCGCATTTCGAGGCGACGTATAACGATCTGTGGCGCACCGTCCCGGGTGCGGAAAAAGATAAGGAAGACTCGAGCAACGAGGAGGCCCGTCTCCTTGAGATCAAGCGCGAACTTGGGCTTCCTGAAGAAAATCTTCTGTATCTGATCGAGAAACGAGCACCCCGGCTCGAAGATTGGCAACGCGAGCTCGTGCGCATCGTCCGCCTCGTCTCTCAGTACTTCTATCCGCAGAAGCAGACACAAATGATGAACGAGGGTTGCGCCACCTTCGTGCATTACGAAATTATGCGGCGGCTGCACGACAAGGGGCTGATTACCGAAGGGTCGATGCTCGAATTTCTCCACTCGCATTCGAGCGTCGTGTTCCAGCCCGACTTCGACGACCCGCGGTTCAGCGGCCTCAATCCGTACGCGCTGGGTTTCGCGATGATGAGCGACATCCGCCGGATTTGCGAGGAGCCGACCGAGGAGGATCGGGAGTGGTTTCCCGACATCGCGGGCTCGGGAGACGGCTACGGTGTGTTGCGTCACGCTTGGGCCAATTACCGAGACGAGAGCTTCGTCCTGCAATATCTGAGCCCGGCGATGATCCGGCGGTTCCGGCTGTTCCATGTGTCCGACGACAGCGCGAAGCCGGCCTTGCGGGTGGAAGCCATCCACGACGACGTCGGCTATCGCAAAATTCGCAGCGCGCTCTCCCGGCAATACGATCTATCGCGTCGAGAGCCCGACATTCAGGTGGTCGATGTCGATCTGCGAGGCGATCGCTGTCTTGTTCTGGCGCATTATGTCCATAACGGCGTGCTACTCGAAGAGAAGAGCTGCCGGGCGGTGATCCGCCATGCGGCGACGTTGTGGGGTTATTCCGTCAAGCTTCTCGAAATCGATGCCGCCACTGACAAGACCCTCAAGACCTACGAGGTGGCGCCGCCCGGCTGACCGGGCTGCCCGGGAGCCGCGAGACGTGGCTCCCGAGCACCGCTGCCCGCAATGATCGTTCTTGGTATCGAAACCAGTTGCGACGAGAGCGCTGCCGCCGTTGTGGCGGCCACGGCCTCCGGCCCGAAGATTCTATCCAATTTGATCCACGCTCAGCTTGCGGAGCACTTGCCCTATGGCGGGGTCGTACCCGAGATTGCCGCACGCGCTCATCTCGACCACCTCGACCCGCTGATATCGCGCTCGCTCGCCGATGCTGGCGTCTGTCTGGGCGAGATCGACGGGATAGCTGCCGCAGCCGGTCCGGGCCTGATCGGCGGGCTGATCGTCGGCTCGATGACAGCAAAGGGATTGGCTTGGGCGGCGCGCAAGGCGTTCCTCGCTGTAAACCATTTGGAAGCGCACGCGCTGTCGGTTCGGCTGACCGCTCGGGTAGATTTTCCGTACCTTTTGCTGCTCGTTTCGGGAGGACATTGTCAGCTCTTGGTATGCGCCGGAATTGGCCGTTACATCCGCCTCGGGACGACGCTCGACGATGCGGTCGGCGAAGCCTTCGACAAGGCCGCGAAGCTGATCGGCCTGGGTTATCCTGGGGGGCCGGCTATTGAGGAGGCGGCGCGCGACGGCGACCCTTGTCGTTTTGTCCTGCCGCGTCCGATGAAGGGCAGGCCGGGATGTGACTTCTCCTTCTCCGGCTTAAAGACCGCGGTGCGCCAGATAATTACGGCGATCGGCGATCTCGATCCGCGTGACCGGGCGGATCTGGCGGCCTCGCTCGAGCTGGCGATTTGTGACGCTTTGGCCGATCGGACTGCGAATGCGGTCGCGTGGTTCCGCCGCAGATACCCGGAGGGAGATACGCTAGTGGTTGCGGGCGGCGTTGCTGCCAACGGAAGGCTGCGAGAACGCCTTACAAAACTCGCCAACGATGCCGGGCTGCGCTTTGTTGCGCCGCCGCCGCCACTGTGCACCGATAATGGCGCAATGATCGCCTGGACGGGCATCGAGCGGCTCCGGCTCGGCCTGGTCGACGGCCTCGACGCGCCACTTCGGCCGCGATGGCCTCTCGACACACGTGCGGCCCCGCGACCCGGGGCCGGGGTGAAGGCGTAGTGGATGGTCGGAACGTAATCCGATGAGACGCTTGGCGATCGTTGGGGGCGGCGCTTGGGGAACGGCGCTCGCCATGGTTGCTCTTCGCGCCGGCTCGCTCCCGATACTGTGGGCCCGGGACCCGGATGTGGTTGCGGCGATCAACGATCATCATCAAAATCCGCTCTTCCTCCCCGGCGTGACCCTCGATCCCACTATCACGGCGACTACGGATCTGACCTCCGCCACCGACGGAGCGGAAGCGGCGCTACTCGCCGTTCCCGCGCAATTCCTGCGCGGCGCGCTCAAGTCGCTTGGGGCCGGTCTCGGTCTGGGAACCCCTTTGTTGCTCTGCGCTAAAGGGATCGAAACAAGCTCGCTTAAAACAATGTCGGAGGTTGCTGCGGATATCCTGCCCACTTCTCCATCCGCAGTGCTTTCCGGGCCAACTTTTGCCGCCGAGGTGGCGCGAGAGTTACCGACTGCGGTGACAATTGCGAGCGCGGATGCGTCGCTCGGTCGCGCCTTCACCCAAGCCATCGGAAGCCGTCGGTTTCGGCCTTATGTGTCGCAGGACCCGATCGGCGCCGAAATCGGCGGTGCCGTGAAGAACGTCCTGGCCATCGCGTGCGGCATCGTCGTCGGCCACGGTCTTGGCGACAACGCCCGGGCCTCGCTGATCACCCGCGGACTGGCGGAAATGGTCCGGCTCGGTCTGGCCAAGGGGGGCCGGGCGAAGACCTTTCGTGGCCTCTCCGGTCTGGGCGATATCGTGCTCACCTGCAGTTCGGTCCAGTCGCGCAACTACGGGCTTGGCATAGCGCTCGGCAACGGGAGGACCCTGGAGGCAGCGCTGCGCGGCAGGCGCTCGGTTGTCGAGGGCGTGGCCACGGCAGCCGCGATTGCCCGGTTGGCGGAACAGCTCGGAGTCGAGATGCCAATCAGCACGGGGGTCGATGCGCTGCTCCACCGCGGCGAGTCGGTAGAGGCCGCAATCGATTTGCTGTTGCGGCGGCCGTATCGGGCCGAGTAGGGAATGGTCAGCGAAACGCAAATGCCAGCTCGGCCCTGGGCGGAAAACACTTTTCTGGACCAGCTAAAAGCCAATATCATTGGCGAGCGAGCGGCGCCATCGGCTCGGGCCAAAATGAGCGACAACGGAAGACGCGGCGAAGAAGGACCGGGGACGGGTGTTGTCGTCAAGGCAAAGCCGAAGACGAAGAAGCCCTCTATGTACAAGGTACTTATGTTGAACGACGATTACACGCCGATGGAGTTCGTCGTTCATATTCTTGAGCGGTTCTTCAACAAGAGCCGGCAGGAGGCGACCCGCATCATGCTCCACGTGCACAAACGAGGAGTCGGGGTATGCGGCGTCTACACTTACGAGGTTGCAGAAACTAAGGTGACCCAGGTCATGGATTTCGCCCGGCAGCACCAGCATCCGCTGCAGTGTACGCTGGAGAAGGACTAGTCAAGGAAGGGTAGGCAGGCGTGCTGTCGCGTAATCTCGAAAAATCGCTGCATCGGGCTCTCGCCCACGCCAATGAGCGCCATCACGAATATGCTACGCTTGAGCATCTGTTGCTGGCGCTCACCGAGGATCAGGACGCGGTTGCCGTGCTGCGCGCTTGCAGCGTGGACCTCGACCGGCTGCGGCGCGAGGTTCTGAACTACGTCGATAGCGAACTTGCCAACCTCGTAGCGGCGCATGGCGATGACGCAAAACCGACGGCGAGCTTCCAGCGCGTACTGCAACGCGCAGCAATTCACGTCCAGTCGTCGGGCCGCGAGGAGGTGACCGGCGCAAACGTGCTGGTCGCGATGTTCGCGGAGCGCGAAAGCCATGCGGTCTATTTCCTGCAAGAGCAGGACATGACCCGGTTCGATGCCGTGAATTATATTTCGCACGGCATCGCCAAAGCTCCGGGGCGCTCGGAGACGCGGCGCGTTCAGGGGACCGATGACGAGGAGCGGAGCGAAAAGTCGCAGAAGCGCAACCATGACGCTCTCGATGCCTATTGCGTCAACCTGAACAAAAAGGCCAAGGGCGGTAAGATCGATCCGCTGATCGGCCGCGAAGCCGAAGTCGAGCGTACGATTCAGATCCTCTGTCGTCGGGCCAAGAACAACCCGCTTTATGTCGGCGATCCAGGGGTTGGAAAGACGGCGATCGCCGAAGGTCTGGCGCGCCGCATCGTGCAGCGCGAAGTCCCCGAGGTGTTGCTAAACGCGATTATCTACGCGCTCGACATGGGGGCGCTGCTCGCCGGAACCCGCTATCGCGGCGATTTCGAGGAGCGGCTAAAGGCGGTGCTGTCGGAACTCGAGGCGCAGCCTGGCGCCATTTTGTTCATCGATGAGATCCACACGGTCATCGGAGCCGGCGCGACGAGCGGCGGCGCGATGGATGCGTCGAACCTGCTGAAGCCGGCTCTCGCCGGCGGCGTCATTCGCTGCATCGGCTCGACCACCTATAAGGAATACCGCAACTATTTTGAGAAGGACCGGGCGCTCGTTCGCCGCTTCCAAAAGATCGATGTCAACGAGCCGACGGTCGAAGATTCGGTCAAGATACTGCGCGGGTTGAAGCCCTATTACGAGCGGCATCACAAGGTGCGCTACACGAGCGATGCGCTGCGTGCCGCGGTCGAGCTGTCGCACCGTTATATCGGCGACCGCAAACTGCCCGACAAAGCGATCGACGTCATCGATGAGACGGGGGCCGCCCAAATGCTCGTGCCGGAGAGCCGGCGCCGCAAAACAATTACTGCCAAGGAAGTCGAAGCGGTCATAGCGACGATGGCGCGTATCCCGCCGAAGAGCGTCTCCCGGGATGATCGCGAAGTGCTGAAGAACCTGCAGCGTGACCTGAAGACGATGGTCTTCGGACAGGACCCGGCAATCGAAGCGCTGGTTTCCGCGATCAAGTTGGCGCGCGCCGGTCTGCGCGACCCGGAAAAGCCGATCGGCTGCTACCTGTTCTCCGGTCCAACCGGCGTCGGCAAGACCGAAGTCGCTCGTCAGCTCGCCCGCACCCTGGGCATAGAGATCACCCGCTTCGACATGTCCGAGTATATGGAGCGGCACACCGTGTCCCGGCTAATCGGCGCGCCCCCCGGTTATGTCGGTTTCGACCAGGGTGGGCTATTGACCGACGCGATCGATCAGCATCCCCACAGCGTGCTGTTGCTGGACGAGATCGAGAAGGCCCATCCGGACCTGTTCAATATTCTGCTGCAGGTCATGGATTATGGAAAGCTGACCGATCACAACGGCAAAAATGTCGACTTCCGCAACGTCATCTTGATCATGACGACGAATGCCGGAGCCTGGGATCTCGCCAAACCGGCGATCGGGTTTGGCAGCGGGGTGCGGGAAGGGGATGATCAGGAAGCCATCAATCGCATGTTTACTCCGGAGTTCCGCAACCGGCTCGATGCGGTGATCTCGTTCGCCCCGTTATCGTCGGAGACGATCGGACAGGTGGTCGACAAGTTCGTGCTGCAGCTCGAAGAACAGCTCGCCGACCGAAACGTCACGATCGAACTCGACGACGGCGCCCGGGCTTGGCTCGCCGAAAAAGGCTACGATCGGCTGTTCGGCGCCCGCCCTCTCGCCCGGATAATTCAGGAGCACATCAAGAAGCCGCTCGCCGAGGAGTTGTTGTTCGGGCGGTTGTCGAAAGGCGGGATTGTCCGGGTTACGCGAAAGCCGGAAGATGACGAGCTCTCTTTTGAGTTTGAGGAGCGGCCGGTCGAACCGGCGCCGAAGGAGCCCGAACTCGTCGAGTGATCAGCTTTCGGGTGCTGCTTCTTCCGGCTCGGAGGAGAGGCAGGCGGTCTGCTCGTGGCGAAACGGGGAGAACTCAGCGAGCCCTTCCATTTTGTGCTCGATCATCTGCCGCTCGCGCAAAAGAAATTGGGCGACGGCCCGGCGAAAAGCCGGATCGGGGATCCAGTGAGCACTGTAGGTCGGCACCGGCAGATAGCCGCGCTGAATCTTGTGTGGACCCTGCGCGCCCGCCTCCACGCGCTTTAGCCCGTGCGTAATCGCAAACTCTATCGCCCGGTAATAACAGCACTCGAAATGCAGAAATTTGTAATCGCCGTAACTGCCCCAATTACGGCCGTAGATCGTCTCCTTGCCGAGCAGATTGAACGCGCCTGCGACGTAATTCCCGCCACGCCGCGCCATAATGAGCACGACCTTTTCCGGCATACGGTCGCCGATCATCGCAAAGAAGCGGCGGTTTAGGTAAGCCGAGCCCCATTTGCGATCGGAGGTCGCGAGGTAGAATTCGAAGAAGGCCTCCCAATGGCGCGATTTCAAGTCGGAGCCCGTCAACACTTCGATTTCCAGACCGCGGCCAAGCGCTTCGCGCCGCTCTTTCTTCACTGCTTTGCGCTTGCGTGAATTCAATGCAGCGAGAAAGTCGTCGAAATCGCGATACCCTTCGTTGGTCCAATGGAATTGCTGACCGAGCCGCTGTAGAAACCCCGCCTCGGTCAGCACCTCGGCCTCGGCCGGGTCGGGAAAGTTCACATGCAATGACGAAATTCGACGCTGCTTGGTGAACTCGACCATTCCAGCAAGCAGATGGTCGCGAGCTTCGGCCGGCGAGCCGGGACGCAGCAGCAAACGCGGCCCCGGGACCGGGGTGAACGGCACCGCCGACAACAATTTGGGGTAATACCGGCCGCCGGCACGCTCGTAGGCATCCGCCCAGCCATAGTCGAAGATGTATTCGCCATGGGAATGCGTCTTGGCATAAAGCGGCACGACGCCCGCTATCTCGCCATCGGGGCCTGCAAGCGAGAGGTGCTGCGGCGTCCACCCTGTGCGCGGGGTCGTCGAGCCGCTTTCCTCCATCGCGTTGAGAAAAGTATGAGAAACAGTTGGGTTGATATCGCTCGCGCAGGCATCCCAATCAGCGGCCCGTATTTCGGCTATCGCGGAATGGACGCGAATTGTGACGGTTCCACTCGTGTCGTTCATCGCGCGCCCGGCGTTCGATTCTCAACCGCAAACAGTCCAATCCGTTGGTTCATTCTTTGGTGTTCCGTTTCGGCGCAAGGATCCGCGCGCAAGGATAGGCTTTGCGCCGCCGCTGTCCAGCCTGCCGCGAAACCGCCGCATTGACCCCCTACCAGCCGGGGGACGATCGAGAATGGAAATGCGCGTTTTCCATTATGCCACGACCGCAGTCTTGCTCGCGGCAATGACACCGGTTGCTGCGCCGGCCTCGGCAGAGACACTTGGTGACGCACGCGTCGGCTTCAGCGCCGAGCGGGTGCTGGTCATCGATGGGCAGAGCTATATCGGGAAGATGTGGCATATGCCCGGCGAGCAGCGCCACGACCAGGATCTGCCGGCGGTGAGGCCGATTTTCATCCTGCGTGCCAACAGCGCGATTGGCGACATCATCCTGCCGCAACTCCACACCGTCGTCGAATTCGCGCTTCCGAAGGAGCTGTCGATTCTCGGCAACCCCAGTCTGCTACGCAAGCCCGTCGGGGAAGAACCGGTCAACGGCGTTGTGACGACGAAATATGCAGTCGACGAAGCAACCCCGCGAGGTCGCGCCGTTGGCTCGCTGTGGCTCAGCGCCGACGGCATTCCGATGAGGTGCGATGCCCGGTTCACGGCCGACAACGGCAAGATTTCGACAATTCGTTGGGAATTGCGCCACGTGAAGATCGGCCAGCAGGACGCGGCGCTGTTCGAGATCCCGCGCGGCTACGCGAAGCTGCCGCCGGAGGCGGCGGCCCCGGTGCTCGGGATGCGGCTCGCGCGACCCCCCGCCCGATGAGGCGGGAGCGCAGTATCCAGCTCGTACTATTCGACGACTACCTGACCGTACATCCAAGGGTGCGGCGTGCAGATATAGAAGTAGGTGCCGGGCTCTTTGAAGGTGATCTCCTTGGACTCGCCCTTGGCCAAAGCGCCAGTATCCCAGTCGCCGACCTTGCCCTTGTCGAAGGCCGTAGCCGTGTGCGGAATGTCGCCGACATTGGTAAAGGTCACCGCGGTTCCCGCCTTGACCCGAGTGCGCGCCGGCCAATAGGCGTACTCGACATTGTTGTCGCCGATCTTGACCTTGTCGACACCGTCGGCGACAGCGCCTCCGGGGCCGGCTACGGTCGCCGGAGGCGGCGGCGGCCATAATGGATTGAGCTGCCCTTTAAGCGAGAACGCCCATACGGCGTCACCATAGGCGCTGCCCTGGATAGAGTTACCACCGGTCGCAATGGCGATGTACTGGTCGCCATCGACCTCGTAAGCCATCGCGGGCGCGTCGGCGCCAAACCCGGTCTGGAATTTCCACAGGGTTTCCCCGGTCTTGGCGTCGAGCGCGACGAAATTGCCGTCCGGCTCGCCGCGCAGCAGGAGACCTCCGGCGGTCACTGTCGAGCCCCCGCCGCCGCCCATGCGATAGGGCATCTGGTGTTGCCACGCGATCTTGTTCGTCCTGCTGTCGATCGCGGTGAAGGTGCCGCTCAAAGGCGAGCCGATCGGCGGCGCCTGAGTACCGTTCGTATAGCGCCGCCCTGTCGTGTATTCGCTGGGAACGCGCGAAAATACGCTCGTTCGGATGGTGCCCGGAACATAGAGAAAGCCGGTGTCGGGATCATACGGCATCGGCGACCAATTTGTGCCGCCCTGTCCCGACGGCTGAATCAGGACCGGTTCATCCCAAAACGCCTCAAAGATGCACCCCGCCTTCTCGTATCCCTCCATTGGCTGCGCGCATTGCGGCACTGTCGCGTCGCCGACCGGGTAGGGCTGCGTCTTTGCGGTCTTCTGGCGAGGCTCCTGCGGCACCGGGCGCTCCTCGATGCCGATCAGCGGTTTGCCGTTGGTGCGGTCGAGAATATAGACCCAGCCCGTGCGTCCCGCTTCGGCAATCGCCTTGCGCGGCTGGCCGTTGATCACCGTGTCAAACAGCACCACCGGGCTCGCCGCGTCGTAATCCCAAATGTCGTGATGCACCTGCTGGAAGTGCCAGACATGCTCGCCGGTCTTGGCATTCAACGCGACGATCGAGGCGCAGAACAGATTATCTCCCTCGCGCATCGACCCGTCATAATCGGGCCCGCAATTGCCGGTGGCGAAGAAGATCAGCCCGAGCTGAGGATCGAGGGCGGGAGTGTTCCAGATCGACGCGCCGCCGCGCATCGCATGATCGGTGCCGGCCGGCCAGGTGTCGCTGCCGACCTCACCCGGGCCGGGAAGGGCGTACCAACGCCACAGGATCTTGCCGGTCTTGGCATCGAGCGCCGTCAGCCGGCTGCGGACACCGAATTCGCCGCCAGTATTCCCGCTGTAAACGATACCGTCATAGTACAACGGCGCATTGGTGACCCCATAGCCGTTGCGCCAGTCCTCGATCGGCGTTTTCCACACTTCTTTGCCGGTCTTGATGTCGAGCGCCTCGACATTGGCATCGAGCTGCCCCAAGAACAGCATCCCTTCGCCCATCGCCAATCCGCGGTTGAGCCAGCCGCAGCAGACGGTGGAGATCTTCTGGTCGATTCCCGACCAGCGCTCCCATAGCATCTCTCCCGTCTTTGCATTGAGCGCGAAGACATCGTCATTGCCGGTGACCATGTACATGGTCCCGTCCTTGACGAGCGGCGTCGCCTCCGCGGAGTACTTTCCGCCAAACCCAGAGCCCTTGAGCCGGGTCATCCAGGCT
>Ga0306921_10008704_pt1 | contig 10724 bp, 8 predicted proteins | sample sta12Cox44000080_FD_203760 | JGI IMG/M metagenome (GOLD analysis project Ga0306921, IMG submission 203760) | Lab enrichment of tropical soil microbial communities from Luquillo Experimental Forest, Puerto Rico - statoxic.12C.oxic.44.000.080 (v2)... | ecosystem: Environmental > Terrestrial > Soil...
GCAGCGCGCGGGTGCCCCAGTTCTGTTGCGCGAATTGAGCTATTCTTGCACGCAGGGCGAGACCTGCGCGGAATTCATCCGGGCTCGTCGGGTTGAGTGGCGCTGGGACGCGGACAGTTTCCGGGAAGTTCGCCGCGGTGGTGGCAATAGGATTATCCTTCAGCCCCGTGTTGATCGCCTCATAGCGCCGCTGAAGCTGCTGCTCGAGCGCCGCCTGTCCGGGAGCAAGCTCGCCGCCCGCGGCTCGGCGGCGCAGATCGGCAATCTGGGCCTCCTGCCCGGCGAGCGGCCCCTGCGCGGCTTGCTGGACGAACTGCACGCGCTCCATGTCATTGCCGATTTGGTCAAGCAAATCGGAATCGCCGGTCGCCCGCGCGGCGTTGACAATGGTCATCACGGCATCGCGGTTCGGTTCGGTGCCGTTCTTGGTCCATTCGCCGATCGTCGCCGTCCAGTCGCGTCGTGCCTCGGACTGGACTTGCCGCTGCCGATTGGATTGGAGCCACAATGAAGCCGCTGGATTTGGTTCGAGACCCGGAGGCGGCAACCCTGCCCGTTGCCCCGCTGGGCCAATCCCGAAGGCTGCGGCTTGCGCCTGCTGCCATTGTGCATCCGACATCGGAAACTCGCGCCCCGCTTCGACGCGAGACATGGCCTTGGCGAGCGCGATGCCGGTCGGTCCCCGCAAAAGCTGGCCGGTGACTACGGTGTCGGGCGAAAGCCCGGTCGCCTTGGTGACCGAGTCCACGTATTCGGGCACGTTGTTTCCGCCGGACCATTTCGCGATGGCGTCACGCAGCGGCATGCCGGCATAGCGCGTATCGGCAAGCGCGAACATCGCGGCGGCACCATGCACGGGTGTCGGAAACGTGGCGATCTTGTTGCCGCCGGCGATATTTTCTGATCCGGTCGCGCCGTAGATTGTCGCCACGGTGCCCGGCCATTGGGCCCCTGGATTGTTGTTGCGGATCGATGCCGGACCTTGCAGGGTCGCCAATTGTTGCGTTTGCGCCTGCAGCGGTTGCCGGCCGAAATCATCATTCAGCGGCGCGCGGGCGGCCCAGGCATAAAGACGCGCGGCCGAGCCAGGATCATTGAGATTGTAGAATTGCCGCGCCACCTCGTCGATGCGTTCCGGTTCGATGCGCAGGCCAAGTGACGATGCGGTGCGCAGTTCATTCGCCGCGGCGTGGTTTTCGTAAAGATCCTGCCGGCGCAGCGATTCATTGGCATGCACTTCACCGATCGCCTTGTGATAATAGGCTTGGCGCTCGGACTCGGTGAGTTTCACGGAAGTGTCGGTCAGGATCGACTGCGCCGCCTGCAGAGCCGCTCGCGCGCCTCCCTTTTCGGGGTCCGGGTTTTTGTAGATTTGATCGATGACATTCATGAACCCGTTGGCTTTGAGCTCGCCCTGCAGGTGCTGCATGTCGTAGGCAGCCTGCTCCGGCGGATAGGCAAGGCGTGGGTTGTTCACCCGCTCATTCGTGAGCGTTTGCACCTTGGCCATGGCGGAATCCCAGGCGGGACCGGATGTCACGCCGCCGCGCGCCATCGCCACCAGATCATCGCGCGCCGACATAATTCCGGCTTCCATCGAACGATCGGCGCGCTGAAGCTGTAGCCGCTCATGCTCATTGAGCAGGCCGCGATACGTCATCGTGGTAGTCGCATCGATCGTGCGGCCGAGCGCAAGGCCGACGTCCGCGCCGGCAATCTGCGTGTATTGCGCGACCTTTTCTTGTTTGTAGTGCTCGGCGGCCGTCTGGTAGCCGTCCGGATTATCGCGAAACTGCTGTCGCAGCGCGATCTCGTCGCGCTTCATTGCGCCTTCGCCATCGGCAAGCGCCGCGGTCTTGACGGCACGATGGAACGCTATCGCCGCATCGCCGACGATCGGAAACTGCTGCACCTGCACATTGCCGGCGCTGTCTCGGGTGACCGCCCGATATCCAGCCTGCTCGGCAAGCCCCGTCGCGGCTTGGTCCAATGCTCCCGCAGTCTTGTCGAGCGTGCGCGCAAATTCCTCGTATGGCTGCGCCACTTGTCCCGGTGAGACGCGCGAGACCGGTGCGCGGAAGTCTGGAACCCTGTCGGGAACAGAGGGAAGGTCTACCATCTAGGCCGCCTTCCCCCCTCCGGGCATCCCCGCGAAGGTCTTGCTCAATCCGCCGAGGATATCCGCGCCCGCCTGCAGGTTGCCTTGCGCCACCGCGAAGTCCCCGGCCTGGCGCAAATAGGCCGCACTGGCCTCGTCCGACGCAACCTGCGCGCGGATCGTCCCAACCGCCGCCAGTCGTTGGCGTTCGCCGATCGTCTCTTGCCAATCCATGACGGCCTGGCCAGTCGGACTCGTCGGATCTGTGTGCGCGGCGGCCCGGATCGATTCGATGTTTCCCAGCGTCATATTGAGCTGTTCGCGCATCGTGGCATCGGTCAGATTGGCCTGGACCCTGCCATATTCGGCCGCCTGCTCGGCGCGCTCTGCTTGGAAGATGTCGGCCGCGCGCGTTCCTTTGGCGGCGGTCACATCGCCCGTTGCCTTGGCACCAAGGCCGGCAATCGACGTTACCGCTGAAGCGACTCCCGCCGCGGCTGCAACTTCTGCCATGTCACACCGTCACCTGCAGGGACACTTCCTCGATCACGAGCGGACCCGACGTATCCTTTACCACAGCAATCCGCGGATCATGCGCGCGTCCAGTTGGCTTGAAAGCGTAGGCGCGCTCGAACAGACGCGGCGGCAGCGTCGGGTCATCACCCTGGTTGTATGTCGGCACGCGGCGCGTTTTCGTAATCGTGCCGGGCGGATTGAGATTTGCGCCCTGCTGTTCGGTGTAGAGCGTATCGAGGCGAAACCCGGTCGAGCTCGATACATAGATTTCGGCTCGCGAGATGCGCCGTTTGCGCAACCTCTGCGACCGGTCCTGCCCAGGCTGCGCCGGCGGGACAAACGGCTCAAACGTCGCGGTCCACGTCTGGCCGGCCACCAGGGTCAGGCTCGTCAGGTTCTCGCCGCCGATGAATTGCGGGATGAGGTTGCCATTCACGTCGACCTTATATGTTCCGAGAGGCCGCGCGCCATCGAACAGATTGACCGAGCCTCCGGCAATCCACCAGAGCGGTCCCTTGCCGGGCGGCGCAATGATATTCGCCGGCAGGTTATTGACCAGAATGGAGGAGTCCATCACCTGCGTATCGTCCAGCAATTCGATAACCGCAAATGCCGCGCCGGGATATGTCGTGGAAAACAGTACGTCGGCGTTCAGGGCGGCCACAGAGTTGACCGTCCCGGCTCCACTCCATGGCAGCAGGCCGACCACGCCTTTGATCTGCCCGGACGCCACCGCATACTTGCCGACGGATAGCGACCCATTCGCATTGAGCACGTAGAAATAACGCTCTTCGAATGTCGAAGTCGCCGTCGGGACGGCAATCGCAATCGGCGTCTGGATCAAATGCGAATGCAGCTCCGACAGATTGCGCGTCTCATAAGGGCGATAGTACGCGCCTGGTGCAACGATCGACATCACGCTCTTGCCTCCGGCGGCGATATATAGAATGACCTCCTGCACCGCGCGCGGCTGCACGGCATTATAGCATCCATCGTTGCTGACGATCTGGAACGCCACCGACCCAGGCTTCAGAGGGTTGGTTGGCAGGATCGGAATGTAATACACTCGGTTCGAGCAGAAGACGAATTCCGACGACTCCGGACCCGGCAGAACGAACAGGACCGTATTTGCTTCGGCGGGCGCGAGCTCGAATATCGATCCATCCGGCGTGCCAGTCACATAGCAATCCGTCGGCGAGTTGATCGCTGACCAGATAATTGCGCGCGGGAGTGCCGGAACGTTGGAAAATATGAGGCGACCCTGATCCGACGAGACCGAAAACGGCCATCCGCGGAACGAATTCATTACCTCGTCATCCCACACCGTAACCGCCTGCGGCGTCGTTACGGTGACGTCACTGCCGACGTTGGTGATCTGATCGGAGCCGCCCGGTCCGGCAATGAACTCGTTCGCCACGAAGCCGGGCGCAAGAACGGTGACCGCCGATGCCGTGCCTGCCGCTGGGTTCCCGCTACTGACGCCGCCGCCGCTGGTCACTGCGGCAGGGGATGTCCGATTCTGCAGCAATTGCACCGTGACCGTCGTCGCTGTAAGCGCAGTGACAAGGCCGCTTGCGCCTGATGTCACCCCCTCAACCACGTCGCCAAGATTGAATATGGTTCTCGGATCGGCGCTGACTTTCAGGATCTCGCCGGGAGGAAGCGACTCAAGAACTGTTGCATTTGCCGACGTGGCGCTGTTGACCTTGGTGATAATCAGCTCTCGCCCGCAGAACCGCATGCGCGTCCCGGTCTGATTGGCCTGCAGGTTCATGCCGGTGGAGAACGTAAGAGTGATGTTGCCAGTCGTCGCCGACGGCAGCATTGAAAGGTTCTTGGGACTTAGTCGATAGAATGGTGCGCGGACCTGACCTCCCGATGTCACTGTGAAGTTGAAGGCTCCGCTCGTCCATATCGTTCCGTCGAAATTCAAAATGAGTGGCTGCACACCGAGGAACGCAATGTAAATCTGCGTCCCGATCTGGACCCAGCTTATTAGGTTGAGATTGGATGAGGTCCACGGCTGAGGGTTCGCATAGAATTGCGATACGCCAGCCGAGTTGAATATCTGCACTGCCGACGGATAGAAGGCTATCCGGTACAGCACACCGAGCATGATGAATTCTTCGACCCTCGCCGGTCCGGGAGAGATGAATTGGACAATGCTTCGGCCGGGCCGGTTTTTGAGAGCTCCGCTGTTGAGGATGCGGAAATTAGACATCTGTCGGCCGCCAGCCTTGACCAGCGGATTGTCCGACCGCTTGGTGTCGATGTCGAGCTCGCCAGCGGAAAAATTCGTCTGTGCCTGTACGTCCTTCGGAATCGGCATCTCTTATCCGGGCATGCCGGTCCCTGTCCATCCGGTGGGCACTGGCGGGAACGGCCGACGAATGCGACGGCTGGCCGTGATCCGATAGTTGAAGGCCGCGCGCTTGCCTTGCTCTTGATCGCTGCGCGCTCGCGCCTGCTGCAAGAGTCCCATCGCGATCTGCTCTTCTTTTTCGGCCGTCGCGATGTCTTCGTGCAGCCCGCGGTAAATGCCAGCCATGACGAAGCGGTGCAGAGCTGTCATGAATGTGCGCAGCATATTGGCTGCGGCCGGCACCGATTGGCCTCCTACGATCGCCGCCGGGGGGTTCGACGAAACGTATTTCATGGTAACCGTCGGCGTCGTCTGCTGACCGGGAGGCGGCGCTGGGGCGCCGGCCGACTGATTGAACAGGTTGACGACGATCTGATTATTAAGGATCTGGTAGATGATCGGGAAATTTGCCCCACCGGTTCCCGTGACGAAACTAACGCGGACCCAGATCACATGGACGCAATCCGGGGGTTTGGCAAATGCCGTGTCGAATTGACTATCAGCCGGCGCTATGCCGGTAGGTTGCAGCGTCACGACGTTGGTAATCTCTTTCCAATCGTGCGAATCGAACATGTATTCGATAGCGACCTCATAAGCCGCCGATGCGACGTTCCATTCGTCCGACCCGTCGTCGGCGACGGCAACGAGATTGTTTGCCGTGAGCGCTAGGGCTTGATTGATCAGATCGATCTTGCCAATTGGCCATGTCATGGCACGGCCCTCCGTTTCCGTTCATACGGCGGGAGAGGCGTAATCGTGCGGCACTTGGCATATTCAGCTAGCGCCACGTCGCCTAGCTCGGCCTTGACCACGACGCGCGACAGCGCCGCCGCCTGCGCAATGAATGCCTCAAGATGATCCTGGTCCGGATGGCAGTACGTCGCCAGATATTCGGCCAGGATTGCCTTTTGAGCGCGGTCGGCCTTAGAGACAGGATCAATAGCGAGATAAGCAGCCGCGCCGCCTCCCGCTACCGAGAGAAGACACACCAAGATATATATGGCCGCATGTTTCATGGTCAGTATGGTGTGAACAGCGTTACGTTTGAGCCGGTGTTGCTATTTGCGGAGCATGCAACCGCACTCGTATACTGATTGGCATTTTTCGTCGGAACCATGCAGGTATTTGGTCCCACGACGCCAAAGTTGACCTGTGATCCTATCCTGGTGTTGGAGATCGTGCCGCCGATCGAATAGGTGGAATTGCCGACGAGAGAAACCCCCAGGGACGAATCGATGAAAAAAGCAATGGCGTTGGATAGCACATTGGAAATACAAATGTTGCTGTTGACCACTAGATTTGCAATCCACGGCCCTACCAGGTCAGTTCCGGCATTGACGCAGGCCGCGCCTGATAGCTCGTTCCCGACTATCTCGATGACACCAAAGAAACTGACATTGTCCGCCCTCTGGATATTTATGCCGTTTCCAAAAATGCCCTCGATGGATGAACCGTTTACGAAGAAATCTCCGTCCTGAACGTTGGAGATTGTCAGTTGAATACCCGCATTCCATGCACCATTCGTCTTCAAGCCGCTGATGCGCAAGCCCGGACACTGCTTGCACAGAATGGCTGCCGCCCCCGGGCTTGCCCCTGTCGCCGAATTCTGGATCAGCACATTGCTGATGTAATTATCGTCCGATCCATTGGGGGCGCCTTGTACGAGAATGCCCAATTGAGAAGGCGGTGCTCCGAGATTAATTATACTATTGGTTATCCCATGCCCGCCACTGGCAAAACCGCCGGTATCGAGAATGATGCCATTGGCGGGGCAGGATATCAGCAGATGATCCATGATCACAAAATCGGAACCGGTAGTAACGCGGATCGCCGCCGTCGATCCGACCTGACTACAGAGGGATCCTACAGGATATTGAATGCTGAAGTTTGACAGATCGATATAGGCCGACAGCGTTACCGAGATGGCATCGATGCCGGTGATTGGAATAAGAGTAGCCGTCCCGCGACTGCTGCCTCGCAATCCGAGGCCCTGGAAGTTCGCAATCGACAGCGTCGAGCTGATCGCGCAATTACCGGTGAACTTCGCTTCCAGCTTCAAAGTACCGGCCGCATTCAGCATGTTCTGGAATGCGGCGGCATCATTCGTCACGCCATCACAGACCGCGCCGAAGTCTTGCGCCCACAGCTCATGGCTCAACCGCGCCGTGATCGATTGCGACACAGCCCCCGTGCCGGGAGACGTGTATCCACTGCTGCCAAGCGTCGGCGCCGCGATCGTGATCGGATTCGTGCCGCTGAATGTGATGCCCTGGCCAGCTTGAATGTTGTTCGTTATCGTTGTCGGGTTCGTGCCGGAGAACGATATTCCAGTGCCGGCCGCGAAGCTCGAGCCGCTGACCGAGGCGCATGTCGTGACATTGCCGAGCGTATCGAAACAGGCCCCGAGGCCCGCTCGGTTGGCCGCTGGCGGCAGAAGGCTCAGGGTCTCGCCCGGAGGCGCCTGCAGAGTACGCGCACGCAAGTCCCATTGCTCGCGCAATTGCGCTTCGGCGTCGCTGATCGCCTGGTTTAGATCACGGGCTGTAACGCCGCGGTTCTCCGCGAACTGTGTCGCTCGCCGCGGACGTCGTGCGCCGACAATCTGCACCGTCCCAGTTTGGGCAGCGGTAAAGGTGATCTGCGCATCGGTGATCGGACGCGCGATGTTGCCGAGCGATCCCGAGGGGCTCGTCAGCGTCCAATTGCCGGATTGCGCGAGCAGGATGCCATTGAGATAAACCTGAATCCAATTTGCCGGATCGGCATCGTCACCATAGATCTGAAAGCCGACGTTCAGCGGCCCGGTAGAGTTCGAGACCGAGTATTGAGTTCGGCGCTCGGTGTCCGGCAGAGATGGGATCGGTGGCGGCGCTTGTGCGATCGCCAAAGCCGTAGAGAATATCCATATCAGCAAAGCGACAAGCTGTCTTATTGCCATCTTGCGACGACCTTTCCGTATCCGGCGCCACCATTGCCACCGAGAAATCCTCCGGTCCCCGCTGAGCCACCAGAGCCAGCAGCGCCGATCGTGTAAACATAACTCGCGGCCGGATTCGACAAAGTAACGCCGCAATATCCGCCACCGGCGGCACCCCCGCCCGTGTTGGCATTGGCTCCCGATCCGGCGCCCCCGCCACCACCTCCACTATTGACCGGCGCATTTCCTCCGGCCTGACTCGCGACGCCAGTTCGGCCAAATGTTCCCATTTTGGGAGCCGCTCCGGAAGCAGCCTGCGCTGGCACGTTAGCAGTACCTATTGCCGAAGTTCCATCACCTCCGGTAAGATTTTCATCACATCCGGTGGCCGTGCCGCCGGCTGCAACCCCACCTGCGGTCTGACCAGGACCGCCACCATTGGCGACGTAAACAGGAGATGTGCAAGCCGTGCCGGATGTGTTCCAGCAGGTGTTACCGCCCGCCGTAGCGGCTCCCGGAGTACTGCCCGAACCGGCGCCACCACCGCCCCCGCCCCATAGTTCGATATCGAGCGCCACCGCGCGCGCTCCATCGCAGGCCGGCACAGTAAATGTCGCATTCGTGCCCGACGTTAAAATTGTCTTAACCGGTGCACAGGTTCCTGGATATGGCGATAGTGACCAATTCGAAGAGCCGTCGCTTTCGATGACGACAGAACCGAAATTGCTTGTGATGACGGCACGAGTGGCGTTAAGCCCATTGATTTTATCCGCTCCGTTCGGCGTGACACTGATCGTGTTCGTGCCATTGGCGAATCCGCTATCGTCGCGGATAATCAATTGACGACCTGCGTTCAATGAACTGGCGGCCAGCAATGTGACCGTACGCGCCGCCGTGATCGTCGTATAAGCGATCTGGTAATCGGTCGATAACATCGTATAATTGGCATCATTGACCGGCGTGCGCTGATCGATGAAGAGATTCGATCTGGCTCCGACGACAGTCGATGCACCGGTACCGCCGGCAGTAATGGGAATTCCACTCGTGCTGCACGAGGGAGTTCCGGTCGATGAGGTGATGAAAACCCCACCGTTACAAGTGGCAAGTCCCTGAATATTATTGGGGCCGTTCGAGAACAGAAGCGAAGATGCGGCGTAGTTGTCCGACCATGTCGTCTGCGACCAGAATGGCGATGCCGATCCCATTCCCGACATCCAAATCTTGTTCGGGAACGGGGATTGAACGACCTGCAGATTGCCGAACGGCGTCCATGCGACCGCGCCGCCATTTGAGCCGAATGGAGCTATGCTGAAAGCGGGCTGGCGCACGCCGTTGATTGTGAGCGATCCCGCCGAGACGTTGCCCTTAGTGGCAAGATTGCCGGTAAGATCGATCGTCAGCCCGTTGATCGTCACCAGCCCAGTCACCGTCATGCCGCCATTGAAGGTTGCGAGCCCGGTGAACGTAGAGATCGCGTTCACGGTCAGTGAATTTACCGTCAGGTTGAACGTGCCGCCGGTGAATAGGTTGTTGATCCACTGCGTGTTGACGATTTTATCGCTTATGTCGCTGTTCGGCGCGGTTGGCGCGATAATCGCCATCTGCGCCCTGGCGACGGGAGCCGCCAGGACCAGCAGCGCGGCGAGCGCGAGCCGCCGCAGCGCGCTCATTACTCCCACTCCAGGATCGTTAGTGCCGCCCCGCCCGAGCTCGCAATGCCCACCCAGGCCACGCCCTCGACCGCCTGCGGGGAGCCCGGCGGGCTGCCGCTCGAGACCGTCACTCGATCGTAGGGAAGGATCGTAATGCAGCCAGCACCGTTGATGGCGGCCGTGACTGTAGCACCGGCGCTGCGGGACGGTCCAAGCGGGCAGACCGCAATCCTGATCTGATCGTTCGGATTGTGGAAGACGAGCTGTTTGCGGGCCTGGTTGGAGGCGATGACCTGGATTGAGCTTGTCCCGACCGTGATCGCGTGGACATACGGCTGGATGTTCTGCGCCGTTGCCGAGCCGGCAAGGCTCAGCGCAATGGCGCAGGCGAGTGCAAACCTCCAAATCCGCATGCCGCGCTCCGCAGCATCAGGGTGCAAAGTAGCCGCAGGCGAACATCGGATAGGCGTTGTGAGCGCCACCGGCGGGCGAAACAATGGTCGCGCTCACCGGCCCCACCGCGGACTTGATCAGGCCGGCCGGGTTGGCAAGCGTGGTGTAGCCGAGCTGCGTGTTGACGGTGCCCGCAAAGCTGACATCGATCTCGAACGACTGCAGATTCGTCGACGTGAACCGGCCGATCGCCAGAGTCGTGCCGCCCGTTCCGTCCGCCACCACATTGACGCCAACGCTGGTGAGATAGAGCGATTGTCCGGCCGGGACCGTGAAGGTCAGCGTGTTCTGCGTATTCACTGCCGGGTTGGCGGCCACCGCACACACGATGCCGGCATTGAGCTGGCTTGCGGACTGCTGGACGGCGGTCTGCGCCGTGGCGGCGCCCGCAAGGCCGAACAGCAGGGCTGGGACAAGAAGAAGGCGGGCGAGCAGGTTGCGCATTGCAATCTCCGGACGGATTTCGATCCTGCCGGACTATCGTTGGCGAGCGACAGGGGGTGCAACGTATCGCAACAAGGCCGCCCTATTGAATGCTGATCAGCGCGGCCTCGCATGGCCCTAGATTAATAGACTGGCCATTTGAAATCGAGAAGGGGATACCGGACCACGCACCGCCCTTGCCGATGATCTGCCCTCCCAGAACGGGGGCCGGGTCGTAGCAGCCCGTGCCATCGGCTGTTTTCATCTGCAGGACGTTGGCCGTCGACCACGCCGCCGACTGCC
>Ga0306921_10008707_pt1 | contig 10722 bp, 11 predicted proteins | sample sta12Cox44000080_FD_203760 | JGI IMG/M metagenome (GOLD analysis project Ga0306921, IMG submission 203760) | Lab enrichment of tropical soil microbial communities from Luquillo Experimental Forest, Puerto Rico - statoxic.12C.oxic.44.000.080 (v2)... | ecosystem: Environmental > Terrestrial >...
CCCCGCCCATCCACATCCCCTTCTTCTTCGAGGCGGCGATCTTGTCGCGAATGCGCTCGCCGATGACCTCGCGCTCGAACTGCGCAAAGGACAACAGAACATTGAGGGTCAGGCGCCCCATCGAGGTCGTCGTGTTGAACTGCTGCGTCACCGAAACAAACGACGCGCTCGTCGCGTCGAGGATCTCGACGATCTTGGCAAAATCGGCGAGCGAGCGGGTCAGCCGGTCGATCTTGTAGACGACAATGGTGTCGACCCGCCCTGCCGTGATATCGGCGAGCAGCCGTTGCAGAGCCGGCCGAGCCATCGTCGCGCCGGAGAACCCGCCGTCATCATACCCCGCGCGTAGGCACACCCAGCCTTCGTGACGCTGGCTGGTGATGAAGGCCTCGCAGGCCTCGCGCTGCGCCTGCAGCGAATTGAATTCCTGGTCGAGCCCCTCCTCGGAGGATTTGCGGGTATAGATCGCACAGCGAACCCTCGCGTTACGCCGCGGGCGGCTGCGGGCTGACTTCGTCATCGGCCGGCCTTGGCGCCAGCCACAGCCCGCGGGCGCGTGGTCAGACCAAAGAACCGCGGACCCGACCAATGGGCCTCGGTAATCCGCTCGGCAATTGCCGTTAGCGACCGATAGCGCTGGCCCTCGTGCTCGTACCCGTCGTTGTGGACGAGGACAGTATGCGTGTGTCCGCGCCACTGGCGCACCAGGGTCGTGCCGGCCTTGAGCCCGAGACCGGGATCGACGGCCATACCGGCTTTGTCTGACGCTCCGGCTAGGCTCTGCAGGCGGCGCCGCAGCGCCCGGCTCACGCCGCCATGGCTTTGCTCTTGCAGCTGATTGGCGAGGGCTCGGATGAGCAGATCGCGACTGAGCCCGAGCGGCGGTCCAGTGCGATGCAACTGGCGCCAGGCAACCCGTAGATCTTGCGTCGACCGATTGGCCAGACCGGCAATTTGGCGCTCGACCGCGATGATGTCAGGACGGCGCGGCCGATCGTGCCGATTGCCGTTCCGGTGCCGAACCGGCGACGGCTCGCCAGCGCGCTGGCGAGCCCAAGCATCGTCGATTGCCGGTTTCATACGCTTGCTGGTCCGGCGACGCGGTAGACGCGGCCGCGTTCCTCTTTGGCCGAGGCAAGCGTGAGCCCGAGCTTCTTCTTCAGGGTGCCGGAGAAGACGCCGCGAACCGTATGGCGCTGCCACCCGGTGGCCCTTGCGACCTCATCGACGGTTGCACCCTCGGGTCGCCGGAGCATGGCAATCACCTCGTCCTGCTTCGACGGGCGCTTAGCCTCGGATGGCGGCTGCGGCTCCGGCAAGGCCTCGATCGCCGGCCACAGCTGATCGATCAGCGCCCCGCGGTCGCCAATCTTCCGCCGTTTCTCGACACCGGGCAGAGCATTCCACAGAGCCAGGAGACGCTTCCCGCTCAGCGGTGCCGCGTGCAATTCCTCTTTCGACGCGAACGCAACCTCGCCGTCATTGACGGTGGTCGGGGCCTCGCGGCACAGCTTGATTCCGTCATTGCCGATGATGTAGATGCGCATGGGTGGGTTCTCCTGATTGACCCGGCGGCGACTCCGCCGGTGACCCACACTGACGCTCTCTTCGCGAACCAAAGCCAGTCTATTCTGCATGATCTCGTGGCATTGTTGGGTCAGAGCTCAGCCCGGAACTGCTCGGATCCAGAACGCAGTGGGCCGTAAAATCAGTGGCGCGTTCCAGCAGAGCGACCGGTGCTTCTTCGATTAGGCACGCACACGGCTCACGGAGGCTGGGCGTGCGTTCGCTCGCTATGGATTACCCCAGCCCCCAGAAAGGCCGCGCCAATCTGAGTAGGGATGGTTCCAACCTGCGCTCCAGGCATCGTGGGGACCTCCGTTCGGAATACATTGGGTCCCAGTGCCAATAGCCCCATTGGTCGTGCCAGCGGCTTCGGTGCCAACCGCGTCCACAGCCATCGCGCACTAGCTCAATGAGCGGTGCCGCACCGAACTCGATCCCCGCCATGTGACGCCAAACCGGGGCCGCCTGTGTCGAGGCCGCCAACGCTAGACCGCCGAAAAACGCCAGATGAATGTGCGCATTTGTCTCCAAAGGAACTCATCGAGCAAGGTTCGGAGATCGCGGCTAACGAACCCTGAGGCGTTCAGCGATCGAGCCAGGAGTTTAGCCGTAGCGTTCGCCGATGCCGGAATTGGAGCCGGTTGAAACGGCATTCACGGGCCTTCGTATACGTGGTCGCACGTATTGTCCTGGCGCAACAATAGCGCTGATATCCCGGGAATGCTGACTTATTGACTCCGCGCCTCGATGAATTGGTTAATCGATTAACGCTACCGAAAGGGGGGAATAGTGTTCGATCGGCTTGACCACTGCATGAACCGGCAGTCGCCTCCCACCCTCGGACCACTGTGATATTCATGACAGCGCCGCGGCGACTGCTCATCATAGACCAAAATCCGAGCGTCTCAGAGGGCTGGGCGTGGGAGCCTTCCTTTACGACCGCTGAGGTTAACCTCGAACGGGCGCAATGGACATCGTTCGCTCCGGATACGCTGCATAAATGCAGCGCTGACCTCATCGTACCGGTAGCGACTACCCCCGAGCCGGCAGCCATCAGGTTTTTCCGATGGCTGCGGAAAAATCCGTTAGCGACGCCCACACTTGCGATTCTCCCCGAAAACGGCAACGACGATCTAATGCGAGATGCGGTCGAAGTAGCCGACGATTCATCATTGCACCGGTTCGCGCCGGAGAATTGCGTCATCGCATCGCCCGGATCTCTGGTCGCAGCGAGAGTAATGCAGAAGCTGTGCACGACCGACTTATTGAGGAGTTGGGTCTCAAGCAACTGGTCGGGCGGAATTCGCAATTTGTGGAAATGGTCGCGAAGATCCCGCGTATAGCGCGAAGCAATAGGACGGTACTTATAACGGGCGAGACGGGAACCGGTAAGGAGCTTTGCGCGCGTGCGATTCATCAGCTTGGGCCGCGGCGCGACTTTCCATTCATCCCAGTAGATTGCGCGTCTTTCCCAGACCATCTGTTCGAAAACGAAATGTTTGGCCATGCCCGCGGGGCGTTCACGGATGCGCATCGCGACCAGAAAGGGCTCATCACCCTCGCCGAGGGTGGCACACTTTTTCTCGACGAGGTCGACTCATTGTCACCTGCAGCGCAATCAAAGCTGTTGCGCTTTCTCCAGGAGCATACGTACCGGCCGATCGGATCCGACCGTTTCCTCCGCGCTAACGTCAACGTGGTTGCAGCCACCAATCGTGATCTCGAGGCGCTGGTGCGCGGGCGTGAGTTTCGGGCAGACCTGTTCTTTCGGTTGAATGTGTTACGATTAGTCTTGGTTCCGCTGCGCGAGAGGCGTGACGATATCGTGCTGCTCGCGCGTCACTTCCTCGAAATGCTGAGCGCGGAAACCGGTACGCCGCGCAAGAGTCTCGCACTCGCCACTATCCATCGACTTGAACATCACGACTGGCCAGGTAACGTGCGCGAGCTCTACAACGTCATTCAGAGCGCGACAGTGTTTTGTGACGGCATGCAGATTCTGCCATCTGATATTTTGCGCATAGCACCGGATCATCCGCAATCGGAGGTGCAAGGCACCGGCTTTCGTGAGGGGCGAACCCGGGCGATTGAAGCTTTTGAGCGGCATTACGTGGAAAAGGTATTGTTCGAGGCTGGTGGAAACGTTACCCGAGCGGCGCAGGTTGCGGAAAAAGACCGGCGTGCGTTTGGCAGATTAATCAAACGCTACAATATCAGCCGCCACTCGCTCTGACCTCACGCTTCAAATTTGCGTCTGAAGTAGCTCTATTCCTACCAATCTCGTTTTGCTCCTTCATTTCCCCGATATTAAAACTTAGCTGCATGCGATCTTGTAGCTCTGCACATCCTTGCAATTGATGCTGCCGTAGAGCGGATTGGGACAAGCCCCGGGCTCTGCCTTCGCCTCATCATACAGTTTCGCTGGAACCGCTCGGAGAGCCGAATTCGGGAAACCAACCCTCCTGTTCGATGCTGTTCGATGAGGGGAATGCGTGAACGAGCACGGTTATACACACCTAAACTTTGTGGTTGGCACTGGGTCAAATGTGATCCCTCGCCGGGTCAATGTGATCCCGCCCCGAGAGGCATGCGAATTTCTGAGAAACAGCACCGATGATGGCTGAAGTGAAGGTGCATCGAAGATGCTCGGGTGGGACCTGGACGCCCCACCCAGGCTCCATCGATCAATGCGTTAACGTGTCGAACTCAGTGAATTCGCCGAAATTTTGCGCCGGGCTGCCGATGGCACGTGCCTTGCTCATGAACATCGGAGGACACCGACGCATTGAAACACGGCACACACACCATTCTCTCCGTGGCGATGGAAGTACTGAGCTACTTCATGCGCAACCCGCAGGCCGCCGACAACCTCGAAGGCATCACAAGATGGCGCCTCCAGGACGAACTGCTTCGCCGCAAAGTCGAAGAGACGCGGCAAGCGTTGGCTTGGCTGGTGGAGCGGGGATTTTTGTCTGAAAACGCTTTGGGCCGCGCGGGACCCATCTTCACTTTAAATCCGGCCAAGATCGGCGAGGCGCGAGAATTCCTCAGCTCTGAGGACACGGCCGCCGGCGGATCAGAGAAAGAGTGAATGCTGGGCTACCTTCATGGCGGGATCCAATGCAATTTCGGCGACCGGAAAAAGTATCGAGCGGGTGCTCACAGCGTGCTTCAGCGAAGCGCCGATCCCAGTGCCAGGCAAGACAACCAAAGCCGTGTTGATACGCACCGATGACTTCGACAAGAACGCCGTTTCGGGCGCTATTCAGCGTCCCGCCCTCTCGATCTTTCTCTATCGAGTCGACTTCAACAAGACGATGCGAGCGGCGTGGTCGGGGGTTTCTGTGCAGGATGGCCGAGCGCATTTACCGCTAGACCTCCATTTCCTGCTTACCCCGTGGGCCGACAACGCCGAGTTCGAGCATGCGATTCTGGGTCGTGCGATCCAATGTCTCGACAGCCTCCCAATACTCAACGGTCCACTGCTGCTGCAGTCGGGCGAGTGGATGACAAACGAGGGCGTCCAACTCCTGCTGGAGGAGATTTCGACCGAGGCGCTGATGCGGCTGTTCGACTCGCTGCCAGCCGACTATCACCTGAGCGTGCCATACGTCGCGAGGCTGTTGCGACTGGACGGACGCAGGGCCGCGCCGTCGCCGGACGTGACCACGGTCGTGACGGGCATGGTGCCGCCTCCATGAACTCATTTCTTCCTGCCCGGTACATCGAGCACGTCGATCGGATGGCGCTCGGGCTTGAGCCGACCGATGCATTGCGCGGCGAGAGGATCGCAGCATCGCTCGCGATCGCAATCGACGGCACCCCCGCCGAATACGCAGAACGCGCATGGCCGGGCGATGTCCCTTTTGCCGATCCAATTGGCCGCTTGCGGCGGGTCGCGCGCCACAATTCGTGCCGTTACGTGCTGCTGTACAGACCGGGAATGAAGACGACGGTCAATTTGAGGTTCTTTGATCGATACCGTAGATTTGTTCCACGTCGATCAGCTACACGCTGCCGCCCGATATTAATACCCCCTCGCCGCGCGTTCGCCGGCCTGCGTTTTTCCCCGGAGCCGGATACGACGTGAGCCAATCAGTCACTGGTCTGCGCGGCCGCGTGACGTGGCAGCAATCAATTGTGGACGAAGTTCCGGCGCGCTGGGTCCGGATACAGGCATCGATCAACGGCCGAATCGTCGGCCGCGCCCATGGCGACGACCGAGGCGAGTTCCTGCTGCTGCTCGACAGCATGGCGGGGGGTCAGGGCGACCTGCCAGAACCACTGGACGTCGTGGTGACCGTTTTCGGCCCGCCCGCACCGGAGCCGATACCGGCAGGTGATCCACTTGGCGATTTGCCGCTCGAAGAGCTGGTTGCTGATCCGGACGATGTGTCGCCGGGCATCAAGCTGCCAACAAGCCCTCCTTATCAATCTACCGCTCAGAGTTCGCGAACGGTGACATTTCAGCTCGGAACGATTCTGACCGGCCAGCAGAAATTCTTCTTCAACCCCTAGAGCAGGAACGCACGGAGGAGCCTCGCAATGCCCGAATACCTGTCGCCAGGAGTTTACGTCGAGGAAGTAAGCTTCCGCGCGAAGTCGATCGAGGGAGTTCCGACCAGCACGACGGGGTATGCCGGGATGACGCGTTTCGGCCCGGTTCGTTATCCGAACGGGCCCGCAACGACCGAGCCGCGGCTGGTAACAAGCTTCACCGAGTTCGAGCGGGTCTATGGCGGACTGGAACCGCTGCGAGCACCCACGGAAGGCGACGAACGGCTTTCGTATGTAGCTCATGCCGTACGTGTGTTCTTCATGAACGGCGGCACACGGCTCTACGTTTCGCGTGTCTTCGCACCGCGTACGATTGCGGGCAACCCGGATTGGGGTGTGGCCAGCCGCGCGATCGCCGTTGCCGGCACGACTGCGACGTGGCGCGCGCGTTGGCCCGGGAAAATAGGCAATGCGTGGGTCGACACACAGGTAATACGCAGCAAGAATTCCGCGTATGTCGATGCCAATCTCAACATCGTCCAGGTAAACGGTGCGAAGAGCGGCTCGATTGTCGAAATAATCACCAGCGGCACACCACCATCCGGCAATGAGAACCTGGTGCTCGCGAACCTGGCGGAGATCTCGCTCGACCCCAACGATGGCCACCAGGTCTTCAACCGCAACGGCACGACCTTCTCGCCGGCCAGAACCGACATTGTGCAAAACGTCCAACTGAGAGTACGGATAACGCTTGACGATGGAAGCCTGCTGATCTCGGACGGGCTTGGTGCACAGCCCGATCAGATGCGGTACATCGCGAAAATTCTCCAGCGCGACAATCCCGAGGATGAAAATTTTCCTTTGTGGCTCGACTGGGACCCGTCGGCCGCCACCGGTAATGATATCGCGGCGAACTTGATGACGGCGCTCCAACAAAACACCAATAAGCGCCTGGCAGGTGGACATGACGGCATCGAGGCGCAACCGGACGATCTGAACGGAGAGGAAGCCGATCCGGATGACGCCACAAGGAAGGCGACCGGGCTCGCGGCACTCGGCGAGATCGACGACATCGCAATTGTGGCGCTACCCGATGGCGGTGCTTACGCCGACCCGGACACGTGTGCGCAGGCCGCCGACCGACTGATCACCCACGCCGAACTAATGCGCTACCGGATCGCTGTAATCGATCCGCCAGTCAACTGTTCGATGACCCAGATTCGTAACTTCCGCGGACGTTTTGACAGTGAGTACGCGGCGCTCTATCATCCTTGGGTCGAGATCTTCGACCCGACGCAACGGCCCTCCCAAGGCGCGCCGCCGCAGCGCCTCCTGTTGTCGCCGTCAGGCTTTGTCACCGGGATCTATGCGCGCAGCGATATCTCGCGCGGCGTTCATAAGGCCCCCGCGAACGAAATCGTGCGGGGCCTGACCAAGCTCGAGATTAACATCAACAAGGCGCGCCAGGATGTCCTCAATCCAGAGGGTATCAACGCTCTGCGTTTCTTCGAGGGACGCGGCAACCGGGTGTGGGGCGCGCGCACAATTAGCTCCGACCCGGAATGGAAGTACGTCAATGTACGGCGCCTCTTCATTTACCTCGAGCACTCGATCGATAAGTGCACGCAATGGGCAGTCTTCGAGCCCAACAACTATCGCCTGTGGTCCAACATCCGCAGCATGGTCGAGGATTTTCTGCGGGTGACATGGCAGACCGGAGCGCTGTTGGGACCGAAGCCCGAGCAGGCCTATTTCGTCCGCTGCAACTACCCCGACACGATGTCGCAGAATGATCTGGACAATGGCCGTCTGATCTGCCTCGTCGGTGTGGCGCCCACGAAACCGGCCGAATTCGTGATCTTCAGGATTGGCCAGTGGACCGCCGACGCCACGGGGGCGTGAACTGGCGGCATCAATTAGACGGCTAACGAACCCAACGGAGCTCTCAGATGGCGACTTACCGCGACAATCCATATGGAGCGTTCAATTTTCTCGTCGCGCTCGGCGGCCCCCAGGGCGACGGATCGGAAGGGACCATCATCGGTGGTTTCTCCGACTGCTCGGGGCTGGGCTACGAGGTCAACTACTCCGACTATCGAAATGGGAACGAGAAGTTCAACACGGTTCGCCATGTCGCCAATACTTTTAAAAACGACGATGTCGTGCTCAAGCGTGGCCTCGTTGGTTCCGACGACCTGTTTGCATGGCTGAAGGGTGTCCGTGACGGAACTGCCGACTCGCGCATTGTCACCGTCACTGTTCTTGATGAGGCGCCAGTCCCGTCATAATTTTTAAGCTGCAGAACGCGCAGCCTAGTAAATGGACCGGTCCGACACTGGCAGCCAAGGGTGGCGGCGAAATCGCAATGGAAGAGCTTCATCTGAAACATGAAGGCATCGAATACCAATAATCGTGTTACTCGACGCCCGCAGCTTTCGATCAAGGATATCAGTATTTAGACTGGAGTGATGTTGGTGATACCGCGACTTGCACTCGGCGCACCCGGAATATACCGCGTACCGGACCAACCGCTACGTGGGCTCACCGGCGTCCGGATGGACGTGTGCGCGTTCGTGGGGGTGGCGCCGCGCGGTCCGGCCCGGGTGCCCGTTTATGATGCCGATTGGGCGCCGAAGCCGTGCCGTGACGGAGCTACGATGACGCATTCGGTTGCTGTGGCGGTCGACAGTTGGAATGCATACCAGCAGATCTACGGCGCGTTCGAGGGCCCGGGGCTGCTACCCTATGCGGTAGCGTCATTCTTCGAGAATGGCGGGTTGCGGGCATACATCGTACGAATTGTTCACGAATATCTAGGTTCCGACGCCACGAAAAATACTCAAGGGATCGCGCGATCGGCCTTTCGCCTGCTTACCACGACCGGAGGCGGTTCGGTAAAGCTGCGCGCCAGCAATGAGGGCTTGTGGGGCAATAGCCTGACGGCGCAGCTCTCGTTCAAGACCACACCTTTGGCCCTCGCGCCAGATGCTTTTATGCCGAGCGGAATAAAATTCGGCGCCGGGCTGGATCTCGGGCGCGGAGCAACCCTCAGGATATCGCTGGGCGGTGGCATCCAGGTGATCCGCCGGCTTGCGCTGATCGTGGAGGATTGGGATCCCATGACCGGTGCACGCCTGCGGTTTGCGACGTTCGATGCGCCCACCGCAGTCGCCGGCCAAAGCGCGGCATTGGTGGCCGGAGTTTTGGAAATCGAGGACGGCGACGGCCGGAGAGAAGTGCACGACCGATTGGGATTATCGTCCGACCATCCGCGATGGCTTGCGCGGGTGCTCGTTGGCGAATCGGATCTGCTCTATCCCGAAGATGATCCCCTAGCAAGCTGGATCAACCTCGATCTCGATCCCGATGGGTCACTGCCCACCTACGGCATCTTGCCATTCACGGGTGGTGCGGACCGCTACCGCGATATCGTGCCGGATGACTTTTTCGACCCAGACTGGGTGCTTGGCGACGATTGCCAGGGGAAGGGGATTCACGCGATCGTAGAGCTGGAGGACCTGTCGCTGCTGGTGGCACCGGACATTTATTCGCCGCGTCCTCTCGTGCCGGTGACAAGCATCGTCGATGAGGGCGGATTTGCCGGAGCGGAGTTCACGGAATGTGTAATTCCGCCGCCGCCCACCGAGCAGGCCCCAGTGCCCGAGGATCTAGACCGGCTGCGCCTGGACCCCTCGGCCGACCTCGACAGAATCACGACGCTTCAGCGGCGGATCGTAGCGCTGGCCGACGACCTTCGATCCTTCGTCGTTCTCCTCGATGCGCCGCCGCAGCTCGACCGGCAACGCCTCCTCTACTGGCGCGCCAAGTTCGCCTCGCCATATGCCGCGGCCTACTATCCGTGGATCGAGGTGGCACGCCTTGACGATCAGCGCGACGCGATTGTGCGGGTGAATCCTTCCGCAATCGCCGCCGGCATAATTGCGCTGCGCGAAACCCAGTTCGGGGTACCGTACGGGCCTGCCAATGTGGTCGCGTCGAGCGTGGTCGACGTCGACGACCGCGTCTCGCCGCAACGTCACGATGAGCTTCATCAAAACGCGCTCAACATTTTTATGAAGGAGCGCGATGGCATCCGGCTGACGGCGGCGCGCACGCTGTCGGTTGAACAGGCATGGCGCCAATTGAGTGTTCGGCGGCTGCTGACGATGATCGAGCGGGTGCTCTATCAACAGCTGCAATGGGTTGTATTCGAACCCAACGATCGAGAGATACGTACGCAAATTTCACAAATGATCGAAGCCTACCTGCGGCAGTTGTTTCGCGCCAATGCCTTTGCCGGTGCAACCGAGGCTACGGCCTTCTTTGTGCGCTGCGACGACCTGCTCAACCCACCCCTGGTTGCCGACCAGGGGCGGCTTGTGGCAGAGGTCGGCGTCGCGCCGGCGGAACCCCTCGAATTCATCGTCCTGCAAATCTCCCGTGATGGCGATGCGACCTTGAGAGTCAGGAGCTAAACGATGGCGGACAATCTGGCGGGCACATTCAATTTCCGCATCAAGCTCAATCAAAGCGGTGGTGGTGTTGTGTCAAGAAGGTGCGAGAGCGCCATGCTGTACGAGAGATGAAGGAGGACCCTTCGGAGCCGTCCTGTAGGGGAAGGCTTCAAACCGCCATGAGCTGCTTCGGTCAAAAGCTGCG
>Ga0306921_10008717_pt1 | contig 10719 bp, 6 predicted proteins | sample sta12Cox44000080_FD_203760 | JGI IMG/M metagenome (GOLD analysis project Ga0306921, IMG submission 203760) | Lab enrichment of tropical soil microbial communities from Luquillo Experimental Forest, Puerto Rico - statoxic.12C.oxic.44.000.080 (v2)... | ecosystem: Environmental > Terrestrial > Soil...
GCACCGTTGAAGCAGTCATCAAGGCTGTTACGACTGACCAAAAAGGGTCGAGTCCGTTTGCAGGTTGAATTTGGGAAAGACAAGAAGGCATTCATTTACGACTGGCAAGTTTGCGATTGATGTTTGTTGCTGAAGACCACCAAGCTCGTTGAAGTCTCACAATTGTCTGCACCGAAAACTTGCTACGCCAAAATAAAGCCTGTTGGGCTGTTCACGGAAGTGCTTCTCGACGTGGACGACGGTGCGATCTTTGCTGAGGGACTGCTTGCACGCTGATTCGGTCATCGATTATGCGTGTAAAGGATCCAGTCAATTTAACCTGGAGCCGGGCGGCTGCTCGCCCGCAGATTTTGCCGTTGTTGATTCACACCGTTTTGATCCTCGCCGTTGGGATTCCGATTCGTCCAAAGTGACGAGCGTGGCCAACAGCCACACGGCCTTATCCGGTGGCTAGAGGAAGAGGTGGCAGATTGGGGAGATAGAGAACGGGATGAAAAAATCAAAAAGAGGGCACGTTCCCAGCGTGCCCTCTTTTGCTCTGCGGGGAACAGAGCCGAGTTAGCAGTCAAGGGTTAGCGAGTAACTAGGCCGGCCACGATCACTTCTTCGCCGTCCTGATGGTTCCGGGCCAGTTGGGTTTCGATCTTGCTCTTCGGGAACTGGCGACCGCGGGTGTTTCCTTCAATCCAAACCCGGTCCAGGAAATACTGATCCCCGTGGCGCTGGAAGACGAGAACGGTCTTTTCCGCCCGTGAGGACTTTTCACAACTAGTTGTCAGGACCAAGCCAGCTTTCTTGTCATCGGTATTCCAGATGATGACGCCGGGATTGCTCATGCCGTCGGGGGTCAACATGTAATCGCCCGCAGGGTAGAGATGATTGCTGACGATGAAATCGAACGGAATGCGGGCCGAGACTCTGCCCGACTGCGCATGGGCAGCCGAAACGACGAGCAACAGACTCAGGGCGAATATAATGGAACGCAGCGTTTTCATAAAACCTCCTCGGAGTTGATGCGGCGGGAGAGCCCGGTCGCCTAAGACTTGCTGCTCTTTCCGTCGCGCTCTTTCCTTTCTTGAGTTTTTGAAACGCGAACTTCTTCTAGAGGAGCAGGCGAAATGCCAGAGCGTAGGATGGGCACACGAGGCTTCGTGAAAGTGCGAAAGTGCATGATTTAAGGGAGATTGGCTTTCGTAGCCACCAGACTCAACGGCACGCGAAGCGGGGCCTTCGAGGTTTTTGCTAGCCCAACGGTTAATGCGACTATCCTTTCGGATAGCGGACCAACGGATAGCCTGTACTGGCCGGAGCAATGCTCAACATTAAGATGCGGTGTCTCAATCGGACGCTATCCGTGTTGTGCCCGAGAGCTGGACCATGCTTAGATTCTTCCTCGTTCGCAACGAGGAGGCCAGGGGTTCGAATCCTTTCTCGTCATTGTAGTACTGCCAGCCATTAAACGCCTGCGACGGGCGTTCGGGAACGTACCAGCAGGTGCGCGACGTCATGCGTCACGTATTGAGCGCGCGTGAGCGGTCTGTGCTGGGAGGAGCACGGTGTAATTCTTGTTGCGTCAGCGCGTCAAAAGTCGAATTCGCGGAAACATCTTTCTTTTTCCTTACGTTTTCAATGATATGAACCCGCGTCATCTTGTCTATGCCTTTCGCCAATTCCGCCGCAATCCCAGCTTTTTCATCATCGCAATCGCGGTGCTGGCGCTCGGAATTGGCGCTAACACCGCTATTTTCAGCACCGTAGAGGCTCTTCTGCTTCGGCCTTTGCCCTATGGCGAACCCGGACGGCTGGTGATCGTATGGGAGGACGCCTCCACCATCGGCTTCGCCCACAACACCCCGTCGCCCGCCAATTATGTGGACTGGCGCGCCGAGAACCAAGTATTCACAGATATGACCGCCTTCCGATATCAGACCGCCAGCCTCACTGGCGATCAGAGGCCCGAACAGGCTCACGGCGGCGCGGTCACAGCGAACTTCTTCGATGTCCTGCAAGTGCAACCGTTTCTCGGACGTCCGTGGACGCGCGAGGAAGATGCAGCAAGAAGTAAAGCCGTAGTGATCAGCTATTCGTTGTGGCACCGGCGCTTCGGCGGCGATCCGAAAATCATCGGCCGCGGCATCTTGATGAATGGCCAGAGCACCGTTGTGTTGGGCGTCATGCCCCGCGACTTCTTTTTCCCGGTCCGTGATGTGGATTACTGGACTCCCGGTTACTACACCCCGGAAGTGCTGGCGGAACGCGATTCCCATTATCTGACCGTCGTTGCGCGCATGAAGCCGGGAATCACCGTGGCACAAGCGCAGCGCGATATGGACATCGTGGCTGCGAGGCTTGTGCGGCAATATCCGGAACACAACACCAATATCGGTGCGGTGGTCGTGCCTATCCTGCGGGAATATGCAGGTGACGCTCGCGCGGGCCTCTGGGTTCTGCAAATTGCCGCGATCTTTATCCTGCTGATTGCGTGCTCGAACCTGGCGAACCTGCTGCTGGCGCGCGCTTCGGGCCGCCGACGCGAGATAGCCGTACGGATCGCGCTCGGCGCCAGCCGCAACCAAATCATCGCTCAGCTTCTCGCGGAGAGCTTGCTCCTCGCAGTGACCGGAGGAGCGCTCGGACTTTGGCTAGGCGGCGCGTGCTGGCGTGTGCTCGAGCGCTTTATTCCGCATCAGATCGGTGCGGCATCTTTTTCCCTGAATGTGCCGGTACTTTTCTTCACCGTCGGCGTTTCGCTGGCTGCAGGCGTTTTCTTTGGTCTCATTCCTGCACTCAAATCCACGCATGTTTCGCCTCATGACGCACTGAAGGAAGGAGAGCGCGGAGGCGAATCACGGAGCGGTATGCGCCTGCGCGATGGGCTAGTCGTCGGGCAGTTTGCCCTTGCTCTCGCTTTGCTGGTCGGTGCCGGACTTATGATTCAAACGTTGTGGAATCTTCATCAAGTGGATCTGGGCTTCCGCTCCGATCACCTGCTTGTCTCCGTACTGCCTTTGCCTCCATCCAGGTACGACACGGACGCGAAAATCCGCAGCTTCTATCGCAACGTGCTCGCGGAACTGAGGACGCAGCCCGGAATTATCAGCGCTGGATTCGCTTCGGATGCGCCATTCACCTCCGAGGGGGACACAGAGGGCTACATCATCGAAGGCGCGCCGCCTCCCGAACCTGGCAAGTGGAACGATGCGCTCTACCGCGAGGTCACTCCGGGATATCTTCGGTCCGTGGGAGCAAGACTCATCGAAGGACGCTTCCTGGAAGACAGCGATGTCGAGTCCTCGCAACCTGTTGTGGTCGTCAATGAATTTCTCGCACGCCGCCATTGGCCGGGACAGAGCGCTGTCGGCAAACACTTGCACATGGGTGGCTATCTTGCCAAAGAGCCCTGGCGCACCGTGGTCGGGGTGGTGGCAGATGTTCGGGAGCGCGGCTTGCTGCTGGACATGAAGCCTGCGGTGTATCTTTCCACCGAGCAGGCCAGGCGTCCAGGGGCTGACTACCTGGTGGTGCGCACGCAGCAAAATCCCCTGGACGCGGCCAACGCCGTGCGCAGCGCCGTCTGGACTGTGGATTCACAGCAGCCGGTCGCGCGCATTCGCAGCATGGACGCCATCATCGAGGAGAATGTCGCGGACCGCGAGCGGCCGATGGTCCTGCTCGGGATTTTTGCGGGACTCGCGCTGCTGCTCGCGTGCATCGGCATTTACGGCGTGCTGGCGTACGCTGTGGCGCAACGCACGCGTGAAATCGGGGTGCGCATGGCGCTCGGCGCGCGTCCGCTGGAGGTCACGCGCATGATTGTCATTCGTGGTTTGCGACTAGCTGTCCTCGGGCTTGCTGCAGGGGTAGGCCTCGCGCTCGTGCTTGGCCGCTTGCTTGAGACGCTGCTCTATGGGGTCAGGCCTGCGGCTCCCGCTGTGTACGCCGTCACGGCGGGCGCTTTGCTGGTAATTGCCCTTCTGGCCTGCATCATTCCGGCGCAGCGCGCCGCGCGTGTCGATCCAGTCGTCGCGCTTCGCAACGAATAAGAGGGCGGTTCCGTGCCCGTCGATGCGCTGTACCGGCTGTCGTCAAACGGATCGGGCTTGCGGTTAAATTTCGTATAGGAAGTATCCGCTCCGTCGTGGATACGAATTCATTCAAATAGGAGCCATCAGCAGGATTCAACTCTCCGCTACCGTGGTTCTTTGCGTCGGTGTCGTGGTACGCAACTCCTTCGCCGCCCAGGTCATAGTAGGCGCACAACACCTGTCCGGGCACTTTTTGTGCGCCGCCCTGATAGTGGCTATCGTGAAACGGCGAACCCTTCTATTGACTCAAGAACGATTGCGAATACGCGCTTGTCGCACACACCGACACGGTTATGAAACACAGAGGAAGCACTCTACGGTTCATCTTCATTTCCTTTACCGCTCGTCGCGCGCCCTACTGAAAAATCGGATACCCCGATGCCTGTGAGACTGACCTCATAAAACGTGCCCAGCCGGGAAATAGACCAGTGATTGACTCGTCCGCACGGAGGAAAATATACTCGCGTCGATAAAATCGGATTTTCGGTCGAAAGAGTATCGCATTTCGCCAGGATTCGGAGCAATGCCCATGCAACCAAACGGCGGAAGTACCCAGAAAGAAGGGGATGAAACGGAGAAATCAGGCCAAGAGCCTGCTCCCATCGTGTAAACCGGGACTTACCAAGAAGGAGCGCTCTATGAGCACGCGAAGTGAGGTCGACGTCGATAGACTCGTATTTCGAAAAACAAACGCGAATACCGGTCGTCACGTTGCCGTGACCCCCCAGAACAGCACGATGCGGCACCTATCTTACGGGCGCGTCATTTTGAATCCGTCCTTGCCTCGCATTTCTTTTTCCAGTGGAGGACAAGAGACCGGATTGATTTGCCTCGCTGGTAACGGCCTGGTGAAGACGGCGGGGCAGGAATACGAATTGGAGCAATTCGACGCCATCTACATTCCACGTGATTCGGCGATCGAGGTGTCAACGAAGAGCTCGGTCGATTTCGCCGAGTTTTCCGCCGACGTCAAGGGAGCGTATCCGCTCAGGGTGGTTTACTACCGAGAGATCGCCAGGGATCCAGGACTGAAATTCGTTGCCGGAGGACCCGGTTCGACCCGCGAACTGAACATGCTCATTGCGAAAAACGTCGATGCGGGTCGGCTCATTGCCGGGTTTACTACGTCCGATCCGGGAAACTGGACGAGTTGGCCGCCGCACGAGCACGCCGAGCTGCTCGAAGAGATGTATGTCTATTTCGGCATGCCGGAACCGGCATATGGCATTCAACTCGTTTACAACGACACGCAATATCCGGAGTTGGTCACTGCCGTGCGTGACGGGGACGCCGTTTTGATGCCGAGCGGCTATCACCCTAACGTTTCCGTGCCGGGTCATCGCATAGCCTTTTTGTGGGCCATGGCCGCGCATCGCGAAGTCGAGGATCGTCAGTTCGGTGTCGTAAATGTTCAGCCCGGATTCCAACAAGGCTCTTCCGGCCTGGAAGCCGGTCGCAAGCCATAGAGTGCAACGTCGGAGGATTGATGGCAGATCAGAAGCCGATGTTGCAGCCTGCTTCGGAGGGACCGGAACGGGCTTCGACCTATCCGAGGTCGACCGGCCGAGCCGGAGTCTTCACAAATCGTTTTCGGTGGATCATCTGCGGTCTGCTTTTTCTGGGTGTAACCAAGAACTACATGGACCGGCAGGTCCTTGGTGTGCTGAAGGGCCCGCTCCAACATGAGTTCGGATGGAACGAAATTGATTACGGCAATCTGGTCTTGGCGTTTCAGGCAGCATATGCCGTGGGCATGATCTGTGTCGGCCGCCTGATCGATCGGCTGGGAACGCGAGTCGGTTATGCCGTAGCGATGATCTTCTGGAGCCTAGCATCGATGGCGCATGCCTTCGCGTCTTCTTTTACCGCCTTTATCGTGGCACGGTCGGCTTTGGGATTTGGCGAATCCGGAGTTTTTCCGGCGAGCATCAAGTGCGTTGCGGAATGGTTTCCGAAGAAAGAGCGGGCGCTGGCCACGGGAGTCTTTAATGCCGGATCCAATATCGGCGCCATTGTCACACCGCTCATCGTGCCATGGGTTGCGGCTCATCTCAGCTGGAGATGGGCTTTCCTGCTCACCGGCGCACTTGGTTTCGCCTGGTTGATTCTGTGGGTGCTCTTGTACCGAAAACCGGAGCAGCATCCGCTCTGCTCTGCCGAGGAACGGAGCTACATCCAGAGTGATGCGGTCGAGCCCGCAGCAAGAATCAAGTGGAAACGGCTCCTTCCGCTCAGGCAAACGTGGGCGTTCGCGGCCGGTAAATTCATGACTGACCCCATATGGTGGTTCTACCTTTTCTGGATTCCCGATTACTTGCAGCGAGGACATGGTTTGCATCTGACACAGATTGGGTTACCCATCCTGGTCATCTACGTCATTTCCGATCTTGGCAGCATTGCCGGCGGATGGCTTTCGTCCGCGCTAATTCTCCGCCATTTCTCCGTCAACGCTGCGCGCAAATGGGCCATGTTCCTTTGCGCCTTGTGCGTTGTGCCGATCGCCAGCGTGTTTCGTGTATCGGGGCTTTGGCCGGCAACGCTGTTGATAGGTCTTGCCGCCGCCGGGCACCAGGGGTTTTCCGCAAACCTTTTTACGTTGAGTTCTGACCTGTTCCCCGCACGCGCGGTGGCCTCCGTTGTAGGCATCGGGGGCATGGCGGGTGCTTTGGGCGGGATGCTTATCGCGGTCATCGTGGGTCACGTCTTGCAGTGGACCGGCAGCTACATGATTCCTTTTTTGATCGCGGCTTCATCTTATCTGATTGCATTGCTGCTCGTTCATTTGTTGAGCCCGCAGCTTACCCCGGTGAGGGTGGTCGAATAAGCGCTATGATTCTCGATGCCTTTCAGCGGAACGAAAAAAAATCGCGGTTAACGGGATCGCGTCGCGGGCTTGGCGCCGCTATCCCTGTGGTGGTCAGTTTAGCTATGGGTGTGGTTCCACCATCAAGGGCTCAACAAATCAAAAATATAAAGATCGAAATTTCGAATCCAAGCTCTCTTCCAAGGAAAGCGGCCGACATTGTCGTTCCCGTGTCAGAACTCAGGAAAGTGGCGCCAGACTTCAAGCCCGCTGCGGTAATCATCACAGCTAGCGACGCAGCCACTTTGGAAGAAGACCAGTCGGCCCTGGAAGCGGAGGAGCTTCCTTCTCAGACGGATAATCTCGACGGCGACGGCAAAGCCGACGAACTGGCATTTCAGATCGACCTGGCCCCTCATCAGAAGCGTATCGTCACAATTTCGTATGGCGATCAGAACCGCATCTGGCGTTTGCGCGACGATTACAAGCAGCGAACCGCGGCACTCTTTAGCCGCAAAATCGAAGGCCTGGGATGGGAATCGGAACGCGTCGCATTTCGCGTGTACTTCGATCCGAGAAACGCGATCGACCTGTACGGCAAACGCCGGCCCACGTTGCAACTCGCCATGTTTGCTTCGCCCGATTACACCTACCACGACGAATCTCCGGAAGGCCGAGACATTTATAAGGTCGGCGATGCGATCGGAATCGGAGCCGTCGCTGGCCTGCGAGACGACAGAGTCCTCAAAGTTGCCGACGTAAAGGAGCGCAAATGGAGGATCATCGCGAGTGGCCCGGTGAGGACTATCGTGGAGCTCGAGTATGACGGATGGAATGCCGGCGGGAAGACAATTAATCTGCGCTCAAGAATTACGCAATGGGCCGGGGAGCGCGGCTTTACTCACGCGATTTCATTGGATGCGGGCGATGATCTCGAGTTTGTGACCGGGCTGCCCGCGAAAGAGGGCATCGCGCCCGTAGCTTCACCTCCTGATTCGAGCGCGGTTTGGCTCGCCACCTGGGGAGAGCAAGTCGTCGCACCCGGAGCGACCACAACCGAAGCTGTTGCGGGACAAAACCTGGGACTCGCCATCGTCACCCATATACCAAATGCAAGCTTTCGGGATGACAGCAAGAACCACCTGATCGCTTTTCGGTTGAGCGCAGGAGTGGCTTCCTGGTACGCGATGGCGGCCTGGGATCAGGAAGGCTCGAATCGCCGCCGCGGCTTCGGGAATCAGAAGGAAGAAGGAGTGCATCAGTCCCTGGTACTTCCCTCGGATGCGATCCAAACTCGGGACGAGTTTCTCAACGCAGTAAAGGATCAGGCGGAACGACTCACTCAGCCGACGGGCGTGCGCATGTTATCGAGCGTGGCTCTCCCACAACCAGCATTCGCCGATACCCTCGTTCCTCATAAACCCAAGAGTACGGAAGAAGCGCTCGGCGTATTGCGGGAATTCATCGATCGCACTGCTTCGCAATGGGAGCCTGTTCTCAGAGGGTCCAGTGAACCAATGAGCGCGCATTCGGGGCAGGGCTTTTTCACCGAAGCAGATAACAAAACGGGCGCATGGCGGAAACAGAACGGCTACTTTTGGACCGGAAGCTTCTGGACCGGCGAACTCTGGCAAATGTATGCTACGACACGCGACGAAAAATACCGCAGGTGGGCAGAACTCTGGGGTTCCAAGCTGAGCGGCCAGGAGTTCGAACAGAATCACGACGCGGGATTTCTTTACTACTACTCTTCGGCGATGGGCTTTGATCTGACTCGCGACGATGCGCTTCGTGGTAGCGCGCTCCGCGGAGCACAGCGGCTCGAACAACTTTTCAACCCCAAAACGCAGTTGATCGCCTCCTGGAGTGTCAACGGCGACGACACCATCGTCGATACCCTGATGAACCTGCAGTTGCTCTTCTGGGCGAGCGACAGAACTGGTGATGAGAAATGGCGAGACATAGGCAAAAAGCACGCCCTACGCACCGCAGAGTGGTACGTGCGTCCGGATGGTTCTGTCATCCAATCGGTGCACTACAATCCGGGCGATAATCGCCAGAACTTCGTCTCCCACGGAAGCGGGGCCACGGAAGTCCAACTCACGGTTGACAATAGCGCGGTGCCCGGACAATGGGTTTTCGTGCACACCCACCAAGGCTTTGCGGCGGACACCACATGGTCGCGAGGACTTGCTTGGGCGGTGTACGGTTTCTCTGTAGCGTATTCGGAGACACACGAAGCCGTGTTTCTGAAGACGGCGCAGGGATCGGCGGACTATGCGATACAAAATCTGCCTGGTGACGCTGTTCCGTGGTATGACTTCGATGACCAGGGTGTTCACTTCCGGAATCGTGATTCTTCGGCCGCCGCTATTCTGGCCGGAGGACTTCTCCGCCTGTCGCTCATTACTACGGATAACGCACGTGCTGCGACGTACCGCTCCACCGGCCAGCGCATCGTGCAATCACTGATTGATGGCTACCTGACTCCTGTGGGAGACCACGATCAGACCCCACCTGGCGTGTTGCGCCATGGGTGCGGCATTCGCCCAGACGACGCCATGTTGATCTACGGGCAGTACTTCTTGCTGGAGGACCTGTTGTGGCTAAAGGAGCACAGACTGACTGAGAGCCCCCTGAAACCATGACGAGTCCGCTCCTCGGACCTCGGTTGGATAACCTTCCCGCGCTCAGCAGAATTTGCCCTATTGTTTAGCAAGCAGTTTTAGCTGCGCGCCGCGATTATCCGGCTCTTCCCACAACACTGTCATATCGGTGGGGCCGTATATCTCTTCTGGGTTGCCTTCCGCAGCCAGCAAACCCGGTCTTGAATCAGGCATCCGTTGCTGAATGGATGTGAAAATCTGCTCGCGGGCGGCGAAAGCCGCTTGGTTTTTGTATTCAGTCAACAGAAAGATGGAGTTCCGATCGGACCCGCCAGGGAACGGCTGAGTGGCTTGTACAAAACGGCTGTAGCTCAGAATCACACCCTCTTTCTTTGCCTCTTTTCTCAGCCTCATCCAGTGCTCATCCAAATAGCCAAGTGCCGGACCAAATTTCTCTGGCCGGATCTTCATCACTTCCAATGTCCAAATCGGCTTATCTCCATTGTCTGACTTTTGCGCAGCTACCCAACCTACCGCCCAAAGCGTCAACAAAAGTAGCGTGACCATTATCCGTGTGCGCATAGACTGACCCTCCTGACCCTCTCAGACGCATCGCTGCCAAAAAAGACTGCAAGCTTTGTGAGTCTGCGAAATCATCTTGCGCAAAGCCACTTCCACCTTCACTTCCACCTTCATTGACTTGCTTCTACCTTCCCCATAACATGACCTCACCATGGCGGAACCCGAGCCCCTCCTCGGCCAAACCATCTCCCACTACCATATCCTCGAAAAGCTCGGGGGTGGGGGTATGGGCATTGTTTATAAAGCCGAAGACACCCGCCTCGATCGTTTCGTCGCCCTGAAATTTCTCCCCGCTGATCTTTCCCACGATCATCAAGCCCTCGAGCGTTTCCGTCGCGAAGCCAAAGCCGCCTCCGCCCTCAATCACCCCAACATCTGCACCATCCATGACATCGGTGAGGAAAATGGCAAAGCCTTCATCGCCATGGAATTCCTGGATGGCATAACCCTCAAGCACCTCAGCCGCGGAAACCCTCTCGAGCTCGATCGCCTCCTCGACCTCTCGATCGAAATTGCCGACGCACTCGACGCCGCTCACTCTCAAGGCATTGTTCACCGCGACATCAAGCCTGCCAACATTTTCTTCACCAAGCGCGGTCACGCGAAAATCCTCGACTTCGGCCTCGCTAAAATCTCCCTGGAG
>Ga0306921_10008721_pt1 | contig 10718 bp, 10 predicted proteins | sample sta12Cox44000080_FD_203760 | JGI IMG/M metagenome (GOLD analysis project Ga0306921, IMG submission 203760) | Lab enrichment of tropical soil microbial communities from Luquillo Experimental Forest, Puerto Rico - statoxic.12C.oxic.44.000.080 (v2)... | ecosystem: Environmental > Terrestrial >...
CAGCACGAGGGCTTCTTCTACGCGCCCGATCCCTCGAGCCAGATCGCCTGCACCATCGGCGGCAACGTCGCCGAGAATTCGGGCGGCGTGCATTGCCTCAAATACGGCCTTACCACCAACAATGTGCTGGGCATCGAGATGGTGCTGATGAACGGCGAGGTGGTGCGTTTGGGCGGCAAGCACCTCGACGCCGAAGGCTATGACTTGCTCGGCGTGATGATCGGCTCCGAGGGGCTCTTGGGCGTCGTCACCGAGGTGACCGTGCGCATCTTGAAGAAGCCCACCGCTGCTCGCGCGCTCCTCGTGGGCTTTCCCAGCGATGAGAGCGCCGGCGATTGCGTCGCATCGATCATCGCCGCCGGCATCATCCCCGGCGGCATGGAGATGATGGACAAGCCCGCCATCGCAGCGGCCGAGGATTTCGTCCGTGTCGGATACCCGCTTGATGTCGAAGCGCTCCTTATCATCGAACTCGACGGCCCGCCGGCGGAGGTCGAGCATCTCATCAAGCGCGTCGAGGAGATCGCCCGTGGCAAGGGGGCGGTGTCGCTGCGCGTCTCCAACAGCGAGGAGGAGCGGCTTGCCTTCTGGGCCGGCCGCAAGGCGGCCTTCCCTGCGGTGGGGCGCATCTCGCCCGATTATTACTGCGTTGACGGCACGATCCCGCGAAAGCGCCTCCCCGAGGTCCTCGCGCATATGCGCGAGCTCTCCAGGAAGCACGGGCTTCGCGTCGCCAATGTGTTCCATGCCGGCGACGGCAATCTTCATCCGCTTATCCTTTACGACGCCAACAAGTCCGGCGAGCTCGAGCGCGCTGAAGAATTCGGCGCCGATATCCTCCGCTTCTGCGTCGAGGTGGGCGGCGTGCTCACCGGCGAGCACGGTGTCGGCGTCGAGAAGCGCGATTTGATGCCGGCCATGTTCAATGAGGTCGACCTCAATCAGCAGCAGCGGCTCAAATGCGCCTTCGATCCCGAAGGCCTCCTCAATCCCGGCAAGGTGTTTCCGCAGCTCCATCGCTGCGCCGAGCTCGGCCGCATGCACATTCACCGCGGTCAAGTCGCTTTCCCCGACTTGCCGCGTTTCTGATCAACATCCGCATGAGCACGTTCCGTCCCGGCGACGAGCGCGAGCTCAGCGACGTCGTTGCCGCCGTGCATGCGCGCGAGGAGCCGTTGGAGATCGTCGCGGGGGGCAGCAAGCGAGCGCTCGGCCGGCCGCTGCAGACGCCGCATACGCTCGATATGAGCGCGTTCTCCGGCATTCGGAGCTACGAGCCGGAGGAGCTGGTGCTGACGGCGGGCGCGGCGACGCCGATGCGCGTCATCGACGCGGCCTTGGCCGAGCGCGGCCAGATGCTCGCCTTCGAGCCGCCGGATTGGCGCCAGCTCCTCGGCAGCGCGCAGGCCGAGCCGACGCTGGGCGGGGTTACCGCCGCCAACCTCTCGGGTCCGCGCCGTATCAAGGCGGGCGCCGCGCGCGATCATCTCCTCGGCTTTCGCGCCGTGAGCGGCCGGGCCGAGGCGTTCAAGGCCGGGGGCCGCGTGGTGAAGAACGTCACCGGCTATGATCTCTGCAAGCTCATGGCCGGCTCCTACGGCACCTTGGCGGCGCTCACCGAGCTCACCTTCAAGGTGTTGCCGCGGCCCGAGGCGGAGCGCAGCCTGCTGCTTTTGGGGCTCAATGACGCGGCAGCGACACGGGCAATGACGGCGGCGCTCAATAGCCCGCACGAGGTGAGCGGGGCCGCCCATCTTCCGCGGGGCGCGGAGGGTGCCCAAAGGCCGCTCACGGTGATGCGGCTCGAAGGGCCGGGGCCTTCGGTTGCGGCACGCGCCGCGGCGCTCGCGGCGGAGCTTGGCGCGTTTGGATTCGTCGAAGAGATGCATGATGCCGCCTCGCGCGATCTCTGGCGCGCGGTCCGCGATGTGGCGCCGCTCGCGGGCGAACCGCAGCGGTCGGTGTGGCGCGTGTCGGTGGCGCCGAGCGCTGGCGCTGGGCTTGCGGCGGAGCTGGCGCACCGCGTCGATCATCGCCACTTTTTCGATTGGGGCGGCGGCTTGGTCTGGATCGCGGTGAAGGATGCCGCCGATGGCGGTGCTGCCGGCCTTCGCGCGGCCGTCGCGCGCGTCGGCGGGCACGCCACCCTCATCCGCAGCGCCGATGCGATCCGCGCCGCCGTCCCGGTCTTCGAGCCGCAGCCGCCCGCCCTTGCCGCGTTGAGCCGGCGCGTCAAGGAGAGCTTCGATCCCCAGCGCATCCTCAACCGCGGCCGCCTCTACGCCGATCTCTGAACCCGGCCATGCAGACCAATTTTTCGCTCGCCCAACTTGCCGATCCCGAGCTTCGCGAAGCCGACAAGATCCTCAGGGCTTGCGTCCATTGCGGCTTCTGCACCGCGACATGCCCGACCTATGTGCTGCTGGGCGACGAGCTCGACGGGCCGCGCGGCCGCATCTACCTCATCAAGGAGATGCTGGAGAACCGCCGCGACGCGACCGAGCCCGTGGTGAAGCACATCGACCGCTGCCTCTCCTGCCTCTCCTGCATGACGACGTGTCCTTCGGGCGTGCATTACATGCATCTCGTCGATCAGGCACGGCACCGTATTGAGGCGACGTACAAGCGGCCCTTCGCCGAGCGGTGGCTCCGGCGCATCCTTGCGCTCGTGCTGCCGCGACCTCGGCTCTTCCGACTGTCGCTCGTTGCGGCGAAGCTTGCGCAGCCGGTTGCCGGCCTTCTGCCGGGACGGCTCGCCACGCTCGCGAAGATGGCGCCGCGGCGTCTTCGTGGGCCCGCCGCCACCGAACGGCCGCAAACCTTTCCCGCCATCGGCACGCGGAGGAAGCGCGTGGCGCTGCTGGCGGGCTGCGCCCAGCAGGTGGTGGCGCCCGAGATCAACGAGGCCACCGTGCGTCTCTTGACGCGGCACGGCTGCGAGGTGGTGGTGGCAAAAGGTGCAGGCTGCTGCGGCGGCCTCGTCCACCATATGGGGCGGAACGCGCTCCAGTTCGCCAAGCGCAACATCGACGCTTGGACCCGCGAGTTGGAAGGCGACGGCCTCGACGCCATCATCATCAACACCTCCGGCTGTGGTGTCACGGTCAAGGATTACGGCTACATGCTGCGGAGCGACGTCGGCTACCGGAAGAAGTCGGCGCAAATCTCCGCTTTGACCAAGGACATCACGGAGTTCATGAGCGAGCTCGGCCTCATGGCGCCGGTCAACGCCACCGGTCAGCGTGTCGCCTACCACGTCGCTTGCTCGCTCCAGCACGGGCAGAAAGTGTTGAGCCCGCCGAAGCAGTTGCTCGCATCCGCTGGCTTCGTCGTGCTCGACATAGCGGAAGCGCATCTTTGCTGCGGCTCGGCCGGAACCTACAACATGCTGCAGCCGGTGATCGCCGAACAACTCGGCGCGCGCAAGGTGCGCAATATCGAGCGCACCAAGCCGGACATCGTCGCCGCCGGCAATGTCGGCTGCATCGAGCAGATCGCGCACGGCACGGACCTGCCGGTGGTGCACACGGTGGAGCTCTTGGATTGGGCGACCGGCGGGCCGATGCCGCCCGGGTTCGCGCCGTAGACCGTCGCGTCGGCTTTGCCGTGACCTGGGCTACTAAATCTCCGCAAACACCTCGAGCAGATTCCCATCCGGATCACGGAAGAACAGCGTGCGGTGTCCAAAGACCTGGTCGGTGGGTGGCGAAAGCAGCACGACGCCTCGCCGCACGAGCTCGTCGGCGCACTCATCGACTTCGGGCTGGGAAACCTTGAATGCGAGCTGAAGCGCGGCGCTGCCGTCAGGCGTCGGCGCATCCCCTGAGGTTCGGCTCGGTCTTGTGAGAGCTAAGGTATTGTCGCCCACTCGGTATTCGACCCACCCGGGCGAAAGCTCTCGCAGCAGCGGAAAACCAAGGACGTCTTCATAGAAGCGACGCATGGCGGCCATGTCGCGCGCGAAAATCACCGTATAGTCGATCGCGCGAATAGCGCGAAAAGCCGAGTCGGACCGCTGCTTCTGTTCGTTCGACTGCCCATTCATTGATCGTCCCTGACCTCTATTGGACTTGGCCCTGGCCGCGGCGCCCGACCACTCGCGGCACGATCACCGACAATCCAAGCACGACGATGCCAACGAGCGTCGGCACGAGCCAATCGGCGCGTCCGGCGGCGATGCGCTCGCCGGCGGCGCCGAACTCGACGCAGGCAATGGTCATCGGCAGTTGGCCCAGGAGCGAGCCAAGGGCGTAGGCGCCGAGATTGAGCCGGGTGAGGCCCAGGGCATAGTTGCTGAGGGAATGCGGAATGATCGGTACGAGGCGAAGCATGGCGACGGCGCGCCAGCCGCCGCCCTCGGCGCGACGGAGGATGGGACCAAGGCGCCGCAGATTCTCGAGGTCGACAAGGCCACGATTGACGGAGCGGGCGAGGAGGAATCCCGCAATCGCGCCCAACACGCTGCCGAGCGCGGCCCAGAGCGTGCCCCACCAAATGCCCCACAACACGCCCGCGGCGACCGCGAGCACGGTGCGGGGAAAGAAGACGAGGCTCGCGAGGATATGACACAGTAGGAAGACGAGCGGCGCCGCGGGATAGTGCGCCAGTGCTTCGGCGATCGCGGCGGCGTCGAGCGCACCGCGATGCGCGAAGGCGAAGCCGCCGCCCGCCAGCACGAGGGCGACGAGCGCGGCGCGGCCGAAGGCGCGCAGCCAGGTGAGTGCGGCGGTCTCTTCAGACATCGTCGGGAATGATCTCCGCGTTCTTGGCGCGCCGCATCAGCCACATGACGCCGAAGAGATCGACGATGCCGACGAAGAGGCGATCGAGCGTGCCGTAATTGGAGCGGCCGCGCTCGCGCGGACGGTGGTTGACCGGCACCGAGACGACGCGGCCGCCCGCCCGCCGCACCAAGGCGGGAAGAAAGCGATGATTGTGATCGAAGAACGGCAGCTCGAGATAAAGCGCGCGCGGAAAGAGCTTGAGGCCGCAGCCGGTATCGGGCGTGCCGTCGCCGAGAAGACCACGCCGCACCCAATTGGCGATACGCGAGGAAAGCCGCTTCACCGTGCTGTCGCGCCGCCGCGCGCGATGGCCGGCAATGAGCAGCGGCGGCTCGCTCGCCGCCGCCCTGGCCATGTCCCAGAGTTTCGGAATATCGGCGGGATCGTTCTGCCCGTCGCCGTCGAGCGTCGCGATCCAGGGCGCACGCGCCGCTTTGACGCCGGTGCGAATGGCCGTGCTCTGGCCGAAGCTGCGGCGATGGCGCAGGAGGCGCAGCCGCGGCACCTCGCGCGCGAGCGCCCGCACCGCCGCCGCCGTCTCGTCGCGCGAGCCGTCATCGACATAGATGATCTCGTAATCGAGGCGGCCCTCGAGCGCGGCGGCGATTTCGCGCACCAACGGCGCGATGTTGGGCGCCTCATTGCGCACGGGAATGACGACGGAGAGCTCCATAGGGCCGCGCCGGTCTAGCACGGCGCCGGAGATCGGGCAAAAGGTGGTCTCGCTCCCTTGCGGAGCTTCATGGTCGGTTGGCGTTGCGGCCGCCGGAGTCTATCATTCCGTGCATGGCGCAGCTTGGCCCTCTTGTGAGCACAGTCCTCCTCCTTCTTGCCCTTGCCGCTCCTCCCGCCGGAGCAGCCCAAGATGATGCCCGGCTCAATCCGCTCTTCGAGAAGCTTAAAGGGGATATCTCGGACGGCGAGGCGCGAGGCATCGAGCGGCAGATTTGGCAAATCTGGACCGAGCATCGCAATCCCGAGATCGAGCGATTGATGCGCCACGGCCTCTCCGCGATGGGCCAGGACGATTCCGAGGAAGCGCTCGACACCTTCAACACCATCGTCAAGCACGACAAGAATTTCGCCGAGGGCTGGAACAAGCGCGCGACGATGGAATTCGTCATGGGCGATTACGAGGCGAGCGTCGCCGATATCGAGCATACGCTGGCGCTGGAGCCGCGGCATTTCGGCGCGCTTTCCGGTCTCGGGCAGATCTATCTCGTCCTCAACAAGAAGACGGCGGCGCTCAAAGCCTTCCGCGCCGCGCTTGCCATCGATCCGCATCTTGAAGGGGTTCGGCAGAAGGCGGAGGAGTTGGCGAAAGAGGTGGGCGGCAACCCGATTTGACGAGGTTCTGCTCGAAGAAGGTTTTCCTCAGCGAGAAATCAATGTTCTTCCGTCATTCCGGCGAAAGCCGGAATCCAGGGTTGCAGGCCTCCGTCGCTTGCCCCTGGGTCCCTGCTTTCCCAGGGACGACGACTTTGTGTATGTGCCGACGAGCTGGGGCACCGCTTAGGGATATCTGAACGCTCGCCGTCCTATCACCAAAGGGAGCTTCTCTGCGGTCGCTCAAATGCCAGGCAATGCCAACGAGGCGATCATCGCGGCGACGCGATTCGGCTTTGCCGCGCGCGGCGGCGATCTCGGTCAGATCGGCCGCGATCCCCGCGGCTGGGTGCTGGCGCAGCTCGCGCATCGGCCGACGCCGCTCCCCGCAAATCTTCCCGCTTCAGCGCAGATGGTGGCGGCGGAATTCACGATGCGCGACAATCGCCGCAATGGCGATGAGGCGGCGAAACGCGACTTCAACCAACAGATGCGGGCGGTCTATCTCGACGAGATCGCCGCCCGCACCAAAGCAGCGGCGGAAAGCGAGACGCCGCTCCTCGAACGGCTCACGCGCTTTTGGAGCAATCATTTCACCGTCTCGATCCTGCGCCCGGCGATCCGAGGCTTTGCCGCGGCCTTCGAGCGCGAAGCCATCCGCCCTTACGTCACCGGACGCTTTCTCGACATGCTGCTGGCGATGGCGCGCCACCCGGCGATGCTGCTCTATCTCGACAACGCCATCTCGATCGGACCCGATTCCGTTATCGGCCGGCGCCGCGACAAGGGCCTCAACGAAAATCTGGGTCGCGAGCTCCTCGAGCTTCACACGCTTGGCGTCGATGGCGGCTACACGCAAGCCGATGTCGTCGCACTCGCGCGCATTTTGACGGGCTGGTCGGTGGCGCGGCTCAACGAGCCCAATCCCGGCGCCTTCCGTTTCCGCCCCATGGTGCACGAGCCGGGCGCCAAGACGCTGCTCGGCCGCCTTTATGGCGAGGGCGGCGAAGCGGAAGGGGTGGCGGCACTCACGGCGATGGCGGCGCATGCGGCCACGGCGCGCCACATCGCAACGAAGCTCGCGCGCCATTTCATCGCCGACGAGCCGCCCAAAGATGCGGTCGAGCGCATCGCCCGCGTGTTTCGCGACAGCAGCGGCGATCTCCGCCAGGTCACGGCGGCGGTGGTGAAGGAGGAGGCGGCGTGGCGCACGCCTTTCGGCAAGATCCGCGCGCCCGAGGACATGGTGATCGCGGCAACGCGCGTCACCCAATTCAGCTTGCCGGCCGAGGCGCTCGCGAACAGCTTGAAGCTGCTCGACCAGATGCCATTCTTTGCGCCGTCGCCGGCGGGTTGGCCCGATGCCGCCGTCCATTGGGTCGCGCCGGAAGCGGTGCTGCGCCGCGCGCAATGGTGTGAGAGCTTCGCCGAGCGCGTGCCCGATCCGCCCGAGCCGGCGGCGGTTGCCGAGGCGGCGTTCGGACCGGCTTTGGCAGAGGAGACGGCGCAAGCGATCCGCCGCGCCCCCTCGCGCCGTGCCGGTCTTGCGCTGCTGCTGGCGAGCCCCGAATTCCAACGGCGATGAGAGGATTGTCATGACGTCGCGTCGCCACTTTCTGAGCCTCGTCGCCGGCGGCGTCGGCGCCTTCGCGCTGCCGGGTCTGCCGGGCGCAGTCTTCGCCGCGGCACCCGGCGAGCGCCGCTTCGTCGTCGTGCTGCTCCGCGGCGCGCTCGACGGCCTTGCCGCGGTGCCGCCGGTGGGTGATCCCGGCTATCGCGCAAAGCGCGGCACGCTCGCGCTGAAACCGCCCGGCGAGGCTGAAGGATGTCTCGCGCTCGACGGCATCTTCGCGCTCCACCCAGCGCTCGCAGCCATTCATCCCTACTGGCAGAAGCGCGAGCTCCTCATCGTTCACGCCGCCGGCAACGGCTACCGCACGCGCTCGCATTTCGATGCGCAGGATCTGATGGAAAGCGGTCTTGCGGCCAAGGGCCGGCTCAGCGACGGCTGGCTCAACCGCGCGCTCGCGCTGATGCGCGTCGGCGAGCGGCGCGTGGGGCTTGCCGTGGGCGGCGCGGTGCCGCTCATCCTGCGCGGCGCCGTGCCCGTCGCCTCATGGGAGGCGCCCGGCGGACTACGTGAAGCCTCCTCCGAGTTCGTGGCCACGCTGGGGCAGCTCTACGCGAAAGATGCGCTGCTCGGTCCGGCGCTCGCCGACGGCCTCAAAGCCCAAGGCTTCTCGCAAGCCGTGCTCGGCAGCGACATGATGCCGGGCGCACGCGGCTTTGGGCCCAAGAGCTTCGCGCCGCTCGCCGCGGCCGCGGCTCGCCTTATCGCCGCGCCCGACGGCCCGCGCATCGCCGTGCTCGAGATGGGCGGTTGGGACACGCATGTGAACCAAGGCAGCGAGAGTGGGCGGCTCGCGCAAAATCTCGAGGGTCTTGCCGGTGGGCTCGATGCGCTAGCGACGGCGATGGGGCCGGCATGGACGGAGACCGTCGTCGTCACCGTCACGGAATTCGGGCGCACCGTGGCCGCCAATGGCAACAACGGGACGGACCACGGCACCGCCTCGGTGCTTCTTGTCATGGGCGGCAGAATCCGGGGTGGCGGCATCGCCGGCGATTGGCCGGGTCTTGGTCAGCTCGAAGACAACCGCGACCTCCGCGTCGCCACCGATGCGCGCCGCGTCATGAAGGGCCTGCTGCGCGATCATCTCGGCCTTGACCTGGGTCGCCTCGACGGCACGGTCTTTCCCGAGAGCGCGTCGCTTCGGCCAATCGACAGCTTGCTTCGCGCCTGATCTCAGCTGTGGCGCAGCGGCCGCAGTGGCGGCAGCGACAGGAGCTGCGCCATGAGACGCTGCCACGGCCAGAGCCGATAGCGGCGCTCCGCCGGATATGCCCGCGCCTCCGCCTCGAGGTTGTGGCAGATGCGACGCAGCACTTCGAGCCGATCATCGGCGTCGGCGCGGATGAGGAGGCGCTTTGCCTCCCAAGCGCGCAGCTCGTCATCGCCGATCGTGGGCGCGTCGGCGATCTCGGCAGCGAGCAGCGTGAAGCGGCGATAGAGCGCGTCCTCGATGCGCGCCCGCTCCGGCAGCGAGAAGGCGAGCTCGAGCGCGCCCGCTACCGCAACGGCGATGGCGAGGTATTCGGCTTCGGCGATCAAGCCGCCATAGATGGCGGCCACGCCGGCGCTGCCGCCGACGGCGATGATGAGCATCATCATGCGGTGAAACCGGTCGTACCAGGCGCGGCGGCGCGCGTGATAGCGCATGCTGACATGGACGCTGAAATCGAGCGGCGCCAAGATTTGCAGGAGCTCACGCTGCTGTGCCGCATCGGGCCGGATCTCGGTGGCTGCCTCCTCCGCCCGCCGCCGCTCCACCGCCCCGTTCTCCAATGGAAAACGCAGCGGCGGGACCTTCTCATCATCAGCGTCGGCGGGCTCGGCGCTGGCGATGCCGAGAGGGGCTCGCTCGCTCTCCGCCGCCTCCAAGCCGCGCTTATAGGGACTGACCGAGCGGAAGCCCGGGCTTTGCTCCGAATCCATGACCGCCTCCCCCGGGAGCGGGCGCTTGATGGCCTAGCCTCCCGAAAGGCACAACAAGGGGCGGCGGCGATCGTTCCATTGGGGGTTAAACATGCCCCAGATTCAACACGCAGCGCGAGAGAGGCGGCGGCGATCCAGCACTAGTCCTGAGTCAGGAACTGGCGGTAATCCGCGCTGATGTCATGCACCGCCACGTCGATAAAGCGGCCGCCGTGCTCGGGCGTGGCGAGCGTCGGATCGGAGCCGATGCGGCCGTCGGGAAAAAGGCGGCGATAATCGGCAGCGTCGGCAAAGTCGCGCCGCCGGGGATTGGCCGGACCCATGGCGGCACGCTTGATCGCCTCGGGATAGGCATATTGGGTCACCGACACCTCGCTCGGCGTCCCGTGGCTGCCCTCGCGATTGCCGAAGAGTTCCTTGGAGAGCCGCTGCACGCCGGGCGTTTCCCACCAGTTCTTGAGCTTGCAGCGTAATCCCGGCGCATTGTTTCCGGCGCGCAGGGACGCGCCGGCATAGATTTCTTGAAAGGCGGCGCCCACGGTCGTGATGTTGCCGCCGTGGCCGTTGATGAAGAAGAAGCGCTCGAAGCCGTGGCGCGCGAGCGAAGCGACATAGTCGCCGATGACGGCGATGAGCGTCGACGGCCGGAGCGTGATCGTGCCGGTGAAGCCCAGGTGATGTTGGGCGTTGCCGACGCTGATCGTCGGCCCGACAAGGGCGCCGGTGGCCTCGCCGACACCTTTGGCGATGACTTCGGCACAAATTGCATCGGTGCCGATGAGGCCGTTGGGCCCGTGCTGCTCCGTCGATCCGATCGGCACGATGATGCCGGTGGAGCTCTTGAGATAGGCCTCGACTTCTTGCCAGGTCTGCAGATGAAGCAACACGGGTGCGGGCTCGCTTTTGTTGAGAGAATGGCGTCCACCATAGCACGGCACGGTAGCGCCGCCAGCGGACCCATGGACTGAGGCGAGCCAAAGACGGTGTCGAGATTGCCCTTGCCGCGATTTCGTCGCGGCACTACACCGCAGCGCAATATGGCACCGCGCGCG
>Ga0306921_10008724_pt1 | contig 10717 bp, 9 predicted proteins | sample sta12Cox44000080_FD_203760 | JGI IMG/M metagenome (GOLD analysis project Ga0306921, IMG submission 203760) | Lab enrichment of tropical soil microbial communities from Luquillo Experimental Forest, Puerto Rico - statoxic.12C.oxic.44.000.080 (v2)... | ecosystem: Environmental > Terrestrial > Soil...
CGGCGAAGTGTTGAGTGCGGCCTCGGCGCGAAACCATTCATGGCGCCGCAGGAGCCCGCGCACCCGCGACAGCAGGATCGGCAGCTCGAACGGCTTGGCGAGATAGTCGTCCGCTCCGGCGCCAAAACCGCGCAAGACGTCTTCTGATCGGCCTCGCGCCGTGAGCATCAGCACCGGCACGAACCGGCGCGCCTCGCGCAGCTGGCTCGCGACCGTGAACCCGTCGATGCCGGGCAGCATGACGTCCAGGATCACGAGGTCGTAGCGTCCCGGCTCCGCGGTGAGCCGCTGCAACGCCTCTTCGCCGCTCTCGACGAGATCGACGTCGTATTGTTCGGCCTCGAGGTTGTAGCGCAGACCATCGGCCAGGTGTTGTTCGTCCTCGACGACCAGGATGCGGCTCATCGTGCCGCCACTTGCCGTTCTACCACCGGCAGCTGGACGATGAACGTGCTTCCCTGTCCAGCGCCGTCGCTCTCGACGAACACTTTGCCACCGTGACGGGCCACCACCGAGCGGACGATGAAGAGGCCGAGACCGGTGCCCTTCACGCGCGTGCTCATCGCGCCAGGAATCCGGTAGAACCGCTTGAAGATGCGTTTGCGCTCGGACGGCGAGATCCCGATGCCGCGATCTCGAACGCGAAGTGTGGCGGTGGCCGGATCGGCCTGTTCGAGCTCGACGGCGACATGCACTTCAGGACCCGAGTACTTGATGGCGTTGTCGACCAGGTTCGAGACCATCGCCTTGAGGTCTTCTTCGTCGCCGAGCACCTGGAACGAAGCGCCGTCGACATGCCGGACCGTCGAGGTCACCGCCTCGGACGGCAGGTGATGGCGCCGTCTCGCCAGGCCAAGGCATTCCTCCACGACCGCCCCGAAATCGACCGGCATCGGGCTCGCGCGCCGCAGCCTCGCGCCCAGCTGGCCGGCGCGAAGGACCTGTTCGATCGTGCCCAGCAACCGATCGCTGTCCTGAATCATGACGCCGTAGAACTCCTGGCGCTTGGCTTCTTCGACCTGCCGGTTCTGGAGCGTCTGCAGGTACAACTTCATCGACGCAACGGGCGTTTTCAGCTCGTGCGTGACGGCGTTGATGAACGCCTCGTGCTGCTCGTTGCGGCGGATCTCGCGCACCAGGAAGATGGTGTTGAGCACGACGCCGGTGATGATGAGGGGAAAAACGATGAGGCCGGCTATCAGGAGCCCGGCCTCGCGCCAGTTGAGGATGATCCAGCCGACGTTGAGCGCAACGACGCCGGCGACGAGGCAGGCGCCAAGCGCGATGAACAGCGCGATCGACTTCCGGCGGCCGCCGGATCTCATGCCCGCCTCACGCCTTCAAGAATAGCGGCGATCGGGCTAAGCGGCGACCTCTTCCTCAGCCGCCTGGCTGATGCGGGCCACGCGGATATCCCAGACCAGGCCGACCTCTTTCAGGATCTTCAATTCCAGCCAGGTCGGATCGAACTCGTACCACGCCAGCCCGTGGCGCGCCGAGGTCGGGTGCGCGTGATGGTTGTTGTGCCAACCCTCGCCAAACGTGAGGAGGGCTACCCACCAGGTGTTGCGCGAATCGTCCTTGGTGGCAAAACGGCGGCGGCCCCACATGTGTGTGGCGGAGTTCACCAGCCACGTGGAGTGAAGGCCGACGACGACGCGCAGGAAGATGGCCCAGTTGACGAGCCCCCAGCCGCCGACGGCGAGCAGGCCGAAGCCGAGCACGGTCAGCGGGACCCAGTGATAGGTCGTGAGCCAGGTGTAGAACGGATCTTTCGCGAGGTCGGGCGCGTACTTCGACATCCGGGCCGTGTCGTTGTGGTGCGCTTCACCGAAGATGATCCAGCCAAGATGCGCCCAGAAGCCATTGACCCGGGGTGTATGCGGATCCAGTTCCCGATCGGAGTGCTGATGGTGCACGCGATGCGTGGCCACCCAGAAAATCGGACCGCCTTCGAGCGTCAGGGTTCCGCACACGGCGAGAAAATATTCGAACCAGCGGTAGGTCTTGAACCCCCGGTGCGTGTGCAGACGGTGATAGCCCATGCTGATGCCGAGACCGACGGCGACCCAGTACAGGAACACGGCGACGAACAAGTTGGTCCAGCTGAACGACCAGAAGGCGGCGATGGCCTGGACGTGAAACCAGATCAAGACGCCGCAGGTCAGATAACTCACTTTGCTGTAACGTGATTCGGAAGGAAGTGTCGCGACGCTGCTCATATAACAGTACGGTAAACGAGGCGGCTCGAACGCACTGTAAGACTTCGGTAATATCTGTTTGCTGCGCGGAACTGCACGACGCGGATGTAGAATCTGCACACGAGGAAGCGAGGTTCCACATGCGTGACCGATTCCTGACGCGTATCGCGATGGTGACGGCGGTCGCGGCGGCGGCGTTCGTGACACACGTAGACATCGCGGGTCAAACGGCGCCGGTGAAAAAGCCGGCAACATCGGCGGGCGTTCCTCGGCTGGCGGATGGACATCCCGACCTGCAGGGCACGTACGATCTCGGCACGCTGACGCCGCTCGAACGCCGCGCCGGCACGCCGCTGGTCTTGACCGACGAAGAAGCCGCCAAACTCGAACAGCAGGCGGCCGCGCGCAGCGAGAATCTGAACGCGCCGATCGACGCCAATCGCGCCGCACCGCCGACAGGCGGCGACGGTTCGCCGGGTCCGTACGGCAACGTTGGCGGTTACAACAATTTCTGGCTCGATCCCGGCTCGCGGTACACGACCGTAGACGGACGCAAGCGCGCGTCCTTGATCGTCGATCCGCCGGATGGCCGTGTGCCCTCGCTGACGGATAAGGCCAAAACGCGAAACGCGTCGCGCGTCCTTCGCACGACGTCTGACCAGGCGATCCGCGAGGACGATCCGGGTTTCGAAGGCGCTGATGCGTACGACGATCCGGAACAGCGTCCGCTCGGCGAGCGCTGCATCGTCGGGTTCAGTTCGACGTCAGGTCCGCCGATTCTGCCGACCTACTTCTACAACAATCTTCACCAGATCGTGCAGACCGCCGATACCGTGCTCATCCTCACCGAGATGGTGCACGACGCGCGCATTGTCCGCATGAACAGCACGCACGTGGCTCCGACCATTCGAAAGTGGATGGGCGACTCCATCGGCCACTGGGAGGGCGACACGCTCGTCATCGACACCACCAACTTCACCGACAAGACGCGCTTCCGCGGCTCGAGCGACGCCCTGCACATCGTCGAACGGCTGACGCGAACCGACGCGAAAGCGCTGCGGTATCAGTTCACGGTCGAGGATCCGACCACGTGGACGAAACCATGGACCGCCGAGTACACGTGGCCGGTGACCACCGACCTCATGTACGAGTACGCGTGCCACGAGGGTAACTACGCGTTGGGGAACATCCTGCGCGGCGCGCGCCTCAAGGAAGCGGACGAGGCGAAGAAAACGAAGCAGCAGTGATCAAGGGCGGCAGCGTCCTGCTGCTGCTCTCGATGTTTTTCGCGTACCTGCTGGCCCCGGCGGTCGACATGGTCAGCCGGAGCATCCGGCCCGGCCCCCGCGGCCGCCCGCTGTCGCGAGGCGCATCGCTCGCGGTGATCTACGTCCTGCTCTCGGTCCCGATCGGCCTGGCGTGGCGGTTCGCGAGCGAGCCTATCGTGCACTGGGTGAAGGTCACCGCTCCTGACACGGTCGACCATTTATTCGGGAACCGCGACTACGAGGCGATTGACCGGCTCATCGCGGCAGCGCCCGTTCCACGATCCATGCGGGGGTCGCTCAGGCCGTACATCGATCGCGGATTTGAATACGTGCAGCGGCACGCCCGGACGACGCTCGACACCCTGATCGACGCCGCACAATTTGCCGCCTGGCTGCTCGTGACGCCCGTGCTCGCCGCCGTGCTGCTGACCGTGTGGCCCAGCTTCCGGCGATCGACGCTGCGCGTCCTTCCGCGCGGACATCTGCAATGGCGTGGCGAGGAATACCTGCACGACGTCAACAGCGCGCTCGCAGGCTACATCCGCGCGCAAGCGGCCGCCGGCGTCGCCGTAGGCTTGATGTGTGTCAGCGGATTCGCGCTGCTCAACGTGCCGTCCGCCGTTTCGCTGGGCGTCACCGCCGGCATCCTCGAGCTCGTGCCGGGAATCGGCCCGGCGACGACGATGCTGATCGCGGTGGCGCAGGCGGGAGACAAAGGGCTGACGGTCATTGCGTTTCTCGGAGGCCTGCGCGTCATCCAGGACACGGTCGTGTATCCGAAGCTGATTCGGCACGGCATGCACATGTCGACTCCGGCCGTGGTGCTCAGCCTCTGGGCCGGTGCCGTGCTCGGAGGGGCCGGTGGCGTCGTGCTGGCGATTCCGGTCGCCGGATTTCTCTCAGTGAGCCTTCGCCACTGGCGTGAATACCGGGACATCGAGCGGCTCGTTCGCACGAGTGCGCGCCACGTGGTACATGAGCAGCCCGATGGGCCCGAGCATGAACGTCATCAGCAGGCACGGCGCGAGCCATAGGCGAGACAGGCCGCGCGCCATCGCATCACGTGTTTCCCACGCACCAATGAACAGGTCGAAGGCGAGGTAGTGCACCCAACCAGCCAGAAGCAGCCAGCGGTTCTCGAACAGCTGCGCTACGCCGGCCAGCGATGAAAATCCGCCCTGCGATCCGCGGACGTTGAGCACGAAGACTACAAAATAGATCGCGGCCAGCGACAACGGAATGACCGTGCCGGCGATCGCCGTGGCTCGCCGGTGCCGCGGGATGGCGAGGAGCAGAATCCACCCGGCCATCGCCAGCAGGTTGCATGCGGAGAAGACGCCTTCGATAGTCATCGCGACACCGCCACACGAAACGCGGGACCGGTTGCCGAGGATCGGCGCGCGGCGGTGATAAAGACCGCACCAGCCATGGCGGCGATCGCCCATGCGCCAAAGGCAATGGCAATCGACCCCTGCGGCTGCAGAAGCGCCTGTCCCGCGAGCGCCTGCGCCAGAAGAATGGCGAACAGCGCGAAGTAGCTGGCGGCCATCAAGAGGACGGCGCGGCGTCGTTTCGCCGCCGACCCGAGCGGCCCGACGAGCCATGCACCGAGCGGCAGGAGTTGCACCGCATGGAGGCCGACGAAATGGGCCACACGGATGTCACCGTGTTCGCGGCTCCAGCCGGTGACCGGCAGGCCCGGTCCCCCATCGGGCGCACCGACCGTATGCGCACCCGCGACGGTGATGCGCGACGTACGTGCCGCCTCGCGCTGCGCTGCCGTCGGCGTCGTCATCAGACCCCCGGTCGCCTGCCCCATCAACGTAATCACCATGCCGAGGCGCAGCGCCCAGCCGAATCCCCTGTCGTCGAACCACTGCCGAAACAACGCCACCGTCAGCGCGATGCCGGCAGCCCACGCGATCAGAATCGCCGTCCCCATGATCCCGAACACCGCCGCGTCGAAGCCCGTGCCTACATTGAAGTGGCTCGTCACACCTCGCGCTGCCTGCAGGTCGATGAGGAACACCTCGAGCACCACCACAACTGAGATCACCCAGCCGACGATAGCCTTCAGACGCCGCCAGTCCGGAAGGGCCGTGAAGATCCAGGCGACGGTGAACGCGTAGATCGCGGTCGAGGCGGCGAACTTGACCGGTTTCAGCCATCGGGGCACACCGAGGATTTCCCGGTGGTCCACTCCCATCGCCGCCAGCGAGGCGACAAGCGCCGCGAGCATGACGATGCCGGTCGCGGTCAACGGGCGGCTCTCGTGCCAGAGCGTGTCTACGAGGCGTCGCAGTCGGGTCATGTCGTCCTCCTCAATGTTAACGTTGTCAACATACAATACCCGCTCGATGTTGACGCTGTCAACACCTGCGGATATTCTGGGGCGGATGAGCAGGACACCTGTTAGTCAGAAGAAGCGCGCGTACCATCACGGCGATCTCGAGCGGTCGCTCGTAGAAGCCGCTCTCGTCACCATCCGCGAGGAAGGCGTGCAGGCGCTCACCCTGCGGAGCGTGGGGGCCAGGCTGGGCGTGTCGCGGACGGCGCTCTACCGCCACTTCGACGACAAGCAGGCGCTCCTGGCCCGGGTGGCGGCCGAAGGCTTCAAGCGATTTCACGAAGCACTGGCGACGGCCGTCGCGCGAGCCTCGGCAAAGCGGGCCAACCCGATGCCGGCGATGGCCGCCGCATACATGCGCTTCGCGCTCTCGAACCCTTCGCACTACCAGACGATGTTCAGCGGCGTGCTGACGGACTGGACCCGATATCCCGAGCTCGTCCGTCATGCTGAAGGCGCCTTCAACGTGCTGCTCGATACGATCCGCGGCGAGCAGCAGCAGAAACGGATGGCACCTGGCGACCCGCTCGACCTCGCGGAAATCACGTGGGCGCTGAGCCATGGGCTCGCCACGCTCGGTCTGGCGCGCCAGCTTCGTCGCACGCGCGGACAACTTCAGGACCTGGCGGTGCTGGGCTCTACTGTTCTCGAGAACGGCCTGCGTCGCTCCTGATACACTCCGCGTCGATGAGACGCTTCTTCCCCTTGCTGCTTACGGCCGCGGCGTGCCTGGCCTTGCCCGCGACCATCGCCACAGCCCCCATCGATCTCCAACTTCGCGAAGTCGCCGACATGCCTGGCGAACCGCACATTGTCAGTGCGGCCGGCGTCACGCGAAACGAAACCGCGCTGTCCACGCTCGAGAACCCGGCCGCATTCGATCCGACGTCGACGAAGCTGCGGCTGGTGCTCGTGGGCGGTCTCGACGGCGACGAACAAGCGGCGCGAGCGGTGCTCGAGGCTGTGCGGTGGATGAAGCGCGCCGCGCCGGCCGCGATTCGCGGTCGGTGGATCGTTTCAGCTCTGCCGATGGCCGATCCAGACGGACGTTCGCGCACGAAGCCGTACACGTTTCCACCAGTCAAGGGCTTTTACGAGGATCCCGAGCAGCCGGAGAGCCGGTACGTCTGGCGCTGGGTGTCGTACCAGGCGCCGGATCTGGTCATCCAGTTCAGCGGCGATAACGCACGCAGCGAGGCCGCCGATACGCTCACGGCCGTTCTGCGCGACGCAGGCGTCGCCGGACTGGGCCGTACCGCAACCGCAACGCTGCCGGTGTCGGCCACTCACGACGATCTTGCGCGAGCCTTGTCCCGCGTCACCGAGGGTTCGCCCCTGCACGGCGCCATCGCCGCTCGCGTGGCCCGCCGGCCGACCGATATCGCACGGATGCTGGCGGGGCGTTATCCGGCCGCGCCCTCCATCAGCTACATCCCGGCGCTGGCCTGGATCAAGACGCTCGAGCTCGGAACGCTAATCCACGACGATTCGCTGCGGGCCAAGGTGCTCCTGGAAGTACGGCCATGGCTGTCGCACGAGAAATCACTGCTCGGCGATCGGATTCAGCTCACGACCGTGGCGGGAACGATGGTGTTCGCCGAGCTGGCAAAAGCCGACGCGACAAACGCCGACGCGCGGACGCTGGCGCTGGAGGGCGCCGACGCCGCGTTGAAAGAGAAAGACGGGGGCCTCCCGCAGTACGGACAGGGATGGACCGACGACATGTTCATGGCGTCGGCGATTCTCGCGAGGACCGCGTCGATGACGGGCCGGCAGGGCGATCTCGATCGCGCCGCGCAGTTGTTGATCGCGTACGCCGGCCGGTTGCAGCAGAAGGACGGCATCTTCAACCACGCAACCGACGGCCCTGCCGCATGGGGTCGAGGCAACGGCTTCGCAGCCTTCGGCCTCATGGAAACGCTCACGGCTATGCCCGCTGGTCATCCTTCGCGCGCGGCGCTCCTCGGCATCTTCACGAAGCAGATGCGCGGCCTCGTGAACTGGCAGGCGCCCGACGGGACCTGGAGGGAGATCATCGATCGCCCGGGTGCCTATCGCGAGGAAACGGCGACCGCGATGATCCAGACGGCGATGGCCCGAGGCGTCAGGCTGGGTTGGCTCGACCGATCGTACACGCCGGTCGTCGACCGCGCCTGGCGCGCCCTCTCGGCGCACATCGCTGAAGACGGCGGGCTGGTGGACGTCTGCAGCCCAACCGGCGCCGGACCGACAGCGCGTTACTACTTCGATCGCCCCGCCATCGAAGGCCCGGACGATCGCGGCGGTGCGATGGCGCTGGTCGCGGCGATGGAGAGATCACGATAAGAAGGAACCGCGGAGACCGCGAAGACCGCAGAGAAATGGATTCTCATCGCCAAACGCACGAAACCCACGAAACCTGAATTCTCTTTTTCGTGATTTTCGTGAGTTTCGTGGCTAACCGAAACGTCGCCAGCGACTCTCGGCGGTCTCAGCGGTCTCTGCGGTTCCTTCTGACAGTTACGCGATGATGTCGTGGATCACGTTGCCCGAAACGTCCGTCAGGCGGAAATCGCGGCCGCTGTAGCGATACGTCAGCTTCGTGTGATCGATGCCCAGCAGGTACAGGATCGTCGCGTGAAGGTCATGGACGTGTACGGGTTTGTCGACCGCCTTGAACCCGAAGTCGTCGGTGGCGCCGTAGACGGTGCCTCCCTTCACGCCGCCCCCGGCCAGCCACATCGTGAACCCGAACGGGTTGTGATCGCGCCCATTCTGCGTGGTGCCCGCGCCGCCGCCGATCTCCATCACCGGAGTGCGGCCAAACTCGGATCCGCAGACGACGAGCGTGTCCTTGAACAGGCCGCGTGACTTCAGATCCTTGATCACGGCCGCGAACGGCTGATCTGAGTCCCTGGCGTTCTTCCGGTGAGCCTGGATGTCGGCGTGCGCATCCCACGGATCGCCCTTCGCGTAGTAGACCTGCGCCATCCGGACCCCGCGCTCGATCAGGCGAACCGCCATCAGACAGCTGCGGGCCGTGCTGCCCGGACCATACAGCTTCAGTGTGGCCTCGCTCTCCTTGCGGATGTCGAACACGTCGGGCGCTTCCGTCTGCATCCGGTAGGCGGTCTCCATCGAGGAGATCGCCGCCTCCAGTTTGCTGTCGTGGACCGTCTCGCGTTCCAGCTGCAACCGGTTGAGCGATTCGAGCAGATCCAGCTCACGCCGCTGCTCAGTAAGGGTGAACTTGTCGTTGTGAATATAGGAGATGAGCGTCTTGGGGTCGAAGTCCTTGCCGACGAGCGCCGTGTCGGTCTGCTTCTCGACTTTGTTCGCGATGAACGTGCCTTGATGGACTGCCGGAAGAAATGCGCTGTTCCACAGCGGCGGACCCACCGTCGTCGGGACGTCCGGGCAGAGGACGACATAGCCCGGCAGATTCTTGTTGTCGGTGCCGAGTCCGTAGGTGAGCCACGAACCGATCGACGGACGGCCCACCTGCGTGTGACCGGTGTTCATCATGAGCATCGACGGCTCATGGTTCGGAATGTCGGTGTACATCGAACGGATGAAACAGATGTCGTCGGCGCACTCGCCGACGTGCGGAAACAGCTCGCTGACCTCGATGCCCGCCTTCCCGTATTTCTTGAAGGTGAACGGCGAGCGCATCAGCGCGCCGGTCTTCCGTTCGGTGGCGACCGAACCGCCGGGCAACGGCTGCCCGTGGTACTGGTCCAGCATCGGCTTGTGGTCGAAGCTGTCGACCTGCGACAGCCCGCCGTTCATGAAGAGGAAGATGACGCGCTTGGCGCGCGCCGGATGATCGAGATGGCGCTGGTCGATGCTGCCATCCTGCGCGAACGCCTCCCTCGACTCCCGGGACAAGCCTGCCGCTCTGACGATGGATTCGTTGACGAGGCTGGCGAACGCCAGCATGCCGAAGCCATTGCCCATACGGCAGAGTGCGTCGCGTCTCGTCAGCGGCTGCCGTGCTTTGTGTAGCGCCATAAATCAATCCACGAAGAGGAATTCGCTCGAACTGAGCAGGATCTTGACGTATCGACCCCACGCCGTCGGGGGAAGCAGCTTCTCGCCGTCGCCTTTCTTCGCGGCCCCGGGAATGACGCCGGCCATCATGCCTTCGCCAACTTTTTCAGGCCCGCCCTCGTCATCACCGTCTTTCTTGGCGTCCTTCGAGGCGCCGGCATCCTTTGTGTCCTTGGCCGTCTTACGTTCCTCGTATTCCTTCAGCGGCTCCGCCGAGAGGTACGCGAGGCCTGTGCGGATCTCGACGTCGGTCGGCGCCCGGCCGAAGATGAGGCCGTAGGCTTTCTGGATTCTCGCGGTGTTGTCCGGCTCCGCCGCGACGCGACGCGCGATCAGCTCGCCCTGCTGTTGCATGAAGTCGCTGTTCATGAAGAACAGGCGCTGCAGCGGCACCGTGGTCGTGAACCGCCGCTCCGCGGACAGGTTCGGGCTCGGGAAGTCGAACAACTGCAGGTAGTCGTCGAGTTTGTAGCGGCTCACCTTTCCGTACACCGTGCGCCTGGTGAACGAGGGCGACAGCGCCGTTGATGGACCGCCCATCTTGTCGTCCAGCGAGCCGGACGCGAAGAGGAGTGAATCGCGAATCTGTTCAGCCGTCATCCGGTGGCGGTCGGCCCGCCAATACAGCCGATTGCCCGCGTCCTTCTCGAAATTCGGCGCCGAGTACTCGGTGCTCAACTGGTAGACGGCGCTCAGCATGATGTCGCGATGCAGCTGCTTGATGGAGAGCTTCTGATCGACGAAGCGCTGTGCGAGATATTCCAGCAGCTCCGGATTGGACGGCCGTTCCCCGGCGACGCCGAAATTACTCGGCGTGTCGACGATGCCCGTGCCGAAATGCCCCTTCCACACGCGGTTGACGATGACGCGCA
>Ga0306921_10008725_pt1 | contig 10717 bp, 9 predicted proteins | sample sta12Cox44000080_FD_203760 | JGI IMG/M metagenome (GOLD analysis project Ga0306921, IMG submission 203760) | Lab enrichment of tropical soil microbial communities from Luquillo Experimental Forest, Puerto Rico - statoxic.12C.oxic.44.000.080 (v2)... | ecosystem: Environmental > Terrestrial > Soil...
CGAGGCCCTCGCGCCCACCCAACCGCTTGTAGAGTGTCGGCGGCGGATCGCCCATCGTCGCGCACGCCACCAGGTGCAGCGCGGCGACGCTCAGCACGACCCGGAATCCGACCCCACGTAAGAGACCCATCGAGCCCGCTCCTCTCAGGAGAGCCAGCGTTTGCGGCGCTTGTAGTGCTTGACGTCCCGGTACGATTTGCGGCTGCCGACCTCGGTGAGCCCGAGGTAGAACTCCTTGATGTCCGCGTTCTGCGTGAGCATCGCCGCGGTGCCGTCGAGCACGATCCGGCCGTTTTCCATCACGTACCCGTGCTCGGCGATGGTCAGCGCCAGGGTCGCGTTCTGCTCGACCAGCAGGACGGTGAGCTTCTCCTGCCGGTTCAGCTGCTGCACGATCCCGAAGATCTCCTCGACCAGCATCGGCGCCAGGCCGAGCGAGGGCTCGTCGAGCAGCATGACGTGCGGGTCGGCCATGAGCGCGCGGCCGATCACGAGCATCTGCTGCTCGCCGCCCGAGAGATAGCCGGCCTGCACGCCGCGCCGTTCTTTCAATCGCGGGAAATATCCGTACACGCGCTCGATCCCGGCGGCCACCTTCTGGCGGTCCGTCTGGATGTGCGCGCCGGCGATCAGGTTTTCTTCGGTCGTCAGGTGCTCGAAGACCCGGCGGCCTTCGAACACCTGCACGATCCCGCGCCGGACCACCCCGTGCGGGGGCAGCCGGTCGATCCGCGCGCCGTTGAACTCGATCGAGCCCTTGGTGACCTCGCCGCGCTCGGAGCGCAACAGACCCGAGATCGCCTTGAGCGTGGTGGTCTTGCCGGCGCCATTGGCGCCGAGCAACGTCGTGATCCCGCCCTCGCGGACGTTGAGCGACACGCCCTTGAGGACGAGGATCACGCTGTCGTAGATGACCTCGATGTTGTTGAGGCTCAGCATGCCAGGGCCCCTACTTCTTCGCGCCGCTCTCCTTGATGTGCTTGGCCACCACGTCCTGGTACGCGGCGTACCAGTCCGTGACCTTCTCGAACTTGCCGCCCTTGACCTGCCAGATCTGCACGAGCCCACCGCCCTCGTGGTCGGTGTTCGTGATCTTGAGCGGCGGCACCAGCCCGCCGAGCGTGAAGTTCGAGATCTTCTCGAAGCCGTTCTTGGTGTCGACGCCGGTGATCTTGCCGTCCGGCTTGGCCTTCAGCGCGTTGCGGATGGCCTCGACGTGCAGGGCCGCCACGAGGACGCCGCGGTTGTAGAACACCGTCGACGCCATCTCCTTCGGCGGCTCCTTGCCCTGCTTCTTGTACATCTCACGGATCTCGTTGAGCACCGGGTAGTCGCTGCCGACGCCGGCGAACTGCATCACGTAGTAGCCCTCGGCGACGCCGAAGCCGCCGGCGCCGTCGATGTTGGCCTCGGCCGAGCCCCACACGAACGACACGACCTTGCGGAGCGGATAGCCGACCCGCTTGAACTCCTTGATCGACACCGACGGCGCGCCGCCGAACAGGTGGGCGATCACGAAGTCGGCGCGGTAGCGCTGCGCGATGTCGAGCACCTGGGCGCCCATCTCGACGCCGGGCGGCGGCACCGCGAAGATCTTGAGCTGGAAGGCTTCCTTCGTCGCCAGGTCCTCGAGGACCTCGATGGGCTCACGTCCGGCCGGATTGTCGTAGAAAATGTAGGCGATCTTCTTGCCCTTGAGGCTGCCGCCCATCTGCTTCTTCACGAAGTCGACCGCCGCGGCGCCCTGCGACCAGTAGGTCGCGGCGATCGGGAAGATGTAGGGATAGCGGAGGCCGTCGGCGGCCGCCGCGCTGCCGAAGCCGGGCGAGGTGCCGGGGATGCGGTCTTCCGTGAGCTTCGCGGCCAGCGCGTAGATCTGGGGCGTGCCGTAGATCGCCATCGTCACGGCGCCGTCCTTCTTGTGGCGCTCGTACGACTCGACGGCCGGCGGCACCTTGTACTCGTGATCGATCTCGAGGGCCTTGATCGGGTGGCCGTCGACGCCCCCCTTGGAATTGATCAGGGCGATGTAGTCGTGGAACCCGGGGCAATAAACCGTGCCGACGATCTGGGTCGGTCCGGTGCGATCGCACTGCACGCCGATGACGATCTCGCTCTTCGACTGCGCGAGCGACGGACTCGCGACCGTGAGGCTTCCCGCCGCCACGATCAGCGCCGTCGCGATGGCCAGAAACGGTCTCATGTGTGCACTCTCCTTGCTCGCGTACTCAGTACGCGAACGGCCAGACCCTGAAGTAGCTTCGGATGTTCCGCCACAGACGGTTCAGGCCCTCGGGCTCGACGATCAGGAAGAAGATGATGAGGGCGCCGAACAGCATCAGGCGGAGGTTGGGAATGAGGTTGAGCACGGTCTGCGGTGAGAAGAAGATGCCGCCGAACGCCTCCATCGCGTAGCGGATGACGATCGGCAGCAAGGTCACGAAGATCGCGCCGAAGATCGACCCCAGGACGGACCCGAGCCCGCCGATGATGATCATGGCGAGATAGTCGATCGAGACGCCGATCTGGAACTGCTCGTAATTGGCGATGCCGAGGAAGTACGTGTAGAGCACCCCGGTCACGCCGGCGTAGAAGGACGAGATCGCGAATGCCAGGAGCTTGTAGCGGAAGATGTTGATGCCGATGATCTCGGCCGCGATGTCCTGGTCGCGGATCGCGATGAATGCGCGCCCGATCCGGCTGCGCATGAGGTTCATCGTGCCTACGATGGCCAGCACGACGAACACGAGGAGGAAGTAGTACATGTCGCGCTGGGTGTCGAGGACCATCGGGCCAAGCCGCGGCCGCGCGACCTCGATCGAGGCCTGCACGCCGCCGCTGATGAACGTCACGTGGTTGATCGTCCACTCGATGATGAGCTGCCCCGCCAGCGTGGCGATGGCCAGGTAGAGCCCCTTGATGCGCAGCGACGGGATACCGACGATCGCGCCGATGAGCGCCGCCATCAGGCCACCGGCGAGCAGGTTCACCGGCCACGGCGAGCCGAGGCGATTGGCGAGGTTCGCGGCGGTATAGGCGCCGACGGACATGAAGGCGCCGTGGCCGATCGACACCTGGCCTGTGTAGCCGACCAGGATGTTGAGCCCGAGCGCGCCGATGACCGCGACCCACACGAGATTCGCGACCGACAGGTAGTACTCGTGGAGCGTGAGCGGCACGATGAGAAAGAACACCACGCCCAGCGCCGCCACCGTCCATTTCGCGATCGGCAGCGGATAGAGCCCCATATCCGCTTCATACGTCGTCTTCAACACTCCACACTCTCTTTGGATCATCCTCGTCTCCACGCGTCGAGCCCGGCGGGGCGGAGGGGGTCTGGGACTCGTTCCCTCCGAGCGGCGGCGGACGTTGAGCACCCGGAGGGAGCCCAGACGAGTGGGGCAGCGCACGCGTGCCGCGTGGTCTCAGACCCCCTCCCCCCAACCCGCCCCGCCGCCGCAAGCCAGATGTTCACGCGTGTCAGATCCTTTCAGATCCGCTCGATGATGCGTTTGCCGAACATGCCGTAGGGGCGAATCATCAGCGCCAGGATCATGAGCACGTACGGCGCGAAGTCTTTCGTGCCGCCGCCGACGAACGGATCGATGTAGCCGGCGGCGATGCTCTCGACGACGCCGACGATCAGCCCGCCCAGGATCGCGCCGGGAATCGAGTCGAGCCCGCCGAGGATCACCACCGGAAACACCTTGAAGCCGACCAGCGCCAGGTTGATGTCGACGCCGAGCAGGTTGCCCCACAGGATCCCGCCGAGCGCGGACACGATGCCGGTCATCGCCCACGCCACGCCGAAGTAGCGCTCGACGTCGATGCCCATCGCCATCGCGACCTGCTGGTTGTCGGCGACCGCGCGCATCGCGATGCCCTTGCGCGACTTCAGGAAAAACCAGCCGAAGCCGGCCAGGAATGCCAGGCTCACGAAGGCGCCGAGCAGCTGGATCGGCGGAATGAAGAGCGGGCCGAGCGTGAACGGCTCGTCGCGGATCGGCAGCGGAAGCGGCTTGGTGCCGGAGAAGATCGTGAACGGCCCGATGCCGCGCAGGATCGACGCCAGCCCGATCGTCGCCATCACCACCGCGATCACCGGCCGACCGATCAGCTTGCGCAGCATGACTCGCTCGAGCACGAACCCGAACACCACCAGCGCCGCGATGGCCAGCGCGATCGCGAGCCATAGCGGCGCGCCCCAGACCATGAGCCCGCCGGCCGCGACGAAGCCGGCGATCATCACGAACTCGCCCTGGGCGAAGTTGATCGCGTCGGTGGCCTTGTAGACCAGCACGAAGCCGAGCGCGATCAGCGAGTACATCAGCCCGGTCAGGAGCCCGTTCGAGATGAGCAGGAAGAAGAAACCGACGTCGTCAGACATGAGCCACCGCCGGAGCGTCGACGTCCTCGACGCGGACACGCGATTTCATGACGGCCTGACGGCCGTCCTCGTAGGTGACGGCGGCTTCCAGCTCCACCGTCTTGCCGCCCGCGTAGAACGCGTCGATGACCGGCGCGTACTTCTCTGCCACGAACCGCCGCCGGACCTTCCGCGTGCGCGTCATCTCGGCGTCGTCGGCCTCGAGGTCTTTCGTGAGCAGGAGGAAGCGGCGGATCCGCGTGGACTCCGGCAGGGTCTCGTTGCCCTTGCGGATCTCATCGCGGATCAGCTCGAGCGTCTCGGGCTTCTGGCTCAAGTCGGCGTAGCTCGTGTAGGCGAGGCCCCGGCGCTCGGCCCAGTTCCCGACCGTGTTCAGATCGATGGCGATCATCGCGGTGACGAACGGCCGATCGTTGCCGAAGGCGACCGCCTCGCGGATGAACGGGCTGAACTTCAGCTTGTTCTCGATGAACTGCGGCGCGAACGGCGTGCCGTCGCGCAGGGCGCCGACGTCCTTGGCCCGGTCGATGATGACGAGGTGGCCGCGCGGGTCGACGAATCCCGCGTCGCCCGTCCGGAACCAGCCGTCGGGGTCGATCACCTCCCGCGTGGCCTCCTCGTTCTTGAGATAGCCCTTGAAGATGACGGGCCCGCGGACGAGGACCTCGCCGCGGTCGGCGATCTTGACCTCGATGCCCGGGCACGGCCGCCCGGCGGTGGTCGGGTTGGCCTCGGCGCTCGGCTGCAGCGAGACCAGGCCCGTCGTCTCGGTCGAGCCGTAGACCTGCTTGAGGTTGACGCCGATCGAGCGGAAGAACCGGAACGTGTCGGGGCCCAGCGGCGCGCCGCCCGTCAGCGCCCACTTGGCCCGGCGCAGCCCGAGCTGATCGCGGATCGGCGTGTAGACGAGCACGTTGCCGAGCATGCACGCCAGGCGCAGCGACATCGGGACGGGCTTGCCGTCCGCGCGGAGGATCTCGGCCCGCTCGGCGGCGCCGCGGAAGCGCTCGAAGACCCAGCGCTTGAGGGCGGGTGCGTCTGCGGCCTTCACCTGCACCGACGTCAGCATGTTCTCCCAGATGCGCGGCGGCGCCAGCACGGTCGTCGGGCCGAGCTCGCGCAGGTCGCGCTGGACCGTCTCCGGGCTCTCGGGACAGTTGGCGCAGAAGCCGACCACGAGGCTCAGAAAGAGCGTGTAGGCTGCGTCGCCCGCCCACGCCATCGGCAGGTACGCCAGCGCGTCGTCTTCCGGCCGCACGTCGTCGGCCTGGCGGAACGCGTCGGCGAGGGCCAGGGCGTTCGCGTGCGTCAGCATCACGCCCTTCGGATTGCCGGTGGTCCCGGAGGTGTAGCAGATGATCGCGACGTCCTCGGGCTTGCCCTTGTCGATCTCGGCCTCGAAGTAGCCGGGGTGCTTGGCGCTGAACTCGCGCCCGAGCTCCTGCACCGATTGATACGAGCGCAGCCAGTCGTGCTTGTAGTGGGTCATCCCGCGCGGGTCGTCGTAGACGACGAGGCGAAGCGCCGGCAGCTCGGCCTTGAGCGCCATCACCTTGTCGACCTGCTCCTGATCCTCGGCCACGATCACCGCGCACTCGGCGTGGTTCCAGACGAACGCCAGCTCCCTGGCGATCGAGTCCTGATAGACGGGCACCGGCACCCCGCCCAGGCACTGGGCGGCCACCTGGGCCCAGTAGAGGCGCGGCCGGTTGTCGCCGATGACCGAGAGCCGCTCGCCGCGCTTGAAGCCGAGGGCCGCCAGGCCGAGCGCGAAGTCGCGGACCTGGTCGTGGTACTGGCGCCACGTCCAGGTCTGCCAGATGCCACGGTCCTTCTCGCGGATCGCCGGCCGGTCGTGGAGGTCGCGCGCGTTTCGCTGGAGCAGTCGTGCGAGCGTGGTCTCAGCCACGGGAACCTCCCGGCGTGTTCGTCTTCGCCTCTCCAAGGTACGCCTTGATCACGCGCGGATTGGCCCGTACCTCGTCGGGCGTGCCCTCGGCGATCTTCTGGCCCATGTCGAGCACCGCGACGCGGTCGGAGATGTCCATGACCACGCCCATGTCGTGCTCGATCAGGATCACGGTGACGCCCCACTCCTCGTTGACGTCGAGGATGAAGCGCGCCATGTCCTCCTTTTCCTCGTGGTTGCAGCCGCCCATCGGCTCGTCGAGGAGCAGGATCTTCGGGTCGAGAGCCAGGGCCCGGCCGAGCTCGACGCGCTTCTGCAGGCCGTAGGCCAAGGAGCCGGTGGGCCGGCGCCGGAGGTCCTGGATCCGCAGGAAATCGATGATGTCTTCGACGCGCTTGCGGTGCTCGACCTCTTCCTTCTGGGCGAGCCCCCAGTAGGCGAAGGCACTCAGCACGCCGGTCTTCATGTGTACGTGGCGGCCGAGCAGGAGATTGTCGAGAACGGTCATGCCCCGGAAGAGGGCGATGTTCTGGAAGGTGCGGGCGATGCCGAGCTCGGCGATCTTGCTGGGGGCCAGGTCGGTGACGTCGCGGCCCTCGAGGACGATCCGGCCGGTGTCGGGGTGGTAGAAGCCGCTGATCATGTTGAGGACGGTCGTCTTGCCGGCGCCGTTGGGCCCGATGACCGAGAGGATTTCGCCCTTCTGGGCCTCGAGGGAAACCCTGGTGACCGCCTGGACACCGCCAAACGCCTTGGATGCCTCGCGGATTTCCAGAAGTGCGCTCACGAGAGCCACCGCTTTCGTCGTCGGTAGTGCTTCACGTCCCGATAGCTTTTCCGCTGGCCTACGCCCGTCAGACCCAGATAGAACTCCTTGATGTCCTCATTCTGGCTGATCGTCTTGGCGTCCCCGTCCAGTACGATCCGGCCATTCTCCATAACATAGCCATGTTGAGCAACCTGTAGTGCCATTGTTGCGTTTTGCTCGGCCAGGAGAACCGCCACCCGTTCCTCCCGGTTGAGCCGCGCGACGATCTCGTAGATTTCGGCCACGAGCTTCGGCGCCAGCCCCATCGACGGCTCGTCCAGCAGCATCAAGGTCGGCCGCGCCATCAGCGCGCGCCCGATCGCCACCATCTGCTGCTCGCCGCCCGAGACGTAGCCCGCCTTGAACCCGCGCCGCTCGGTCAGCCGCGGAAAGTAGTGATAGACGAGGTCGAGGTCCTTGCGCGTCGCCGGTCCGTTGCGCCGCGTGTAGGCGCCGGTCAAAAGATTTTCCTCGACCGTCAGGTGCTCGAACACGTGACGGCCTTCCATCACCTGCACGACGCCCTGCCTGACGACGGCGGAGGGATCCTGCCGGTGGATCGCCGTGCCGTGGAGCTCGATCGAGCCCTTCGTCACGTCGCCGCGCTCGGTGCGCAGGAGGCCGGAGATCGCCTTGAGCGTCGTCGACTTGCCGGCGCCGTTGGCGCCGAGGAGGGCGACGATGTCGCCCTCGCCGACGACGAGCGACACGCCGCGCAACACAAGGATCACGTGGTCGTAGATGACCTCGACGTTGCTCACCGCCAGCAGCGGCCGCGGCGTGTCGCTCGGCACGGGAGTCTCTACTTCTCCTTCGAGCAGTCGCGCATCGTGTAGGTGAGCTTCTTGCCCTCCTCGACCGCCGCCGCCTCGATCTTCGGGCGCACGACGTCGCGCATCGGCGCGATCCAGTCGGAGACGACGTTCCACTTCTTTCCGTCCCACTGCTGGATCAGGACGGGCCCGCTGCCCTCGTGGTCTTCGCACGAGACCTTCACCGGGTGCGTGAAGTTCTTCATGCCCACCTGGTCGAGCCGCTGCTCGGTCAGGTTGAGGTTCTCGAAGCCCCAGCGCACCTGCTCGCCGGTGGGCGGCTTGTTGCCGTACTTTGCCATTGCGGTGCGGATCGCCTCGACGGTGAGCATCGCGTTGACGAGGCCGCGGTTGTAGAGCGGCGCGCCGAGGTCTTCCTTCTTCGCGGAGCCCTTGCCCTTGTCGTAGACGAACTTCAGGAGATCCGCGTGCACCTTGAAGTTGGTGCCCGGGGCGTGGAACGTCGCGCCCTTGTAGCCCTTGGCGCCCTCGCCGGCCGGGACGACGTCCGAGTCGTTGGCCGACCACCAGTTGCCGATGAAATGGTCCATCTTGAAGCCGACCGACGCCGCCTCCTTGATGGCGACCTGGTTCATGACGCCCCAGCCCGACATGAAGATCCAGTCCGGGTTGATCCGCCGCACTTGGAGCCACGTCGCCTTCTGCTCCTGGCCCGGATGGTCGACCGCGAGCATCGTGAGCTCGAACTGGTACTTCTTCGAGAGCTCCTCGAGCGTCGGGTTGGCCTCCTTGCCGTACGCGCTGTTGTGGAAGATGTGGGCGATCTTCTTTCCCTTCAGCTTCTCGAGCCCGCCCTCCTGCGCGCCGATGTAGCGGATGACGGCCGACGCCTGGCTCCAGTAGTTCGTCGGGAAGTTGAACACCCACGGGAACCACCGGCCGTCGGACGCGGCACTCATGCCGTAGCCCATCGAGAACACCACGATCTTGTCGACGGGCGCCTTGGGGATCAGCGAGTACGTGATGGCGGTGCTGTAGGGATTCACGAGCACGGGCCCCTTGGCCTTGAGCCGCTCGTAGCACTCGACGCCTTGCTTGGTGTCGTATTGCGTCTCGCACTCCTCCCGCGCGAGCTTGACGCCGTTGATCCCGCCGTCGCGCTCGTTCAGGAGCGTGAAGTAGTCGACGAAGCCGTCCGCGATCGGAATACCGCTCGGCGCGTACGGGCCCGTGCGATAGACGAGCAGTGGGACGAAGAGCTCCTTGGGTTGGGCGGCCGCGAGGATCGGCGCCGCGAGGAGCAGCGCCGCCAGCGCCACGAGCCAGAGCTTCCGGACGTTCATCATGCTCTCCTTTCGTCTGCGTCTAGTGAGGAAACGGCCACAGCCGGAGCTTCTCTTTCGTGATCTGCCAGAGCCGCGCGAGCCCGCGCGGCTCGACGATCAGGAAGACGATGATCAGCCCGCCGAAGACCATCAGCTCGATCTGCTTCTGCAGGGCGACCGGCAGCACGAGCCCGACCAGGTGCGGCGCGTTGCTGAGCACGATCGGCATCAGCACGATGAAGGCGGCGCCGAGGAACGAGCCGAGGATGCTGCCGAGGCCGCCGATGATCACCATGAAGAGGACGAGGAACGAGATGCTGATGTCGAAGGCCAGGGTCTCCGCGGTCCCGAGATACAGGAACACGAGCCCCGCGCCGGCCACGCCGCAGTAGAACGAGCTGATCCCGAACGCGAGCAGCTTCGTGCGCAGTGGCCGCACGCCGATGATCTCGGCGGCGATGTCGCGGTCGCGGATCGCCATCCACGAGCGGCCGATCCGGCCGCGCACCAGGTTCTTGGCGACGACCGCGAACACGGAGACGAGCCCGAGCGCCACCAGGTAGCGCGCGGCCGACGACGAGTTGGGACCGGTGATGACGACGCCGAAGAGGGTCCGGTCCGGGGCGGTGATGGTGCCGGACGACGCGTAGTTGGTGAACCAGGCGACCTTGTTGAAGAGCCAGACCAGGAAGAACTGCGCGGCGAGCGTGGCGACGGCGAGGTAGAACCCCTTGATCCGCAGGCTCGGGATCCCGAAGACCAGGCCGACCGCGGCCGCGACGAGACCCGACAGCACGAACACGACGAGGACGTTCAGCTGCGGAAACGCCGTCGTGAGCTTGAACGCCGAGTACGCGCCGACCGCCATGAAGCCGCCGGTGCCCAGGGAGAGCTGCCCGGCGTAGCCCGTCAGGAGATTCAGCCCGATCGCCGCCAGCGCGTAGACGAGGAACGGGATCAGGACGGCCTGCAGCCAGTACTCGCTCGCGACCAGCGGCGGCACCACGAACGCCGCTGCCACGGCCACCGCCACCACGACCCGATCCTGGGCGATCGGGAACACGGCCTGGTCGCTCGCGTACGTCGTCTTGAACTGGCCGGCCTCCCGGTAAATCACTCGGCGGCGCTCCGGGGTGCGGGTGGGGCGGGGGTCCCGCCGGCGACCACGCTAGCAAACGCCCGCGACGCTGATGTCGCACGCGCGGTGATGAGATCAGTCCTGAAAACACGGGGCGCTGGGGGGCCCCCCGCCCCGCCTGGCCCCCGGAGCGTTCCCGGTTTCAGGCCTAGGCCAGCGCGTGAGAGCTCGACGCCGTAGAATCCGGCCTCGCGATGCAATGCCGCCGACGCGCCCCGTGGGGTCGGGCGGGCGGGGGCGTCCCCGGTGACCCGTGTTTTCAGGGTTGCGGGCATCGCCGCGCTTCGGACATCAGCGTCGCGGGTATCAGCTAGCGTGGTCGCCGGGGGCGCCCCCGCCCGCCCGACCCCACGGGGCGAAACGCGATGGGGACGGGG
>Ga0306921_10008727_pt1 | contig 10716 bp, 9 predicted proteins | sample sta12Cox44000080_FD_203760 | JGI IMG/M metagenome (GOLD analysis project Ga0306921, IMG submission 203760) | Lab enrichment of tropical soil microbial communities from Luquillo Experimental Forest, Puerto Rico - statoxic.12C.oxic.44.000.080 (v2)... | ecosystem: Environmental > Terrestrial > Soil...
ATCTGCGCTGCCTCCGGATCGCCAAAAATGTTCGCTTCCGCCGCCCCGTTGACATTCCCGCCAGAGATTGACCCTCCCATGATGACGATGTCTTTCACCAACTCCACCATTGAGGGGTCCTTCGAAACCGCCAGTGCAACGTTTGTCAGCGGACCAATCGGAATCAGCGTGATTTCGTGCGGGTACTTGTGGACCAACTCGATGATCAAGTCCGGCGCGAACCGCGAATCCACTTTGCACTTCGACTCCGGCAAAGCAATGTCCGCGAGTCCGTTCTTCCCGTGCCAGTAGAGCGCCGTGTAGGTTTTCTGCATCAATGCATGCTGAGCTCCCGCCGCCACGGGAATGTCGCAGCGGTCCGCCAGGCTGACAAGCTTCAGCGCATTCTCGAGGCTCTGCTTCGCGACCACATTTCCGGGTACCGCGGTGATGGCCTCGACCTTCAATTCCGGGGAGTTCAGCGCGAGCAATATCGCCAAGGCGTCGTCGGTCCCGGGGTCGGTATCGATGATCACCCGTTTCGGGCTTTGGCTATGTGCCGGCAATGTCGCAAGAAACGCAATTCCAAGAGCAACAATAACTCGTCTTAGTCTCACGGGCTGGATTCTCCGCACTGGTCCATTAGAAAGGGCTCGCGCTTCGCTGGCAAGCGTTTGCATCGAGCGAATACGTTGGCAACTTCGAGCACCGAAGCATTGCGGCGCTCTCTTTGTGCGCTGAATCTCGCTTCGGTCCAAACAAAAAAGGCCCCGAAAATCGGGACCTTTTCGAGGAAACCGCCGGTGGCGCACCTGGGCACCGGCCGAGGCAGCCGCTTGGCAGCCAACCTTTAACTACCTTCGCCCGCCGCAGCGGGCGTCGGCGTGCCGCCACCGCCCGTTTCCTTCTTGTGGGCCGCCTTTTCCCGAGCTTCCTTGATCAGCGCCTTGCGCGACAAGCGAATCTTGTTGCCCTCGATCGCCAGCACCTTCACCAGTACCTGGTCGCCGAGTTTCAGCTCATCCCGAACGTCGCGAATGCGATGCTCGGAAATTTCGCTGATGTGCAGCAACCCGTCAGTTCCGGGAAACAGTTCCACAAAGGCCCCGAACTCCGCCAGTCGCACTACTTTCCCGAGGTAAGTCTTGCCAACCTCTGCGCTGGCCGTGACGTCGCGCACCATCTGCAACGCCTGGTCTCCGCCTGCGCCGGTCGTCGAGAAAATATGCACCGTGCCGTCTTCCATCACGTCAATCTTTACGCCAGTCTGCTCGATGATCGATTTGATCTTCTTTCCGCCCGGACCGATCAAGTCGCGGATCTTGTCCGTCGGGATGCTCAGTTTGTACAGCCGCGGCGCATACATCGAAATGGTTTCGCGATGCGCGCCGAGCGTCCTCTCCATGGTTTCCAGAATCTCGAGCCGGGCTTTCTTTGCCTGCGCCAGAGCCTCTCGCATCATGGTCACGCTGATGCTGGTCACCTTGATATCCATCTGCAGGGCGGTGATACCTTCGCGCGTTCCCGCCACCTTAAAGTCCATATCTCCGTAGTGATCTTCGGCGCCGGCGATGTCCGTCAAAATGGAGTACTGGCCATTGTCGCCCACCACCAACCCCATGGCGATCCCCGCGCACGGCGCCTTCATCGGCACACCCGCGTCCATCATCGCCAGTGATCCGCCGCACACCGTGGCCATCGACGACGACCCGTTGCTCTCCAAAATGTCGCTTACGACGCGCATGGCATAGGGGAACTCCACTTCCGGTGGAAGCAGATTCGCCAGCGCCCTTTCCGCCAGCGCCCCATGACCGATTTCCCGACGTCCCGCCCCGCGCACCGGCTTCACTTCGCCCACGCTGAACGGCGGGAAGTTGTAGTGCAGCATGAAGCGCTTGAAAGTGTCCTGCTCAAAAAGCAGGTCCTGCCGCTGCATGTCTTCCTTGGTGCCGAGCGTCAGGGTCGCGAGCGCCTGGGTCTCTCCGCGCGTGAACAAAGCGGAACCGTGCACCCGAGGTAGCAACCCCACTTCGCAGGTGATCCTGCGGATCTGGTCAAACGCGCGACCATCGGGCCGCCGCTTGGCCTTGAGCACTTCCTCCCGGAAGAAGTCCTCCCGCAAACGCTCGAAGGCCCGTTTCGTCAGCGTCAGTTTTTCTTCGTCTTCCTCCGGCACGGCCTTCAGAAGCTCTTCTTCGAGCGCATCCACCAGGTGGTAGCTTTCTTTCTTCGGATGCTTTTCCGTATCCAACGCATCCTTCAGCCGTGCGCCAAAATTCTTCTTCATGTCGTCGTAAATCGCTTTGTCGAATGGGAACGGCTCGATTACAACTTTTGTCGGTTGCACCTGACCGTGGAGCTGCTTGATCGCGGCAACGATCTTCTTGACCTGCCCGTGGCCAAACTCCAGCGCTTCGGCAACCTTCTCTTCGGAAACCTCGAAGGCCCCGGCCTCTACCATTACGATGCCTTTATCGGTTCCGGCCACTACGATATTCAGTTTGCTAACCTTTTGCTCTGCCACCGTGGGATTGGCCACCAGATTGCCATCGAGCAGTCCCACGCGCACAGCCGCGATGGGGTCGGTAAATGGAAGGTCCGAGCAATACGCTGCAGCAGACGCCGCAGTCACCGCGATTACATCCGGGTCGTTGGCGCTGTCCGCAGACAGAACCATGGCAATAATCTGGGTCTCTCGACGCAGCGAATCCGGAAATAGCGGCCTCATCGGGCGGTCGATCAACCGCGATACCAGAATCTCCTTTTCCGTTGGCCTTCCTTCTCGCTTAAAAAACCCGCCGGGAATCTTTCCCGCGGAATAGGTGTTCTCGCGGTAGTCCACCGTTAGCGGCAAGAAGTCCCGGTCTCCCGCTCTCGGCGCGATACACGCCGTGACCAGTACAATCGTGTCTCCGTAGCGCGCGGTAACCGCCCCATTGGCTTGCTTGGCGATTTTCCCGGTTTCCAAAATCAGGCTGCGGCCTCCAACTTCGATGGAAACCTGGTGCGGCGCAGGTGCGTGATTATTCTCTGACATGTGCATTCTCTTCCTTTGACCCTTCTCGCCAACAGTCCCTCGCGCGTTTCTGACGCGCGTTCTTCTCGAAGAGCAAAAAGGAGGGCTCGCCGCGAAGCAGAACCGCTTCGTCAGCAGTTACACCAAGACAAACGCCGCCACGCCTGCCATTACAGACCGGCCACGTTCACGCCCAACCTTCTTAGGGTTGGCGTACAGACTCCCCCGGGAATTTGTGCGTTCGTGAAGTTGCAAGTCCGGCCGCTTACCGTCTTCCGGCCCGTTACTTGCGCAAGCTGAGGCGTTCAACAATCTGGTGATACCGATCCGGGTCTCGGCGGTTGAGGTAGTCCAGCAGTCGCCGCCGCTTGTTTACCATCATGATCAGCCCCCGGCGCGATGCATGGTCTTTCACGTGCGACTTGAGGTGCGTCGTCAAGTAGTTGATGCGCTCGCTCAGCAGTGCAATCTGCACTTCCGGCGATCCCGTGTCTTTTACATGTGTGCGGAATTGTTCGATCAACATGACTTTGGCGTCGCTCAAGTGCCCCCCACCGTCGTCCCTTGAATTTTCCTCTTTTCTTCGACTCTTCCAACGTATCACAGCTTTACTGACAGTGTAAAGTACGGAACCACCGCTCTATACTCGTGGCCCCAAAACGCGCGGCCCGTCTTGCATCCCGGCCTCAAATCTTGTTCAATGCTAACGGCACGCCCTTAGACTCTCGGGCAAGCCCTCGCCCCGTCGAGCAACCTGCCGCACAGGAGATACTCATGCGAAAAGTAATCGCTTTTGCTTCGGTTGTCTGCCTGGCCCTCGCTCTTTTTGTTTTTGTCTCTCACGCTCGCCAGGATAAATCCAGTCGTCCCAGCCCGCCGGCAACCGCGTCGCTGGATCTCGGTGGCGGTAAATCCATCACCATCGATTATTCGAGCCCGCGCCTCAAAGGCCGCAAGGTCGGGAAAGACCTCGCTCCCTATGGCCAGGTCTGGCGCACCGGTGCAAACGAAGCCACCACGTTTGTCTCTACTGCGGATGTCACGGTCGGCGGCACAGCCGTTCCCGCCGGTAGCTATACCATCTTCACCATTCCCAATGCTGAAAAATGGGTACTCATCATCAGCAAAAAAACTGGTGAGTGGGGCACCAACTATCCCGGCCCTTCGAACGACCTTGCCCGCATTGACATGAAGGTCTCCTCGCTTCCCTCTTCGGTCGAGAACTTCACCATCTCGTTCGACAAGTCCGCCAATGGCGGCACGCTCAACATGGAGTGGGAAACCACCCGCGCCTCGGTCCCGATCGCCAAGAAATAGTTCGGCGCGGCAAAGCTCGGGGGCCGGCCCGTTCGGCCCCGCTCTCTAAACTCGCCAGCGCTCGGCCGTCGGTTTCCTGCTGGCGATGTTTCCCGCTCCCATCGCATAGATCACCGATTCTCCTACGCCATCGATGTGGAGCGTCCTCTCAATGCGGCTGTCCGCCAATGCCATGGTGCAAAACGGCGCCAATCCTAGCCAGGTCGCCGTGAGGCAAAACGTCTGGCACAGATGCCCTGCTTCGGCCAGCACCACGCGATAAGCTCGGGCGTGCTCATACTTCCATTGCGTACGCTGAAACACTGCGGTGAGCAGCACCACAAAAGCGGCTTCACCGCTCCAGGTTTGTCCGGCAAGAAGCTTTTTGATTTCTGCCTTTGCCAGGGCCTCTCGCAAGAGTTCCAATCGATGCCCGACCGCATCGTAGTGATAAATTCCTGCGTCAACACCGTCCACGTTGCGAGCCAACACGTAGGCCTCAAACGGGCGCATGGCGCCCCCAGAAGGCGATGTCCCGAGGGCCAACCTGCCGACTCCAGGAATTCTTGCCCATCCCTGCACGCCGAACGATAGCCAAAGAAGTTGCGAGAATTTCTCCAGTTCGACGCGTTCTCTCGAAAACTGCCGCCATGTGCGGCGTCTTAACAAAACGCGGGGAAACTCGGTTGCGCTTGCGATTTTTGGCAGTCGGACGATCTTGACCCGTAAGTACGATTTCGTTCGAGGCGGAAGGGGCCGGAGCGCGATGATCCTGCGCAATCCTTTTGCGTCGCCCTCCTCACTCGCTTCGAATTTTGGGTCTTTCGTAGAAAAGTGGAAATAGCCAGCCGCCGGATTCCAGGATTCCCAACGGGTCCAGCTTCTAGCGGTGGCGCCGCTTTCCTTGTCTCGGATTTCGAGGAGCGACCATTTCAGTAATTGCCGAATCGCCGCGCGTAGCGCGCGCTCTCCCAAGTCCGGAAACTTCCCGCGCAACTCGCGGAAGCTTTTGCCTTCGCCACAGAAGTCTAGAACCTGGCATACAAGCGTGTTCACCGCGACTTTCTGGCGGCTAACGTAGTTCTCAAACACCAGCACCGGCCCAATCCAATAACCTACGACGGGTCGCGACCGACGGTATACCTCTCGGGTGGTACGCCTCACGACGCTGCGGGGTGCTCAGTCCTCAAATTCCAAGATCATAGGGTGGAAAGTGAGAGAAACAATTCGGCGGAATGGACTGGATCAGTTTCTTCACGTTCTTGATGTCCCGCGACAAAATCTTTTTTTGCTTGGGTGTCAGGTGCGGCCGTTTGGCTTCTTTCCGCAACTTCTTCAGAATGTCTTGCAATCGTTTCTGTACCGGCTTCAAGGATATCTTCGCCATGCTGCCCTCCCCCGCTTTTCTTAAGGAATCGCTTGTTGAAAAGATGCGCTGTCGGGCCCCGTGCGGCGGAGTCTACAAAACGCTGTCGGATGCCGTCAAGTTTGGCCCAGCCGCAGCCCGCGGGAGACCCAAGTCACAGTTTAGATTCCCATGTCATATCTCTTGCACAACGGCGGGATCCGCTTGATAAGTGCCCTTACCTTGCGGATGTCTACGGCAAGTTTCTTCGTTTGCGCCGCGGTCAAGTTCGCTTTGCCGGCCTCGTTTTCAAGCCGCCGCAGGATTTGCAGGAGCTTCTTCTCGACGGGTTTTAGGGTGATGTTCGCCATTGTGCCCTCCTGGCGCGACCTCCGGTTGGCCGCGAAGGCGGTGCTTCAGTGGGAAGCGCCTCGCGGCCTGTCGGTCGGAGTCTATCGGAGCCTCTCCAAAACCGTCAAGCTTCGCCGGCCTCGACGGCCTCCACCCAAGCTTCTCGGTGCTGGCTCGATCCGCAGTCTGCTTCCCGTCGCTGGCGATATTCAATCCGATCTGCTCGAGAAGTCTCTGAAACCGGGGTTGTCCACGGAGAAACGCAAACTGTGGATGCACCCCCAGATTGACGAGGCGGCCGTTCCTTTCGTTATAAGCTTCTTCTAACGCGTTCAAGGTCTTTTCTTTGTCGCGAAAGCCCGCGTAGATCACCGCCAAGTCATAGGGCGAGACATATTTTGTATCCGGCCCATTTTGCAGTTCCTGAAGGATCTCTTGCGCTTGCGACTTCCTGCCGGAAATGGCGTAGGCGTAGGCCAGATCCGCCTGAGCTGCGGCACTTCCCGGTGAAAGTGACAGCGCGGTCCGAAACTCGTCGATCGCTTCCGGGAATTTCCTCTGTTCCACGTAAATCTGGCCAAGGTAGCCGTGCGCGGTGACAAAACTCGGATCCATCTGGATGGTATTCTTTTCTTCTTCCTCCGCGCGATTGTAATCCCCTGCCAGGTAGTGCAGGAAACCCACGTTCGCGCGGATGATCAGGGACTTGGGGTCGATCTCTCGCGCCAACTTCAGTTCACGTATCGATTCCTCCTTTCGTCCGGTGGCCGCAAGATACAAGCCGTACCAATGAATCGCCTGGGCGTAGCCGGGATCGAGCGCGATTGCGCGCTTGAACTCTCCGTCAATGTCGCCACCTTCCATGTGATAAAAGCGGATTGCTGCAAGCGATGTGTGCGCTTGTGCAAGCCGGTCGTCCAGCTGCAGGGCCTTTTCCGCCGCCTCTTTTGCTTTTGGCATCAACATCGCTGGCGATCCCATTTGGTAGTTGCTCATGTACTGGTAGGAGTCCGCCAGTCCGGCATAAGCCGCCGCGAATGTGGAATCTTTATCGATGGCCTTCTGAAAATATGCCGCAGCGTCTCGGAAAGCTTCGGGAGTCCGCTTTTCGGTCTCATTCCTCCCTCGCAGGTACGCGTCATAGGCCTCCGGCACTACGCTCCTGCTTCGCGCTAGCTGCGTCTGTTCCGCGGTGGAAAGCTCCACCTGGATCCCGCGCGCGATGGCCGTGGCCACGTCGCCCTGCAACGCGAGAATGTCGGTGAAGCTCCTTTCAAAATTATTGGCCCACAACGCGCCTTCGACGTTGGTCTGAAACAACTTCGCCGAAATGCGTACGCGGTCCCCGTCGCGTAGCACGGAACCCTCCACGATGGCATCGACGTTCAGTTCCTGCGCGATTTGATCGAGCGGCTTTTGCGTATGCTTGTATTGCATTACCGACGTCCGCGAAATTACCCGCAGCTTCCGGATCTGCGACAGCTCGGTGATCAATGCGTCCGTCATTCCATCCGCAAAATAGTCTTGGTTCGCATCTCCCGACAGGTTTTCGAGGGGTAACACGGCGATCGACTGAATTGCGCCCGGTACAGGAACTTTGCGCTCGCGGTTGCCGCTTCGGCCACCCCGCCAATACAAGACTCCCGCTGCCAACGCGAACGCCATGCAGAGCAAGACCATGTTACGCGCTGAAAACAGCGCGGGTTTCGCCTCTTTCGCTTTCAGCGAAACGAGATCTTGCGTCCGCGAAGCGGTGCTCGCTGCCTCGAGCGCTGCTCGCACTTCGCCCGCACTTTGGTATCTTTGCCCGGGATCTTTGTCCAGAGACTTTTCGATCACGCTGTTCAACACTGGCGGCAATGCCGGGCTGATATCCGGCGGCCTTTCCCTTAAGATCGCCGCGCTCAACTCAAACGCTGTTGCACCACGGAACGGTCTTTGCCCCGCGGCCATTTCGTACAGCAGCACGCCGAGCGACCAGATGTCACTGCGCACATCTGCTTCCAGTCCTTTCAGAATCTCCGGCGCGACGTACGGCAACGTTCCCGTAAAGGTGTGCTGTGATTCCCACGATTGGTCGATCACCGTGGTGCCGTCACCGCTCTTTCCCGGCTCGAATCGCTCGGAAATCCCGAAATCCAGCACCTTCAGCAGCCCGCTCGGCGTGATCATCACGTTCGCGGCTTTTAGGTCGCGGTGAATCACCCCGCGGCCATGCGCGTGCCCCAGCGCGTCCGCGAGCTGCATTCCATAACGCTCTACCTGTTTGAGAGGAAGTCCGTTCGAGGGAATCTCCAGGCTGAGCGCCCGCCCTTCCACAAACTCCATGGCGATGAACGGCCTGCCGTCGACCTCTCCCACTTCATACACGGTGCAGATATTTGGATGATTCAGCGCGGAGATGGCACGAGCTTCCTGTAGCGCGCGTTCGTGGCCGGCGGAGCTTCCAGTTGGCAGCGTTTCCAGAAATTTTAACGCTACATCGCGTTGCAACTTTTCATCGCGTGCGCGATACACCACTCCCATGCCACCTTCGCCGAGTTTCTGCACGATCACGTAGTGGCTAATTCGCTGACCCAGCATGGCATCTTTGTAAGGAAAGTGGACCACACCCCCGGCATGGTAGCAAGCAAAAGTCTAGTCATTTGTGGGATTTGCGGGAAAGGTTAGGTCAATGGCAGCTTTAGCCGGTTCATTCCACGATCAACCAGCACGACCGCCAGCACCACCAAACCAGCCGCCAGCGCCACGCGCCCCGTCAGCGCCTCTCCGCCAAACGCCCAGCCCAGAAAGACGGCCACCACAGGATTCACGTACGTGTGCGTGGCCACCAAGGTCGGCGAATAATGCTCGAGCAACCAGTTGTAGGCCGTAAAGGTGATTACCGAACCGAACAGAATCAGGTAAGCGAGACCCAGCCAGGATTTTCGGCTGACGTCGGAAAGCGCAAACCCGCGCGCTTCCCCTGCCATCGTTCCGGCCAGCAACAACATCACCGCTCCCGCCAGTAAGGAAAGCGCCGACAGCAGTAGCGGGTTCCCGGAAAGGTGCGACCTTCGCGAATAGATGATCCCAGCGGACCAGGAAAATGCCCCCATAAGAATGGTGATCGACCCGAGCGCCATGCCACGTTCCGGCGCCTGAATCGTTCCGCGCACCAAAATCCCCACGCCCGCAAGCCCCAGCAGAATCCCCACCACCAGTGTGGAGTTCAGCTTCCAGGTCCGCGCCGCCGCCGACGAAAGCAGAAAAACGAAAATCGGCTCAACGGCGATCAGCAACGACGCCATTCCACTCGGCACAATTCGCTCCGCCCAGTGCAGGGAACCGTGCCCTACCAAGAAGAATAAGAACCCAATCACGACGCTCGCGCGAATCTGTGCCCACGTCGGTCGCAGTCCCTTCGCCCGGGCCCATGCGAGCAGAAGCGATCCCCCGCACAAATGCCGGATTCCCGCCGTGTACAGGGGCGGAATGGTTTCGACCGCGTAGCGAATGGCGAGATAGGTTGAACCCCAGATCACGTAAATCGCAAGAAAGCACAGCACTACGCGCACCCGCCAAGTCCGGTTTGCCGTGAACGTTCTCGCCGCCGCTGGTGCGATCGCCGGTGTCGTGTCGCTCATAAGGCCGAGCTTCCTGTAACGACTTACTTATGCTAATCTCGTTTCATACGTTACACGCGGTTGTGTAACGTGTCAAATAATTTTATTTCGTTACGCACGGCCTTTCCCGATGCCCGTCTCTCGCGATCCATTTTCCGCCCGAGGCTTCGGCGCCTCCGCCGCCTGGCTGGACCTCGTCAACAGCGAGCTCTACGATGGCTTCGGCAACCGCACCGAATGTCTTGACGATCCCCGTTGGGTTCGTTCCTTCCTGCGCTTCTCGAAACTGCGTATTCCTGCCGATGATGCGGCGGCACAAAAAGCCCTCCGCGAACTGCGCGCCCTGCTCCGCAAGCTCGTCGAAACCATGTCCACGAGCGGCTCGCTCCATTCCGCCGATATCTCGAGTCTCAATGACTGGCTCAAGGTACCGGTCTTCCCCAAACTGGTGGAGAGCCAAAGTGGATTGGCCGTGACGCTCGAACCTGCACAAAATGGCTGGCCATCAGAAATCGCAGCCATCGCCCGAAGCTTCGCCGACTCGCTGACGCACGAGCGCAAGGGTCATCTCAAGATCTGCGCCAACGGCGACTGCCGCTGGATTTTCGTGGATCGCAGCAAGGGCAACGTCCGTCGCTGGTGTAGCGACGCCACCTGCGGCAATCGGGACCGCGTCCGCCGCTCAAGGCAAAAACATCACAGAAGACCCTAGATCGGGGAACCCAACGTCGTCGAGCGGTCGCGGGGATTACCACCTCGCATGGTTGCAAACCTAGTTTGCCGACCTGGCGGCTTTCTCGCTGTCCAATATGGCCATCTGCCTGGCCTCGTATCGCGTTCCCGCGACGCTCTGTTCCGGCACCGCTTCGGCGGTCCGGCGCAACTCTTCCGCTGACAGATTTAAACGCAGCGCGCCCATGGCCTCGCGAAGCTGTGTCCGTGTCCGCGAACCCAGCAACGGCACAATGTCATCTCCCTGCTGTATCACCCAGGCAATGGCCAACTGCGTCGCCGTCACCTGGTGTTCCCGGGCAATTCGTTCGAGCGCCGCTGCCAGCTTCGCGTTCTGCGGTGCGTTTTCTCCGGTGAATCGCGGAAAGTGCGCCCGCATATCCCCCGGTCCC
>Ga0306921_10008729_pt1 | contig 10714 bp, 12 predicted proteins | sample sta12Cox44000080_FD_203760 | JGI IMG/M metagenome (GOLD analysis project Ga0306921, IMG submission 203760) | Lab enrichment of tropical soil microbial communities from Luquillo Experimental Forest, Puerto Rico - statoxic.12C.oxic.44.000.080 (v2)... | ecosystem: Environmental > Terrestrial >...
CCGGGCCTGCGTGCCGGCCATATCCCCAGTAGCCGCAGCCTGCCCTACAACCGCCTGTTCGACGCTGCGACCGGCACCATGAAGCCGCTTCCTGAGCTACGCGCCGCGTTCAGCGACGCCGGCGTCAAGCTCGATGCGCCGATCGTGACGAGCTGCGGCTCCGGCGTGTCGGCCGCGGTGCTGACGCTCGCGCTGTATCGGTTAGGTGTCGAAAATCCGGCGTTGTATGACGGCTCGTGGTCGGAATGGGGGCAGGCGGGCGGTCCGCCGATTGCAACCGGGCCGGCCTAGAGCGCTGGGGCTTGAGGTTGCGTGCGCGTGATGCGCTTGGGGCGCGGCGTGGTCGTCGTGGTTTGCGCCGTGGCAGTTGGCGTTGGCTGCTGCGTGAATGGGTTGATCGCCTGCTGTTGCAGATCGAACTGAGGCGTGACTGCCGCTGCCTGCTGTTGACGCGCGAGGCGGGCGCGCTGCGCCGCCAGGCGACGGCGCTCCTTGGCGCGTTGCGCACGCAGTCGCGCCCTCTCCTCGGCCTTCGCGTCGGCTGACTTGGTGTCTTCTGACTGATCCGCTTTCGCGGTGGCATCGCCAGCGCTCGCCACAGCGGAATCGGTCGCTTGCTGCGGACCGGCCGATGCCGGCGCCGCCTCGGTTGCAGCAGCCGTGACGGCGGTCTTTGCCGGCGTCACGGACTCGGTTGTTGCAGTTGGCGCCGTCTCGCCTGTGGCCGCTGGCGTGGCCTCGCTGCTGACGGCACTTTTGGGTGCGGGCTCGCTGCTTGCCGGCGTGGCTTCTTCCGTGCTCGCGACCTTGGTTGCAGGCGCTTGGGCTGGCGCGGCCTCAACGGGTGCGGCAGCTTGCGCGGGCGTGGCATCCGCATTGGCTTCAGGCTTGACGTCCTGCCTGGCTGCATCGGCGGGCAGAGAGCTTTCGGGTGCCGGCGTCACCGTCTTCTCCGCGTCGGGAGACGCGGACGGCGCGGGCTCGGTTGGTGCAAACGCGGTCGCCGTGACCGCAGGTTTTAGCCCGGGCAGCGGCGGATCGACCCGCATCATCGCCAGTGTGGCCTTCGCCGCTTCGCTCTGTTGCGCGAACAGCGGCTCGGGCGCCGCGCGCCACGTGGGATTGGAGGCAAATTCCTCATGTGCGGCACGCAGCAACGCCGCCGCGCCCAAACCGAACACCAATATCGACATGGACAAGACGATGGCCGCGAACAGAAACCGGAAGCCGGGGAGCATCGCAGGGGGCATTTCCGCCTTGGCAAGCTCGCTTGCGAAGGCCCTTTGAGCCTGATGGGGAACGCGGTGATCACTGGATTTGGCCGGTTTCGCCGCCGCGAATCAGCCTCGATCAAGGATACCGCAAGCCTCGTTCGGCGCTCGTTAAAAATGGGGCTGATACGCGGCAGCAACGCGCCGCAGACGCGCATTTTTCGGTGCACGCGTCTTTCCTGCAACGGCTTGATGGAACTTCACAAAACACTGATATGGGAGGCAGATCGGCCGGAATTGTCTTGAATGCGCCGCGATCTTCGGCCATCTCCCGTTAACGCTCCAGTGTCGCCTTGGGGACTATACAAGAGCAATGATGAGCAAACCTCTTTTGACGATGTGTGCTGCCGTGACGGTGGGCGCGGCAGCGGCCATCTCGATGGCGCACGCCCAGCAGGTCTATTATCCGCCGCCCGGAGGTGGCTACACGACGACCGCTCCGGCTCCTTATTCGCAGCCTTATCCGCCGGGGGGCTATCCGGCTGACTATCGTCGTGGCGCGCCCAATTTCGATGCGCTGGATGACGAAGACGACGAAAATCCGGCGCGTCTGTCGCCGCCCGGCCTGGTGACGTCACCGGATGATCCGCGTTACGGACGGCCTGTCGGGCCGCCGCCGGTTTATACCGGGCCCGTTCTCTCGCCGGATGATCCGCGCTATGGCCGACCGGCCGGCGCACCGCCGGCTTACTCCGGTCCGGTCATGTCGCCGGACGATCCGCGCTATGGCCGACCGGCCGGTGCACCGCCGGTTTACTCCGGTCCGGTCATGTCGCCGGACGATCCGCGTTATGGCCGCCCCGCCGGTCCGCCGCCGGTCATCTATGGCGATCGTCCGCCCGGACCGCCGCAAGCCTATCCTTACGGTGATCGCGCCAGTGCCGATCCCAACGTGCCGCGTCCGCCGGAAAGTGTTGTGGGCGCACCCGGCGTGACCGGGTCGGTGCAGCCGCCTGCGGCCGGACCTGACGGTCGGCCGATGACGGTTGCCACGCTGCCGCCGGAAGAGCAGCCCGATGCCGCGCCCACGCAACTATCGCCGAATCTGCGGCGGCAGGAAGTGTCGTTTGTCACCAAGGAGCCGGCCGGCACCATCGTTGTCGATACGCCTAACACCTATCTCTACTATGTGCTGGGTGGCGGGCGCGCGATCCGTTATGGCGTGCGAGTTGGCCGCCAAGGTTTCACCTGGACTGGTGTGCAGAAGATCAGGAAGAAGACGGAGTGGCCTGACTGGTATCCGCCGAGCGAGATGATCGAGCGGCAGCCGTACCTGCCGCGCTTCATGGCCGGCGGCCCGGGCAATCCGCTCGGCGCACGCGCCATGTATCTCGGCAGCACCGAATATCGGATCCACGGCACCAACCAGCCGTCGACCATCGGCAAGTTCGTCTCCTCCGGCTGCATCGGCATGCTGAACGACGACGTCTCCGACCTGTTCGACCGGGTGAAGGTCGGCACCCGCGTGGTCGTGCTGCCGGGTAGTCCGCCGCCGGGAACAGCGACCGCGTCCGCCGCGCCCGTTCCGGGGCCCGCCGCAGCGCCGCGGCCGCCGATGTCGGCGGGTGGAGGCGGAACGCAGCCGACCGTGGTGCCGGCGCTGCCCGCACCGGTGACGGTGCGTTAGGCCAGCTCTCCACGTCATTGCTGCGAGGAGCCAACGGGTCCGCGCGAAGCGCGGCTCGATGACAGGCTCGGCGACGACGCAAACCAGCTCGTTTATCCGGGCTTGGATTGCTTCGCTTCGCTGGCAATCACACGCCGGGCTACGCCAGCCGTCGCGGCAGCTCACCCTTGAACCAGGCGTCGATGCCTTCGACCATCTGGGTGTAGTGACCGCGGAAGTTTTCTTCCGTGGCATAACCGAGATGCGGCGTGATCACCATGTTATCCAGCTTGCGGAAAGGGTGATCGACCGGCAGCGGCTCGACCGAGAACACGTCGATGCCTGCGCCTGCGATCCTCTTCTTCTGTAGCGCGTCGAGCAGCGCCGCCTCGTCGACGATCGGCCCGCGCGCGGTGTTGACGAGATAGGCCGTCGGCTTCATGCGGGCGAGATCTTCCGCGCCCACCAAGCCGCGCGAGCGCTGGCTCATCACCACATGAATGGTAATGACGTCGGCGGTTTTGAACAGCTCATCCTTGGAGGCATAGGTCACGCCGGCCTCTTTGCATTTTTCGGTCGTGAGGTTCGGGCTCCAGGCGATCACGTTCATGCCGAAGGCCTGGCCGAGCTTTGCAACCTTGGTGCCGAGCTTGCCAAGCCCAATGACACCGAGCGTCCGCCCCTCGATCTCGATGCCGAGCAGGCTCTGCCAGGGCACGCCGGCATGCATGCGCGCGTTCTCACGGCCGACATTGCGGGTCAGTTCCAGGATCAGGCCCATGGTCAAGGGCGCGGTGGGATGGCGGGCAAACGTCGTGCCGCACAGGACCACGTTGTGCGACTTCGCGGCCTCGAAATCGATCGCGGCATTGCGCATGCCCGACGTGATCAGGAGTTTGAGATTCGGCAAACGCTCGAACATCGCGCGCGGAAACGGCGTGCGCTCGCGCATGGCCAGGATGATCTCGAAATCCTTCAGCTTGGCGGCCGCGTCGTCCTGGGATGCAAAGGGCGCTTCGAACACGGTGAGATCGACCCGGTCGGTGATCTTGGACCAGTCGGCGGAGGTCAGCGAAAGCTTGAAATAGTCGTCGAGGATTGCACAGCGCAGCCGCGTCATCGGAAGGGTCCATTCATGGCTGACGTAACGACGGGAGGGTCGTCAGCGAGGGGGCGCCATGGTTGCGCGCAATTCTCGAGCGCGCAAGGACTTGCAGGTATCGGCGGCTATCAAATGGGCGCCAGCCACGCCGAATCTTGAGGGCGGCTGATTGGTTATTTCACCCGGAATTGCGCATCAGTGCCGTACTTGGCGCGCCAGGCCGGACCGGGCCCGCGCATATAGTGCAGTTCCGGCCGGTAGGGGTCGAAAGCTTTGGCGATGAACTGACGCCAGAAGGCCTTGAAGCCGAACAGGCCGGACTTTCCGTCGCGGCGGATCGCCGGGGGCGGAAGGGATGTGGATGTGATCGTCGCCATGACGCTGGGCTCGCTGTTCTCTGCGCGGCTTTTGCCGCTTTTGTTGCTGAATGCGAGTTTTCGCGTCATTTATTAAAAGATAGTTTCAATTGTCCCGATCAGGCGCCGACATGGTGTCGACCCCGTATTCACCCGTGGTGAACAAAGGGAAAATGGCGGCGTTGCGGTTGCCCTTTGCCGCCCGCGCCGCTACATCAGCCGCAACAATTTTCCGCTAATTCTCAGGGTTTCAGGGCTTCGCGATGGCGCGTCAATTCGTCTATTTCATGCAGGGTCTGTCCAAGACCTATCCGGGCAACCGCAAGGTGCTCGATAACATCCATCTGTCGTTCTACCCCGACGCCAAGATCGGCGTGCTCGGCGTCAACGGCTCCGGCAAGTCGACCCTGCTGCGGATCATGGCCGGCATCGACAAGGAATATAACGGCGAGGCCTGGGTCGCCGAGGGCGCCCGCGTCGGCTACCTCGAGCAGGAGCCGCAACTCGACCCGAAACTCTCGGCGCGTGAGAACGTGATGCAGGGGGTGGGCAAGCAGAAGGCGATCCTCGACCGCTACAATGAGCTCGCCGCCAATTACTCGGACGAGACTGCGGACGAGATGACCAAATTGCAGGACGAGATCGAGGCGCAGGGCCTCTGGGATCTCGACAGCAAGGTCGATCAGGCGATGGACGCGTTGCGCTGTCCGCCTGATGATGCCGATGTGACTAAGCTCTCCGGCGGCGAGCGCCGCCGCGTCGCGCTGTGCCGGCTCTTGCTCGACCAGCCCGAACTGCTGCTGCTCGACGAGCCGACCAACCATCTCGATGCCGAGTCGGTGTCCTGGCTCGAAGGGCATCTGCGCCAATATCCCGGCGCGATCCTGATCGTGACCCACGACCGCTACTTTCTCGACAATGTCACCGGCTGGATTCTCGAGCTCGACCGCGGCCGCGGCATTCCCTATGAGGGCAATTATTCGTCATGGCTGGTACAAAAGAAGAAGCGCCTGGCGCAGGAGGGCCGCGAAGAGGCCGCGCGCGAGCGCACGCTGGCGCGCGAGCAGGAATGGATTGCGGCTTCTCCACGTGCACGCCAGGCCAAGTCGAAGGCGCGCTACCAGCGCTACGAGGAACTTCTCAAGCAGGCGAGCGAGAAGCAGGCTCAGACCGCGCAGATCATCATCCCCGTCGCCGAGCGGCTTGGCGCCAACGTCGTCGACTTCGAAGGCTTGAGCAAAGGCTTTGGCGACAACATGCTGATCGACGATCTGACATTCAAGCTGCCGCCCGGCGGCATCGTCGGCGTGATCGGAGCGAACGGCGCTGGCAAGACCACGCTGTTCCGGATGATTACCGGCCAGGACAAGCCGGACAGGGGCACGATCACCATCGGCGAGTCCGTGCATCTCGGCTACGTCGATCAGTCGCGCGACGCGCTCGACGGCTCCAAGACGGTGTGGGAGGAGATTTCCGGCGGCAACGAGCAGATCCTGCTCGGCAAGCGCGAGGTCAATTCGCGCGGCTATTGCTCCTCGTTCAATTTCAAGGGCGCCGACCAGCAGAAGAAGGTCGGATCATTGTCGGGCGGCGAGCGCAACCGCGTGCATCTTGCCAAGATGCTGAAGTCCGGCGCCAACGTCATCCTGCTCGACGAGCCGACCAACGATCTTGACGTCGATACTCTGCGCGCGCTCGAAGAGGCGCTGGAGGATTTCGCCGGCTGCGCCGTGATCATCAGCCACGACCGCTGGTTCCTGGACCGCATCGCCACCCACATGCTGGCCTTCGAGGGCGACAGCCATGTCGAATGGTTCGAGGGCAATTTCCAGGACTATGAGAAGGACAAGATGCGCCGGCTCGGTCAGGACTCGATCATCCCCCACCGGGTGAAGTACAAGAAGCTGACGCGTTAGTCCAAAGCGCGAAGGAGCCAGGGCCAGTATGGCGGATTGGAGTGCGGAGCAGTATCTCAAGTTCGAGGACGAGCGCACGCGCCCCTCGCGCGACCTGCTCGCGCAAGTCCCGCTGCTCGAGGCGCATAAGGTCGTCGACGTCGGCTGCGGCCCGGGAAATTCGACCGAGCTTCTGGCCCGGCGCTGGCCGAACGCAAACATCATGGGCATCGACACCTCCGCTGACATGCTGCGACAGGCGCGCGAACGTTTGCCGCAGCAGACTTTTGTCGAGGCCAATGTCGCGCACTGGGTACCGCCGGAAAACGTCGACCTCCTGTTTGCCAACGCGGTGTTCCAGTGGGTGCCGGGGCATTTGAAACAGTTGGAGCGCCTGCTGACAAAGCTGTCGCCGGGCGGCGTGCTCGCGGCACAAATCCCCGACAGTCTTGAAGAGCCCGCCCATCTGTTGATGCGCGAGGTCGCGCAGCTCGACGCCTGGCGCAATCAGCTCTCGGAGAAGGCGCGCGTGCGCGACGAGCTCCCGACGCCGGGCGGCTATTACGACGCGCTCAGCCCGCTCTGCACGCACTTCCAGATCTGGCACACGATCTATTACCACGTGCTCGACAACGCCGAGGCGATCGTCGAATGGGTCAAGGGCACGGGCCTAAGGCCATTTCTCGATCTCTTGGAGCCGCCCGAGGTCAAGGCGTTTCTCACGGAATACACCGCGCGGATCGCAGCGATCTACAAGCCGCAGGCGGACGGCAAGGTGATCTTCCGCTTCCCAAGGATCTTTATCGTGGCGGTGAAATGAGGGCGGCCTGCGCCATCGTTGTTGCAGCGGCGGTGTCGTTCGTGTCTCCCGCCCGCGCCGCTGATCCCGCCTTCACAAAGTTTATCGCCTCGCTCTGGTCCGAAGCGCAAGCGGCCGGCGTCTCGCGCGCGACCTTCGATCGCGAGACCTTGGGCCTCGAGCCCGATTACAAGCTGCCCGACTTGATCCTTCCGGGACGGCCCGCAACCGGCGCGCCGGCGCAGGCCGAGTTCGTGCAGGTGCCGGCCGACTATATCAAGGACGGTGCGATCGGGCACCTGGCGGAGCACGGGCAAAAGCTGATGCAGCAATACCGTCCCGCGCTCAACGCGATCGAGCAGCGTTTTGGTGTGCCGGCGCCGATCGTGCTCGCGATCTGGGGCCGCGAAACCGACTTCGGCCGCTACACGTTGCCTTACGATGCGATCCGCGTGCTTGCCACGCAAGCCTATGTCGGGCGGCGCAAGGACACCTATCGCAACGAGTTCATCCTGGGGCTGAGGATCCTCGATCAAGGCGCCGTCAGCCGCAAGGACATGCGCGCGTCCTGGGCCGGCGCCACCGGGCTCACGCAGTTCCTGCCGTCGGAGTACTACAAGCATGGCGTCGATCTCGACGGCGATGGCAAGATCGATCTCTGGCATTCGGTACCGGACGCACTGGCGTCCGCCGCATCGCAGCTCCTCGACAAGGGCTGGCAGAGCGGGGTGCACTGGGCCTATGAGGTGCGTGCGCCCGACAATGTCGACTGCACCATGGGCGTGCCGGAGGTGACAAAGCCGATCGGCGACTGGCTGCGCGCGGGCTTTGTGCCGGTGCGTGGACAGAAGTTGAGTGCGGCTGAGCAGGCGGAGCCGGCGTCGCTGCTGCAGCCCGAGGGCATCTACGGTCCGGCCTTCCTGACCACGAAGAATTACTTCGTCATCAAGGAATATAATTTTTCCGATCTTTATGTGCTGTTTGTCGGCCATCTCGCCGACCGCATGACAAGCCCGTTGCCGTTCGCAACGCCCTGGTCGGCCTCGACGCAACTGCGCACCGCCGACGTCGAGGCGATGCAGAAGGGGCTCACGCGCATCGGGCTCTACAAGGACAAGATCGACGGCAAGGCCGGCATGCTGACGCGCGCCGCGCTCGGCGCCTACCAGAAATCGGCCGGGCTGAAGGTGGATTGCTGGCCGAGCGAGGCGGTGCTGCGCTCGATCAATGCGGCACGCTAAACAAAAGCCCGGCCAATCGGCCGGGCTGTTCGCATTTCTTTTGCCGCGTTCGATCAGTAGCAGACGCGCACGGGGTGGAAATTCCAGGCATAGCCGTCCCAGTAGCGCTGCTGCTGCCAGTAGCAGCCCGGGCCGGGAGGCGGGCCGTAATAGCCGGGGCCGGGAGGGGGGCCGTAGTAGGCCGGCCCAGGACCGTAGTAGGGGTTGCTGTTCGCGATCGCGCCGCCGACAATCGCGCCGCCGATGATACCGGCAGCCACGCCCGCGGCAACGCCGCCGCCGCCACCGGCCTGCGCGGCCGGCGTGAACGAGACCAGCGAACCGGCGATCGTCGCGATCGCAAAGAACGCTGCAACAGTCTTCTTCATGTGTCTGGCTCTCCTGGAGATGGCGCTGTCCGAAGTCGGCGCCCGGTTTTGCGGAACTCTTAACGCCCATAGTCCGAATTGGCCGTTGCGCTAGAAAAGCGCACAAACGGTCAATGCAAAGTAAACGCGCCCGGTCAATGACGCGAAAAAGCGGTCTTTTTCAGGCTTTTGGATGAACGGCTCCCGGGACGCCTTCGTTTCCAGGGACATCACAAATTTAATACGGGGGGTCGGAGCCGCAAACCCGGACGTTACGGACCTGCCAGCCATAGCCGTCCCAGAACCTCTGGTGCTGCCAGTAGCAGGGACCAACGGGGCCGGCATAGGGCGGCCCATAATAGCCGGGGTAGCCGGCACCATAGTACCCCGGGCCGTAATAGTAGGGGCTGTTGGCGATCGCACCGCCGACGATGGCGCCGCCGACGAGCCCGGCCGCAAGACCCGGACCCCACCAGCCGCGCCAGGCCTGCGCGGGCGAGGCGGTAGCGACCGCAAGAGCGGTAACCGCTGCCAGTGCCATCAATGTCTTCTTCATGGCGTTACCTTTCTGGATCTTTCCGAACGCAGTACCAAGGAAAATGATCCTTCAGCCCCGCAAAGTTCCATATTCCGCTTGAACGATCGATGAACGGGCGGGAGACATTTGGCGACCAATCTTGGCCGCAGCGTGTCCCATTGTGCGGTGCACAAGATAACCGTCTCGGGAGAAAGTCATGATCGACGCCATTGAGTTCGTGGTCGCGGTCGGGGTGGTGTCGGCGATTATCTTCGTTCTGGCGATCCGAGCAGAGAACAAGGCTGCGGTGCGGGCACGGTCGCGCGGCGGCTCCTCTGACGTGAGTACCTCCGCCAGCGACAGCTGGGGCGTTGCGAGCTGGATTGCCTATTCCTCTTCAACAGGTACATCCGCTGCCGATAGCGGGTCGTGCACGACCGGCAGCTGGGACAGCGGCGGCGTCAGCGATTGCGGAAGCGGCGCTGGGGGCTTGGGCGGTAGCGATTAGTGCCGTTCGCCCGCAATTTTGCGGTCATCGGATGTGATTTACCTCAATGACCGCGATTTGGACCGGTTCTAACTGGCCTGCGGAATAACCGCGCCACTTTGGAATCACTTCAAAAGCCGGCTTTTTCTTTTGCCTCCGCGTGCCCATTTCAATATCGATGGGGCCGCATCACCGAAGGTCTTTTGCGTTTTCATGATTGTTTGTTCCTGCAACGTCCTTAGCGACCACGATGTCCGCAATGCCGTCAATGCTGCTGACGATGTGTTGCGGCACGCCAAGCATGTCTATGACTGCCTGGGCTGCAGTGCGGAATGCGGCCGTTGTGCGCGGACGATCAAGACCATCATCGATGATGCGCTGGGAGCCTGCGCGCACGCCTGTCAGGCGGGATGCCGGCACAATCAAAGCAGCTCCGAAGAGCCCACTTTCGAGTTCGCACTCGCGGCCGACTAAGACCTCCTGAAATCCACCCCGATGCTGTGGCTTCGCTCAAGCGATGGCTTGCTCCTTTCCGCGATGTGACTTAGAACCGTTCTAAATTAAAATGCGGACCCAACCGACCGCAACCCACGGAGTGCACATGCAGGGCGACCCCAAAGTCATCGACTATCTGAACAAGGGCCTGCGCCACGAGCTCACCGCCATCAACCAGTATTGGCTGCACTATCGGCTCCTGAACAATTGGGGCCTCTTGGACATGGCCAAGGTTTGGCGCAAGGAATCCATCGAGGAGATGCAGCACGCCGACCGCATCACCGATCGCATCATCTTTCTCGACGGCTTTCCCAACATGCAGGTGCTCGATCCCTTGAGGATCGGCCAGAACGTCAAGGAGATCATCGACTGCGATCTCGCGGCCGAGATCAGTGCGCGCAACCTCTACCAGGAGGCGGCGACCCACTGCCACAGCGTCAAGGACTACGTCACGCGCGATCTGTTCGAGGATCTGATGAAGGACGAGGAGCACCACATCGATTTCCTCGAGACGCAGCTCGACCTCATTAAGCGGATCGGGCTCGAGCTCTACACCCAGAGCCATGTCGGCGGCCTCGAGCGCGAAGGCGAGCATTGA
>Ga0306921_10008733_pt1 | contig 10712 bp, 10 predicted proteins | sample sta12Cox44000080_FD_203760 | JGI IMG/M metagenome (GOLD analysis project Ga0306921, IMG submission 203760) | Lab enrichment of tropical soil microbial communities from Luquillo Experimental Forest, Puerto Rico - statoxic.12C.oxic.44.000.080 (v2)... | ecosystem: Environmental > Terrestrial >...
CTGAGGTTGGCCAAATTTCCGAAGCTGCTCGCCGCCTTCATCTTTCGCAACCGGCGGTGACCGGGCACATCCGCAGGCTGGAAGCCAATTTGGAAACAACGTTGTTCATCCGTTCACCCCGAGGCGTGACTTTGACGCCGGTTGGAGCGCGCCTGCGGGAGCGACTTCACCATGTATTTGCCGAGCTCGAGCGAGTCCTCGCGGAACTCGATCTAAGCCGGGAAGTAACCGGAATCGTCGCTTTAGCGGCTAGCACGACCTTGGCCAGGTATTTTGTGCCCAGGATTTTCCTTCGCTTCCACCAATATCATCCCGCAGCCGCGCTCAGCCTGACCATGGGAAACACCGAACAAGTGTTGGACCATCTGCGAGAACATCGGGTGGGACTCGGTCTGGTCGAAGGCCTTCGACACACTCCAGGTGTGCGCTTGGAGGAGTTTCTCCCCGACGAAATCGTGGCGGTCTGCGCGACACGAATTTCCGATCCCAGGCTCCGCCGGGCGATTGATGGAGTGAAATCCGCTCGCGATCTGGAGGCCGTGCCGCTCCTCTGGCGCGAACCCGGGGCCGGCACGCGGATGGTAGTGGAGCGCGCCCTCACGGAGAGCGGAGTAAACCGGAAGAATTTGGATCAACGGTTCGCTCTGGGAAGCCCGGAAGCGCTCAAATCGCTCGTTATCGCCGGCCTTGGAGTCGGTTTCTTTTCCTGTTGGGAAATCCAACAGGAAATGGCGACGGGTTTGATACGGCCAGTTGAGGTTCCTGGTCTCCGGATTCGACGGATGTTTTCCTGGGCTCTTCCCAGTGGAGAGCTGGGAGGCCCGGCCGGCGCGTTCTATCAATTTGCGAATTCGATCCGACCCGAGCTATCCGCGACCAGTATCCTTCCCCCGTCCGAATCACGCGCTGGGAGAAGCGATCCTCCCATTACAGTCTAGAAAATACTTAACGCAAGTTTCCAAAATCGCCCGGGAGGCGGTCCGGCGGTCGCCGAGAGTCTCCGCGGCAACAAGCGCCGGGAATCGTCCCATCAGCCAACCTGATACGGGATCAAAAGATCCAATTATCGCCGCGGGCTGATTCAAGTGATGGTTTTGCTGAGAGGTTGTATATGAAAATAAAGGGTACTTTGGCCGGTCTCGTTCTGGCCGGCATTCTCGCGGTTTCGCCTACCGCCGCGTTAGCTCATGGCGGAGGAGGCGGTGGACATGGTGGAGGCTTTGGCGGTGGAGGCGGCCATTTCGGTGGCGGTTTTTCCGGCAGAGGCGGAGGGGAAACCTTCAGCGGGAGTCATGGGCTTGCAGGTCGGTCTTTTGCGACTTCCGGACGAGGATTCCATGATCGGTTTCATCACGGCGACTTCCGGGGTGGCCATGATCGCTTCTTCGTTGGAACCGGAACCGGGTTTTATGACCCGTCCTGGTACTGGGATTATCCTTACTATGATCCAAACTATGGGTATGATTATCCGTACTATGGCTATTACGAGAACGATACTCGCGATTATTCCGCGACCGCTGTAGCCGTGCAGAAGGCGCTTAGGAAACTCGGCTATTATCACGGCACGATTGATGGCGTAATTGGCCCGGAAACGCAGTTAGCGATTCGCCGGTTCCAATCCGTCGATAAGCTTCCCCTTACGGGTCAGATTGACAATCGCACCCTGAAAGCCCTGTGGATTAGTTAACAAGAGCTATCCCTTGGGAGTATTCAATCCAGATTCTGAAGTTGCTCGAAGCAACTTCGGACTCTGCGGAGTCAGGCGCGACCGAGTCTCCACCTGCGGAGGAACAAACTTGTTCCTCCGCAGGTGGCGAGGTTGAACAGCGAAGAGGTACCCCGAATGCATTCGGGGCACCGGTTTCGGCCCGAAGGGCAAATTTGGGCTAAACTTTTGTCAACGCCTCTTGCAGGTCGGCTTGAAGATCGTGAACGTCTTCGATACCAACGGACAAGCGCACTAGAGCATCATCGATTCCCAACCTGGCACGTTGCTCGGGAGGGATCGAGCCATGCGTCATAAGCGCCGGGTGCTCAATCAGGCTTTCCACGCCGCCCAGGCTTTCGGCCAACGCAAACAGCTTCGTATTTTCCAGGAAGCGCCGAGCGCCAGCCAGATCCGTATCGAGATGAATCGTAATCATCCCTCCAAAAGCTCGCATCTGTCGCTTCGCCAACCCGTGTTGAGGATGTGATGATAATCCCGGATAGCGCGCTTGCCGGACCTTAGGATGCGACTCCAGCGCGACGGCTAACGAAGCTGCGTTGGAGCAATGGCGCTCCATCCGGACGGCGAGAGTCTTTAACCCGCGCAGGGCCAAAAAGCTGTCGAACGGCCCGGCGATGGCGCCGACGGCGTTTTGCAGAAACCCGAGGCGAGTAACAATTGGCGCGAGATGCTCCTGGTTTCCGGCAACGGCGATCCCGCTGACGATATCGGAGTGCCCATTTAAATACTTGGTAGCAGAGTGGACGACAAGGTCGAACCCAAGCTCGAGTGGTCGTTGAATCCAGGGTGTTGCAAAAGTGTTGTCTGCTACGCTTAAGATATGATTGCCTCGCGCGAAAGATGCAACCGCCGCGAGATCAACTATTTTCAACAGCGGATTGCTCGGTGTCTCCACCCAGATCATTCGCGTGTTCGATCGCACGGCCTTTTTTAGCATCGAAACCTCGCTCATATCGACGAAAGTGAAATCAAGGTTGGCTGATCCACGACGAACGCGGTCGAACAGCCGAAAGGTTCCGCCATAAAGGTCGTCGCTTGCAATCACATGGGAGCCCGCATCCAGCAACTCAAGGATGGTAGCCATGGCAGCCAGCCCCGAAGCGAAAGCAAACCCACGTGAGCCATTCTCGAGGTCGGCCACACACCGTTCATAGGCGAGGCGCGTCGGATTGATGCTTCGCGAATAATCAAAGCCTTTGTGAACGCCTGGGCTCTGCTGAACGTAGGTGGACGTCTGATAAATCGGTGTCATGATCGCACCGGTGGAAGGGTCTGGCTCCTGACCCGCATGGATGGTTCGCGTCGCGAAGGCGTAAGTTTGGGAAGTCACGCTACACCTTTCGCCGCAGATAGTTCAGCATGTCAATTCGCGTGATCAGGCCCACGAACAGATCTCCATCGAGGATTATGGCGACTTCTCCGCGATCCAGAATTGCTCGCAAGTCCTGGAAACTTGCCGATGGCTGAAACGTCTCCAACCGATCGGTCATGGCTCTGCTGACCTGATCAGCAAACGATCCCCCGCCGTCCTGGACACGAACGAGGAGGTCGGATTCGTCAAGAATTCCGACCAGTTTCCCCTTTTCCAGCACGGGTATCTGCGAAACGTCGGCGATCCGCATCCGGTTATATGCAGTCAACAGCGTATCGGAAGGGCCGACTATCACAACGGTGCCGTCTTGGTAACGACGGGAGACGAGGTCGCGCAAATCTCCAAACTGGTGGCGATGAAGAAAGCCTTGATCGGCCATCCAGATGTCATTGTACATTTTCGACAGATATTTGTTGCCGCTATCACAGGCTAAGGTGACAACGCGTTTCTGCATTTTCTGTTCGCGACAATATCTGATCGCTGCTGATAATAGAGTTCCGGTCGAAGAACCGGCAAAAATGCCTTCTTTGCTCACCAACTCGCGAGCGGCGAGAAAGCTTTCCAGGTCCGGAATAGAGTAGGACCGCGTGACGTGGGAAAGGTCGGCGATTTTCGGCACGAAGTCTTCCCCGATTCCTTCCACCAACCAGGAACCCGGATTGCCTATCTTGTGATCACGAATGTACCCGCTCAATACTGAGCCCGCCGGATCTGCCAGGATAATCTCGCATCCTGGAGCCACGCGCGCGAAAAAACGGCTCAACCCGGTGAGCGTCCCGCCGGAGCCGACACCGACCACCACTGCAGCGACATCGTGCCCCATCTGCTCCCAAATTTCGGGTCCGGTGGTGGTTTCGTGGGCGAGTGGATTCGCTGGATTCTCGAATTGGTTAACATAAAAGGCGTTCGGAGTTTCCGCGGTGATCTTAGCGGCTAAATCTTGATAATATTCCGGATGTCCTTTGTTAACGTCGGAGCGCGTGATAACGGTACGGGCCCCGAGAGCCCTTAGATGGAGGATCTTCTCCTGAGACATCTTATCCGGAATGACGAGAACTAGCCGGTAACCTTTAACCGCTGCGACAAGAGCTAAGCCCAATCCGGTGTTTCCAGCGGTTGCCTCCACCAGCGTTGCCCCTGGACCGATCTTGCCGTCCCGCTCCGCTGCTTCTACCATGGCAAGCGCCATCCGATCCTTGATCGATCCGGTGGGATTTTGTGTCTCAAGCTTGATGAACAGCTGGCATTTTCCAGTGTCTATGCGTGAGACCTGAACCATCGGAGTATTGCCGATCAGGCTGAGAATCTCGGGATCGCGGAGCGGCGACGGGCCAGCGAGCGGAGGCATGAACCAAACTCCTGCAGGTCTTGGCATTGCGTCAAGGAAATCGCAGCCTTCGCCGGCTGTTATGAATTAGAGCATCGGATCCTGAGATCTTTAGGACAGAGTTTCGAGCCAGCCGGTCGCGCTTTGATTCGTCAAAACGAATACCTGGGGGTCTGGACGATCCGTTATTTCAGGTGAGTTGGGTTTATTTATATTCGTCGTGGCGGCGCCACCACACGTAGGGTGCTGATTGGGGCCAGCCGGCCGGCGAGTTCTCCCATTCCTCCTGACGGCCGAGAACGGTCCAATCGAGCAGCGTAAAGTTGCTGGCAATTGCTTCAAGAGCGCGATCGGTGGTGAAGTAGGTGTGAAAGACGTTCTCGCCATAGCGCAGGAAGGCACTCAGCCCAAAGGTCTCGCCTTCGTCGGTCGTGAGGCCGAAGTCATCGTTGAAGTCATTCTCCGCGGAGGAATACCACGGGACGTTCCAACCCATGCGTCGCTTATAGGCCTCGAGATTGGCGATCGGCGCGCGTGAGACCAGTGCCAGGGAAGTGTCGCGGGCGTGGACATGTGCGAGGGGGCCGATGTAATCGACGACCAACGAGCAGCCGGGGCAACCGGCAGACGGCCAGCCATCGACGCCGGGAGCAAACATGAAGTGGTAGATGATGAGTTGGCGGCGTCCGTCGAACAGTTCGGGGAGGCGCGTCTTGCCGTTCGGACCCTCAAAAACGTAATCCTTTTCGATCCGGACCATTGGCAACCGGCGGCGCTCCGCGGCCAGCGCATCATGCGCCCGTGTCGCGGCCTTCTCTTTGACAAGCAATTGATCGCGCGCGTTTTGCCACTCTGCGCGTGAGACGATGCGTGGCAGGTTAGTTAGTTTTTCGGTTTTGGTGCTCATGATGGATCAACGAACCAGACGGGACGAAAAGGACACAGCTTTACGTCAACCATCTCTCTGATGCTGCTTACTAGTTCAAGTTCAGAACCCGGGCGAGGCAGTCTCCCTTTGGCCGACCTAGCTACTTTGATGACCTCGACCAGGGAGACGATCTACCGGAACCTATAGTTTTCATGTTATCCTTGAGAAAGCACACGCACATTTCTGCTGGAACCAGCAACGTCCTATTGCAGAAACCGCGCCGCGGTTCTCGTCGAGTCCGAGGTTTTGACTTAACGATGCCGGAATACCTAAAGCATTCGCCTCAGGATAATGTCCGAATCATCCATCGTTTGACTAGGCGCCCACTGGGCGGCGGTTCCGAGCACTTCAAAGCCCAGGCTTTTGTAAAATCACACTGCGATATCATCCGACGAACCGGTGTAAACCCATAGCTCTTGACTGGCGATACTTCGGGCGAAGTCCCACAGTAGATACATCGCGCGTGTGCCAAAGCCTTGTCGCCGAAATCGAGGGCGAATGCCAAACCACCCAACCCAGCAGACCGTTTCGGGCATCCCTGGTTGCCGTTAAAGGCCCGCTGCGCCTTACTTCTGGCAGCTAGACCCTTGCGTCGACCGGATAAAGGGCAGACTGACACCACACAGCCCGCCACGCCTTCGCTCGCTGGTGGACACTTTCGCCACTCATTTAGATTCTTGGGCTACTTGGGCCGATACTTGTTAGCCTCTTGCTCCTGAACCATCCGTTACTCGCAGCAGTATTATCTCGCCCTCTTGCGCCATCTGTTGCATTTCCACTTGGGTCGGCATCATACTAAAGCCGCTCTCTTCCAGAAAGTATTCGCCGGCGTCCGCGGCTGCGCCTAAATCCGAGTCCCTCATCTCGCTCGCCCAGTATTCTTCTTCAGTCACAGTGTACACTCCATAGTTGACCGCTCGCCCTCCGGGCTCACGATAGCCCTCGTCACAGCAAACCGTTGGTCAGGCCGCAAGCTCCTTCGACGGTCAATTGTTGAGCAGAGCCGGGCGTGATCCAAACGAACCAGGTATCGTCGTGGACGACGCCGGACGCCGCACCGCCAGCCCAGGTCTGGAGTGTTCGCACGGCGGTCTCGGTCTTGGGACCGAAAATACCGTCGATCGCACCGGTGTAGGGGGCGAATTCGACAACAACGACGGCTCCGCTGAGCGCCTTCTGAAGCCAGGCCACGGCAGGCCCCTTGGATCCCTGTTTCAGCTCCGGCGATGGTTCGCGATAAGTGGGTAATGCCGCCCAGGTTGCCGGACCCACAATACCATCCACCGTTAGTCCATTGCTTTGTTGAAAACTTTTGACCGAGGTCTCGAGGCTGGCATCGAATGTACCGGTAATGGGACCGAACGGATTCCAGAGCAGGTGTCGCGCAAGAACGCGTTGCAGGCGTTTAACATCGTCACCGGTCGAACCAAGACTGATTGTAGTTGGCATGGCTCACCCATTCGCAGAATCGGCTTTTCTATTCAATTACCCTTCAGGGTTATGGTACCGGGACTCGCTTCGCGCGGTATCGCCAGCAAAATATGGTTATACGGGCTGAATCTGGCCGAACTTTTTTAGAGGTTGAACTATAGCGCGCCCTTTGTCGCAAAAGAGTTCATCGGGTTAATCAAAAACCGCTCATTCCGAGCCCTGACGCATCAGGAAGTTCGAAATGCCTTATTTGACCCGATCCTTTGTCGCCAGTCTCTGCCATCTCCTTCGTCTTGAACTCCTGCTCCGTTATTTGCTAGTCTTTGCGGAGCGTTCTGATCCTGAACTCGTTGAAGGCCTCGAGACTATTCCAATTGTACGCCGCGCCGGTCACTATCAACTGCGCAAAAGCGGTTGATATTCAGTCAAGAGAAAGTTTACCTCTGCTTTTCACTGCGCTCCCGCTGATCTTGCTCAGTCTTTTTGGCTGCACTCCGATCGGGCCGACGTACGAAGGCCGTAATAATATTCTCAACGATGACCAGCAATATAAGCTTGCAGTGATCGAATTCGGTGAGCTCGGAAGCTATGCGGACGCCCGCGAAGGCGAGCTCAGTGACACGATTGAGTTATTAAAAAACACGGAACGCCCGTTGTTGGTCGTCTACATCCACGGCTGGCTTAATAACGCCACATCCGGGGACGTAGGCAACTTTAGAGGGTTTCTTAGCCGGCTGGCCCAATCCAGGCAGGTAGAAATCCATCACTATAATGTGTTTGGCGTCTATTTTGCCTGGCCCGGTAAAACTCTCGCAACCCCCTACCTCGATTATTTGACCTTCTGGAACCGGAAACAAGCCGCGGAACGGATTGCGAGCAATGGCGATTGTTTGGATGCCATCGAACGGCTTTCCCAAACGACTCGACTCCACCAGAGCAATTATGTCTTCTTAGTCGGTCATTCGTTCGGAGGATTGATTCTGGAACGAGCCGTGGAACACACTCTGCGCACGTTACAGGGCCAGAAAGTAAGACCGCCATGGGATCTTGCTGTGATGCTCAATCCGGCGTCGGATTCGGTCTTGACCAGGCAACTCGTCAGCGATCTTTCGAATCTTTACGATTACCACCCGGATCCAATTCCAGGCGACCCATTACACTGGGGTGGACGCTTTGTACCGAAGAGCGGTGGCGATCCAATCGCCGAGAGCCAACCGACGGTTGTCGAGTTGCAATCCGAGAATGACACTGCGACCGGTACCGTCTTTCCGATCGGCAGCAAAGCAGGCGTCATCCTTGATGCACATTGGAGCTGGAACCAAGTAGCGGTTCCTAGAACCCAGAAGCTGGTTTCCGAACGTGACTTTTACCTAAGCACACCTGGCAACGATAGCTATCTGGTCAACTATGAAATCGTTCGTTCTCCGGGAACGTTTTCGGGTGATTCGGACGCGTTCGACTATAACCTGCAGAACAATCCAGTCGGCGGAGTTTTCTTCACCAGCGCTCCCAAGGACTCCGAGACTGCTGCGCAAGCGGGGAAAGAGTCGCGGCCGGCGGCGGCCGCTCCCAAAAATCAGCGGCAAGCTTGGCAAATCCAATTTGTGCGGGATAACGACAAGTATATCGGGGTTCACGTGCCGTTTTGGATCGTTCGCGTTCCATCCGATATCATCGACAATCACGGCGGTATCTGGAGCGATGGCGGCAATCTTCCGCATGCATCGGCCAATACTTCGAGGTAACGTTATCGCTCCAGCCAAATCCTACGTCCTGCCATTACCGGTCGAGCTGAAGCAGAAAACGCATTGACTCGGCTCAGTCAGAGAGCATCTGGCGAACGCGACAAGGTCAGGCGTAGACGCCGCGACGTCTATCGGATGGTACGCCGACGCGCAAAGGCGGCCGGAATCGCAACGCGAATCGGCAACCACACGTTTCGCGAGACCGGGATCACCGCGTATTTAAGGAACGTCGAGCCGAAGTTCGGTTGCGAAGTGAAAAATCGGCCAGAGCGCGTCGTCTTTGGCGATCTAAGCATTAAGGGAACTTCACGGCCTTGAGTCGAGCCTCCGAGTCCTGTTCCCAAACCCCGCGTTCGCCCGGGCTCGAAAGCCTGTCCGTTACCTTCCAGATGTTCGACCCTTTCCGACTTGAATTGGTTGCAAGCTTATAAAGCGCCGGAAGATCGAACCCCCGTCGAACCCTTGTCCCCCACTTGGTTTTTGCGAATGATTACTTCTTCGCCCCTGCCCGATAACCGGTCAGATCGCCGTCGTGTGTGACGAGCACGCTGAAGTTAAAGTTAGGCCGTTCGCCGGTAGCAAAGTCGGTTGTCTGAAGGTAAACGCGGCGACCGACGATCTTCTCGATTCGCAGAAACTCACGCGCGTTCTCCGCCCAGCGATGAGGAAGAAATTTTGCTGCTCGCGTGTTAGCATTGTTTACCAAAACCAATGTGCCGAACGGGTTCAGGAGGAAGAGCTTAACAAAACAGGCCTTTGTTACCGGCTCATAACTGACGCCGAAAACGCTGTTGTCCTGGTTGGCGAATCCACTTTGATCGCTCGGGTTCGAGCTGGGACCAAGGAAGCCCTTTTCTGACTGGAAGATGTATTGCGTGGTTAATACGTCTTGGTTATCTGAGGAGGCTGTCATGAGAATAATTACGACCGGCTTGCCATCAGGCGTGCGATCAGTATGAAAAACGCTCGCGGGGCCTTTTGGAGCTGCTACCGACAGGGAGAAGAAAGAGCTGCTAATTACGATGGAAGCGATTAGGGTACGCATATATTCGTGCCCGTGAGTCTAGCTCTACTATACTAAAGAGCTATCACCCGAAAGGGGGATCCCAGACGTCGCGGAGCTGGCCTTTTTGACTGGCTCTACGGTGCTGAGCGTTTCAGCGAGAGGTCATTTCGTCGGCATCAGCCTGAAAGCGCGCTACCCTTAGCTGCCGCCTGTCCTAATAGCTCGGAGATCTTTCAAGAAGTTGACCTTTGACGGCCATCGCTCTAGCGGCCCTCTCTAGTCCCTGTTTGGCCCAGGGTTGCCATGTTGCCCATGGTGGGAGCGAGAACCATCCACCTGCAAGAATCAGACCGACGATATCTTCCTGGTCTAGATCCTCGAGCACAAGCTCCTTGGGCCTAACGCATCGCTCTCATTCGGCCAGAGTTACGAGGATTTTTACGTTAATGCTTGAACCGCTCGACTGTCTTGAAAGATGTCGGTGGCCGTATATGCTTGAACTCTCAAAAGCGGCGAAAATGGCCCAGCAAACGCCCCGCCTGCTCACCATTCATGGATCTAGGGACCAAGCATCGTCAGAGACAAACTGCGGACATTTGCAAACAGCATCTGCGAGCAAAATACTCGGACAAGCTGGCGTTGGTGGAAGATTTTATCGTAGAAATTGAGGGTCCTCCTAAAAACAGTGATGTTACTCGTTGGGCCCAGTTCACTGACATCAAGGACATCAAAAAGGAGATGCTTCAGCGACTCGAGATCCGATTCGATAACTGGCTCAATCCTTGAAGTCGGCGGGCTTGGATCACGCATTTCCGCAGAGGCAGAATCCTTGTCGTCGTGCGTTCCCATTGGTTGTTGCTTCGACTTCCGGCTGCTTTTCTCTCATCTCAAATCATTGGACGAACAAGCGCCGCAATTGAGGACGTTTGAGTTCGATTCTTATCTCGGGGAGCTGCTCCTAGGCGTGATTGTGGCATGGGCTACGCAGTTTTAACGTAACCCATGGCTTCAACAATGCGGCCGCCGCTAACACGCATCAGATTGACACCTCGCACGGACTGGCCATCGCCGCCCCAATAGCGCCAGCGGATCGTAGCACGGTCTCCAGCCGCGAAGACTTCCTCGAGAGCGAAACGCGTCCCTGGCTCTGTGGCAATACCCTCCCAGAGAGCGA
>Ga0306921_10008736_pt1 | contig 10711 bp, 12 predicted proteins | sample sta12Cox44000080_FD_203760 | JGI IMG/M metagenome (GOLD analysis project Ga0306921, IMG submission 203760) | Lab enrichment of tropical soil microbial communities from Luquillo Experimental Forest, Puerto Rico - statoxic.12C.oxic.44.000.080 (v2)... | ecosystem: Environmental > Terrestrial >...
TTGCGCAAGGTTGGAGCGTTGCCGATGCGGCCCGTCAGGTCGGGATAACTGAGCGCAGATATTATCGCTGGCGCGAGGAGCGCGGGACGCTGAAGAGGGACGAGCTGAAAAAGCCAAAAGAGCTGGCGAATGAAGGTTCAAAGGGCTTGGCTCAAGGCGAGGTCAGCGCAGTTCGGGATAACGCTCAGAGGGAGTTCAAGGCGGAACCCGCCGGCTTCGAGGAGTAGTGGCTCGTCGCTACATGGGCCGCCTGGAGAGGAAGCCGCGACACGATACCCTAATTCAGCATTTTGATCATTAGCTATTGTAGATAGAATTTCGATTGCGTCTAAATGCCCAAGACCTTTGATCTTTTCAAATACCTCACGACGGGCTCTGTCCCGTGGACCTTTGTATCCATTAGGATTACCTGATTTTCCAGGTTCCCGGGGCATTGTTTAATTCAATAGGTTTAAAGGATTGTGCTGCAAAGTTTAGCGCGCAAAATTACGGAGTGCAAGCGTGGGTCCGGCATTTTCTGACCATTTATCTCAATCCGGACCAGTTGACGGGCATGGGACTCTTGCCCGCCGATACGGACCTCAGCACGATACGCGCTGATGTATTGCAGCGATTAATCCGCACCCGCCGAGCTGCCGGTGGAACTCACCACCGGGGTGGCGTCCTGCGCGAAGCCGGCCGGGCTCAGGTCGGAGCTGACATTGGCGACGCCTATGAGACTATGGAACATGGCCGGCGCTGGCTGAGGCAAGGCTCTGCTCGTTAAGGATTTTCGAGCATTCGCCGAGCACCTTTGCACACCTTTGCAAATTTTCCGACGTTGGTTTCTTGATCTCACCGCCCTGCCACTTTTTCGGGTCCATCAGACTTTGGGCCACATCTACTAAGTTCGAATTACCGTCGACATCGATCATGTTAATGAACTGCGAAAGCCGTTCCTGTTGGCTGGGCCACGCCACAGGTTCTTCTTTGTCATACGGCGTTGGAAGCAATCTCCCTAGGCGAGCGCGCCAGGGGTCAGACAACGAGTCCGGCCAGGGGTCGGGTGGCCTCTTTAATTCGCCCATCGCCGCTTTTTTGTCAGACCTGAATTTGCTTACCTCTATTGTCTTGATCAACCAGTAAATACCAAACAGAACAACCCCGACAACTTCGATGGCAAGTATTTTCCATTGGAACTCGCCCCAAGGCCAAAAAAGTTCAATCAAAAGCACAATCAGGGGCCAAAGAAGCATTGCGACTGCAATTAAAGCGTAAACGAGTCCATACCGTTTACGGGCATTCTCATCCAGTGCGCCGAAAGTTTCCCTGCTACACAACAAAACAATCCAAGCCATAGCTGCGAAAACGAGTACTGCGAAGACAGCGTGTGCCTTCGGCCACCACGGAAGTGCGGGGCCTCCGCAAACTTCACACTTGTCAGGCGTCATGTGAAAAATCGCGACTAACAACGCGCAGATACCCAAAAGAGTCAACAAAAAGTTCTCTCTCTTTGAAAACCCCTGGTAGAGAATGAGGAAGCATCCCAAGGCGAAGAGGCCACCGACAAACGAAGCCCTCAATGGAAATATCGACGGGGAAGCGAAGTAGTAATGGCTCATCGAAGGTTGAATGTTGATACCTACCAATAAGCCCCATGCCATCAGAACAATGGGAAAAAGAACAGCAAGCAAGCCCATTCCCTGGCGAAGTCGCAGATCGGTCGAAAGAAGCTTCCTTACAAAGGGAGGAATTTCCTCTTGAGGTTCCTCTTTAGGTTCGAGCGAATTCATCGGTCTTCTCCTAATTAAAGGTCGTCGAATAGGGACCGCTACCTAAGTTGGTGTCGGACTTGTCCTCGAATAAAGGGCGTACGTCTGCTCCTCACCGTTCGCGCAGGCGCGACCGGACGCCGAACGTACCCCTACGCACTGCGGGCGCTACCTTAGGCGCCCGCAAAGCCGCGAGTGCGTGGCCGTTGGTTATCCTGGAAGCAAGGGCGAGAGAGGCTCCTAAGGTTTTCTAACTGCAGCCTGGCACTGGCCTGTTAATACATTGAACTTTGAGGTCATGACGAATGCCGTTCAATATGGCTCTACATGCCCCCCACTTGTCAGGCCATGTTTGACCACCGCGCTCAGTAAGGCCTAGTCCACAAGGCCGTGAAGACTTTTCCTCTACCACACAAAAGGCGTTGTGCCGACCACCGCAAATACGCCACGCCGCGCTTGCGGGCAAAGTTGTACAGGGCCAAAGAAGTAATGCGATGGTGAGCGCTGACGCCGACGGTTCCACGAACAGCGGTCCTACCATGACGTTTCTCTTTACCGAGTTTGCAAACTGTACCGCGTACCACCCTAAGGGTACACCACGGTACAGTACAGCCCCTACGGGGACCATCGGATAGGTCCCGTAGGGCAAGCTGTACCACGTGGTACAGTGCACTTGTGCCCGTGGCCCAAGGTTTTGCAAGCGGCTGTACCGTTTGGCTGTACCGCGTAGTACAGTCGCCATTAGAAGGGTATATCGAACTGTTCTTGCACATGCCCAAGCAGTCACGTTTCAGGACGCTGCCCCGCCACTTATCATCAGGTTAAGCACGCGAAGCGTTCAAGCATGGGCGGCGCTTTCATCGGCGCCTATCAACGATAGACCAAACCCCAACCGCAGTACGAAATACGCCGGGGGTGCTGCACTGGTTGCACCGGTAACACCGGTTGCCCACCCTAAGTGTTTTGCCGTTAGCTCCCCCGGTTTTCATCCTGATCCCGGGGTTTCATCTTCCGTCTAAAAAGATTCGCAAAAGGCGGGCGCGCGCGAGAGGGGTAAGGTAAGAGGAACGCTCAAGCGCGAGAGGACAGATACCCCCCGGCAAAAGTAGCAAATAGCTTAGGGTGGCCAACCGGTGGCAACCGGTGCAAGCGGTGCTGCTTCACCCCCCGGCGAACCATTCTAAAATGGGATATTTTCTTGTTTAGATGGCATCACAGATCGCCGTACCAGTTCTTCTGCAGCAACTATCTGATCCCTTAAGCTCAGATGGTTCAGCACATAGATAACCTGACGCTTCCCGTTTATTATCCAGAGACCCTGTTTCACCCCCGGCTTCCTTACCGGCATATAGCCGCATTGCTCGAACCGATGGGGAATTGCCCGACTATTCCTGGGATCACGAAGCCACTTGATGAAATTGTCGCTACCAGCGGCTCTGATAACCATCAAAAGAGTTACGGCGCTCGGGTTGCCCATCTTGTCCAGCACGTCAGCAAGCTCGGCATCCTCGGGGGCGCGGTTAGCATCGACGATATCCCAAAAAGCCTGAGTTTTAGGTGGCGGCTCTTTGGGGTCGAAGGCCGAGATATCAAGCTCTCTGAGATAAGCAGCGACGTGACGGTCGCCGCCTTCGTCGTACCAACGCCAGAGCGTATTCCAATAGCCGGCTGCGAAATCACTCGGCGTAATATGGGTCCACGCTACGTAGTGACGACGATCTTCGGCGGGCAGATATATGCTGTTTGTCTTATAGTTGGTGGTGAGAATGACACCGACGCAGTTCAGGATGTTGTGCGCGCGAAGAAACTTCTCGTCCACGAGCAGCACATCAGGCGGCGCGGCGGTGAACACTTTCGTATGCTCATAGAACTGGTAGCGATTGACGTCTCCCAGGTCCCGGGCTTCGTTTAGCCGCAGGATGACGCTTTTAAGAAAACCGTTGAAGCGGCCCAGGGCCTGCTGCGGCGAAGCCTCTTGGAAGTTCCACGGCCCGACAGCGCGCTTCACCGGCTCTAGCATCGTGTCCTTGCCGGTACCCTGCTTTTCACTGCCGAGTACGAGCGCGTGGTTGATCTTCACTTCTGGATGCTGGACTCGTTGCGCGCACCACTTGATGATCCATTCGGCATCCTCGTCGCCGAAAACCTTGTGGACGTGCTCGAGCCATGGACCAACCTTGGCGGCCTCCCCCGGCTCAATTATCGGGGGTCGGTAGAGATTAAAGCAAGTGACCCCTAGTTTCTCGATCCAGCCACCCTCCGAAATCAGCCGATCGCGGATCAGCATCTCTTGACCGGGCGCCCAAGTCATTTGCTCGATGGCTCGGTTTTGATCGAGCCACATGCTTGATTTTATCCGCTCTTGCTCACCATTTTTGTCGAGCACTGGATTGCGGTCCTTGTCGAATACGGGTACTCCGTATGGAAGCCGTGCATTGACGCTGATCGCGGGCCAATGTTCGCGCGTTGGCACATAGATGTAAGAATGTTGAGGCATGTAGGCATAGAAGTCATCGAGCGACACGCCTTCAGTTGGGGGGCTTCAGGTTGTGCAACCCCGTTTAGGAAGGCTCTCTTGACCTCGCCCAGGTAGTCAGCAGGAGCACCACTTTGCCTCGCAGCGTTTTCCAAGGCGTCTAACGCCTCGTTGATGTCCATGGCACCGCCGCCTACCCATCGGCCGAACTTGAAAACCCTGCGCCGAGCTTCGTCCCAATGACCTTTCTGCGCAGAGCGAACCAGTTCGCAGAACTCATTTAGCTTTCGCGGACCAAAGTCGGGCGACCATGTATATCCACCGGCGCTCGTGTTATCCCCGCCGTTGCCCTTGGCTCCCTCCCGTTTGCCTAGAATGAGATCATAGAGCCAAGGCGGCGCGGGCTCGGGGCTTCTGTCGTTCGACACGCTGTAGCAAACCGCCTTGCCTTCACGAACATATGGCGACGGTGGGAAGATGACATAGCCGCCTTCGCCCTTGACCTCCATCCCTGGCGGTAACTTGCCCTTGCTGCATCCGATAGGATTGTTCGAATTCCACAGATAGAAATGATGCAGCCCGTTCGTCCCCGTCAGATGTGAGCGGGTGCCTGCAGAGCCGTGCTGAACTTCAAGTCGATACCAAGCCTCTATGCCATCACCGGCATGAGCATCTTTGTGATCAACATCAACTGCCCATATGCCGACGCGACGGCCCATCGGCACGCCGATAAGAGCATCTGGCCATCGTTGCCACCACGATCGAACCTGCTCCAAATCAGCCGTGGCAAGATACAATCCGCCTTTGCCCAATTCGGGCAACGGGCCTTTGGAAACTTTCTTTAAGCCGTCTTTTTGCTTCTTCAGCCGCCAATCGCAGGGGAAAACTGGAACGCCATAACTGGCGTAGACCTCAGCAGCTTCGCCCTGAGTCTTGCGCTCGCAAGCCGCTGCTACAGCGATCCTCAGCTTGCATATGTCTTCAGCGATCAGGAATGGAAAAGCTTGTTTCCATGATTCTTTTGCGGTGCATGTCATGGGTCATGCGCTCTCCCCGCCCTGCTTGGCGGCCTTGTAATTGCGCACGGGCCGCGTCCGCATCCAATGCAGGACCTCGCTCTCGATCCAAACGGTGCGGCTGCCGATGTAGCGCGGCCTCGGGAATTTGCCTGTGCGCGACCAATGCCAGAGTGTCGGGCCCGAAATCGGAATGCGCCGCAACACTTCGGCCTTACTCAGGAAGGTCGGCGGGTCTTCTAACTGTTTGCTGTCGTCGGAAGGCATGCAGCACTCCCTCAGTTAGGGAGCGCCACGCGTGATGTGCATTTGAAATTGAAAATGCCACCACCGTCCGCTCCCGAGTCGAGCGAATTTCAGTGGTGGCTGCCTGCTGCCCTCGCCAGAAAAACGGCGGGTGTCTTGATCAGCGCACGATTCGCCGTGATTGCAACGGCGACCTCCCCAAGCCGAAATGCTTGGGCTACGTAAAACATAGCAAACAAATGCGTTGGCGTAAAGCAGCGTGCGCTAAAATTTCGCAGCTATCACATTGCTCGGCGCGGCGTTGCCTTGCGCTAGCGCGAGTAAGTGCGTCGCCGTGGATTCCATCACACGTTTATTTTCCTCGCTGTATTCAAATCGGTCGTAAACTGAAGCGATGCCACCTTCTTTGTGATTTTGAATTCTGTTCATCGCCTCACGACCAAATCCAAGCTTGGTGATTGTGCTGCCGTGCGTTCGCCGCAGATCATGCGGTGTCGCACGCGGCACACTTAGTCGCTTACAAATGCTTCGCATTGTCGCATCCAAGACCAGCGGTTGTCCGAACACGAAGTCATCGCCATAGTTCAACCCCGCGATGATGTCGCGCACCGGCTGCGGCAACCAAACGCGATGGGTAGCTCCGTTCTTCGTACCCGGCCAGCCGGTGTTCGCATCGGGCACACCGGGCAGGGTCCACCAGCCTTCAGTTATCTGGTCGTGCCGCATGTGCGTCACTTCACCCGGTCGTTGACCGGTCAGCAGTAAAACTCTCAACGCCATTCCGGGCGCCCCGGCTTCACTGAACAACTGCCAGAACAGCGGCACCTCTGCGTCACTCAACACGGGCTCCCGACTTACTGTGGCATTGCGCTCCACGCCGCGACACGGATTGTTGGCTAGCAATTCCTGCTTCGTGGCCCACGTAAAAATTGCGGACGCTGATGCGAGCACCTGATTGGCAAGAATAGGGCCGTTGATCTTGCTCATAACGGAGCGCACATCAGCCCTTGGATTGGGTCAGCGTCGACCGTTTTTTGCAGGGGGCGACGTTTGAAAGCGGGTTTTTTACTGACGTGTTTCTTGGTCTTTCCTATAAAGATGGCTGCGCTCCGGCATTCCATTTTGCAGTTTCTGACAGCAGCGGCACATTGACGCTCCAGCCGTATTTGTTTTTCGCGCGATATGATGTCTACGCCTCCGCGGCCCCCATGATTGAAGTGTACCCGTCGAAAGACAGCATGATCCAACTGATCCTCAAGCACGCCTCGGCCTCGCGCTCGACCGGCGAATTGAGCGACGACGATTACGACGTGCTGTGTGAGGACGAAGTCGTCGGCCGCATCACGAAAGCCACAGCCGCGCCCGTAGGTACCCCGTGGATGTGGTCGCTGGGCTATGGCCACCACGAAGACCGCTCGCCGATCTACGGTTACGAAGCAACGCGCGAGGCTGCGATGACGGCATTCGCTAAGAGTTGGAGACGGCAATAGCCCCGCGCTGCCATTGGCGAGGCCGTATAGCGCGAAATCTTGCTTTTCCTTCCCATCGAGAGGCGAGCAGGCACCGTCATTTCTTCCCACGCTCTTCCCAGCCGCCAATTCTGGGAAGATTGCAGCTCGAAATCGCACTTAAGCAATTGATATTATTAGTAATATCGCTAGAGCCTAGATGGCTGCTCTTGGTTTCGAAAACATGGATCGCGGCTCGCTCTGGCAGTCAGCACGGATCCAATGCCGGTCCGCGCCGATGGTCGGCGATTATTGCGCGTCTGCCCCGGCGTGTCGACCGCCGGCGGTCCGCTCGCGTCGCCGCTGGAGCGTCTCGCGCCGGCGGAGCCGCATCTTCAATACCCGAACTGCTCGCGCACAATGCGTTCGTCGAGGCTGTGCCCCGGGTCGAACAGCATCTGCATGGAGATGCTGTGATCCATCTGGATGTCGACCGATGACACTGAGCGCACCTCGTCGTGGTCGGCGACGGCGGCGACCGGACGCTTCTCGGGCTCGAGCACCTCGACGCGCACGCGTGCGCTGTCGGGCAGGAGCGCGCCGCGCCAGCGCCGCGGCCGGAACGGGCTGATCGGGGTCAGCGCCATCAGCGGCGCGCTGATCGGAATGATCGGGCCTTGAACGGAGAGGTTGTAGGCGGTCGATCCGGCCGGGGTCGCCACCAGCACCCCGTCGGCGACCAGTTCGCTCAGCCGTTCCTCGCCATCGATCAGGATGCGCAAGCGCGCCGCCTGGTAGGTCTGGCGATAAAGGAAAACCTCGTTGAAGGCATGAAACTCCACCGTGTTGCCGTCATTGTCATGGGCGCACATGAGCAGCGGGTGGATGACCGTGACCTGGGATTTGGCCAAGCGTTCCGGCAGCTGATCCGGGTGAAACTCGTTCATAAGAAACCCGACGGTGCCGCGGTGCATGCCGTAGATCGGCTTGCCCGTCTTCATGAACCGGTGCAGGGTTTGCAGCATGAGCCCGTCGCCGCCGAGCGCGACGATGACGTCGGCGTCCTTGGCCGCCACGTTGCCATAGCGGCCGGCGAGCCGTTCGAGCGCGTCACGCGCCTCCGGGATCGGGCTGGCGACGAAGGCTATCCGCTTGAAGCTCTGGGTCGCGGGGCTCATCGCGGGCCTCGTCGTGGGACGCTCGGCGCCTCGAACATCGAGGCGCACGCGGCCGCAGGCGGCGCCCGCGACCGGCAAGGTAGGGAACATGGAGCGCGCGGTCTTCGTCTATACGACCTATCCCTCGGTTGTCGAGGCGGAGCGGGCCGGGCGCGCACTCGTCGAGCAGCGCCTGTGCGCGTGCGTCAACATCCTCCCCGGCATGATCTCGCATTATTGGTGGCAGGGGGCGGTCGAGCGCGGCGAGGAGGTGGTGATGATCATCAAGACCCGCAGCTCGCTCGCCGGCCGTGTCGGCACGGCGGTCAAGGAGATGCATTCCTACACCACGCCCGCCGTCTCAGTGATCCCTATCGAGAGCATGGATAAGGATTACTTCGCGTGGCTGTTGGCTGAAACCGGGCATTTTGAGAAAACTGAGGACTAATTTTCTTGTGGGTAGCTCTTCCCAAAAGTTCCGAGGAGGTGTATAGAAATCCAGCCATTCGCTGTAGGTAGAGATGTTGTTAATTGCCGGCGGCTGGGGGTCTTTTGAGGGGTGAAGGACATGCGCCGACTTTCGGCGGCTGCAGTTGCCAAGTTAAAAAAGCCGGGGCGGTACGCCGTCGGCGACAACCTCTATCTCCAAATTTCTACGTGGCACACCAAAGCGTGGGTGTTCCGCTACACACTCAATGGCGCACCGCGTCACATAGGCATGGGTCCATGCGACTTGATCACGCTCGCCCAAGCACGCGCGAAAGCAAGAGAGGCACGGCGCCTTCTTCTCGATGGCATCGATCCGCTTGAAGCTAAACGAAGCGCACGGCGACAACGCCTTCTGGCGACAACGCGGGCAAAGACATTCAAGGAGTGTGCCGAGGCTCTCATGGCCGCGCGCGAGGCGGGCTGGCGTCGGTCGGCGGGGCAGTGGCAGCAATCGTTGCGCGCCTACGTCTATCCGCGCATAGGCGAGTTGGCCGTTGGCGACATTGACACGGCGGCCGTTATGTCTGTGCTGCAACCAATCTGGACAAAACTACCGGAGACGGCGAGCCGCGTTCGGGGGCGCATCGAGGCGGTGTTGTCCTGGGCGAAAGTGCATGGCCTTCGAGATGGAGACAATCCCGCACGATGGCGTGGCCATCTCGATCAACTGCTTCCAGCGCGCGCCAAGGTAAAACGTGTCGAGCATTTCGCCGCGCTGCCATACGACATTGTCGGCGTCTTCGTGGCCGAACTTCGCAATGAGCAAGGCATGTCCGTGCGTGCGCTCGAATTCGCCATCTTGACGGCCGCACGCAGCGGGGAGGTCCTTAGCGCAAGATGGGATGAAATCAAGGGGAACACCTGGACGATACCGGCGGAGCGGATGAAGGGCGGGCGCGAGCATCGTGTGCCGCTATCGGATCGCGCCCTGGCGCTACTGCCGCGTAAAAGGGGCGAGTTCGTCTTTTCCGGCGCGCATGGGCGATTGGGGCCAAACGCACTCACGCGAGTTATAAAGCGCATGGGCTACAACGCGACTGCGCATGGTTTCCGTTCGACGTTTCGTGATTGGGCAGCGGAGACAACGGCGTATCCGAATCACGTGGTCGAAATGGCGTTGGCGCACGCTATCCCAAGCGGAGTTGAGGCGTCATATCGGCGCGGCGACCTGTTTGAGAAGCGCCGTGAGCTGATGGAGGCTTGGGCGGAATATTGCAGCAAGCCGGATACCGCAAACGGTATCGTGGTTCCGCTGCGTCAAGGAGCACCGGCATAGTGCCGGAGCGGGGCCTGTCCATGAGCTGCGCAATCGACGTTTACCTCGCTTGCAGCTTCGGCGTCGTGATGGGTTATGCCGTCGCTGCGATCATCTCCGGCACTAGAGGGTGCCCTGACTGCGGCAAGCGATAGCATCAGGAGCAAAGCCGGACGCATCTACAAAGTAGTTGACTTTTCGAGCAACCCCGGAAGAGCCGGAAGAGTGATAGAGAAGCCCCGCCCCGGAGTGATGATCCGGGGCGGGGCAAAAGCGACAACGACGTGAGCGCGTCATCATGGCCGATAAAGAAAAGCTATGTCCGTATTGCGGGCAACCATACGAGCCGCAGCCGAAATCGTTCGAAGAACAGCTCGAATATGACTATGTGCGCTCTCTTATGCGGCTCAGGGCTAAGAAGGGCCGCTACAAACGCTATGGACTGGTGCGTATCGTGCGTATTCTTCAACACCACGGTGTACCAAGACAAAAAGCCATCGAAGCCGTTGCAGAGCGGATGAAGGTTTCCACCCGCACAGTACAGCGACTATTGCGGGACATAGGTTGGTGACAAAAAATCAGCGTTTTTTGTCACGACAAACAAAGTGTATTTAGTGTCGTTTACTTCCAAGAATTTTGTATTTTATTAGGTGCCCTGACAGCGACACGGATGTCGCTCGCAACAGGGCAGCACCAATGTTTACGCAAGAAAGTCGCGTCCTGCGCCTTGCCGCTGTAAAAGCAAGGGTGGGACTAGTCGCCTGATTCAGTCAGATTGCAGGGTATAGATACTTAAGTTTGATGCGAGCATTTTTGGTGGTGAATTGCCAGTCGGCCTTGGTGTGGTTGGCATTGCGGTCGTGCTCCCAGGCG
>Ga0306921_10008737_pt1 | contig 10711 bp, 11 predicted proteins | sample sta12Cox44000080_FD_203760 | JGI IMG/M metagenome (GOLD analysis project Ga0306921, IMG submission 203760) | Lab enrichment of tropical soil microbial communities from Luquillo Experimental Forest, Puerto Rico - statoxic.12C.oxic.44.000.080 (v2)... | ecosystem: Environmental > Terrestrial >...
ACGAGAAGAGCACCCGCGACATGGGCCACCTCGTGGCTGCCCTCGACCAACTCGTTGGAACAGTACGGCGTCGCGATCCTGCTCATTCATCACACGGCCAAACCGCGGGAGACGGAACGCTCGGGCGACGAACGTCTCCGTGCTCCTCCGCCCTCTTCACGCCCGTCGATTCCGTCCTGCTCTTCGACCGCGCCGAAGCCGAGCGCGTCCCCCTCACCCTTGAGTTGCGCACGGCACCGAGCTGCCTCCGCCTCTTGCTCCGCACGCTCGACCTTTGGCTCCTGCCCAGCGGCCCCCCGCCCGAGCTGCTCCGCGTCGCCGCCATCGTCGCCACCCTTCCGCTCCGCTGGGGCCTCTACGTCAAGGCTATCGAGCTGGACCTCAAGCTGCCCCAACGGACCGCCGAGCGCGCGTGCGATGCAAGAGGCCGCCTGGGCGGCCTGAGGCGTCGAAGCCGGGCTAGAGACGCGCGGTGAGCCCGCCGTCGACGACGAGCTCGGCGCCCGTGATGTAGCTGCCGGCGTCGCTCGCCAGGAGGACCGCCAACCCTGCCAGCTCGCTCGGCTGGCCCCAGCGGCCCAGCATCGTGCGCTCGCCCACCGCGCGCCGGTACTGCTCGCTGAGTTTAGCGGGCATGTCGGTAAGGAACGGCCCCGGGAGAATCGCGTTGGCGGTGATCCCGTGTGGACCGAGCTCGAGGGCGAGGCCGCGGATCATTGCGCAGGCCGCTGCCTTCGTTACTGCGTAGGCCAGCTGTTCCGGCCCCGCCACGCGTGCCGACACGGACGAAACGTGAATGATGCGCCCCCAGCGGCGCTCGATCATCCCGGGCGCCAGCGCCTGCGCGAGCTCCAGGCAGGCAGTGAGATTCACCTGGAGCGTCTGGTCCCAGATCTCGTCGGTGAGCTGAGCAAGCGGCATCGTCGGAAACATTGCCGCGTCGTCGAGGAGGATGTCGATCTGTCCCATCGCCTCCACGGCTTGCGTGGCCAGGCGCTCGACCTCGCCCCTCCGGCCGAGATCCGTGACGACGAGCTGGACACGAGACGGGAGACCCTGGCCGATGTCGGCGACCGCCGCGACCAGCTCGGCCTCGTGCCGGCTCGCGATCAGGATATCGGCGCCCGCCTCCGCGAGACCGCGGGCCATCGCCTTCCCGAGCCCGCGGCTTCCACCGGTGACGAGGGCCGTGCGTCCCGAGAGATCGAACGAGCGGCCGATGGAGATTGGATGGGCCATAGGCAACGCATCTTACGCCATCTGGACACTCGCCGGAGCACGCCTACTTCCTACGGGTGCTCAGCGGTAAAATGGCGTGATTTGCTCGCGTGGTTGGGATGAAGAACAAGTGATCCGTCAGATATTCGGCCAGGCATACCAGGAACACGTGCGTCAGACACGCCGGCTGCCGAAGTTGCGCGCGTAACGCAATGCGATTCCAGGCGGGCGACTACCTTGTGGACGTCGTCGTCGACATCGACCGCTTCGAACTTCCCGTCACCAATTTCCTTCCAGGAATCACAGCGGACACGATCGAATTCGCGCGCACTCTGCTGGAACCCGACCACATCGACGCAACGCGTAACCGACTGATGTTGGCCATTCAATCTTTTGTGCTGCACGCGGGCGGACGCACGATCCTGCTCGACAGCTGTGTTGGTGAAGACAAGGAGCGACGCCTCATTCCGGAATTCCATCGCCGCGCACGCACCGGGTTTCTCGATGGACTGGCGCGGATCGGCGTGCCCGCGGAGTTAGTGGATGTCGTGTTCTGCACGCACCTGCACATCGATCATGTTGGCTGGAACACACGTCTGCACGATGGCCGCTGGGTGCCCACGTTTCCCAATGCACGCTACCTCACAGGCCGGCGTGAGTTCGAGTACTGGCAGCAACAGGATCAAGAACCCAGCGGCGATGCGGTGCAACTGCCGGGCCTCGAAGACAGCGTGCTGCCCCTTTTCGAGGCAGGGCTGCTGGATCTGGTTGATGATGGGTATGAGCTAGCCGAAGGCCTAACATTGTTGCCACTGCCGGGTCATACTCCCGGGCAGCTGGGCGTTCGCGCGGATGGTAGTGCACCGGCAGTTTTCTGCGGTGATGCGATCCACACTCCAGTGCAGGTGCTTAATCCTGATTTGTCGACCAACGGATCCGTCGATATGCTCGAAGCTTCGCGCGTTCGGCGTGCCCTGCTGGAGAATGCCGTCGAACATGATCTCTTGATTGTGCCCGCGCACTTCCGCGGCCCACGCTGCATGCGCGTTGAGCGCACGAGGCGTGGATTCGTGCCGCACTTCCCCCAAGAACACTGAATCGGGCTTGGGCGAGATGTAGCGCGTGCGAGTCCGCACCAGCGCATCCCGGATGGTGAGGCGGGCCTGGACATGGCGTACGAAACGTTGGGGCCCGGTGCGGATCCGGCGCTCGATCACCTCGCCTTTCTCGGCCAAGAGACAGATCTGGCTTTCCCACTTGTGCAGATCGATGCCAATATGGTCGATGGCCGGTCCCCCTTCTCCTTGCGCCCTTGAGTGCGTGATCTCTCTGTGGGGCACTCTATGTCACCACGTCGAGTCGGGGATCAGCCGCCTCATCACCTCTATCCTCGCGCGTGTGGAAGAAAACTCGGGGTGCTAAATCTAAGCGGGGACGTAGCGACGCCACATAACGAGGCCGATCAACCCCGACCCGAGTAACAGCCAGGTCGAAGGTTCGGGCACAGGCGTTGCGGTCGTGAAATTTGTCAAGATCACTGACGTTGGCGTATAGATCACATCGAACACTCCGCCGTTCACGGCCAAGGTCTCGGGCGCATTGACAAAGATGCCTTGAACATTGCTGGCCGTCAGGATCACGAAGGCATCGTCAAAGCTAGGCACAAAGCTATTGATGAGGTCCGCTTCGAGGTCACCGTTGATCAGGCGCGAGAGGTCGCTGATCTGCAGCTGACTGTATTCCGAGCCCAGGATCGTCCCGCCGATTTCGATATCGAGTAGGCCCTGTCGCTGCATGAAGTTACCGTCGATGCTCAGGATCCCAGGTGAATCGCCAGGCTTGACCGTGGTAAACCCTCGAGACACGACGTTGCCATTGACCTTGCCGCTGCCTGAAAGCTTCCCGCCGGCGAAGATCCCGTTGGTCTTGTTCCCATTTCGCTCAATGGTGACATTGCCGTCGATCCTGGTACTGCCGGCCGTCTGTCGGTACCCGCTCTGGAAACTGAGCTTGCCCGCGGCATCCACGAAGACAGTCCCGGTGTTGGTGGCCGAGCCGACCTTCTGGCCTTTTACCGTCACATCGTCGCCGATATTGACGGTCAGGCTTCCCGCGTTTCGAAATTTATCGGCGCTGATCTCGACTTTCTTTCCTCCTACCCAGGTGCCGTCATTGGCGAATTTACTGGTAGCAATTGAAAGCGAACCCAAAGCGTTAAATGTCGCGTTCTTCTTATTATGAAATTCATCGCTCTGAAGTTGCAGCGGCTGACCGTTAAACACCGAGACCCTTGCCCTCATTGATAAAGCGATTGGCCGCGATCGTATAGTCGTCGCCGCTTAACGACAGCTCGCCCACCACCTTGATGGTGTTCGTCTTCATGGGATCGCTGGATTTCTCCCCGATCACGGCATTCGCGGCATTGCCCCGAATCACGGTGACTTTGCCTGGAAAGGGATTCGTGGGGGATACTGCCGTGCCGAGGGTCAAGTCGGTGCCATCCGTCATCTTGATGGCATTTTTGGCGGTGCCTTCAAAACTCAGGTCACCTTCCGCGAAGACCTGGCTTCCGTCAAACGCCATCTTCGAGCCATTGTCGAACCTCATGATGGGCTGGAGCGTCAGTCCTTTCCTGACGGTCACCGTTCCGCCAGCCTGATTGAGGATATCGGTCCCGATGCCTTTAAACGTGACTCCGTTGAGGACACTGTTGTCGCTGTTACTGATCGAAAAGCGACCGCCGGATATCGTGACCACCGTGTCCTTGATGGAGCCCCCGTTCAGGCCGAACCCGCCGCTGCTGGTGATGCCGTTGGTCGCTTCGAACGTTCCTTTTGCGAGGTCGAAGCCTCCCTTCGTCGTAAATGACTTGACCTTGGTGTTGACTGTGGACTTTATTTGATGGTTGACGAAGTTGTCGACCGCATCGTCATCGGCTCCAGGTACCTTGCCGGTGCTCCATTTGGTCGCATCATTGAAAGCGCCGTCGACGTCCGCTTTCCAATTCACCAAGAGCGCGTGAGCGACCGGGGCGGACAAGAGAGACAAAAGTAAGGCGGCCGTAGGCACCCAAACGAAGTGCACGATTATTCTCATGGGGCACATCGTTGTTGAGTATCGCGCCCTGCCGTACGACTATATATACGTCCTTCTACGTATCATGCGTTCGCCCTGATTAGATCGAAGCCTGATATTGGGAAACTCGGAGTGCGGGAGTCTTCATCCAAAGAGTTGGGCGCGGTCAATCGCGAGATGCCGATCTCTTCCGACGCACCGCCATCTACGTGGACAAGATCCTCAAGGGGGCGAAGCCAGCCGACTTACCCGTGGAACAGCCGACGAAATTCGAGCCGGTCATCAACCTCTAGACGGCGAAGACGTTAGGGCTCGCCGTCTCGCCGTCAGTGCTGGCGCGAGCCGATGAGGTAATCCAGTGATCTCCCGTCGCGCGTTCGTTACCAATCTTAGCGGCGGCCTCCTGGCCGCGCCGCTTGCTCTTGAGGCGCAACAGGCTGGAAGGGCCCCCGTATACGTGTTCTCCTTGCTTCATCAAGCTCCAACTCACACCTTCTGAGGCATTTCGACAAGGTCTGCGTGAGCTGGGGTGGGTCGAGGGCCAGAACATCATGGTCGAGTATCGATCTGCGGAGGGTCGATCGGAAAGGTTGCCCGACCTCGCCGTCGACCTGGTTCGGCTCAAGGTAGACGTCATCGTAAGGTCGCCGACAGCCGCAAGCGTTGAAGCCAAAAAGGAAGTGGGGCGTCGGGTTGGCCGGAGGAAGCCGACAAGCTAACCGCGCGGCTGGAACTCTGTCCGCGCGCCGGCACTAATCCTTGTAAGACGTAACGCAAGGGGGTTGCCAGCCCTAGCTTGAACCCAGCGGGGCATCTTCCTTGACGTCTCTCGTCAGCGTCTCCAGCACCAAATCCCTTCAAAGGACTAATTCTATTGGGCGCAGCCCGTGGCCCCACTCTTGCTGCCTCATCACCACCGAGGAGGAATCCCCTTTGGCGCGAGCCCTGGCCCTGATCCTCGGCACGGTATTGCTAAGTGGCTGTGCAGATCCCATCTATTCTTACAGCAAGCCTGGAAGCAACCTGGCGGACTTCAAGCAGGACAGCTACGCCTGTGTGCAGGATTCTCGGCTGTCGTCGGGTGCGGCAAAAGAACTGATGAGTACAACAGCGCCAGTGGATACCAAGCGCGACGCCAATCTCTACAAGAGGTGCATGGAGGCGAGAGGGTGGACGGCTGAGTGAAGCGGCCCACTGACCACCCATGGCATCCTGCTCGCCGCGTTCGACCATCTGTCTGCGAAACGGGTATCAGCGCATTGGGAGCATGAGTTGATCTCGCTAATCTCCTCACTTAGGTTTGCCACTCTGTCTCCGTATCATGGGTCGGCTTGGGTCTTCGTCAGCCCCGCCTGGGTCCAAGGACTACTTGACGACGCACTTACCCGAGACCTAGCACTCAGACCCGCCGAATCGACGTCAACTAACGTTTCCTTGGACCGCCGATGGATGGCGCGAGGTCCGGCTACACATTCCTTGGCTGATGGCGGAGAAGGATCGAGCGGGCCCTCGCCCTCCTCGCGGCACGGGCCCTTGAGCGCGCGGCGCGGCAACGCGCCGAGGCCCCCGATCGGCGCCGCACGCTAGAGCGCGAGCGCGCCGCGATCGCGACGGCCGTCCTGCACCTCGTTGACGCAATCAAGCGCGGGCAGGCGACAGAGACGTTGCTCGCGGAACTCGCGGTCGACCGCTCCCCCGAAACCCCGAAGAGCCGACGCCACAGCAGTGGTGCCGATGATGCGCTAGAGTACCCGCGCGTCCGTGGGCGCTTGGGGCGCCTCGCTCGGATCCGACGGCGCGACGAACCGACAACAGGAGGACATCGTGGGCCAGCTCGACGGGAAAGTCGCCATCGTGACAGGCGCGACCAGCGGGATCGGGGAACGCATCGCCGAGGTCTTCGTCGCCGAGGGGGCCCGTGTCGTCGGGGCCGGCCGGCGGGAGGAGGAGGGTCGGGCGTTGGAGAAGCGCTGCGGGGCGGGGCTGAGCTTTGTCCGCACCGACGTCGCCGACGAGGCGAGCGTCCGGGCGATGGTCGCGCACGCGGTGACGCAGTTCGGTCGGCTCGACTGCCTGGTGAACAACGCGGGCTCCGGCTCGCCGATGGTCGGCATCACCGAGGTCACCGGCGAGAACTTCGACGCGGTGTTCGCGACAACGTACGCGGCACGATGTTCGGCATGAAGCACGCCGCGCCCGTCATGACCGCCCAGAGGTCGGGGAGCATCATCAGCATCGCAAGTGCCGCCGGGCTTCGCGCCGGGCTTTCCGGGCACATCTACAGCGCGTCGAAGGCGGCCGTCATCCACCTGTCACGCAGCGTGGCGGCCGAACTCAGCCCCAAGGGCGTCCGGGTCAACACGATTTCTCCGGGCGGGATCGTCACGGCCATCTTCGCAAAAGCCGCGGGGCTGGAGGGGGCGAAGGCCGAACGGGCCCTCGGGGCGATCGCCGACCTGTTCACCACAGTGCAGCCCATCCCGCGGGCCGGGATCACGGACGACATCGCACACGCCGCGGTGTTCCTCGCCAGCGACGCAGCGTCGTTCATCACGGGACAGGACATCGTGGTCGACGGCGGCGTGGTCCCGCTCGGGAAGTTCGGCTGGGAGGAGAGCCTCGCCTTCCGTGCGGAGATCGCCCGGCGGGTCCGATCCCAGGCCGAGCCGTTGGGCTGATCCCGGGCCCAGGGCTTACGCCGACTCGTTTCGCACGTTCACGCGAATCCCCTTCGCGAAGGGCTGTGAAGAGCGCGGTTCGTCCTTTCGGCAGCGGCGCGCTCGCGAGATTCCCCTCCGCGACGCAATCACTATCACTTCGAAGCGCGCTCCCACCATGGAAGCGATCGCATGTGGGCTCCTGCCGCCTCGATGTGCTCTCGCACCGCTCGCTCCGCGAACTGCTGGCGACACCGCTGAACCAGGCAGGCATCACGCCACTGGGTGACCACCACGTTCGACCACAGCACGCGGCCCGTCTTGTCGGACACACGCCATTCCATCCGGACGGTCGCGATCTGCTTAACCCCGAGCCCGTCCGGGTCCTTCTCCATGGTGAGGTCTTCGATGGTGGGCACGACGACCACATCGACGATCGGCGAGGCGAGCGCCGTCGCTTGCGACTCGAACTGCGCGCTGCCGCGAAAAGTGCTCCGGGCGAGGGCCACCAGTCCACTCTCGATAGTGGCGCTGAGCGATACATCTTCGACTCCACTCCCCGTGAACCGGGCATTCTGGAACGCCGGCTGCTGCGCCCAATAGCCAGCGCGAAGCGGAATCGGTGCGTCGGTAGATTCGAACAAGCTCCCCTTCGGCACTTGAGCTGCCGATCCGCAGGCAGTCACAGTTGCCACCAGGAGCAACCAGAGCAGGACTCGGCGTCCCACCGGGGCAAGCCACGCGCCCATGTGGGTCGGTTCCGGAGCCGGGCGAATCAGTGTCTCGCGCATGGGTGGCGTCTTCGTCCAGGCCTCTCTCCTCGACGCTCGCTCAGAAGTCCAGAGCGTGGATAACATAACCCGATTGGGGAGAGGAATCCGGACCGGTACTACACCGTCACGCGAATCCCCGAGACGCTGCGGCGCCTCCCGGGGCCCGGCAGTCCCCTGGCGCAATCTGCCAGACTTCGTCCCTGACGTAATCAGCCTGACTCGGACGAGGAACACCCCCGAAGCCGATGCAGAGTCCGCATTGATCGCCCTCCAATCTATCAGCGCCTTCTTCCGCGGGCATTCGCCGAGGATCCCAGTCCATTCACCGTCAGGAACGTACCCCGCACCTATATCCGACGGCCGTTCCGGGAACTGGCGCGATCATCCAGTTACAGTGTGAGTTCCTCCGCAGTGTGAATGGATCCGATGTGTTTCCCCGATCATAGCTACTCCAACGTCGTCTGCACGCTGGCGGCCAGCGCCCGTGGCACCTGTTCGGGTAGCGCGTCCACAGTTTCGGTCCTACCATCGCGCTGGCGAGTCAGACGGTAGTAGAGGTTCGCGTTGACCGGCGTCTTCGCCGTGAAGAGCCGGTCGATTGCGGCGCGGTCGGCCTCAGACAAGGCCGACCACGCCACTCGTCCACGCATGCGGACGTGTCCGCCGGGGCTGCCCGCCCCGACGAACCCGCCCATCTGCTCGATCGTCACTTCGGACATGACGGTAACTTTCTGCTGGGGCAGCGGCTGCTCTCTGTTACAGGCCGACAGCAGCCCAAGCACTATTAATAGCAGTATGGATCGAAGCATCGCTGGGATACATGCTTGAGGACAGCGACCGCGTCCGGGCGGCGAACTGGGGCATGGTCATACTGGGGGAAGGCCCGAAGCCGGTCAAAGCTTTGTACCAGATCTGTCCGGCCTTTTCCCAGCTGTGCCCGCCGATCGCCGCGGCCGCCTTCTCGAAGGCCAGGTTCGGTGGGCCGCTTGAGTAGTGAGGATCGAGGTTGCCGATTCCCGGGTAGTAGTGATCGGGCTGTGCCGCGAGCGCGTGAGGGTCCTTGGGATTCGCCATGTTGCGCAGGCACGTATAGCCCTTCTGCTTGGACACCGGCCCCATGATGTCGTGGCCTATGAGCCAATCGGCATTCTTCACGTCCTGCTTCTTCTCCCACTGGCGGAACATCGAGCCGAATACGTCCGACATGCTCTCGTTGAGTCCGCCGGCCTCGCCGCTATAACTGAGCGCGAGGCTGTGCTGGGTAACACCGTGCGTCAGCTCGTGGCCGATCACGTCATCGCCCAAGGTAAAGTCAATGAAGACTTGGCCGTCCCCGTCCCCGTAGGTCATCTGCGAGCCGTTCCAGAACGCGTTGTTGAACTTCACGGCGTAGTGAACGGACGAGATCAGCGTCATGTGATGACCATCGATCGAATCGCGTTTGAACACGTCCCAGTAGAACTTCGCGACGGTTTCCTCCTCGACATAGGCTCGCTTCACCGTCGCGTCGGCCGAGCTGCCAGGATTCGCGACGGGCGTGCCGGGCAGAGTCGTGCCCGTATGGCAATTAAACACCTGGCCCGGCGGCAGCACGTGCGGCACCGGAATCGGGATCGCGGGCCGCGGAAACGGCAGGGTGAGCGCAGACAGAGTGAGCAAGGCGTTCTGATCGCGCACGGCGCGCAATCGCCGGCTGAGTTCCGCCGTGTGATGGAGGCTCTGCCTGAGCTCGTCGGCGAGTTCAGGATCGGCGGCGAAACGCGTCAGGACGTCATCGGGAATGATGAAGCATCGGCAGGACATGATTACACCTCCCTGACAGTGAATGTTGGTTTGGCTCAGGAGAAGTCCACGCCATCGATGCCGTTCTTGTCCCTCCCGTGGTCCCATTGAAAGGGGAGCTTCTTCGCGACGAGACTCCGGACGAGCAGGGGGCGGGGAACGTTCATATCGGCGTTGACGCAGAGCCAGGAACCTTGCGCCTACGCTGACACCTGTCTTGGAAGAGGAACCTATCAGAAGAGGCCTTCGAAGCAGGGTAGCCGCAACGACCGAAGCTTCCGTTGGCATAAGCCCTCCTCTTCGAAATTGCTCGAAACGGCCACGCGATTCGCGAGGGGGTGCATCAGCGGTGCCACGCAGGACCTGCACGGAGACGCCCAATCTCGATACGCTTCGGAACCGTTGCTATAGGCACAGAGCGCTCTGTCGTCAGATTGCCCGACGGTCCGAGCGCCATTCTGCCCGCACCTTCACCCGAACAATAGGCACACAGCCTCGGGCTCGAGCAGGACGGCCAATCCACAGGTCGGGGCATTTGCCCAATTGACCTCCTTCAGACTTGTGGGCAGAATACGCGCCGACATCCACGCACATCGTGGCCTCAGGACAGCAGTTCCTGAAAGAGACTGGGAATGGCCGTGCTGAACTCCTACGTACCTCATGGACCCGATTGCGGCGACACAGGTACAGGAACTGACAAATGCGGCTCGCGCCCCGGGGATGAAGGTACTCGTCCGCGACATCCGAACCGCCGATGACCTTCCTGCCGCGTTTGACGCGGGAGCCGAGGAGCACGTTGGCCAAAGCACTTGGCCTGACGATCCCGCCATCGCTCCTGGCGCCCGCGGATGACGTGATCCCATGTTCACGACGTCTGCAGTTTCAGAGATGGTCGGACCCGAGCCTGTTCACCCTAACGCCAGAGCCCTGGTGCAGGCCTTGCGCGTCCTCGGCTATGTGGAAGGGCAGAACCTCATCCTGGACACTCCGTGCTGGGACCAGCGGATCAGGTGATTGAGTGACCACGCGGTGGGCGTTCATAGGTACGCCAACGTCGACTATCGTTGCCTTCCTCATGGCCGCCTGCTCCACGATGAACACCCCAGCGCAGGACGAGGCGTGGAGCCGCTGGACGGCGTGCCGCAGCCAGGTGCCCGGCGTGGAGATCCGCAATGTGCAGCTCGACGGGCGGATTAGTTTCTGGGC